>ERZ1027060.148-NODE-148-length-26728-cov-6.946725_pt1 | contig 26728 bp, 28 predicted proteins | sample MGYA00519424_ERZ1027060 | MGnify/ENA primary metagenome ERZ1027060 (study PRJEB26926, sample SAMN06164500) | human gut metagenome | biome: ENVO:00009003; feature: ENVO:2100002; material: ENVO:00002003 | host: Homo sapiens | place: USA | collected 2012 ... | reverse complement strand
CTGTTTCCGCGATCGACAAGGCTCGCGCTAAGGGTGTCATCAAGAAGAACACCGCCAGCCGCAAGATCAGCCGTATGGCAAAGCGTGCTAACAAGAACGCTTGATCGCGCAGTTTGATTGACGAACAAAACCTCTGTACCGGGTAACCGGCACAGGGGTTTTTGTTTTTTCCGCTGTTATGTCCCGCACAGTACGGCAAGGCTTTGCCGCTGCACCGGTTCCAGCAGCTGCTCCGGCGGCAACGGCTGCGGCGGCTCCACCACCCACCACACCGCCCACGCGGCGGGCACGACTGCCGCCAGCATAAGCCCCGGGTACAAAAGTGCCGGCTCGTGCAGCCACGGACTGCCGGGCGGCAGCACCAGCGCCGTGCACAGGCACAGCGCCGCCCACAGCTCCCACAATACGGTCTGTCCGCTGTGTTTCATGCGCCTCACCTCCGTTTTGCCCCCAGTTTACCAGCCGCCGGGCGCAAAATGTGGCGAAACAGCGCGGACAAAACATCAGTTCTGGTCGTGGCTTTTGCCCACAAGGCTGCACACCACGCCGCAGACAAGGCTTGCGGTGATGCCCGCAGAAGCAGCGGTCAGCCCGCCGGTCAGGATGCCGATGGCACCCTTTTCCGCCACGGCGGTGCGCACCCCCTTTGCCAGCAGATGCCCGAAGCCCAGCAGGGGCACGCTCGCCCCCGCACCGGCAAACTCTGCCAGCGGCGCATACAGCCCCACCGCCGAGAGTACCACTCCCGCCACCACATAGCCGGTGAGGATGCGTGCCGGGGTCAGCTTTGTCAGGTCGATGAACAGCTGCCCCACCGCGCAGAGGACACCGCCCATTAAAAATGCCCACAGATAGTTCATTTCAGCTCTCCTTTTCCGGCGCGGTCAGCTCTACCAAATGCGCCACCGCCGGGATGCTCTCCTTCTGCAAAAAGGTAGTCTGACTCATCAGTGCCCCGGTGGCGAGGAACAGCACCCGGCGGCTGCCACGGCGCAGCAGCTTTGGCAGGATATGCCCACAGAGCACGGCGGCGCAGCAGCCCGCGCCCGAGCCACCGCTCTTTACCCGCTGCTCCTCGGCATCGTAAAGCAGACAGCCGCAGTCCGCGTGGTTTTTCAGCAGCAGACCCTCTGCTGCCAACAGCTCCCGCAGCATCTGACTGCCCACCAGCCCAAGGTCGCCGGTGTAGATGCAGTCGAAATCCCGCAGTTCTGCATGGGTATCAGCAAGATAGTGCAGCAGGGTGGCAGCTGCTGCCGGTGCCATGGCTGCGCCCATGTTGTTGATATCCTTGATGTTATAATCCTGCACCCGGCCAAGGGTTGCGGCGGCAATGCCCACCCCCTGCCCTGCCGGACGCAGCAGGCAGCACCCGGCGGCGGTGGCCGTCCACTGCGCGGTAGGAGTGCGCACCGCGCCGTAACTCAGCGGGGTGCGGAACTGACGCTCTGCCGCGCAGAAATGGCTGGAGGTCATGGCCAGCAGGTTCTGCGCCGCCCCGCTGCTGCACAGCGCCGCGCCCAGCGCCAGTGCCTCCGCCATGGTGCTGCACGCGCCGAACAGCCCCGCAAAGGGCACGCCCAGCTCCCGCAGCGCGTAGCCGGAGGCGGTGCACTGCGCCTGCAAGTCCCCCGCCAGCGCAAGGTCTACCCGCTCGGCGGGCAGAGCCGCCTTTTGCAGGCAGAGCCGTGCCGCCCGCAGCTGCAATTGCTTTTCGGCGGCTTCCCAGCTGCGCTGTCCCAGCCGGTTGTCGGTGGTCAGTTCGTCAAAGCCCGCCGCCAGCGGACCATCGCTCTCTTTTTTGCCGCCAACCGCCGCCTGTGCGGCGATGACCGGCGGGGTATGGAACAACAGGGTATCGCCCCGGCGCTCTGTCATAAAATTTTCTCCTTTTTTCTACAAAAAATGCCCCGGCACGTGCTATACTGGTGCTGCGGCGCTGCAATATCCGGCGGAGCTGTTCCGTATTATAAAGCAGAGGCCCCCAGCAGCCAGAGCACAGCGCCGTACACCACCGCCGCCAGCGTGCCGTACACGATGACCGGCCCGGCGATGAGGAACATCTTGGCGCCTGTGCCCGTCACCCGTCCCTCGGCCTTGAACTCAATGGCCGCGCTGACCACCGCGTTGGCAAAGCCGGTGATGGGCACCAGCGACCCCGCCCCGGCCTTTGCCGCCAGCTTCTGGTACCAGCCCAGCGTGGTCAGCACCGCCGAGAGCAAAATCAAGGTGCAGCTGGTCAGGGTTCCCGCCGCTTCGGCGTCCGCGCCCTGCCGCAGAAACAGCTGGCGCAGCCCTTCGCCCAGCAGGCAGATGCCGCCGCCTACACAGAACGCCCACAGGCAGTCTGCCAGAAGCGGCGAATGCGGCCCCGCCTTCTGCACCCGGCGTGCGTATTCCTGCGCTGTCATCTTCATCTTCCCGCGCCCCCTTTTGCGGATAGTCTGCCCGGGGCGGCGGGTGCTTATCCTTTTTTTGTGAAAGAAGGTAGATTCTATGCGTTCTTCCCATCACCATAACCATCACGCCCGCCGTCTGCTCTGCCTGACGGCGCTGGCCTGCTTTGTGGCAGGCGGCACCGCCTACGCCTGCACCCGCAAGGCTGCGGTGCCGCAGCTGCCGGAGCTGCCTGCCGAGAGCCTTGCGCAGCCCGCCGAGAACGGCACGCAGCAGAGCACCCTTACCGCCGCACAGGCACAGGCGCTGCTGGACGATCCCCGTATGATCCTTGTGAGCCGCACCCACCCGATAACGGAGGACTACCCCGTCGAGACCAAGGAATGCGGCTCGGCTACCGCCATCAACAAGACCTTGCAGACCGAAGCCGCCGATGCCTTTCTTTCCATGCAGGCCGCTGCCGCCAAGGACGGCGTGGATGTGCGGATGCAGAGCGGCTACCGCAGCGTCAGCTACCAGAAAAAGCTGTACGACAACAAGACCCAGTACTACCGTGATAAGGGCCTGAGCGAAGCCGCCGCCCGGGAAAAGGCCGCTGCCATCGTCAACCCGCCGGGCTGCTCGGAGCACAACTGCGGCCTTGCCGCCGACCTGAACAGCCCGGAGCACACCACCCTTGACACCGGCTTTGCCGACACCGCCGCTTTCCGCTGGCTGTGCGAGAACGCAGAGCAGTACGGCTTTATCCTGCGCTACCCCAAGGAGGCCGAAAGCGTGACCGGCATCACCTACGAGCCGTGGCACTGGCGCTATGTGGGCCCGGAAAACGCAGCCCTGCTCAACCGGAGCGGCCTGTGTCTGGAGGACGCAGTAGCCGTTTTGCAGCGCATTGCCGCCGGGGAGACCGTGACCGGTTAAAATCCGATGAAAACTGCCGGAAAACCCTGTGGGGTGCGTTGCAATTTACCTGCTGTTATGGTAAGATAAGTACAGTCTGCCCGTGTGCGCGATACCGCCCCGGGCTGTGACAAATGAATTCAACAAAAGAAGGAATATTTTATGATAAACCGCACAAAACTTTCTGTGATCGCCGTCAGCGCCGTGCTGGCTGTCGCCCTGACCGGCTGCGGCGGCAGCGCTTCTTCCGCGCCGTCCTCCGTGTCCAGCGCCTCCGCCTCTGCACCGGCTTCCAGCACTGCCGCCCCGGCGGCGGATACCACCGAAAACGGCACCGCCGATCTGGACAGCGCCGTGGAGTCCCTGCTGGCTGCCAACCCCATCTCCAACCAGTTCGAGATCGCCGCCATGAACATCGAGTACGATTTCGGTCTGAAGGCGGAGGACGTAGCCGCCTACAAGGGCGTGAAGAGCAATGACAACGGCGATGCCGGCCTTGTGCTGGTGGTGGAAGCTGCTTCCGGCAAGGCACAGGACGTGGTGACCGCGCTGGAAAGCTACAAGCAGGATCAGGTGGCTTTCTACGGCAACTACGCCGAGTTTGCACAGGCACAGAGCAACGTGGAAAACGCCATCATCTCCTCCAAGGGCGACCGAGTGGTCATGGTGATCGCCTCTAACGAGTGCTCCGCAGACCTGAACAGTGCTGTGGACAGCGCCCTGAACAGCTGAATCTGATCTTCTGAGCCGGTGCCATCTGCGGCATCGGCTTTTTTCAGTAGAAAGCCCCTGATGAGGGGTATTTCTGCTGAAGCTGCGCCCGCATCCGTCATGCCACCTTCCCCCGGCCGGGGGAAGGCTGAGTCTGTAATTCCGTGTAAAAAAGGAGGCTGACCCCTTGGTTTTCAGCACCATCATCTTCCTGTTCCGTTTTCTGCCCATCACGCTGGCGCTGTACTATCTTGCCCCCGCAAAACTGAAAAACACCGTGCTGTTTTTGTGCAGTCTGGTGTTCTACTGCTGGGGCGAGGTGCGCTTTTTCCCGGTCATGGTGGCGCTTATCCTCATCAACTATCTCAGCGGCCTTGCCATCGAACATTTTGATGCAAAGCCCGCGCTGCGCCGCTTTTTTCTGCTGGTGGCGCTCATTGGCAGCTTGGGGATGCTGTTCTACTTCAAGTACGCAAACTTTGTGCTGCGCAGCGTGAATGCCCTGCTGGGCACCGCCTTTGCCGAAATTCAGGGCATCGGCACCCTGCCGCTGGGCATCAGCTTCTACACCTTCCAGACCCTTTCCTACTCCATCGATGTCTACCGCCGGGACGTAAAAGCCGAGCGCAATATCATCGACTTCGGCGCTTATGTGGTCATGTTCCCGCAGCTCATCGCGGGGCCTATCGTCAAGTACCGGGACGTCTCCGACCAGCTGCACGTCTATAAGCACCGCTATAACCTCAAGCAGATCGAAGAGGGCATGACCCTGTTCACCTTCGGTCTTGCCAAAAAGGTGCTGCTGGCGGACGCCGTGGGCGCGCTGTGGACGGACATTATCGGGGTAGCCGACAGCCCCTCCACCACCTTTGTGGGGCTGGCAAACGCTTCCACCCCGCTGGTGTGGCTGGGCATCATCGCATACAGTTTGCAGCTGTACTTCGATTTCTCCGGCTACTCCCTCATGGGCATCGGCATGGGCAAGATGCTGGGCTTCGACTTCCCCGCAAACTTCAACTACCCCTATATCTCCGCTTCCATCACCGAGTTCTGGCGGCGCTGGCACATGACCCTGTCCGGCTGGTTCAGGGAGTATGTGTATATCCCGTTGGGCGGCAACCGCAAGGGCCTTAAGCGGCAGATCCTGAACCTGTTTATCGTGGAGCTGCTCACCGGCATCTGGCACGGCGCGAACTGGAACTTTATCTGCTGGGGTCTTTACTACTTTGTGCTGCTGGCGGCTGAAAAGCTGTTTTTGCTGCCCTACCTGAAAAAGGGCAAGGTGTGGCCGCACCTCTATACCCTGTTCCTTGTGGTGGTAGGCTGGGCGATGTTCGTGGGCAACGACACCGGCGTGTCCTTCGGGCTGCTGTTCCAGAAGCTCTTTATCCCCTCCGGCGGGGTATCACCGCTGTATTTCCTGCGGAATTACGGCGTGCTGCTGGCGGTAAGCGTGGTGTGCTGCACCCCGCTGATCGAAAAGCTGTGGGACGTGCTGCGCAAAAACGTAGTCACCCGCTGCGCCGCCATCCTGACGCTGCTGGTGGTCTCCACCGCCTATGTGGTGGGCAGCACCAACAGCCCGTTCCTGTACTTTAACTTTTAAGGAGGCGGGAAGATGTCCAAACACGAGAAAAAGACCTCCTCCCTTTTGCACTACCCGGTGCTGGTGGTGTTCAGCCTGTTTTTCATCGGGCTGTTCGCGCTGGATATGGTCACCCCGGACCGCAGTTACAGCGAGCTGGAGAACACCACCCTGAGCCAGCGCCCGGCGCTGACCCAGTTCACCGCCAAGGGACTGAACAGCTACTTTACTGCCTACACTAAATACGTCAAGGATCAGGTGGCGGGGCGCGACCAGTGGATCAGCCTGCAGAGCGTGGTGGAGACCACTCTGCTGCAAAAGCAGCAGAACGGCGGCATTCTGCTGGGCAAGGAGCACATGATGTTCCCCCGCACCTACGGGCTGCTTTCCAGCGAGGAGCGCACCCTGCCCAAGAACACGGCAGCGCTCACCAGCCTGTGCCAGCGCTACCCGGGCAAGGTGAATGTGCTGGTGGCACCCGCCGCCAGCGATATCTATAAAGAGAACGTGCCCGCCAACGCCCCTTTGCTGGACGAGGACGGCTACCTTGACGGGCTTTCCGCTGCGGTGCAGGCGGCCGGCGGCACCTTTGTGGACGTGCGCCCCGCCCTTACCGCCCACAAGAGCGAGTATATTTATTACCGCACCGACCACCACTGGACGAGCCTTGGCGCCTACTACGCTTACAGCCAGCTGTGCCAGACCCTTGGCCTTACCCCCTTTGATCCCGCCGCCCACACTGCGCTGACTGCCGACGGCTTTTACGGCACCCACTACGCCAAGGCGCGCACATGGAACGCCGTGCCGGACGTGATCACCTACTACGACCTTGCCAACACCCTGACGGTATGGAACGTGACGGCGGCAGGCCAGCCCGCCGAGGGGCAGACCACCGGCCTGTACGACACGGAGAAGCTCACCGTCTATGATAAATACGCCATGTTCCTGCACGGCAACAACGGTTTAAGCCGGGTGCAGGGCAACGGCAGTGGGCGCATCCTTGTCATCAAGGACAGCTACGCCAACTGCTTTGTGCCCTACCTGACCGCCAACTACGCCGACATCGATGTGGTGGACTTCCGCAACTACAACTACGGCTTGGACAAGCTGATCGCCGATAACGGCTACGACCAGATCCTTGTGCTGTACAACTTTGACAGCTTCAAGAGCGACCCCTACCTCTACCGCGCCGGGGTGACGGGGTAAAACAACCAAATGCCGAAATTATTGCAGTCTATTTTCACAAATTTATAGCCGCAATTTCATGCGTCCCGCCAGTTTTTGCACAGATGTGCCAAAACCCCTTGATAAAATCCGACCACTGTTGTAGAATGACCATATAGAGAACAATGCTCTATCGGCCTTGGGTATGGACGCCGGGGAATCGGGATGCAATGCGGCATTCCCCCTTGACAAAGGAGTATTGAAGATGAAAAAGATGAATTATCCCGCAGATTATGCGGTACTTTCCAACGAAGAAATGACCTATACCACCGGCGGCGGCGCAGTGGATGATGCTGCCAGTCTCGCCACTACTGCCGCAACGGTCGTAGGTGCTGTGGTGCTGGCCTCCAGCTACATCTGGGGCATCAAGCAGGCACGCACATGGCTGCAGCAGGACGGCAACAAGGACGGCAACTTCTTTACCGTGATGGGCCGTGCCACCGATGCCATTGCCGCCGATATGGGCAAATCTGCCGGCAACTTTGTACGGGACGCCGTTTCCGCCACCATGGTAGTGGCACTGGCTCCCCTGAGCGCCATTCTGCTGGTCGTGCGCTGAGACCCTTTATTCAGAAAAAACGGTGCGTTTGGATACACCGTTTTGGATAGCTTTGTTTCAAAAGGAGTGTTATTATGGAAAAAATGATGATGCCCGCGTATTACAACGTCCTGTCCACTGAGGAAATGACCTACACCGAAGGCGGCGCTACCATGGTTCAGGCAGCCTGCGCATGGTTTATCCCCTTCTACGGCTGGTTCAAGGGCATTACTGCTGTCCGCGACTACCGCAAGAAGAATCCTAACAACTGGACCGAGACCGGTCTGGACGCCCTGAGCAAGGACATGGAGAAGAGCACTGCCAACCTGCTGTATGACATTGCATGTGCCGCCAGTGTTGTCGGCTCCTGCGCAAGTGTTGTGTGGCTGATCCCGAATGCTCTCATCGTCTTCGGCTCCTGATTTCCCGGAGTAGACCAAAGAACAAAGCAGGCGGAGGCGCTGCCCGAAAGGGCAGCGCCTCCGCTGTTTTTGTACTTATTCTTCCGGCAAAGGATCTTCTTCCAAAGGTTCTTCACCTGTTCTGTCAAACAGCACACTCAGATAGTCCCTGCGGCCATAGAGTACTCGGTCGACCGTGACCACCGATTTTCCGGTATGGTAAAAAATCAAATAGTTCTCGCATACAAGGAACCGCTCTTCTCCTATTACTTCCGATATGGATGAAAGCAGCATTCCGCTCTCCGCAAAATCTTCCAGCTGATCTACTCTGTCCATGATTTTATTGACAAGTCTTTCCGCCGCCTGCTGATTTTGCAGATCAAGTGCAATATAATCCCAGATCGAATCCAAATCACAGCGTGCCTCGTCTGTGTATAAGATCTTATTTTTCATTTGCTCTTGCACGGAAATGCGCCCTCATTTCTTCACTGGTCAGACAGCCTTTCTCTTCCCCGGAGCGGCGGCCTTTTGCGATCTCACTCATCAGACGGATCGTTGCCTGTGCTTTCTCATAATCACGCAGTTCCACAATGGCATATTTTCCGCGGCCGTTCTTGGTCAGAAAGACCGGCGAGCCTTCCTCCACATCCCGCAATACCTCGTTATAATTTCGCAAATCAGAGATTGGTTTAATATTCGGCATATTATCCACTCCTTTCAGTTTTAGTATAACGCATCTTGTTGTAAAATTCAACGTAAAATTTGCAGCAAAAAACAAAAATCCCCTGAACTGCTGTTCCCGGCAGCTCAGGGGATTTCATACCTTATGCGTTGAACATATCCTTCAGCTTTTTGAAGAAGCCCTTACGCTTTTCGTAGTTTTCTTCTTTCAAAGTGCCCTCAAATTTTTTCAGGGCATCGCGCTGGGTCTTGTTCAGCTTTTTGGGGATCTCCACCTCGCACTTGACGTACATGTCGCCGCGGCCGCGGCCGTTCAGGTACTGGATGCCCTTGCCGCGCAGGCGGAAGGTGGTGCCGCTCTGGGTGCCCTCGGGCACGGTGTACTCCACCTTGCCGTCAATGGAGGGTACGGTGACACTGTCGCCCAGCACAGCCTGACTGTAAGTGATGGGCACGGTGACCCACACATCGTAGCCGTCGCGCTGGAACACCTCGCTGGGGCGCACGCTGACCATGACGATGACATCACCGGCGGGGCCGCCGTTGGTACCGGCATCGCCCATGCCGCGCAGTGCAAAGCTCTGGTCGTCGTCGATGCCCATGGGGATGGACACCTCCAGCGTCTTTTTGGTAGCCACCTTGCCGCTGCCGTGGCAGACCTTGCAGGGGTTCTTTACCAGCTTGCCCTTGCCGCCGCAGCGGGAGCAGGGCTGCTGGGTCTGCATTACGCCAAAGGGGGTGCGCTGCTGGCGGATGACAAAGCCGCGTCCGCCGCAGTCCGGGCAGGTCTCGGGGCTGGTACCGGCGGCACAGCCGGAGCCGTGGCACTCAGTACACTCCTGCTGACGGGTGATGGTGATGTTCTTCTTGCAGCCGTGCACGGCCTCGTCAAAACTCAGGGTGATGCGCACCCGGATGTCCTGACCCTTGCGGGGGGCGTTGGGATTTGCCTGACGGGACGAGCCGCCGAAGCCGCCAAAGCCGCCGCCGAAGATATCGCCAAAAATGTCGCCCAAGTCCACACCGTCGCCGCCAAAACCGCTGAAGCCGCCGGGGCCGCCGCCGTTCTGTGCTGCGTAGGTGGGGTCAACTCCGGCAAAGCCGTACTGGTCGTACAGCTGGCGCTTTTTCGGGTCCGAAAGCACCTCGTTTGCTTCGTTGATCTCCTTGAACTTTGCCTCGGCGTCCTTATCGCCGGGGTTATAGTCCGGGTGGTACTTCATGGCAAGCTTGCGGTATGCCTTTTTGATCTCGGCATCGCTTGCGCCCTTGGATACCCCCAGCACTTCGTAATAATCACGCTTTTCCTGTGCCATATCCACTCACCTCTCCGGGAACGCCCTCCCCGGGTAACGCCCCGGTCGGTTCCTCCTGTTCAAAAGCTCCCGCTTTGGTCTTTCGCAGCTGTTGTCTGCGCCCTCATCCGTCATGCCGCTTCGCGTCATGCCACCTTCCCCCGTCCGGGGGAAGGCTTTTGCGGCAGCGAGAACTCTTTTACTTATAAACCAGCAAGAGCCGCCCCGGCCTAAACCGGAGCGGCTTTTGCTTTATTGCGCCTGTGCCCGCCGGTTTGGCCGGACACAGCGCTTTGTTTCAGACTTAGACTTCCTTGAAGTCGGCATCCACAACGCCGTCATCGTTGGGCTTTTCGTTGGCTGCGCCTGCGTCAGCACCGGGCTGTGCACCGGCGGCCTGCTGTGCGGCAGCGGCTGCCTGATACATCTTCTCGAACACCTGGCTCAGGGCTTCCTGCTTTGCCTTGATGTCGTCCACATTGCCGGACTGGACAGCGGTCTTCAGGTCAGCAAGCTTTGCCTCGGCATCGCTCTTCACGTCTGCGGGCAGCTTGTCGCCGTTCTCCTTCAGCATCTTCTCGGTCTGGAACACCATCTGGTCGGCACCGTTGCGGATATCGACCTCTTCACGCTTCTTCTTATCGTCGGCAGCAAACTGCTCAGCTTCCTTCACAGCCTTGTCGATGTCCTCCTTGGACATATTGGTGGAAGCGGTGATGGTGATGTTCTGCTCCTTGCCGGTACCCAGATCCTTGGCGCTGACCTTCACGATGCCGTTGGCATCGATATCGAAGGTAACTTCGATCTGAGGCACGCCACGGGGAGCCGGAGCAATGCCGTCCAGATGGAACACACCCAGGCTCTTGTTGTCGCGGGCAAACTCACGCTCGCCCTGCAGCACGTTGACCTCAACAGAGGGCTGGTTGTCGGCTGCGGTGGAGAACACCTGACTCTTGTGGGTGGGGATGGTGGTGTTGCGGTCGATGATCTTGGTGCACACGCCGCCCAAAGTCTCAATGCCGAGGCTCAGCGGGGTGACATCCAGCAGCAGCAGACCCTTCTTCTCGCCGTTCAGAACGCCGCCCTGAATAGCAGCACCGACAGCCACGCACTCATCGGGGTTGATGCCCTTGAAGGGCTCGCAGTTCAGTTCCTTCTTCACGGCGTCGTAGACAGCGGGGATACGGGTGGAACCACCGACCATCAGCACCTTCTTCAGGTCGGAAGCACGCAGACCTGCATCCTGCAGAGCCTTGCGCACGGGGGTCATGGTGCGGTCGACCAGATCAGCGGTCAGTTCGTTGAACTTTGCGCGGGTCAGGGTCATATCCAGGTGCTTGGGGCCGGTAGCATCGGCGGTGATGAAGGGCAGGTTGATCTGGCTGCTCATTGCGCTGGACAGCTCGATCTTAGCCTTCTCGGCAGCTTCCTTCAAGCGCTGTGCAGCCATCTTGTCCTTGCGCAGGTCGATGCCGTTCTCGGTCTGGAAGGCGTCTGCCATCCAATCAATGATGCGCTGGTCGAAATCATCGCCGCCCAGATGGGTATCACCGTTGGTGGCCAGAACCTCGGTAACGCCGTCGCCCATCTCGATGATGGACACATCGAAGGTGCCGCCGCCCAGATCGTAGACCATGATCTTCTGGTCATCTTCCTTATCCACACCGTAAGCCAGAGCAGCTGCGGTGGGCTCGTTGATGATACGGCGGACGTTCAGGCCTGCAATAGTGCCTGCGTCCTTGGTTGCCTGACGCTGGCTGTCGTTGAAGTAGGCAGGCACAGTGATGACAGCCTCGGTGACGGTCTCGCCCAGATAAGCCTCGGCGTCAGCCTTCAGCTTCTGCAGGATCATAGCGCTGACCTGCTGGGGAGTGTACTCCTTGCCGTTCAGGGTCACCTTGTGGTCGGTGCCCATCTGACGCTTGATGGAAGAAACGGTGTTGTCGGGGTTGGTGATAGCCTGACGCTTTGCAACCTGACCTACCAGACGGTCGCCGGTCTTGGTGAAGCCGACAACGGACGGGGTGGTGCGGGCACCCTCAGAGTTGGCGATGACAACGGGCTCGCCGCCCTCCATAACAGCCACGCAGCTGTTGGTAGTACCAAGGTCGATACCAATAATCTTACTCATAATGAAGTCTCCTCTCGAAAGAACAAATCTTGTTTATATGATGCTTATGATGATGTCAAGCGGATGTTATTGCAAACTCCCTTGCGGGAGGTTCGGCTTGTTTATTCGGCCACCACAACGGTTGCATGGCGGATGATCTTGTCACCCAGCTTGTAACCCTTCTGGAAAACGGTGACCACCGTGCCGCTCTCCTGCCCGTCCGGGGCGGGGATCTGCTGCACAGCATTCATAAAGTTGGGGTCAAAGGGCTTGCCCAGCACCTCGATCTCCTCCACATGGAGGGCTTCCAGTGCCTTTGCCGCCTTATCCAGCGTCATGACCACGCCCTTTTTGTAGTTCTCGTCAGTGGTGGGGGCGTTGGCAGCCATATCCAGCGTATCCAGAATGGGGATGATCTTTTCCACTGCATGGGAAACACCGTCGCCAAACTTCTGGTCGGCCTCGCGGGTGGAGCGCTTGCGGTAGTTGTCGTACTCGGCAGCCATGCGCAGCAGCTGATCCTTGGCCTGTGCAGCATTCTTTTCCGCTGCATCCAGCTTTGCCTTAACGGCTTCCAGCTCCCGGGCCTTTTTGTTGAACCAGCCGCCGTCCTTCTTCTTGTCCTCTTCGGTAGCGGCAGCCTCGGCAGCAGCCTGTTCGGGCGCTGCGGCAGCGGTCTTTTCCTCGGGGGCAGTCTCCGGCTGCTCGGTCTCGGGCACCGTGTTCTTTGCTTCTTCGCTCATTCCAGATCCTCCTTATAGATCACAGTCCGCCGTGGTACGGCAGCCTGCGGGGTGTCTTTTCGTTTGCCGCTCATGCCCTCGCCAAGCTGGTCTGCAAACTCGTGCAGCAGGGGCATCAGCTTCTGGAAGGGCATCCGGGTGGGGCCGATCAGGGCAATGGAGCCCCACAGCCCGCCGCCTACCAGATACCGGTCGCTCACGATGCACAGCCCGGGGATCTGCGGTTCCAGATCCTCGCCCAGCAGCACGCTTTCGCTGCGGTTTTCCGGGGGTGCGATCAGGCTTGCGGCCTGTTCTTCGTCGTTCAGCAGGGTAAGGATATCACCCACCCGGCCGTCCAGCTGCGGCCAGTCCAGCAGGTACTGCTCGCCGCCCAGAAATACATGGGGCTTTACGCTGTCCTGCAAAATTGCGGCTGCGGCGCTGACCACCGGCACAAGCTCCGGTGCGATCTGGCCGCACAGCTCGCTGAGCATCCGGGTGGAAAGATCCACCGGCGCCACAAAGGTAAGGTTGCGGTTGAGCAGCGCCGCAAGGGCAGCTGCATTTTCCCGGGAAAGCCCGGTGCGTACCCGCGCCACCCGGGTGCGGACGTAACCGGCGGTGGTCACAGCCAGCACAGCGGCTGCGCTGCGGCCCACCTGCACCACCTCGTAATGGGCGATGCACAGATCCTCGGCGCAGGGGGTGCTGACGGCGGCGGTGCAGCCGCTGATGGCGGCCAGCGCCTTGGCAGCGCCCTGTGCCAGCTTTTCCGGCTCGTGGTCAAGGCTGGCGAACACCGCATCTACCCGGGCGCGGGTAACGCGGTCCAGCGGCTGATCATCGGTCAGCAGGTTGTCCAGATAATACCGGTAGCCCTTGGCGCTGGGCACGCGGCCCGCGCTGGTGTGGGGCTGCTCCAGCAGACCCAGCTTTGTCAGCGCCGCCATCTCGTTGCGCAGCGTTGCGCTGGACACTGCCATGTCAAAGTAGTTTGCCAGCACGCTGCTGCCCACCGGCTCGCCCTCAAGGCCATACAGCGCCACGATTGCCTGCAAGACCCGTTGCTTGCGTGCATCCATCGTCATAGCGCCTGCCTCCTTTTTGTATTGCTTTTGTTTGTTTAGCACTCCTTGTTCCTGAGTGCTAAGACCATTATAACCGTTTTTGCCCTGCTGTCAAGCCCTTTGCAAAAATGTTTATAAAGATTCATAATTCTGTCATAAAGGGGATGTGCGCCCTAGGTGGGGCGGGGCTGAACCCTCTCAGTCACGCCTGACGGCGTGCCAGATTCCCCCTTTTGTCGCTGCGCGACATCTCCCCCCGGCCGGGGGGAGTCTTTCCTCTCAGGGGGAGCCTTTGGCATGGTGGCACAGTTTCCGGCTCAAGCGCAAAGTTTGCGGGCGTGCCCGCTCCCCCTTGGGGGAGCTGTCGCGCAGCGACTGAGGGGCTTCAAATCGGCGGAGCCGGAAAAAACGGTTAAAAGATCTTCACGCCGAACAGGCGTGAATCTTCAGTTTTTTCCGGTGCAGCCCACCCCTTTGGGGTTAAAAGGGGCGAGCAGCCCCTTTTTCGTGGCTCCAGCGCGTCGAAATCGCTGGCACTTTTCTGGTTCTCTTTTGGTGTCAAAAGAGAACATCCCCGGGCAGCAGTGTTTTAGTTTTCCCCCCTTTTTCAGCCATTCGCGCAGTTTTAACCCCCATTCGCGCAGAATTTCTTTTGTTTTTGCCTAGTTTATGGTATATTTATGGTAACGACACCCCGTATAAAACCCACACGAAAGGAGCGAAACTTTATGAAAGCCAAACGCATTGTAAGCATCCTGCTGACCGGCAGTATGCTGCTGTCCCTGCTGCCGGTGTCTGCACTGGCAGCCGCCCCGGTGTTCGATGCACCCGCCCAGACCACGGCCAAAAAGGCTGCACCCCTTGTACAGGAGGCCGACGTCTCCCGCAGCACCGAGGAGGAAGCCGCCACCCGCAGCAGCCGTGATCTGGACGCAGAGAACAACACCGCCGAAAGCATTACCATCGATCTGGACGCCAAAGGCAATCCCACAAGCCAAGGTGACGTTGCCCATTGGTACTACAACGCAACCGCCTTGTTCTTGAACTCCGGCACCTTCACCCTGCAGCCCTCCTCGGAGCCCGGGGCAGCAAGCGCATTGCAGCCGGGTCTCTTTATTAAGAGATCTGCCGAATTTAAGGGCGGCACCGCCGGCAATTGGACCACCAACCGGGGCACCATCTCCGGCGGCACCTTCCAAGGAGAAGCGTCCAACCGGGGCACCATCTCCGGCGGGACCTTTGAAAAGAAAGTGCTGCTCATGAATGGTGACGCTTCCATCACCATCAGCGACGGCCTGTTTGACGGCGTGGTTGTCAACAAAGGACGTTACGGCTCGCTTTCCATCACCGGCGGCCTGTTTACCAAAGATGTGGATGTATACACCATCAGCACGGGCAATCTTTCTATCACCGGCGGTTATTTTGTGGCAAAGCCTATCATGCCGCAAGGCAGCAACACCGGCTTTGCCACTGTGCGCGATCAGAATGGCAGAACCTTCCAAGTGCCTGTAAATGAAGACTTTTCTGAAAACGGCTACGGAACCCTTTATGTGCCTCACGGTACATCTGAGCAGGCAAACCCCATTACCGTAAAGACCGATACCGTATTGACCGACTGCCTTGCAGACGGCGAATCCATTATGGATAGCGTACAACAAAACGCGGACGGCAGTTACACCATCGAGGTATCCCAGCCGAAGTCCATCGTGCTGGTGACCGCGGAGCCTACACCGCCTACACTGGATGACTCCGAGATCGACTCGGCGTTCTCCTCCGGTGCAGCCGCACTTGGCATCGTGCTGGGCGCTGCGGGTCTGGGTTACCTTACCTATGCCTACGGTTCTTCCCTGTATCTGCACTATGCGCTGCCGGGCGGCTTTATCCCCTCCACCCGTCAGGAGCTGGCAACCGTCCTGTGGACGACTGCCGGCAAGCCCGACCCCGTAAGCACCGCCCTGTACACCGATATCCCCGCTGACGACATCGAGCAGCAGAAGGCTGCCCGCTGGTGCGTAGAGCAGGGTCTGATGTCCGACTACGGTGCAACCTTTGGCCCGGACACCAAGGTGACCAATGCACGCATCATCCGCGCATGGAACAGCCTGAAAAAAGTGCCCGTGACCATTAACTAATCATTTTCTCATTCATCCTTTCATGTACACCGCCGCCCGGCTTGCTTTCACAGGCCGGGCGGCGGTGTTTTTGCGGGTGAAACTCCCTCATAAAAATGCGTTTAATCGTCCCGCCTTACTCCTCCATCTGCTTTGCCAGAAAGGCCGCCGCCACTGCCACGGCCTTGCACTGGGCGTCCTCCGGGCAGGCGGCGCGGTCCTCGGTCAACAGACCCACCGCGCCGGTCACGTCCCCGCCCGCCAGTACCGGTGCGGCGCATAGCAGCACCCGGGGTGCGCCCTCGCAGGGCAGCAGGGTCTTTTCCGGTGCGCCGGGGCTCTGGTAGGGCTTGCGGGCTTCCATCAGCTTTTCCAGCGGCTGGCTGATGCTGCGGTCGGTCAGCTCCCGCCGCCCGCTGCCGCTGACCGCCAGAATGCGGTCCCTGTCGCACACAAAGGCGGTCAGCGCAAACTGGCGGCTGAGCACCTCTGCCAGCTGGGCGGCAAGGGTGTTCACCTCGCCCATGGGCGAGTACTTTTTAAAGATCACTTCCCCATCGCCGGTGGTAAAGATCTCCAGCGGGTCGCCCCGCCGGATGCGCTGGGTGCGGCGGATCTCCTTGGGGATCACCACCCTGCCAAGCTCGTCGATGCGGCGCACGATACCGGTTGCTTTCATTATTTTGCCCTCCTTGCGGTTTCCTTTGTATGTAGTATCTGTCAGCGGCGGCAAATTATACCGGCAGCACATTTTTTGCTTTGCCCGCCGCATTGCGTTCCGGGCGGGGTTCTGCTACAATAAATAGGAATAAACCCAAAGAAAGCAGGTGTCCGCATGGCACACATCCTTATTCTGGGCGGCGGTGCCGCCGGACTGGCCGCTGCGCTGGCGGCTGCACAGGCCGCGCCCGCTGTCCGCGTCACGGTGCTGGAGCGCAACCCCAAGGTGGGCAAAAAGCTGCTGGCTACCGGCAACGGCCGCTGCAATCTGGACAACACCGCCATTGCGCCGGAAAAGTACTTCACCGCCGACCCCGCCGCACTGCGCCCCCTGCTGGCGGCGGTGGATGCCGCCGCGCCGCTGGCGTGGTTTGAGCAGCTGGGGCTGTACACCCGCACCGATGAGGCCGGGCGGGTGTACCCCTATTCCAATCAGGCCGCCGACGTGCTGGCGCTGCTGGAACTGCATTTGCAGCGGCACACCGTACAGCTGCGCACCGGCTGCACGGTAAGCACCCTGCGGCAGAGCAAGGGCGGCTACGCGGTGCAGTTTACCACCGCCGAGGGCGGCACCGAAAGCCTGCGGGCAGATGCCGTTATCTGCGCCATGGGCGGCGCCGCCGGGCCGCAGTTCGGCACGGACGGCTTCGGCACCCGCTTTGCCGCCGACTGCGGCGGGCAGATGCGCCCCCTTTACCCCTGCCTGACCGCCCTGCAATGCGCAAAGCCGAACAAGAGCCTTGCGGGCATCCGCGCCAAAGCCGCCGCCCGCCTGCTGGACGGCGACCGGGTGCTGGCAGAAGAGATGGGCGAAGTACAGTTTACCGACTACGGGCTTTCCGGCATCTGCATCATGCAGCTGTCCGGCCTGCTTGCCCCCGGGCGCAGGCTGAAGCACCCGGCGGTGGAGCTCGATCTCTTCCCCGCTGTGCCGGAGACAGAGCTTGCCGCCCTGTTTGCGGCGCGTGCGCCGCTTTTAGCCGAGGACACGGCGGCGGCGTTCTGGCTGGGGCTTTTGCACGGCAAGCTTGGCCGCGCCCTCTGGGCTGCCGCCGCCCTGCCGGATACCGCCCCCCACGCCCTGCCCGCAGGCAGCTGGCAGAAGCTTGCCCACACCGCCAAGCACTGGCGGTTCGAGGGGCTTACTCCCTGCGGCTGGCGGCAGGCGCAGACCACCGGCGGCGGGCTTGCCCTGACCGAGGTGGAACCGACCTTCCAGTTCAAGGGCTGTCCGGGGCTGTACTTCGTGGGGGAAACGTTGGACTGCGCCGGCAGCTGCGGCGGCTTCAACCTGCACTGGGCGTTCGGCAGCGGCCTTGCCGCCGGGCGGGACGCCGCAAAGCACCTTTGCAACCGAAAGCGGTAACAAAAAAGGGATCCTGAAGCGCCAGCTGGCGCTTCAGGATCCCTTTTTATTTTTACTCGCCCTTGGAAAGCAGCTTTGCACGCTCCAGTGCGGGGCGCAGTGCCAGATACAGCACCACGGCGCAGGCAGTGGAAGCCACACTGTTCACAAAGGTGACGCCGCCGGCAATTTTGGTCAGCGCCTGTGCCACGGTGTACTCCTGCCCAAAGATGTACACGTTGCGGAAGTAGCCAAGGAAGGGGTCAGTGAACACGTTCAGCAGCAGACCGGAACCCGCAGAAACGATCACCTTGACCAGATACCCGGCGCTGTGACGATCCTGATCCCGCAGCTTGAACACCTTATGTGCCACGGCACCGCAGGTGATGCCGATGATGAACTTGAGCACGAAGGTGGTAATAGCGTAGCCCGGGTCACCGGCAAGGATATCTGCCAGCGCCAGACCGATGGCACCCGCCAGACCTCCGGATACACCGTCCAGCAGCAGCGCCGTCAGGGCAGTAAAGGTGTTGCCCAGATGGAACGAAGAACCGCCGTAGAACGGGATGCGGAAGAACAGGTAAGCCACAAGGCTCAGCGCAGCCATCACGCCGGTAAGCGCCAGCTCGTGCACCGTAAAGCGGCGCTTGTACAGCACACTGAAAAACAGGATCAGGATAACGACGACTGCCAGCAGCAGCCACATTGCAGTAGTAGACATGATACTTTCCCTCCAATCGCGCCGATAACCCCACAAAACTACTTGACATTTGGGTGTCCGGCGGGTATGCTCCTATTATACGCAGAACTGACCCTATGAAAATACCCAGAACAAAGTTTTTTTATAGGGTCAGTTTGACGCAATGCCCAGATGGGAGGGACATTCTATGGTACATCTGACCACGGCACTGGACCCGGCTTCGGCGGTGCCGCTGTACGAGCAGCTCTACCGCAGCCTTGCCGCCGAGATGCGGGCGGGCACCCTGACGGCGGGCACCCGGATGCCCGGCAAGCGGCGGCTGGCGGCGGAGCTGTCGGTCTCGGTGAACACGGTGGACACCGCCTACCAGATGCTGGCAGCCGAGGGCTACCTGACCGCCCGGGAGCGCAGCGGCTTCACAGTGCAGGAGTATCTTGCCCTGCCGCAGGGGGTGCAGCCGCCCGCGGCGCCCTCTGCGCCAGCGGCAGTGCACCCCGCCGATGCTGCCCCGCCGGTGCAGTTCGATTTATCCACCCGGGGCGTGGACCCGGGGCTGTTCCCCTTCCGCACATGGGCACGGCTGCAAAAGGAACTGCTCTATTCCGCGCCGGAGCTGCTCACCCCCGGGGATGCCCGGGGCGACGCTGCTCTGCGGCAGGCGCTGGCAGAGTATCTGGCCGAGTACCGGGGCGTGCAGTGCGACCCGGAGCAGCTGGTGGTGGGCGCAGGACTGGAATATCTGCTGGGGCTGCTGGCACCGCTGCTGCCCGGCCCTGCCGCCGTGGAGACCCCCGGCTACCCCCGCGCCCGGCAGGTGCTGGAAAACAACGGCGTGTCCTGCCGCTGCCTGCCGGTGGACGCGGACGGGCTGTCGCTGACGGCCCTTTCCGCCAGCGATGCAGCGGTGTGCTACGTCACCCCCAGCCACCAGTTCCCCACCGGGGTCACCATGCCCGCCGGACGCCGGGCCGAGCTGCTGCACTGGGCAGCCCGCGCCCCGGGGCGGCGGTATATCATTGAGGACGACTACGACTCGGAGTTCCGTTTTGACACCCGCCCGCTGCCCAGCTTGCAGGGCATGGCGGGCGCAGACGGCCCGGTGGTGTATCTGTCCACCTGCTCCCGCAGCCTTGCCCCGGGCATCCGCATCGCCTACATGGTGCTGCCCCGGCAGCTGCTGGGCGCGTGGCAGGCCAAGTACCGGCTGTACTCCGGCACGGTGGGACGGTTTGAGCAGCAGACGCTGGCGCGCTTTATCACCGGGGGCTATTTCACCCGGCACTTAGCGCGGGAGCGCACCGCCTACAAAGCCCGCCGGGATGCGCTGGTGGCGGCACTGCGCACCTCCTTTGCACCGGAAGAGCTGACCCTTGCGGGGCTGCACACCGGCCTGCACCTGCTGGCGCAGCTGAAAGACCCGCCGCCGGACGCCGCCCTGCGGGCTGCTGCCCGGCAGTATGGGGTGCGCTGTTCCCTGCTGAGCGACTACGACCTGACCGGCACGGCACACTCTGCCGCCGGGACGCTGGTGCTGGGTTACGGCTCACTGCCGGACGCAGACTGCGCCGCCGCCGGGGAGAGGTTGAAAAAGCTCTGCACCGCCGCCCGGGAGGCATCGGACACCGTATAGTGTCCGCCTGCCCAGTCCCCGGGCAGGGCGTCGGCGGTGATATCCACCGGCTCGGCGCTGGTGGCTAAAAATTCCAGCGTGCGTTCCAGTGTAGCAAGGTCTACGGCGGTCAGGCTGGTCAGCAGGCTGCTGCTCACCTCCCGCAGACCCTGCGGCAGGGTGGTGGGCAGCAGCTCCAGTGCCTGCCGGAAAAACGCATCCCACACCGCCGCCCGGGCGGCGGCGCTGCGCCGGGGCGAAAGAGAAGTGTCGGCATCCAGCGCCGCTAAAAAGCTGTGGGCATCGGCGGCAGAAATGCCCTGCACCCCGGTGCCCTTGCCGTACCGCGCCAGCTGCTCCGGTGTGAGCGCCCCGGTAAAGCCCACCCGCACTGCGCCGTACCGCGCCGCCAGTTTTGTCAGCACCGCCGGGGCGATGGCAAGATAATCGGTATCCTCCGGCAGAGCGAACACCTCGCCCAGCGCCTCCCGGCAGCGGGCGGGGCCTGCGGCGTCGTAACAGTCCGCAAGAGGGACGTTCTTGCCCCCAAAGGGCACTTCCAGCGCGGCGGGCACCGCCAGCAGATGGATGCAGTTCTGCCCGGCGTTCAGGTAGGCCAGCACAAAGCCCGGGGTCTCGTCTGCCACGCACAGCAGCACGGTGCACTGGTCTGCGGCCTTGGGCAGACGAATGGGCACTCCGCTCTGGCTTTTTGCGGCCTGCCGCAGACTGCTGCGCAGCTGGGCGCGGCTGAGCAGCACTGTGCCGCCCACCAGCGGCAGCAGCACCAGCAGGGCGGCGCACAGCGCCGCCCAGAAGGGACGCCAGCCGCTGCGTTTTGCGTGTTTCATGGCTCTGCCTCCTTTTTGTGCATAAAGCATAGCCCAGCGGGCGACCCTTTATGCAGAAAGGCAGGGATGCTGCATGGATCAAACAGAAAACCCCAACAAAAAAGACCGCGAGGAACAGGAGGACTTCTGGCTGACGCTGGAGCCCCTTCCCGTCCCCGACCCCGAAAAGCCCTCCGCACCGCATGAGGAGTAATGACGCTGCATAGGATACGGTAAAAAGGGGGGATGGGATGCCAGAGCGGTTCATGCGGGGAATCGAGGCTTTGAACGGCATCGTGTGGGGGCCGATGGGGCTGGGGCTGCTCTTCGGCACCGGGCTGCTGCTGACGGTGCGCACCGGGGGCTTCCAGCTGCGGCGGTGGGGCTACTGGATGCGGCACACCCTCGGTGCCATCCTGACCGACCAGAGCGTCACCGCCCATACCGCCCGCGAGGAGCAGGCCATCAGCCAGTTCCAGAGCCTGTGCACCGCGCTGGCGTCCACCATCGGCACCGGCAACCTTGTGGGGGTGGCGACAGCCATCCTTTCCGGCGGGGCGGGGGCGGTGTTCTGGATGTGGGTCATGGCGCTGCTGGGCATGATGACCAGCTACGCCGAGAACGTGCTGGGCATCTACTACCGCCGCAAAGACCCGGCGGGCGGCTGGCGCGGCGGGCCGATGTACTACCTGCGGGACGGTCTTGGCGGCAAGCCGGGGCGGGTGCTGGCGGTGCTGTTTGCCGCGTTCTGCGCGCTGGCAAGCTTTGGCATCGGTAACCTGAGCCAGCTCAATTCCATCGCGGGCAACCTGAAAGCAGCCTTTGGCGTGCCGGAGGTCGTTACCGGCGCAGTGCTGGCGGCAGTGTCGGCGGTGATTTTGCTGGGCGGGCTGAAACGTGTGGCCGCTGTGGCGGAAAGGCTTGTCCCCGCCATGGCACTGCTGTACATCGTGGGTGCGCTCACCGTGGTGGGGGTGCACATCACTGCCGTCCCGGCGGCGCTTGCCGCCATCGTAAAGGGTGCGTTCGGGCTGCGCGCCGCCGGTGGGGGCATCGTAGGCTATGGGCTGTCCCGGGCGGTCACTTGGGGCTTCAAGCGGGGTGCTTTTTCCAACGAAGCAGGGCTTGGCTCCTCAGTGATGGTGCATGCGGCTTCCAACGTAAAGGAGCCGGTGCAGCAGGGCATGTGGGGCATTTTTGAGGTGTTTGCGGACACCATGGTGGTGTGCACCCTGACGGCGCTGGTGGTGCTGACCTCCGGCTTTGTGGAGCCGGACACCGGGCGCATTGCCGCCAGGGCGGCGGGCAGTGCACTGGTGGGGCAGGCCTTTGACGCCGTGTTCGGCACGCTGGGGTCCAAGCTCATTGCGGTGTGCATCCTGCTGTTCGCCTATTCCACCGTGCTGGGCTGGAGCTGCTACGGCTGCAAGGCCGTGGAGTATCTCTTCGGCGCAGGGGCTGGGGCATTTTACCGGGTGCTGTTCGTGGCGCTGATGCCGCTGGGTGCGGTGATGCGGCTGGACCTTGCGTGGACGCTTTCCGACACCTTCAACGGCCTGATGATGCTGCCGAACCTCATCGGCGTAGTGGCGCTGTCCGGCACGGTGGTGAAGATCACCCAAAACTACCTTGCCCGCAAGCTGCACGGCAGCGCCGCGCCGCCGCTGTTGTCTGCGGGTGAGACGATTTAAAATCGTCAGCCCCGCCCCTTGTCCCGGGGCGGGGTTTGTGCTATGCTAAGGGGTACAAGCGATTTTTTGCGCTGAGAGGAGGAACCCCATGGCCGCCGTAAAAACACGGAATACCGCTACCCTTATGACCGAGGGCAGCATTGTAAAAAGCCTGCTGCTGTTTGCCCTGCCGCTGATCTTCGGCAACCTGCTGCAGCAGATGTACAACACCGCCGACAGCATCATCGTGGGCAATTTTGTGGGCAGCAATGCCCTTGCCGCCGTGGGTTCCAGCGGGTCGCCCATCTACCTGCTCATCGGCTTCAGTCAGGGACTTGCCGTGGGCGCGGGCGTGGTGGTGTCGCAGTATCTGGGCGCGGGCGACCACAAGGAGACCCGCGAGGCGGTGCACACCTCCCTTGCCATTGCGGTGGTCATGGGGCTTTTGCTGACGGTGGGCGGCGTTGCCTGCGGGCGCGCTTTGCTGGTGGCCATGAACACCCCCGCCGAGGTGCTGGCCGATGCCGTGACCTATATCCGCATCTACTTCGGCGGGGTGCTGTTCAGCGTGGTGTATAACATGACCGCCGGCATCCTGAACGCCGCCGGCAACTCCCGCCGCTCGCTGGTGTATCTGGCATGGGCGTCGGTGACCAACATCGTGCTGGACTTTGTGTTCATCGTGGGGCTGCGGATGGGGGTGGCAGGCGCTGCCATCGCCACAGACCTGAGCCAGCTGGTGTCCTGCGTGCTGAGCCTGCGCTTTTTGATGAAAAGCGAGGACGCCTGCCGGGTGGAGCTTTCCGCCATCCGGCTGCACAGCAAAATGGCAGGCCGCATCATCCGGGTGGGTCTGCCCACCGGCATCCAGAACATGGTCATCTCCTTTTCCAACGTGCTGGTGCAGGCCAGCGTGAACAGCTACGGCGCCGCCGCCATGGCGGGCTTTGCGGCCTACATGAAGATCGACGGCTTCAACATTCTGCCCGTCAGCAGCATCAGCATGGCCGCCACCACCTTTGTGGGGCAGAACTACGGTGCGGGGCGTCTGGACCGGGTAAAGCGCTCGGTGTGGGTCACCCTTGCCATCGGGGTCATCTACACCCTTTGCACCGGCGCGGCGCTATTGGCCGGACAGGACGCCATTCTGCACCTGTTCACCGCCGACGAGGCCGTAGTCACCTACGGCAAGCTGGCTATGCGGTGGTTCTGCCCATTCTACTTCCTGCTCAGCATCCTGCACGGCCTTGCCGGTGCCGTGCGCGGCACGGGTGCCAGCATCCCGCCCATGGTGGTGCTGCTGGTCTCGCTGTGCCTGTTCCGTGTGGTATGGATCCAGTTTCTGCTGCCCTTCTTCTCCGGCATCGAGGGCGTGTTCATCCTCTACCCCGTCAGCTGGGGTCTGGGCGCATTGCTCATGATCCTGTATGCGTGGAAGGGCAAGTGGATGGAGTATCATACATAACATTTTTACAAACAACGACCCGCCGCACTGAAAGAGATGCGGCGGGTCGTTGTTTTTCAGGTACTCCTGTCGGGGCCACTTACCATGCAAAGCCCACGGAGTCCATGTCGATCTTCTTTTCCATCAGCCCCAGACGGCTCTCGATGAAGTTGACAGCCATATCCGGCCACTGGGCGATCTGGGTATAGTAATCCACATAGCCCTTGGTGCCAGTGCCCAGACCCACACCGTGGGGCGCATCAGGTGCCAGATAGAAGCTGAAGTCCGTGAAGATATTTGCGCACTCCGGCAGAGAGGGCAGCATCATCGCACTCAGGCCATCTTTCTGACCCACAACACCAAAGACCGGAGGCAGGTTGGGGTTCTTCGTGAAGTTCAGACCGGTGACGAACAGGCCGTAGATGGGGATTGCCACATTCAGGTCGGCGCTCTCATGGTCCACAGCATCGCAGACGTAGCTGGGGTAGACCTTATCCGGGGTATTCGTAGTGCCGAACTGGTCGGCCACCACCTGCATCACATTCATGCCGCCGGCAGAGAAGCCCACCGCGATCATGATATCGGTCTTGCCGATGTGTTTTTCAGAGGCGTTGTGGCGGATGTAGCGGATAGCACGGGCCAGATCCAGCTGCTGATCCACAGCGGCATAAGGGTTGACGCGGCGCTGCAGCACAAAGGCGTTGTAGCCGTTCTTGTTGAAGAACTCGGCCACCGGGTAGCCTTCCACCACGTTGTTGCGGTGGGTGCTGCCGCCGCCTGCAATAATGATCACGTTGCCCTTCACCTTGCCCTGATCTCGCAGCAAGTACGGGTTCAGGAAGGGACGGAAGCCCTCGTTATCGTAGCAATTTTCCCAGTTGGTGGGCAGCGGAGATTCCACGGCCATCTGATCTCCCCAAATTTCCCAAACGGTGCTCTTGGGGTCCTTGATCTGGCGCAGCGCCTTGCGGGCATTGGTCAGAGCAACACACATATCGTAGTGGGAGGCGTTGATACCGGGCACAGGTGCACCGTCCACCTTCTCGTACTGAGCACGGGACAGCTTGTGGAACAGCACATAGAACTTGTCAAAATCACCCCGGAAAGCAGCCGGATAAAAGGCTACCTCGCGGGAGAGGCGGAGTTCCTCTGCCACCATGGCCTGCACCTCGGCATCGGTGTGCACGCCAGCGTTTTCAGCAAAGGATGCGGGCGCCATGCCAGCCACTGCGCCCATGGTCACAGCAGAAGCGGCAGAAAGCTTCATAAAGTCTCTTCTGTTCATCATCATTTCTCCTTTTAAATGCAGACGGCTCGTTTGTGCAGAGCAAAGCCGCCCAAAGCTGTGCAGCAAACGCCCTGCTGCCGGGCCCGATAGACATTCCAGTTGTATCATGCCATCGAAATCTGCACAAATCGTACCACAATATAACGCACTTGTAAATAGATTTTGTTGTTTTTGTGCGAAATTGATATATTAGTATGCCAGTTCTTGTGAAAATCAACAAGCATGAGAATGGGCACAAAAAAGGACTGCCGTGCACTCTGCACGGCAGTCCTTTTTATCTTATTACAGCTTTTCAAACACCAGAAAGCGGAAGGCGATGGTGGTGGTGAGCTGCGGCAGAGCCGCAAGGCGGGCGGCACCGTCGCGGGGCGTTTTCCAGTAGTAGGGGGTCATGGCAAACAGGGCTTCCAGCTGGGCGGCGGGCACAGTGATGGTGCCCTGCACCTCACGCTCGTCGATGGCGCGGAAGCCCGGGTACTCCACCTGCTGCACCGGGTTTTTGTAGGGCTTTTCGTAGAGCACGGCCTTCATCTGGTACAGGTGCTCTGCCCCCGGCACAACATAGATCATGCGCCCGCCCGGGCGCAGCACCCGGCTGAACTCCTCCTGCGCAAAGGGCGAAAAGCAGTTCAACAGCACATCTGCCCAGCCGGTGCGCACCGGCTGGCTGAAGCTGGACGCCACCGCATACTGCGCGGCGGGCAGTGCCTTTGCCGCCAGCCGCACGGCGGGCTTTGCGATATCGAACCCCGCCAGCTGCAGCGGCTTTTCTGCCGCCGCGAACTGCTGCGCGATGCAGCGGTCGTACCAGCCCTCGCCGCAGCCTGCGTCCAGCAGATGCAGTGGGGCATCCGGGGCGGCGGGCACGCCGTGGGCAAGGCACAACTCCCCCAGCGCCTGCCCGAAGATGCCGTAGTATCCGGCGTTCAGGAAGGCGCGGCGGGCGGCAACCATCTCCTTGCTGTCCCCGGGGGCTTTGGTGCGCATGCTCTGCACCGGCAAAAGATGCCAGTAGCCCTCCCGGGCACGGTCAAAACAGTGGCCTTTTTCGCATTTCAGGTCGTTTTCCCCTTGCAGCGCGCCGCCGCACAGGGGGCACTGCCACGGGGTAAAGGCTTCGTTCCGGCTCATACTTCTTCGCTGTGATCCTCAATGGGTGCAGTGGCACCGCCGTGGGCGTCCATATACTCCTCAAAGCTGGTATACTTCTGCTGGGGCGGGCGGCGGCTGATGAGCATCAGCCCCGGGTCCTCGTCCCGGGCGGCGGCATTGCGGCCGCGGCGGGCAGGCTCGGCCTTGGGGGCACGGGGTGCGCTGCCGGTGCGGCTCTGGCTGCCTGCATTGCCGCGCTCGTTGCGGGCAGGGCGGGCGTTATTGTTC
>ERZ1027060.142-NODE-142-length-27444-cov-19.095440_pt1 | contig 27444 bp, 22 predicted proteins | sample MGYA00519424_ERZ1027060 | MGnify/ENA primary metagenome ERZ1027060 (study PRJEB26926, sample SAMN06164500) | human gut metagenome | biome: ENVO:00009003; feature: ENVO:2100002; material: ENVO:00002003 | host: Homo sapiens | place: USA | collected 2012 ... | reverse complement strand
GACAAGCCCATTGGCAGAATTAAGTATGCACTAAATTAATTCCGCCAACAGGTAAATACTGCATTATTCTGCTCATTCTGCGCTCAGGCAGTGATGGCAGAAACCCATTCCACATGCTATAAAACCAGAACGGGCATCATCATCAGCAAAGAGAACAACCAGATCAGAGCATTGGAACCATTTACCGGTTTGGCAACAGGAGGAACATGGTATTCAAATGCCATCAACCTGTATCGGGACACACTGAAGCATCATGTAAGAATCTATAGCATGATCGTTCCTACCTCTGCAGGTCTATACTGTCCGGAAGAAGCCAAGGAATGGATCCACGATGAAGAGCCGGTCATCAATAATATGTATCAGCATCTGGAGAAAGGCGTAGAAATAGTAGATGTATATCCAGTACTCAAGCAGCACATGGATGAGGATATTTATTCCCGCACCGATCACCATTGGTCTCCATTAGGAGCATACTATGCAGCCCGTGAATTTGCCCAGAAAGCACAGGTAAAGGTTCCTAACCTGAACGATTTCGAAGAGCGTACCATCCATAATTTTGTGGGGAGTATGTATCATTACTCAAAGGACATCACAGTAAAGAACTCTCCGGAGAAATTCATTTACTATATTCCTAAAGACAGTAATTATGTCACCACCTATGTCGGACACAACATGGGTAAGAATAGGGTAGTAACAAGCCTTACAGACCCATTCACCGGACCATTCTTCATCAAATACAAGGATGGCAGCAGCAGTGCATATTGCACCTTCATGGGTGGCGATTTGCGCACAACGCATGTCAAGACAGACGTAAGAAATGGAAGAAAACTGATGATCATCAAAGACAGTTATGGCAATGCCTTGCCAGGATATCTTTTCGGTTCATTTGAGGATATTTATGTAGTAGATTTCAGATATTTCACAAAGAATATCGTCAACTATGTCAATGACAATCAAATCACAGATATACTCTTCGCCAACAACTTGCAGCATGCCTATGCAAAATCCACGGCAAGAGGCTTCGAGCGAATGTTACGCCAATAACGCAAATGAAGAAATAAATAGATTGTGATATTTAACTATTGCATTTAAAGTCATGAAACAGAATTATATATACATATCAATCATGAGTATGGTGTTCTTAGGATTCACCATCGTTTTCCTGTTTTTCCCTCGGAGCACATACTCTGCACTTGAAAAGAGAGAGCTTGCCAAATTTCCAAAATATTCACTGGAAAGTTTGAAGTCGGGTGAATTTACCAAGAGCATCAATTCCTGGTTCAGCGATAGTGAACCTTACCGTGATGTATTCATGTCTATGAGTATGCAGGAAAAGGATCTCATCAGTATGTCTGTAGGAGAAGAAAAAGTGACCTTCCATGCATCAGCAGATGCCACCGAGACATCGGGTCCTACAGATGAAGAACTGGAAATGGGAGAGAGAAACGTAGGTAAATACAAGAATAATATTACGGCAGAAGAGAATGCCAAAATCGCCAACCGTGGTATTATCATCGTGGGTAAAGGAAAAGAAGTAAGAGCTTTGATGGCTTATGGCGGCAGTTCCAAGGGTGGTGTGGATTATGCCAAGTCTGCAAATGAATACAAGAAGGTATTCGGACCAAAGGTAAATGTATATTGCATGGTCATACCGACTGCAGTAGATTTCTATTGTCCGGATAAGGCTAAGGGATGCTCCAATGAGGAACGCCCAACCATCAACAATATCTATGCTCACTTAGACAAGAATGTTCATGCCGTAGATGTCTATACTGCACTGGGCAAACACGTGGCAGAAAACATCTTCCTCAGAACCGACCACCACTGGGCACCTCTTGGAGCTTTCTATGCCGCTCAGCAATTCGCTAAAGTGGCAAAGGTTCCTTTCAAGCCGCTTTCAAGCTATGAAAGAAAAGTGGTACATGGATACGTAGGAAGTATGTATGGTTATTCTCATGATATTTCCCTGAAGAATGCCCCGGAAGATTTCGTCTATTATGTTCCAAAGAACGTAAAATACGAAACCTATTATACGGATTATAAAATCAACCGCAACTACGAGGTCATAGGCGAAGGCAAACCATACAAAGGCATCTTCTTCTATAAGTATAAAGACGGCAATGGTGGCGCCTACTGTACCTTCATGGGCGGTGACACCCGAATTACCCGGGTGAAAACCAATGTCAACAATCATCGCCGTGTCATGATTCTGAAGGATAGTTTCGGAAATGCTCTTCCAGGCTACCTGTTCTATTCTTTTGAGGAAATCCATGTAGTCGATTATCGATATTTCACCAAGAATATGCGCAAATATGTCAGCGATAATAAGATAACTGATATTCTGTTTGCCAACAATATCTTCAATGCATATTCTAATAAGATATGCAAGAAATACACGAGATTCCTCCATCAGAATGGCACCATCTTGCCAAGCAACAGTTCTGCAAGTACTTCATCCAAGTCAACAACTGTAGATTCTGCCAAAAAGCAGAAAGGCACACACGCTACTCCTGCCTTGAAAGAAACACTTGATGCGAAGAAGGATTCACCTAAAGAACAGAGCAGTCATCATGATGCCAACAAGAAGCATGATAAACAACATGACAATCAGCATGTAGAAAAACAGAAACCGGAATCCGTGCCTACAGAATCTGGCGACAAGCAACCGGCAGAATAAGATGAAAACAGGAAGCTATTTAGAGACGGCAATACTCACCATCTGTCTGTTGTCCTTTACCGCATCATGCAAAACGGAAAATAAAAAGACGGAATATACGCCTTGGGGAACGGTGATAGAGGATGGAGAGACAGGTGATGCTGAGGCTTCAGACTCCAGTTCCTCTGCCAGTAATTTCTCGCTTGCTGATATAGAAAACAATGGAGAACTGATCATGCTGACCCTGTCAGGTCCTTCCACCTATTATGATTATAAGGGAGTGGGCTTAGGTATGGACTACTTGCTCTGTGAGAAATTTGCCAGTTCCATAGGCGTTTCGGTAAGAGTCGAACTCTGCAAGGATACGCTTGACATGATCAACAAACTGAAAAAGGGCAAGGGTGATTTAATCGCTTATCCGCTTAAGAAAGGCAAACGCAACGATATTGCCTATTGCGGTGCCTACCAGACATCGAAAGAGAAAGATTCTGACCAGACGACCGCCTCTGTCCAATGGGCAGTCAACAAGGGAAACAAATCTCTGGAAGAAGCGTTAAACCATTGGTTTACGCCCCATATCTTGGCTAACGTCCAAAAGGAAGAAAAGAGGATACTTTCAGAAGGACTTATCATCCACAAAGTATATGCTCCTATGATCAATGCAGCAGGAGGCGTCATCAGCAAATACGACCATTTGTTTAAGAAGTATGCCCCTATGGCACGAATCGACTGGCGACTGATGGCAGCCCAATGCTATACGGAGTCCGGTTTTGATACCTATGCAAAATCATGGGCAGGCTATTGCGGACTGATGGCCATCATGCCTGGTACTGCCAAGGAATTAGGCATCCCCGTTTCCTCACTCACCAATCCGGAAATCAACATCTCCGCTTCGGCTACGTGCATGGCGAAATTCGAACGTATGTTCCAGGATATAGGCGACCCATTCGAGCGTCTGAAATTCCGACTTGCAGCCTATAATGCAGGACCATGGCATATCCGAGATGCGATGGCACTGACACGGCAACACGGCAAGAATCCGCATCGCTGGGATGATGTGGCAGAGTCAGTACTCAAGCTCAGTGATCCTACCTATTATAAATTGCCAATCATCAAATGTGGCTATATGCGTGGAAGTGAGACCGTCAATTACGTTTCCAAAATCATGCAGCGATGGTCAAGCTATTGTGGATCTGCAAGAGGAGGAGCTTCTACAGGAAATGGTTTATCACCTGATTTTGACCATTCCATACCGCAGCGGGCCACCAAGAAGTACAAATATCATGTCTGACTCCAACTGGTTGAGAACAAACCTCATAGTTTGTGAAAGCATATTAACTTGTTGCAAAGTATATGAAATAATGCAGGAAATCCAAGACAAATCTTGGTTTTCTGCATTTTTTATTGTAATTTCGCCAACATGAAAAAGATATTTTGTTTGACTATATTATTGCTTTCCGTCTTAAAGATATCTGCATACGATTTTCTTAGGGCAGTAAAGAATGAGATACCTGGAGGCTATAACTTCTGGGTTTATACACCAGTGGATTATTTCTATACGCAGGAGCAAACGCCAGTGATTATCTTCCTTCATGGTGCCAGTCTATGCGGTCGCAACCTTGAAAGAGTAAGAAGATACGGACCGCTGGATGCCATTGTGAAAGGCCGAGATATTAATGCCCTGACGCTTGTGCCTCAAAACCCTGGAGGTGCTTGGAGTCCCAAGAAAGTGATGGATATGCTTGATTGGGTGAAGCAGCATTATTCCTGTGACACCACCCGTGTTTATGTTTTAGGCATGAGTCTCGGAGGATATGGAACAATGGATGTCTGTGGCACCTATCCCGACCGTATTGCAGCAGGAATGGCGCTCTGTGGCGGTTGTTCCCTGAAAGACGTAAGCGGTTTGGGGAAACTTCCATTTTGGATTATCCATGGCACAGCCGACAGAGCCGTTCCTGTAAAGCAATCCAAAGTAGTAGTAGATAAATTAAAACGTGACGGAAATGATACGCGCTTGATTTATGATTGGTGGCAAGGTGCCAATCATGGAATGCCAGCCCGCGTTTTCTACATGAAGAAAACCTATCAATGGCTTTTCTCACACACGCTGAATGATCCAGACCGCCCTGTAAATCGTGATATAGACATCAGCATGGGGGATGTAAGGAATGCTTATGATGGTGTAAACCGTAATGCTCCGAAACCCGAGCTCATCGATGGTCCAAGCGTGATTAAGAATGAAGGAAATGAATATTAATGGGGGCTGGAGATGTGCTGGCAAACTTCTCGGTCTTCATCCTATTCACTGAACGCATGGTAATGCTGTAATTAATCATACTTTGTGTTGTTTTGATGGTTGATATTTCAATTCCCCAGAAGCCCCGTTTCTTGCCCTTATTTGGGTCGTTATTGATGTCCGGCGCCTGACACCAATCGAGACTCAAATGTGTCGTCTGTAAAGACCGACTTTTGGTACAAGGGAAGCTTTCTTTTCGATTGCTGGTGCAAAGGTACGAAAAAATCCAGTATCCACCAAATTTAGGCATGCGATAAGGAGCGATTTTCAGCAACTTACGATTTGAAAGTTAGTTATAAAGATTAGCTCTATGTTTGGTGGGCGCATCTCTATGTTTTTGCGGTATAGAAATTATGTTTTGAGATATAAATCAGCATATTACAAAGTAATACCCGATTACATGGAAACGTGTTCAGTATTCAGTATTCAGTTTTTTTCGCTGTTGTTACCACTCTCTGTATAGATAGTATATTATATATTATAATATATAATATAAAATAATTACTTACAATTTAAAACCATAAAAAGGGTAACTATCGCGAAAAAAACTGAATACGGAATACTGAATAACCTTTTAGTCCTACACACCCTGAAGGGGTTAGGAGTTTTTTAGCCCTTTAGTCCGTACTTAAAACCGCTTGAGAAACTTGAGTAACTTTTTTCTAAACTTTCTCCCGAAATCCTTGGCAGTTTCCAAAAGAAATCGTAACTTTGTGGTGTGGTATATAGCCACATCAATAATAGTAAAACGATAACATAATGATTATCAGTAGATTTACCCCCCCATATCGGGGAAGCTGGCTCTTGTAGCCGCATTTTTTACGCTTGCCCTTGCCAGTTGCTGCAAGGATGATGTAAGCTCCGATATCGACCTGACTGTCAGCCCACCTGCCGACAGCGAGGCTCCCAGTTATTATGCCATTACCGATACTGAGGGTATCGGCTTCACCAAGGATGGCATCGCCTATGAATACATTTCTAATGGTAAGACCCGATGGGTGCTTAGCTATCAGGAGATAGCCAAGCGCCTCGACATAGATATTTCCAAGATTTCAACCATCAAGATTACCAGAGATCAGATTTTGAAGAACGGTCTCTGGCGCTTCGACGTGCGCTTCGACGGACAGAAGGAAGGCACGGCGTATGCTATTGATGTCGACCCAGAGGATGGGGAGATAGAGTGGGTGATAACCTTGGAGGATATGCCAGGGGGAAATGTGTTTATACTCAGCTTCTCTCCAAGCGAGAAATAATGTGAGAGAAAAACTGGAAACAAGAGTCAAATATACTTTATTTACTAAGATTTTATGGCAGAAAATATCAATATCAACCCTCGTACAGAGGAGCAAAAGCGTGAACTTGGTAACTTGATTTGGAACATGGCTACCAATTTGGTACATGGTGGTACCGTAAGCCCAGTACAGTTTATGGACTATACTTTGGGTGCGCTTTTTTATCGTTTCATATCCGAGAACATCACCGACTACTGCAACCAGCTGATGAAGGATGCCGGGGTAGCAGATGCGGACTATGCGAATATGAGCGACGAGAACGCTGAGAATGCCCGCAACCAAATCATCAATGCAAAAGGTATCTTTATCCTCCCTTCCCAGCTCTTTATCAATGTAGCGAATGGTGCCAAGAATAATACGGAGCTCAATACTACGATTGCCAATAACTTCCGTGCGATTGAAAACAGCGCAACGGGTAAGCCTAGCGAGAGTGACGTGAAGGGGCTATTTGATAACTTCAAGACAGACGACCATGGGTTGGGTGCTACCGTCAACGAACGCAATGAAACATTGACCACCCTTTTGGAGAGTGTGCGAGACCTTGACTTTCAGAAGTATAGGGAGAGCGGTATAGATGTGTTTGGTTATTGCTACGAATACCTCATCAAGATGTATGCCCTCAATTCTGGCACCAAGGGTGGTGAGTTCTATACACCAAGTGAGGTAAGCTATCTTTTGGCGATGATTGCTGCGGCAGGAAGAACTTCGGTCAACAAGGTATATGACCCAGCTTGCGGTTCAGGTTCTTTGCTTTTGAACTTCAACTTGGTACTAGGAGCAAAGAATGTTAAGGATGGATTCTATGGACAGGAGGTCAATGTGCGTACCTACAACCTGTGCCGTATGAACATGTTCTTGCACGACATCAACTATGACCATTTCGATATTCAGCGTGGTGATACTTTGAAGAACCCTCTGCATGAGAGTGACGAACCTTTCGATGCCATCGTATCGAACCCTCCATATTCACGTCCATGGGATGGTGACAGTGATGCTACTCTCATCAACGACCCTCGTTTTTCTCCTGCGGGCGTGTTGGCACCTAAGGGCAAATCTGATTTTGCATTTACCATGCATACTTTGAGTTGGCTGAGTGCCGAGGGTACGGCTGCCATCGTAGAGTTTCCAGGGGTGTTGTATCGTAGCGGTGCGGAGCAGAAAATACGCAAGTACTTGGTGAGCAACAACTATGTGGACACAGTTGTACAGTTAGCTGCAAATATGTTCTTTGGTACTACCATTGCTACATGCCTCTTGATATTGAAGAAGAATAAGGCTGATAACCGAGTTTGTTTTATTGATGCCAGCAATGAGTTTATCCATGAAGGTAACAAGAACAAACTTTCTCCCGAGAATATCTCAAAGATATACAATACCTACATGAATAAGGAGGAGGTTGCGTACTTCTCTCATGTGGTTACCACTGCCGATATTGCTGAGGAGGATTACAACCTTTCTGTCTCTACCTACGTTGAGCAGGAGGATACTCGTGAGAAAATCGACATTACGGAGCTGAATACTCGTATCTCTGAGATTGTGGCGAGAGAAGAGCAGCTGAGAAAAGATATTGATGAGATAGTATTGCAGTTGGAAGGAGGCGCAGCATGAAAAATCTTGAAACTTTGATACAGGAGCTTTGCCCGGATGGGGTGGAGTTCGTAAAGCTAGGGGATGTATGCGAGATAAAAACTGGTAAAGGAATTACTCAAAAAGATTGCTCGGAATCAAGTAAATATCCTGTCTATAGTGGTGGTAAAGAACCTATGGGATATTATAAAGAATTTAATCGCAATGCAAATTCTGTGACTGTTTCACGTGTTGGAGCATATGCAGGTTTCGTTAATTATGTGACGGAAGACTTTTATCTAAATGATAAATGTTTCTCTGTACTTCCCCAAAAAGACGAAGATATAAATTCTAAATATCTATATTATAAGCTAAAGGCTTTGGAATGTAGCATTATAAATATGCAGAGTGGAGGTGGTGTGCCAACTATTAACACTAAAAAAGTCGGTAGTTTAGAAATCCCTCTTCCTCCTATCGAGGTGCAAACCGAGATAGTCCGCATCCTCGACAAGTTTACTTCGCTAGAAGCGGAATTAGAAGCAGAGCTAGATTGTCGCAAGCGACAATACGAGTACTATCGTGACAAGCTGCTCTCATTCGATAATGTAGGGGGACAAGAAGTAGAGTGGAAGAAAATGAGTGAAGTTTGCCTGAAGACTTCAAAAATTAATTGGAAACTTGTTGAAGGTGAGTATAAATATATTGACCTTTCATCTGTTGATAGAGACAATCACAAAATATCAGATTGTACTATTATCAATAAAGAGAATGCACCTAGCAGGGCTCAACAGGTTGTAAAAACTGGTGATATTCTTTTTGGTACAACAAGACCGACGCTTATGCGCTTTTGTTATATACCTAAAGAATATGATGGAGAAGTTTGTAGCACTGGGTATTGTGTGATTAGAGTTAATAACGAAATGATAAATTCTCATTTTGCATATCATTTTCTTTTTACACAGAAATTTCAAGAATATGTAGAAGGGCATCAAAAAGGGGCAAGTTATCCAGCTATATCTAATAAGGATGTTATGAGTTTTGAACTCCCTATTCCTTCTCTCCAAGAGCAAGAGCGAATAGCAACCATCCTCGACCGCTTCGAATCCCTGACCACTTCCCTCCAGTCTGGTCTCCCTGCCGAAATCGCAGCACGCCGCAAGCAGTACGAGCACTACAGAGACAAGCTGCTTACCTTCAAGCGCAAGGGAGCAGCATAGTAGTGGGGATTACAAATCCCCTCCAACATTTACTTGGGATGAAATATAATAATTTAAAAAAAATAGAAAACAATGGATACATTACTTAATTCTGCAACGTTTAGATTACAATATAATTTTCCACGTGATTATACAGCGAACGTGAAGATTTCACTATACAAGCGTGACAAAAGCTTTAAGATCCGTTACTTGTATAAAGCAAGAGAATCAGATTATTATATCAATTATTCTGGAGTATCTTGTGAGTTTGGTCAGGATTCAATTAATTTTGATGTTGATAGAGAACCAGAAAAACAATTTAAAGAAGTATGCTTTCATTGGTATCGCATGCAGGTGAATTCTGAGCATGACCCAGTAACAAAAGCATGGGGGATGACTAGTGGCATTTTTAAAATGGGTTTACACATTTTGACTCCGTATGTATATGATACGTCAACTAATAGATTTACGCTTTATTTGAGATTTGAGGGGCAATTCGGTTATTTTGCAAAAGAGTTTTCTCGAATTTCTGGCCTGAATATATCAGAGGCAGATATGCCTTCTATGATGTTGTCCGTAACAAACAATTCGGTATCATTAAATAGGGTAATAGGTATGAATGGAACACAACCACAACTACAATTAGTCAAGATATTGGATAACCCTGTGGAATTTATCAATATGACTCTTGGGGCTTATTTCGCATTCGAAAATCATCGAACACCTTTGTTTTAATCCCCCTAAGTACAAAACTTATGCAAGCAAACGACATTGTTTCAGAGAACCCCCAGAGCACGGTGGTAGCCCAATACGAGCGTACCACCCCTCGTGCCGAGGCTTACCAAAGCGAGGCGGAGCTGGAGCAGGGGATGATTGCCCAGCTACAGCGACAGGGCTACGAGTATGCCCATATCCACCACGAGGACGAGCTGATACAGAACCTTCGCCTCCAGTTGGAAAAACTCAACGGCTTCCATTTTTCCGACAATGAGTGGGAGCGTTTCTTCAAGGCGGAAATCGCCAACGAGGGTAAGGGTATTGTTGACAAGGCAGAGACCATACAGCGTGACAACATCAAGGCTTTCACCCTCGACGATGGTACGCAGAAAAACATCTACCTCATCGACCAGCAAGACCCTCACCACAACTCCACCCAGGTGATCAACCAATACGAGGTAAATGACGGCAAGCGCCCCAACCGCTACGACGTGACCATCCTCGTAAACGGTCTACCTCTGGTTCACATCGAACTGAAACGCCGAGGCGTGAGCCTGAAGGAAGCCTTCAACCAGATAAACCGCTACGGCAGGGAATCGTTCTGGGCAGGGTGCTCGCTCTATGAGTACGTACAAATCTTCGTCATCAGCAACGGCACGGAGACCAAGTACTACAGCAACACTACCCGAGACAGTCATATCCGGGAACAGGCCAAACAGGGCAAGAAGCCAAGACAGAAGACCTGCAACTCGTTTGAGTTTACCAGCTACTGGGCAGATGCCAAGAATAAGGTGCTCGGCGACTTGGATGACTTCACCGCTACCTTCCTCACCCGCCACTCCCTGCTGAACATCCTCACCAAGTTTTGCGTCTTCACCGACCAAAAGATTCTGATGGTGATGCGCCCATACCAGATAGCAGCCACCGAAAAACTGCTCAACCAGATAGAGATAGCCCACAACGCCAAGCTCTACGGCACACGAGACGCTGGCGGCTACATCTGGCACACCACAGGCTCGGGCAAGACCCTCACCTCCTTCAAGGCGGCACAGCTCGCCTCCAAACTGCCTTACATAGAAAAGGTATTATTTGTGGTGGATAGAAAAGACCTCGACTACCAGACGATGAAGGAGTACGACCGATTCCAGAAGGGCGCTGCCAACGGCAACACCTCGACCAAGGAACTGGAAAAGCAACTGAACAACAGCAAGAGCCGCATCATCATCACCACCATACAGAAGCTCGCCAACTTCATCAAGAAGAACCCCGACCACGACATCTACCGCAAGGAGGTGGTCATGATATTCGATGAGTGCCACCGCTCGCAGTTTGGCGACATGCACACCGCCATCACCAAGCGATTCAAGAAATACTACCTCTTCGGCTTCACCGGCACGCCAATCTTCGTGGAGAACATCTCCGCTTCGAGCAAGGGTACGCTGAAAACCACCGAAGACGTGTTTGGCAAGCGTCTGCACGCCTACACCATCGTGGATGCCATCAGAGACCACAACGTGCTGAAATTCCGTGTGGCATACATCTCCACCATGAAGGAGAAGGAGAACGTGAAGGACGACCAAGTTTGGGGTATCGAAGAAGAGGAGGCGCTGAAGGACGACCGCCGTATCACCAACGTGGCACAATACATCTTGGACCACTTCGACCAGCAGACCAAGCGAGCCAGCAGCTATACCTTCAGCAAGCTCATCAACATCGAGGAAGTGGTGACCGACAAGAAGAAAAAGGTGGAGGAAGAGCGACAGAAGACACGACTTAGCGGATTCAACAGCATCTTCGCCGTGCAGAGCATCGACTTTGCCAAGCTCTACTACAACAAACTGAAAGAGCTACAGGCAGAGCAGCCCAAGAACAAGCGGCTCAAGATAGCCACCATCTTCAGCTATGCACCCAACGAGGAAGTAGCCGACGGCGAGGAAGACGAGGACAACGACTCCACCGACGGACTCGACCAGAGCAGCCGAGACTTCTTGGAGGCAGCCATCAAGGACTACAACCTGATGTTCAACACCGCCTACGATACCTCTTCGGAAAAGTTCCCCAACTATTACAAGGACGTTTCGCAGCGCATGAAGAACCGGGAGATAGACCTGCTGATAGTGGTAAACATGTTCCTGACAGGATTCGACGCCACCACGCTCAACACGTTGTGGGTGGATAAGAACCTGCGCTACCACGGATTGCTGCAAGCCTACAGCCGCACCAACCGCATCCTGAACTCGGTAAAGACCTACGGCAACATCGTATGCTTCCGCAACCTGGAGGATGCCACCAACAAGTGCCTTGCCCTCTTCGGCGACCCTACCGCCAAGGGCGTGAGCATCCTGCGCCCATTCGAAGACTACTTCGATGGCTACGACGAGGTGACGGAAGACGAGAAAGGCGAGGAGAGACAGGAGCACGTGAAAGGCTATACCGAATATCTCGAAGAGCTGAGAGAGTTGGCACAGCCAGGCGAGATGCCGCTCACCGATGCAGACAAGAAGCAATTCATCAAGCTCTACGGCGGCATCCTGAAGATAAGAAACCTGCTTACCAGCTTCGACAAGTTTGCCGAGCAAGACCCCCTCAGTGAGCGAAACCTGCAGGACTATACGAGCATCTATCTCTCGCTGAGAGACTGGGCAAAGGAGAACGCAGAGAGCGGCGACAAGACCAACATCAACGACGACATCGAGTTTGAGATGGAACTGGTGAAGCAAGTAGAGGTGAACATCGACTACATCCTCTTCCTTGTGCAGCAGATGCAGGGCGACTGTGCCGACATCGCCGAACTGACTATCCAAATCAACAAGGCAATCGACTCCAGCCCAGACTTGCGAGACAAGAAAGATCTTATCAACCGATTCATCGAGAGTCTGACACCAGATAGCGAGGTTGCCGACAAGTGGAAGGAATACGTGGATGCAGAGAAGCGCAATGAGTTTGATCGCATCGTGAGCGAGGAACACCTGAAGAAAGGTCCCGCCAAGGAGTTCATCGAGACTGCCTGGGAGCGAGGTTACGTGCCAGAGGGTGGTTTGGAATTGAACGCCATCATGCCACCTATCAATCCATTCGATCCGAACGCCAACCGAGAGGGCAAGCTGCAAAAAGTACTTGGTAGAATCAAGGGCTTCTTCGGCAAGTTCTTCGAGATAGCAGGAGGAGAATTTTAAACTGATATACAACTAACAATAAATAACAAAACAAACAGAACGCAAGCTCCGCCCGGCAAAATACTACGCTCTCGCTGGGAGGGGCTTGCGTGTTGCTTGATAATCCATAGTATAATGAAGAATCGTAAATTTAAAATAAGTGATGAAGAATCCGTACAACAACTTATAGCAAAACTGAAGAATCTACTAGCCGAGCAGATTTTGTATATGACTGTCCACCTCCTTTACCTGGAAAAGAAGCCATGACTGAGAATTTTGTTGATGATGATGGCATCATGGTGTGCGATGCACCTCAACTTTCTCCAGAAGCAACAGAAGAACAGAAGCATGATATACAATATCATCTACATAAGTTGATAGACGAGGTAGTGCATGTGAATGATTATGATAGTGTTTTGATGATAAGAACGCTCTTAGAGCATTTTAATCGTATAGATGAGCATATCATAGAAGAAGAATTGCCAAGAGTAGATGAACATCTAAATTCACTTGATGAATACAGGAAATACAAACAGGCGAAGCTGTCGGATACAAAGAAAGTGACCGACGTTCAGTTTGCTCATGCCATAGACCTTCTTTTGTTGGAAATAGATAATAATGGTCGCTATATCTTTGAGAGTAAGTCTCATTGGATAGCTGTGTTTAGGGTGGCTGCTGATATGAATTTGATAGGTGATAATGACTATCAGGGGTTTGATAATTGGATTCATCGCATTCACTCCAAGCATCTCAGAATAGATTTCACGTCTAAAACCCTAAAGCCCATGACTACACACTGCTATTTTCAACCATTCGAAAAATGGGAATTTCAGCCATTGAAGAATGAAACGAAACGTCCTTATGACAAGATGGTGACTGTAGTTGTCAGGCTTAAAAAACTACTGGAACAGGTAAAAATTTAAGAAATTAGCGCTAAGTTTTAACCCGAAAAATAACCTTATAACCTACAAAATAACCCAATGGTTATTAGCTTGGAGGCTTCCAAAATAAGCCCTATCTTTGCACCCGTAATCAGACAAGTAAAGTCTGGTTGCGGGCGTTTTTTGTTTATAGGAATCCGGTACCGTTCCTGAAACTGAAATTTGGCGAATATCTCGCAGTCCAACCCATAAATATTACATATTAACATGATAGAAAATGCTTATGTGTTTTATCATCCGCAGTATGGCGGATTGAGAGTGGTGCGCAACGACGAAGGGTTGTTCTTTTGCATCGAAGACTTGGTTGCCATCACAGATATCGGCAGAGATAAATTGTTCACGGTATTAGCCGACACGGAGGGGAAAGTGGTCGAAATGTGTGTGGAAGAGCTAAACAAAAAGGTACCGAAGGATATTAAACCTCGTTTGTTTTTTGGTGAATTCTTTTCCAATGCTGACAAGGTGAAACGAAATTGTAAATTAGCCAGGAGAAGTATGATATTGAAAGAAGCCTATTGTAACCCTCTGGGAAAGCCGATGGACATCCGATATGCTACCGACGGCCTGTATATCAACGGTATGCGAATCAACTAACATTATTAATCTTTTAAACAAGTGATTACAATTATGAAACAAGCAGCAAAGAAGCAACTCTTCAACGCCCAGAAGGTGGACGGAGCCATCATCAGTGAAGAAAACGGTACCATCGCCTTCCGCAAGGCGCCATGGAACGATACCGAGGTTATCTGCGAACAGCCTAAGGTGATACCGGGCAGAATGTTTTGCTCTGGCGAGAGAGGAGGCGACGAGTTCGACTTCAAGCCTTACGAGCATACTGGCGAGAAGATCTTCGAGGAAATCTTCAAGACCAAGCATGCCGTGGTGCGCACCACCAAGCGCACGGTGCAGGTGAACTATACCTTCAGCCGAGACCTGGACAAGCAGGACATGCTGCGCTACCTCAAGGTAGAGCACAAGGAGCTGATTACCGGATTCAAGAATGCAGACATCAAGGGGTAATTGATAATGAATAATGTTTAATGTATAATTTAACACTTAACATTCAAAAAAACAATGGAACATATTATAGCATATAATCCGTACAAGAATGGCAATAAGGGGAGCGTAAGCTCCCAGCCACTCTCGGTCTACGACAAGACCATCGCTTATCCCTGGATGGCAGAACTGGTAGCTGCCATCCGTGGGGGTAACGATGAACTGAAGAAGCAGCTGCCTTTCCGCTGCGCTCACTACTACCAGTTCCGAGACAACAGACGCTCGCAGAAGAACGCCGTGCCCGAAAGCTTCCTCTTTCAGACCACCATCGACGTGGACGATAAGAAATATGTGGACAAGGCGATAGAGAAGGCACGTGAGCTGAACTGTAGCAATACCATCTGGAAGGGTGCCCTGCTGCACCTGGAGTACTCTGCCCGCAAGAAGCTGCACATCGACATCCGTATGCCCGTGGGGATGACGATCGAGGAGACGCAGCGAGCCTATTGCGAGGCACTGGGTGTGCCCTACGACGAGAGCTGCATCACGCCCGAGCGCATGCTCTTCATCACCGACAAGGAGTCGGAAATATATCGCTCGCCCCATTGGTACGAGGTGCTGCCACAGGAAGAGCTTGAGAAGCGCAGACAAGCCTACCTGGACCGTGGGCTCACCATCGACGGAAGAATCCAGCAAGGCACCCAGCCCCAACCGTTCAACATTCAAAACTCAACATTCAAAACTCAACAAAATGTTCAAGACAATCGACTTTCGGGCTCTGACAGCCATCACGCTGTTTCTTCTGGCTCTACTATTCAGCCTGCCCAATCTTGTGATAGCAATGCTGCTCATGCTGCTCATCTCAGCCCTGCAGGAACTCCTCAGGATGCTGTCGCAGTGGCAACCGGCAAGAACCTCGCAGCCTTCGACCTCTTCCGCAATGCGGCTGGTCTGAAGGACGTAGATATCAACTCCCAAGGCTCCCGTCACTCATCGCTCCTGGCGATTATGAGCGCAGGCGCATCGAGAGTGATGCCCGAAGACGAACTGAAGGCGGTGGTGGCGCAGAAGATGCCTGCCTTCTCGCAGGAGCGTGACTGTCAGCAGCTCATCCACGACTTCTATGCGAAATATGGTGACAGTTCGAAGCCGATGTCGCAAGCCGTGATCCGCATCAATGCCCAGGCGGAGAAGTCCTCTCAGAAGAATGCCGTGGCATTCCAATCCGCAAGTTCCATGGGTTCCGAAGGCGGCACGGATTCCAATGCGGAAGATGATAAAATCGCTCCGCCTCCGATGCCCGAAAATCTCCCGAAACTCGTGGAGCTGCTGCTATCAAAGACCCCGGACATCTACAAGCCTGCCGTGGCACACGCCATCTTCCCGCCACTTGCCACGCACCTCTGCAAGACCACCTTCAAGTATATCGACAACGTGGAGCACGAGGCTACCCTGATGTGCTGTCTGCTGGCGGGCACGGGCGCAGGCAAGAACTGTGTGCAGATGCCTATCAACATGATTATGGAGGACATCAGAAAGCGAGACCGTGAGAACCTCAACAGGGAGAAGGAATGGAAAGAGGAGGTGACACGAAAGGGAGCCAACAAGGACAAGCGCAAGCGCCCGGAAAACCTCATCATCCAGGAGATTGACGCTGATATGACCAACCCGGCATTCGTCATGCGCACGGCTGAGGCTCAGGAGCATTTCCTCTATACATCGCTCAACGAGATAGACCAGTTCGATGCCCTCAAGGGACAGGGCAACCAGCAGTTCAAGATTATGTGCCTTGCCTTCGACCCGGGCAACCAATATGGTCAGACGCGCGTGGGCACATCGAGCGTCACCGAGCGCATCACCATCCGGTTCAACTGGAATGCATCGACCACGGTCCAGCTGGGGCAGCGATATTTCTCGAAGGTGCTCACCGACGGACCTATCAGCCGCATCAACTTCTGTACCATCCCAGAGCGGGAAATCGGTGCCGAAATGCCTGTATACGGCGAATATGACGATGCCTTCAGAGAAGCACTCAAACCGTACATAGAGAATCTGTGCAAGGCGTCGGGTAGGATAGACTGCGCTGAGGCTTTCGCCCTGGCAGAAAAGCTGAAGGAAGAGAACGCTGACTTTTCGTGCATGTCGCAAAACAGGGTGTTCGAGAATCTTTCCTTCCGTGGCAACGTAATAGCCTTCCTCAAGGCTTGCGTGCTATACGTGGCAAACGGCTGCAAATGGGAACCCGAAATAGAAGAGTTCATCAGATGGAGCGAGAGCTACGACCTGTGGTGCAAGATGATTTTCTTTGGCGCAGGCATAGCCAAGGCTAATGAGGTAGGAGAGAAATCGAGCAAGCGTGGACCAGCCAACCTGCTGCAGCAATTGCCTGACACTTTCACCTACACGCAGGCTGAGATGGTGCGCCTGCAGAACGACTTCGGCAAGAAAGGCACACGGCGATGATGCTGAGAAACTGGGTGAACCGCCATTACATCGAGAAAATTCCTCCGAAGGGAGCAAATGCCGACGGAGCTGACGGAAAGCAGGGCGGAAAGGTATTCAGTATTCAGTTATTCAGTTTTAAGAAGCTATTATTCCGTTCCGACGGACTCGACCTGAGAGGTTTCGACGTTTAACAGTTTAAAAAACTTAACACTTAATATTCATACAAAATGGAAATAGTATTGAAGCGTATAGCTAAAATGGGAACTTATACCATAGGTAGACTCTATCTGCTGACCGATGCGAGTGTAAAGCGTAACTCGCTGCCTGGTAAGAAGATAGACGACAAGAGTAGATTGGTTCATACCTTTGACAGCCAGCTGCTGTCCAAGGATACATATCTCTGCGATACCATGGAGCCTACATGGCGCAATCTGTTGGGTATCAAGCTAAAGCCAGAGGAAGTGGATGCCCGCTATAGCCGCAAGAGCGGCGTGAAGGCTCGTAAGATACCTGGTCATACGGCCATTCCTGAGGGATCATATCCCGTGGTCATATCGTATTCGCCAAGATTCAAGCGTTGGCTGCCATTGCTGCTGGGCGTGCCGAATTTCGAGGGCATCCGCATTCATGCAGGCAATTATCCTGACGACACGCAAGGCTGCATCCTCGTAGGGGAGAATAAGCTCGAGGGTATGGTGGTGAACACCCGTATCTGGCTGCAACGACTCATCAACGCCATGATTGCGGCTCGCGACCGAGGCGAAAGTATCTGGATTACTATCCAATAGGCTACAAGTGATAAACAGATGAGGGTGTATCATAAATACATGATCACCCTCTTTTTATCTTTTAAAAGTATAAAGGCAGGAACGCCTAACGGACTTGCGTTACTTATTGCACCTAACGGACTTGCGAGCCTGTATTATGGACTTATAACATAGCCTCATTTATACTTTTTATTACTTTCCAATGCAACATGTGGATGTTGCTGATAGTTAAGCTTTTATCTTTTAAACGGTACAACTACCCTTTTTACAAGTGCAGAGAAAATGGGTGACAAATGCAATGTGCTTGTTTTCAATGCCTTAACGGTAAAGTTGTACCGCTTTTTTTAGCCTCAAATTGTAAATCTCTGGAAACAAGTGCAAAGCACTGAATCCGAGCCGCTTCCGTCCTTTGTGTTACAGAACGCTTATCTTCGGGTGCAAAGGTACGACATAATCTTGGAATATAGATGGAATGATATGCTAAATAATAATAAAACTCAGTTGGTGGAATTTGTAATAGGTGTGAGCAGTTTGTTGTCTCTGTTTGATTTCAAAGCTTTTCATGATATGTTGGTGGAGAAAGCCTCTTTGTAGGGACGCTTCGATGCAATACCTCATCTTTCGATTCTAACACTTTAAGCATATTGTTGATAATCAAATTATAATCACGGATTTTGCATATAATCATAGCCGTGTGATTATGTGCAATATGTATGATTAGATAAATCCTGTTTCATGAAAATGCAAGAAAGGGAGCAAGAAAGAATTTAATAGATGAGGGAGGATATAGCTAAGTCAATTGCTTTTTCTCTTATGATGATGTACAGTGTTGATTATCAATGTATAATAATGGATTTTGCACGTAATAACAGGTATTATATTATGTGCAAAATATGATAAAATATCCTTTTGGATTATTTCTTTTATTGTCATTTTTGACATGAAAGATGGCACGAAAGGTGACATGAAAGAGTATAATTGCTCAACATTTAGAGATTTCCATTTAATCATGAAGGAAAGAATATAGGAAAGAGGGCAAAAATAAAGGAAAGGATGAAGGAAAGAAACGCATGTCGAACTATCCGAATTATTTCGATGGTTCAAATTATAATTCTCGAAAAGCCCCTAATATAAAGAGAGAAAACTGAGCATGCCAACCACGTGGTTGGGAATTACATGGTCTGTATAATGTGTTGGGTAATTGTTTATTTCTTATTTTATTTTGAATCTATTAGGACGGCAGAATTGTCTAACTTGTAGAATTTATCAACAAGTTCGTTTCTATTTTTGATAAACTACAATCATATACGCAGAATGGGGGATTAGGGTAAGTTGAACTCGATTCAGGGTAAATATACCGAAAATGATTTATATTCATTTAATTGCTAAACTTCCATAAATATTTGGAGGCAATTTGATTTTGTGGATTATTTTTTCTATATTTGCAAACAAAAAAGAAATATGGCTAATAAAGATTTAAATAAGTTGAAAGTTGTTCTTGCAGATAAAAAACGAACCAACAAATGGTTAGCAGAGCAACTTGGTAAAGATCAAACAACCATTTCTAAATGGTGTACTAATACTTCTCAACCAGATTTAGCAAGTTTGATGAAAATTTCAGAATTGCTTGAGGTTGATTTGACAGAATTGGTACGATTTGACAATAAGGTATAAAAGAATAATTAATGAATAAGATAAATTATAATACTGTTTTGGATTTGTTTTGTGGGTGTGGTGGCATCTCTTTAGGATTTGAAGAGGCTGGCTATCATGTCTTGTTAGGCATTGACATATGGAAAGATGCCTTGAAAACATATAAATTCAACCACAAGCAGAGCAAAATTCTATGTGCAGATATGGCATCATTGGACCCTTCAGAAGTAGAAAAGCTTTTAGATGGTCAGCAAGTTGATGTCATTATAGGAGGACCTCCTTGTCAAGGATTTTCTATAGCTGGTAAACGTATCGTTGACGATGAACGAAACCAATTGTATAAAGGCTTTGTGAGAATGGTGGAATATTTCAAACCACAGGCCTTTGTTATGGAGAACGTGCCAAATATTCTTTCTATGGGTGATGGTATTATTAAAGCGTCCATTATTGAGGACTTTCAATCGTTGGGCTATAACGTACAAACGAAAGTTTTGACTGCTTCTGACTATGGTGTGCCACAAAATCGCAGACGTGCGTTTTTTGTAGGTATGTTAAATGGTACATTTGATTTTGAAATACCGGCTGTAGAACATAAAGTAACGACAAGTGAAGCGTTGTCTGATTTGCCTGAAGGAAGCTTGGAAGAAGGAGCAACCTACCCTATAGAAGCGCAATCAGAATATCAAAAACTTGAAAGACGCAATAGCTTAGGCGTTTATAACCATGAAATTACCATCCATAATGAGCAAACGAAACGAATAATTTCAATGGTTCCTGATGGTGGCAATTACAAAGATTTGCCTAAGGATTTGCAAGAGACAAGAAAAGTACATATCGCATGGACTCGGTTAAACAGTCAGCGCCCAAGTATAACGATAGACACGGGGCATAGACACCATTTCCATTATAAATGGAATAGAGTTCCTACAGTGAGAGAAAGTGCGAGAATACAGTCTTTCCCAGATAATTTCATCTTTTTGTGTAGTAAGACAAGTCAATATAAACAAGTAGGCAATGCTGTTCCACCATTAATGGCTCAAGCAATAGCTGAACATCTAAAAAAGAACTTATGGAAGAAAATAAAATAACATATTACCAGATACCTAATAAAGATTGGTATCGCATACACTTTGTGAGACCTCGGTTTAAGGGCAACATTGAGAATGTGCTACTCTATATGGCTAATGAGTGTTGCCGAATACCAAAGTGCTCATGTGAAGAATACAGCAAGAAATATTTTAATGCAATAAAGATGTTCCCAGGAAACATCGACGCAAAAAAGAAAACTCTTGACAACTGGCGAACAGAAATCCCTGCATTGTTTGGATTCTACACAGAAGACAAGCAGAATGATGTGACAGAGACATCTAAAATGGCTAAGTTTCTGCATGAAAATCAGGATTTGACACAATTTTTGCGTTTGTTCCTGTTCTCTTTTCAGTTTCCTGGTGGTCACATGAAATCAAATGATGTTAGAGACATAATTTCTCATCACATCAAGTTTAAACCAGCAAGAACAATTATTCAGGTTCTTATGGCTGGCAACGAAATTCTTAGCAATAGAAATGCCCCAAAAGAGATGTCTATCTCTGCCGAAGAAGCAACATATTGTATTTTCAATGACATTCGTGTAACAAGTGGTCAATTTTCTCCTAAAGAAATTGCAGAAACAATATTGGCTAATCGGAAAAACAAGGTAAGATATTATAATCCAGATGATCCAAGATGTCAATCATTGCGTGGTGAAGCACGAACTAAAGGCGATATGACAAGATACGCTGGCGACATATTAGATTATATGGAAATTGCCAATCTTCTGTCAAAGAATCACGGATATTTCACCTTAAAGAGCAACGAGTTCTCTATTTTAAAGACTTTTGCTGAAGATAAAAGTTGGTTTGACGGATACGATAAGTTCTATGGGAAGAAAGATATCGCGACTATAGAGTTGACAAGATTGGAGCCTTATTGGTTCGATTATGTAAACGATTCAATGAATCCTGAGTTGTTCAAGACTGACATTCGTTCTATTATTGAACGTGCAGGAGAAATAGATGTCGTTTTCGAGGATCGGATCAAGGAAGTTGTTTCTTCTAATGATAGAACAACAAAAGATATCGGAAACTTAGGAGAGGCTATAATTTGTGGTCATGAGAAAATGCGCTTAAAGATAAATGGATATGAGAAGTTCGTCCGTCTCGTACAAATTGTAGACAGCCCTGCTTACCACCCAGGTTTCGATATTGACAGCTATGAAGCAGATGGCACGGAAAATCATCGCTATATAGAAGTTAAAACCACTATCAGTAAGAAAAAGATTCAGATGTATGGATTCCATATGTCTTCAAACGAGTGGAATGTAGCAGGTACTATAAAAGAGCATTATTGCGTATATCGCCTTATGCTTAGTGAACAAGATAGAACACTCTTCGTTTTACGAAATCCTGTGGCATTATACAAATCAGATAAGATAGAAGCTGAATCTCGCAACGGAATGGAGATATCGTTCTCTTCAGAAATATTCAAACCAACAGAATTGTTGACATGGAAAGAATAAAAGTAGCATCACTTTTTTGTGGGTGTGGCGGAATGGATTTGGGTGTTGTCGGCGGTTTCTCGTTTCTTGGAAAAGAGTATGCAGAGAACCCCTTCGATATTGTCTATTCGGTAGACAATGATGAGTACTGCACCAAAATTTACAATGAGAACTTTAGCCACAAGTGCATTGTCAAGGATGTTAGAGAAATCAACATTGATGAAATGCCTCAGTTTGATATGTTAATAGGTGGGTTCCCATGCCAATCTTTCTCTATTTCTGCACAGAATCCTCCGCGTTTGGGCTATAAAGACGAAAGAGGTATGCTGTTCTTTGAGATGGTAAAAATCTTGAAAGCCCGGCAACCAAGATTTTTCATAGCAGAAAATGTAAAGGGAATCCTTTCTGCAAATAATGGTAAGGCTTTCCCAATGATAATTAAGGAGTTTGAGAATGCTGGCTATAAGGTTGTTCACAAATTGCTTAACGCTTCTGAGTATGGAGTGCCACAAAAGAGAGAACGTGTTATAATTGTTGGATTTCATAATGAAGAGGATTTTGTTAAATTCAAATATCCTCAGAAAGTCTATGCGTCTGAACGAAAAGTTCTTGGTGATGTTATAATGGAAGATGCCAACAAGGACGAGAAACTCTTCTTCAGTGAGAAGGCTGTTGCAGGAATGATGGCTGTTAGAGAGAAAATGAACAAGGGACGAGCTATGAATCTAAATGAGCCATGTAATACAGTAAGTGCTCATTTGGCTAAGGTTAGCTTGAACAGCACCGATCCTGTATTCATGGTGGATGGGCGGTACAGACGATTTTCTACAAGAGAGGCAGCTCGTATCCAATCGTTTCCTGACTCTTTTAGGCTTGATTCTGTTTCACAGGTTCGCCAATACAAGGCTATTGGAAATGCTGTTCCTCCAGTATTGATGTGGTATGTGGTAAGAGCTTTGCAAAAAGTAATGGCAGTACATGTATTAGATTTAAATGAAGTTAAGGTTGAATACCCGAACTGCATTGTAGACAATACTCGCTCTGCTACTTCATCGATACCGCAGTTGTCTATGGGTTTTGATACGTTTGATTCAAACAAAAACGTGCTTATAAGTTTGGTCAAGACTGACAACATGGAGCAGTATTTGGATCGCTCTGCTAAAATATACTATACAGGTAAGAAATTTCCCTCAACTGTGGCATTGAATAAGCTATATTACTTTATGCCTTATTTTAAGAGAAAGGGAGTAAGAGATTTGTATATTATAAAAATAGCTCGGGTTGGTACAAAGAAAGAAGTTCATCCAGAATGTGCGGATGATGATTTCCGACTCGTGTTTGAGATACAATATGTAGGTCAACTTTTCAGTGATTACCAGCCTGTCCATCTGGATATTTGGCGAGCTTTCACGGATACAACTATAGAAGGGTTAATCAAATTAACAGAATCAAACAAGAAGGTGTGCTTTGCATAAGTACACCTTCTACATAATATAAATGGAGCTCATGAGTGAAACAGAAATTTATGATAGATTAAATGAACTTAGTTCTTATTTCTCATTTGGTCGAGTACTAGGATATATAGCGTTTTTTGAAACCATAGGAATTGAGTCTCAGCTAAAGCATGGACAGGATGCAAATAAAGATAGAATGTTGTCTTCTGAGTTAAATTTCTTAGCAGGTTTATGGATTCAGAATGTAGTGCTTGATAAAACATGGGACATAACACTTGATGATGATTTTACAAGAGAAGTATATAAATTGATGGATGATTTACATTCTTTGTATCTCCAAAAGAATGATTTATCTAATCAATTTGTTGAGGTGTTCTTCTATGAAGGAGATTTGGCTTATGACTGGCAATATGTTGATTTCGCCAGAAAAAAGTATAATATGCCACTCTTATATAATGTTCTGAAAAATGAATACCATTTTGATATAAATGTATTAACCAGTACATTAACAAAGTTGAAGTGCTGTATAGAGAAACAAATTAAAAGGCGTAGATCAGAAAAATGGAAACGCCATGAGTATATTTCACCCATGAATGCTTTTACAATTAAGCCCAATATTATTAAGAAGAAATTTAGTCCTGAAGAACAATCTGTTATTAAGGCTCTTTCTTTTGGATTGGAAGGTCAAATTGCAAAGAGAATTCGTAAAATTACAGATTTTAATAGTTATATTCAATATCCTATTATTGAATTGCCAAATAATAGGGGGTATTTTTGTGTAAATGAGAGTGCTATATCTGTTGCGATGAATGAAACGCCTTTTTATTGGTTACAAGATTCTCTTAGCTTTGGTAAGAAATTAGGAAGTATTCGTGGAGATATTGCAGAAAAACTGGTCTTAGAAATTGTACAACGTAGATTTCTAAAGAATGTTTATGCTCATATACCTATAACAAAGACGAAGTCTTCCAATATGATTACAGATATTGATGTGTTTTTCTCTTATAAGAATGCAGGGATTGTTTTTCAAGTAAAGAGTAAAAGATTAACGGAATTATCAAAACAAGGCGATGCTGCATCTATTGAGAATGATACAGAAAAAGCCATAATTGATGCCCATGAACAAGGATTGAAATGTGTAGAATGTATGTTAAATTCTACTGAGTATTATTCTTTAAGAAAACATGGCTTAGATTATGTGAAATCCTTAACTTTATATAATGTTTGCATTACGCTTGATGCTTTTCCAGGAATATCAACTCTCAGCTATTTGAAAACCTATCAGCAAATTTCACCAATAATAGCTATGTCGCTGTATGATTTAGATTCTATCTTTTACTTGTTTCAGCCAGAGCAGATTGTTGACTATTTCCATTTTCGGGAACTATGTATCAAAAATGCAATATATGGAATAAACGAGATTTATTATATTGGTGCTTATTTTGCAAAGGTAATGGGGTCTGGCATCAAACTTAACAATAATAAAATACCAAGAGAATATGCATTGTATGCAGATTATGTAATAAAAAAGAGTAAGATTGAAAAGTATGCAAATAAAGATGTGGATTGTGATTTGATAGAATTGCTAATTATGTTCCAACCCAAGGATCCGATAGAATGTAAATAAAGCTTTTAGAATTATATTAGTTGATATAGGGGAATGATTGTTGTACAAATGGTAATAATGATATAAACGTTAGGACGGAGAGTATAAACAAAACGGTATCAATTACTTTTATTGTAACTTGACACGGTTTAGTTTACACTCTCGTAAAATATGGGGATGCAAACCTTGACACAGTTTAAATTACACTACTTTTTTTGCTTTTTTCTCTAAAAGCATGATTGTACATACTTATCATGAATTGGGATTCAATATCTAAATTGTTGTATAATACTTTTACAGGTGGAAAACGCTCCATAAAATCCATAATGAAAACACTCAAAACAGAATTCATTTGCATAATAGCTGTTTCTTCTAACCCAATTATAGAACCATCTTTATAAGCATCTCTATATTGTATTAAACCTAAGTAAGAAGGATGAGCCATATTGCATGCATATTTATATAAGCCCTTAAGATAATCAGTACTTAAATTGCAATAGTTACGTATTTGATCCCAACCTAAATGCGGAAAAAGTTTTCCATGCTCATCAAAGTATAATTGGAAATTTCCTTTGTTAAAAACCTCATCGTCTAGTAATCTTTGTTCTTTCTCTTTTAGTGATTTATAAAGGTTGGTCTCATGTATTTGTTTCTTGCAATCATCGATAATAACTTGTTCAGACTCTAATAAGTCCCTGTTTCTATTTAAAGCTTCTTTTGTAAACAACTTTTGTCTATTTTTTAATCCTGATGCAATATAAGCATTTTGTAAGATTATTCTTTTCTCTTCAGTATCGGGCAAAACATAAATAACTTCAAAAGCACAAAGTTGCTCGTATGCCGTTCTAACGATTGTAAATAATACAGTATGGTCTATCAAATGATGGAGACTGTAAGTTCCATCAGTATGTGATGAACCTTCAAGAAGTTTAAGAAACATTTTAGCCTTAGTAAACATCATTTGGATAGAAGTGCTTATTTCTGCACGAAACTTGTCTTTAAAAACATGAGTGCCAATTTTTACAATTGCTGAAAAGTAGAACTTTACCATAAGTTCCAAATAGCTTATTCTGTCGTTTATACATGATGGCCTTAGCATCCTTTGGTAAGCAGGATTTGTAATTTCCCCAGTTTTGTAATTCTCTTCTGTCATTTTTTATGAAACTAATGTTTATTTTCTAATACTGATAGCCAATATTCTGCCATTATCATAGAAGAATGGGCCACTAAAATAGCTTCACGTTCTTTTATTTCTATTCTAGCAGAGCCAGCTCCATGAGCATCACTATTAATGTTCCTCATGCTGGAGATGGCACCAACCATTTTATGTAAACCTCCTAATAATTCATTGACACGCTTATCCCATTCTTTCTTTTGCCGCATATTGAGAAGGTCTGTTGCTTCTTGGTATATTTTCACCAAGTCACCATTACTTTTATATCGTTCTTTTGTTATTTTTTCAATAATGTATATCAAAACCTCCTCTAAAAGTGTTCTTGACTTGGTTATTACGCTGTCATAGTCATGATTAGCGATATCGTCTTTTATGCGTTCAGGCAATTCTCGGATATATTGACTTGTTACAACTCTAACTTTAGGGGCTTCGAATGCAACTTCTTCGCCAATATTGGCAATGATAAAATGTTTATTCAATAGTCTGATTTCTTTACCAGCAATCAGTAAATGAGAGTTAATAGAAGATAAGGCACCAGATACGATATTTGAGTAAACTTCATTTATCTTATGTATATTTCCAATGGAATTAAGATTAGTAAATCTTGAACGCTGAAAGAGAAAACTCAACAAATCGGAAATTTTATTCTGTTTGTTTAAGAATTCCATTAAATCCTGCATATACATCCAGCGGCTTACATTGCCACTTTGCCATCTATATGTTCGTGGTAGACCGAACTGAGAACATAAGGTGCAAAGGTCTGGTCCAGACAAATATGGAAGAGAATACTCATCAAAGACATTCTGGTCTCCAATCAGTATGGCATAAATCTTTTTATTTAATAGTATAGAGAAATCCATAATTGTTTATCTTTAAATTTGTGATTATTATGTATCATCTAACAATCATAAACAATATTTGTGCCATTTGTTGGTGTTCTTTATAGCTGTCTCTTATACACATCTGACGCTGCCGACGATACTCCTTGTGT
>ERZ1027060.127-NODE-127-length-29421-cov-20.917864_pt1 | contig 29421 bp, 27 predicted proteins | sample MGYA00519424_ERZ1027060 | MGnify/ENA primary metagenome ERZ1027060 (study PRJEB26926, sample SAMN06164500) | human gut metagenome | biome: ENVO:00009003; feature: ENVO:2100002; material: ENVO:00002003 | host: Homo sapiens | place: USA | collected 2012 ... | reverse complement strand
CGTACGTACGGTGCAATGAGAGGTGCTGGGGGTAACTCCCCACATCTACTCTATTGTCTTCAAAATGATTGTTTCCAATCTAATTGTTTTCAAATTGATTATGTTCAAACTTGATAGATCTCAATAGAAAACAAAAAAGGGAATCCTCACGGACTCCCTCTTGCTTATTATACAAAAACATTATGAATTTTATTTAATTAGCGAACAAGATTCGATATTATTATTATCTAACTTAACTAATCCATCTAAAAGTTTCAAATCAGCTATAAGGTTCAATCATTCATCTGCATGAAACATTATCACTTATAGGTTAAGCCTCTGCTTTTAACGATTGCAAAGGTACGAAGTTTTTTTGATTGCTGCAATACCTAAAAATGGGGGTTTTATCCAAATACCTATTTATAATGATGGTTGGAAATTACTTTTTTCGTATCAGCGATGATCCTTGAATAGCTTGATAACCAGATAGTTGTATGATATAGATGCCCGCAGGCAATTCTGATATGTCACATAGATATTTCATTTTTCCTGATTGCATCTTTTCCACTTTCATTCTTATTCCAGATAAGTTATAGACAGAAACCCTAAAATCTTGAGTGGCTTTTTCTGTGAGATTGATGCATATCTTGTTCCTGTCCATACCGATTTGAGCTTTTTGAGGTAGATAATTACTGATATCTGATATTCCGTCCAGGTTTAAAGCAGCCAATAGTCCTCGGTAAACATCCAGTTTTCCGTAACCCCAGAGGTTGTTTGGTATATCTTGTTCTTTGTCTAAAGGAATGCTCGTCTTCTTGATAATATCCAAAACATCCTGACTGTTTAGACTCGGATTGGCTTCTAACCATAGGGCAATTGCTCCGCCCACAACCGGAGAAGCCATAGAGGTACCACTATTGGAATGCCAAAAATAATTTCTTCCCTGATAGGTATAACTGGAAATGCGGGTGTCCCTGTCCCAGTTGTCGGGATGACATACTTCATAGAATGAGTTATAGGATCAAATGACCGTACTGCCCGGTGCAATTACATCTGGTTTGATTCGTTCATCGAAGGTTGGTCCTATTGACGAATAGGCTCCAAGTGCTCCGATGGACAGTGTTTCAGACTGCTTATATTTTCCCTCTATATCCGTATAGCCGGTATGGTTGATGGTGGCACCTACGCAGATCACACTCGGGTAAGATGAAGGGGAATTGATGCTATGCGACTTCTCGCAGTCTGCAAGTGACGGATCTACAGAGCAGATATACATATTGCCCGAACCATGATATACTTGAACGTCTGCGTCTTTGCCCATTACCTGATAAGCTATATAGTTGGTTAAACCCACTTTTTTTTCGTCTAAGGCTTTCACCATCCAGTCATAGCATATTTCTTCTTTCTGATAACAGGAAGGGTATGCCCCCATCATCATGACATACCTTTTTCCAGCCACCTCTACTGTGTCAATAAGGGTGGAGTCGGCAGTAGCTAAAATCTTCTCGGTATTCACATCAAAGATATGAGGATGCGTCCTTTCTTCATAAATGGTGGTGCGCAAAGTAAATGGCTGAGATGATTTGGCGATGTGATAGACGTATGGTTTGGCACTATTCACAAAACAGCCCGCACTTTCTTTTTCCAATGGCTTATGCATATAGTAATATTGTTGACCATTGTTGCCGGCTGAAGATACCAATACATGACCGGGAATGCGAGTTAGACTATCTAAAATCTCGCCATATAGCAAGTCTGTTCCATCAAAATCCTGTCCAGCTCCTTCGCTAAATGAGATGACGCATGGTTTACCTACCTGATCCGCATAATCGAAGATATACTTGAATCCTAAGGCATCCATGGCATAAGTAAATTTATAAGTTTGGGACGAATCAATCAATGCAGCATTTTCGGATGTTGCATTTGCTACCAGACAAATATCGCTTTCGTATGCCATGCCGTGGTATTTGCCAGGAATATCTGAAGCCACTCCCTCACATCCGCTTCCTGCTGCTATTCCCAAGGTATGTGTGCCATGTGAATTATCATATCCATCTCTCGAACATTCTAATGCAAGCAGATGTTCTTTTCCGATATATTCGCGGCCTACAGGCAATGTACTCTGTAAGGTGTCTGAAGATATCTGATCCCAAAAAGCCTTGATGCGATAATCTGTCATCTGTGGGTTGTAGAAATTCGGATTTGTAAAGTCGAAACCGATATCCATAATGCCCATTACTACGCCTTTTCCTGTATAGACCTGTGGCAAATTCCTACCTTCATATACGGGTAAAGCATTGGTCTGAATGATGACAGAATCTAAAGTACATTTCGGGTTCATGTTGGCTTCGATGCGTTGTATCTCTGGTAATGATGATAGACGGGATACAGAGTTCAGCGGAATCGTAGCGATGTATATATTACCATATCTGGCCCAAACCTTGCCACCATGCTGGCGTAGCACTTTTTTTCCATCTCCCGTCACTTTGATAAACGCAGTAGTCATGGGAGAGGGGATGCCTGTTATAGTTTTCTTTGCTTTGACATCATGTATTTTGGCAAGATTGACGGTTTGTTTTTCTTTCTCGCGTTCCTCCAAAACATAGTGTCGGAGCATAGGAGAAAGTTTGGATAGACATGCTCTTTGGGCATAGGCTCCATATCCGAAGAATATAGTCAAGGTCAAATATAGTAATAGCTTTTTCATACAAGTAAGATTGTGATTAAGAAGAAAAGGAATCCCCGTGAAAGAGGATTCCCTGTTTTTTTGAGATTTTAGCTTTTAAAAAACTAAAGGATTTATTTCTTTAACCATTTATCAAGCCAGTTGAAGAATGTTCTCTGCCAAAGAACACCATTCTGTGGTTTCAATACCCAGTGATTCTCGTCAGGATAGATGAGAAGTTCTGCAGGAATACCGCGCATACGGGCAGCGTTGAATGCTCCCATACCTTGATTGGCATTGATGCGATAGTCTTTCTCTCCATGAATACAGAGGATAGGAGTATCCCATTTATCAACAAACTTGTGAGGACTGTTCTCGTAAGTCTTCTTGGCATTTCCACTCAGGTCCTTATTCCAATAAGCATCATCATATTCCCAGTTAGAGAACCATGCCTCCTCTGTGTCTGTGTACATGCTCTCCAAGTTGAAAGCACCATCGTGAGCCAGGAATGCCTTGAAACGCTTGTTATGATGACCGGCGAGATAGTAAACTGAGAAACCACCGAAACTTGCACCGACGCAACCTAAGCGATCCTTATCTACGTATGGCAGATTGGCTGCTGCATCATCGATAGCAGAGAGATAGTCGTTCATACACTGACCTGTCCAGTCGCCAGAGACTTCCTCGTTCCATTCACTACCGAAACCTGGAAGACCACGGCGATTAGGCAATACCACTACATAACCGTTGGCAGCCATGATCTGAATATTCCAGCGATAGCTCCAGAATTGACTTACAGGGCTCTGAGGACCGCCTTCACAGAAGAGAAGGGTAGGGTATTTCTTGGTAGCATCAAAATTGGATGGCAACATAATCCATACTAACATCTGCTTACCATCTGCAGTCTTTACCCAACGCTGTTCGCACTTTCCGAGGTTCAACTGGTTCAGAATATGGTCGTTCTCGTGAGAAATCTGTTCTACCTTAGTACCTTTGGCATCCTTACCAGGGGTAACGATATAGATATCGGTAGGATGACTCATGCTTGCACGGGTAGCGAGAATCTTGTTGCCATTATTTGCCAAAGCTACGCTACCATAATCAGCCCAGTCGTTGGTGATCTGTTTAACTTCGCCCTTGAAGTTGGCCTGATAGAGGTTCAGGGTTCCGTGCCAAACACCGATGAAAGTAAGGCTCTTGTTGTCCTTGTTCCATACGAATCCTTCTACGTTGGAGTCAAACTTGTCTGATACATAGTTTTTCTTACCCGTAGCCAGTTCGTAAACACAAAGACGGTTGCGGTCGCTTTCATAACCATTGCGTGCCATGCTCTGCCATGCAATGTACTTACCATCAGCAGAGAATTGAGGATTGGTATCGTAACCAGGATTGTTTTTCAGATTTTCAGGAGCATTGACAGCCTGATTCTTCATGCTCTTGGTTGCATCAATCTTTGGCTCTACATAACCAGCCTCCTTGCAGAGATTCTTGATCTCGCGCGTACCTATATTATATAAGTAGATGTCTGAGTCTGTAGAGATGGCATACTGCACGCCCTCTTTCTTGCGACAGGTATAGGCGATAGTCTTTGAATCCGGGCTCCATGCCAACTGCTCGATACCGCCGAATGGTGCCATAGGACATTCGAATGGTTCACCTTTCAGAATATCTTCTCCCTCGTTGATAGTGCCGTTTTCTGTGACATCAGCAACAAAAGGGTGCAATATGCTCTCCACGTAGTGATCCCAGTGGCGATAATTCATGTCTGTTACCAGACGACCAGTGGCGAGTGGCAGGTCTGAAGGATTCTCCTTGATGGTGCCATGATAAGGCAACTCCTTGATGAGGATGACCTTCTTACCGTCTGGAGAGAATTTGAATCCCTCGATGCCTAACTTATCGTTGGTCAACTGCTTGCGGTCGGTTCCGTCTGGGTTCATGCTCCAGAGCTGTCCCTCCCGGAGAAAAGCAATCTTTTGTCCACCGACTATCCAGGCAGCATCACTTTCGCTTTTGGCATCAGTGGTGAGTGCTTTTTTGTTCTTACCGTTGGCATCCATGACGAATAACATCTGGTGACCCTTGTTTTCCTTCACACTGTAATAACCTACCTGATAAACGATTTGCTTGCCGTTAGGTGAAGCCTCGGCTGCACCGATGCGTCCCATAGCCCAGAGAGCCTCAGGAGTCATCAGGTGGTTTTCTACCTTGATCTCATTCTTTTGAATCATAGTTTGTGCATCAACTGTAGTGGTACTCATCGTGAGTGCAGCTGCAGCTAAAATCATTGCTTTAATCATTTCTTTTTATTTATATTGTTGTTTGATTTATCCCATATGGTAATCGCTATGCAAAAATAATGATAATTTTCCAAAGCAGCAAGAAAGTTGTGAAAAATGTACTTATGGGAGGCATTTTTTCGAATAATGAGGAGCGAATGTTATATTTCGCGGAGAAAATGTAACAAACTTAGGATAAAATTTGTTTTATCCCTTAATAAATTGTATCTTTGCCTGCGGATAAATTATGTTCTTAAGTTTAGAATTTAAGTTCGATAGTTTAGGACACAAATTTTAAAGTATAGAACTTAAGTACGATAGTTTGGAACATAACTTTATTGTGTGGATAGAAACAATTTTAACCCATTATAATAACAAATATCAATAGAAAGGAACAAAAACGATGGCTAAGTACAAGTTGCAAGAGATGCCAGACGTGCATCATGATGGTAAGCGAAGGGTGTATCCCAAGATGGTAATCAACCGAACCCTGTCGCGTAAGGAGTTTATCGAGATGATGCATGATTATTTTCGGAGCACGTCGCCCGGTATGGTAGAGGCTGTGCTGATAGATGTCGAGGACATGCTGGTGCGAATGCTCTCTATGGGGTATAATGTTAACTTAGGCAATCTGGGTCATTATTCGCTCTCGCTTGAGTTCAAGGACGATAAGCCTACCGAGATGCGAGACGAGGACGACAAGATGACTTATCGCAAGGTAGGCGTCAAGAGCGTCAACTATAAGGCTGCGCCTGAGTTTGTCAAGGAAGTGAAACTGGAGACAGACCGCTATCTGGAGCGAGACATGGGTGGTGTGAAACGTGTGTTGAGAACCAAGTACACCCGTGAAGAGCGCATTGCCCGAGCCTTGCAGGTGATAGAGAAGTATGGTTTTATCAGCCTTGACGACTATGCCCAGCTCAACAATATGAGTCGTACGGTGGCCTCCACCGACTTGAAGCATATTACCGACGACCCTCAGTCGCCCATCCGTGCGCATGGTCGCCACAGTCATAAGGTGTGGGTGAAGAGAGAGGTGTAACCATCATAGGCATCGTCATGATCTTTGCGCTGCGACTGGTAAGAAAGTGGAATCGCTCAATGCAGCTTCTTCTTTGGTTCGTAATGATATTAAGCATTTGATGAGCCAAGATGATTTGAACAATTTGTTTACAAAGTATAACAATAAACTATAGGAAACAGGAGAACAAAGAAAGTTAACCTCTGTAAATTCTGGTAAAGATTATCCTATTAGTGATCGAGCCTCATCCTTCTGTGCGAAGAGTGAGGCTCGTTCTTGATTTGTTCAGCCCCTTAAAGTGGAACTTCAAGATTAAATCTTGTCTAATGCCTGCTTGATATCATCCAGAATATCCTCCACATCTTCAATACCTACTGAGAGACGGATCAAGTCTGGAGCTACGCCAGCTTCTTTCAACTGCTCATCTGTCAATTGGCGGTGGGTATGACTGGCTGGGTGAAGAGAGAAAATGTAAATGGGAGTTATTGATTATTAACTTCTTCGCACACCACCATCTCAGTACCTCTGTAAATGACGACAATCTTGTGAAGTTGGGTGGTCTTAACGGCGGAAGTGACTACTTCGCTTTGAGCGTAGCGGTTCACTTGAACCTCGGCTTCTTTGAAAAGCTGTTGGATGTGTGCGTCAGTATCTTTCGATTTGGCGTACTTGAGTTCCACAATATAAGAGTGGGTCATGTCGCTATAGATGTCGAGCAGCGGACATAGGAAGATGTCAGCATATCCTTCCTGAGTATCTTTTTCGGAGATAGGACGATAGTACTGATTTTGGCAAGTCATGGCAAGCGTGAAGCCATGCACAAAATACTCCCCTTTCTGATGGTCTCGTTGGGAGGCGTATTTATGCAGGCTGTCGGCAATGTACTGGAAGTATGCCTTCCATTTGCCATCATAAGCAAGATTGCTTGCCAACTCATTCTTTTCGTAGCTGTCGAATGAGAGGTCGTTTTCTTTGTAGGTATCGAGCAGATAAGTAAATAGCTGCTCGCGTACAACCTCGTTTGGAATAATAAATTTGGTCTTTCCTTTGTATGTTCCGTCGATGGTGATCATTCCGAAGTAAAACAATAGGCTGATGAAATTGTCGGGATTGCCTATCAGTTCGGCAGGAAATCCTGATTTGAGTTCGCCTGTGATGTAACCTTGCTGCACCAGTTGCTGGATGATAGAGGCATCGTGGGCAAACTCCTTGTCTCTGCGGATGAGCATGCGGAGCTTGTTGTAGTCGGTACGGATGTTTTCGTCTATCATGTGGTCGGGCACCTCACAATCATTGTTCACATAATTGTCGATGAAGTAAAGCACCATGTTGGAGTTGTACATCGTCACTTTGCCGTACTTCTTGAGTGCAAAGCAATAGTTGTCGTACCATGGCTTCATGATTGTTATCAATTCGTCGATGGTATGGTTGAACTCGTATTGGGTGGAGTAGTATTCGAGCATGTCACGCACTTCTTTCTCCGTGAATCCCGTCAGTTCATTGAATTGGGCACTCAGAGTGTAGTTGGTGCCGATGTTGAATCCACTGGTCAGGTCGTCTAATGTGACAGGGCTGACTCCTGTCACAAATACACGGGCGATGGTAGAATCTGTACCAGCCTTGATCGTGTCGAAGAAAGTGCGCAAGTATCCCTCGCCATGAGTCTCTTTGCGATATTTGTCCAGACAGTTGGGCTCAGCAAGAATCTTGTTGGTGAAATGGTCGTACTCGTCGATGAAGAGGAATACCTTGGCGTTGGTCTTCTCGCATTCACGACACAGAAAGTTCAGTTGCTTGACCGCACCATCCAGTTGGTTCATACCTTCTTTGATGCCTTTCGGCAAATATTGCGCATATACATCGCAGAAAAAATTAAAGGCTATGCGACAATGGTCGTCTAATCCCTTTTTATAGTCATTTAGTTCTGCATTTACTATTGCAAAGTTGAGCTTGATGACAAGATATTTGTTGTGCTCGGGTGTGGGATGTTGACCGATGTAGAGATGCCCGAAGAGCTTGTCGAAGATGTTTGCTCGATTGATATCGTAGTAATGCTCAAGCATGGAGAGAGTAAGGCTCTTGCCGAATCGGCGAGGGTGGAGGTAGAAGAAGAACTTGTTGGCTCTTTCAATTTTCTCCACGAATGGAGTCTTGTCGACATAATAGCAGTCATCCTCGATAACGGCTTTGAAGTTCATCATGCCGTAAGGGATGCGCTTGGGATATTTTCGAATGCTCGTTGATTGATTCTCTACCATATTTTTACACCTTTTTATATTGTTCTGCAAAAATAAGGATAATTTTCCGAAAGAACAAGAAACTCTTCAAAAGATATGTTAAACATTTTACCATGTTCACTTTTCTTTGTACTTTTGTGCAAAGATATTCAAGAATACTCCCAATAATTGCTTCTGTCTTGTCGCCATTGGCTATTGTACCGAGTTTGTAGGTAACCACTTCGTAGGTTCCGTTCCTGTCCAAGGCTCCCCTCATTTACCAATTTTAGCGGAGCTTGAAAAATACCATAAAGTTCGATTACAGGTATATAATTGTTTGAAGATACCATTAAGTATTTGATGTTGTGGTAATCAAAAGAATCGGCATTACTTCTTCCACATGCAAAGTGTCTATTCCTTTGCTTGTGAAGTTTCCCACTATAGTATCTTCTTCATCATTATTTAAACACATTTCGATAGACAATGTATTTCACACCTTTATAGTCCTCATCAATGTAGATGCTTTTCTGTTTGTAGTCAGATACCCAATGCTTTCCATTCCAAATGGCAATGTGACCTAAGGGATGCTTCCATGTCATAGGGAAGACTACAATGTCACCTTTCTCAGGAATGTAGTGCGTATAATCTTCCACATAGTCGAAATCCGAGATATACAAGTAGTACTTATACGCCCAAGCTGGTACAAGAATCATATCCTTGCCTCCAGCATTCAATGCTCCCAAAACGTGCCAAGCTGCCCTCCCATGACTTTCTTCAAGTGCATGGGAGGTAATATAATCACAAGCTGGGTCAACATTGAGGCATGTGATTGAGTTCCAAATGAGGTTCAAGAGAATAGCTATTGCCAGAAAACAATATGCTATTCGCTTGATGATTTTTCGTGACTTCTTCATGGGCTGCTTTTGTTTTCGGTTTTCGCAAAACTACATTATAGTTCGTCATTAGCTGGTTTTATATTTTTCATTGTCCAATAAGATAGGGTAGTACTTATCATGATTTCCTTTGACACTGTTTCATATCTGTAGCAAGAAATCGTTGCTCCGACGTTATTCCTTCCGAAATAAAGAGTTTTTTCATAAGTTGTTGTATCCTTTGGTTGAACTGATGTTGGTAAATACTTATTCTCTATTGCATTCTTTATATTGTTGTAGTCTTGGATAGATTCTGCTTTATCAAGACTGCAATTCTTAAAAGCTACAGCTTGTAGGACATCACCTTTTCTGTATATATCCAATATTTCCCATGAGAGCCCTCCAAATGTAAAATATTGGCTTTGGCGAAATCCAAAATGCAACAATTCATCTGTACTATATTCTTTTACAAAATAGAATCCCTGTTTTTCCAAAGAATTAACTATTTGTTCTACACTTGTTGGAGTTCCCAACTTCAAATCATAGAAGGAATTTTGTACCTTTTCATTCCAAACGGTATCCAACTCTTCTGTGTTAGAAGCAGTCTTATTACTACTACAAGAGCAAAGACAAACTCCTAACAACACACCAAAAAATAAAACTAATTTATTCATAATTACATTTAATAAAAAACTAATCAATATTCCAATAAGCACTGGGATCGCCTTCAAAGATAGTATCTATATCATCATCGGAGTATCCCATTTCATCTTGCGCATAAGAACCTCCATATCGTTCATAAGTAGCTGGTTCTTCTTCCCATTCCTGCCAATCAGAATCGTCTACATAATCGGAAGTGTCTTGAAATTCATAATCCATTCCAACGTGTTGCATAACTGTGTCTGTTATTGGAAAATTTGGAAATAATAACTTTATTTGCTCTAACGTTTGCAGACTTATTCCGAAATTGTTAATATTATTTACACACCATGTTAAATAAGTTGGGTCATCGGCCATGACATCACACAGAAGCTGATTTCTATGTTTGCCAAAGCCGAATGTATCACCTATATCATAAAAATAACGATTAGTGCTATTCATTTTTTTTATGTGTATCTTCTGTTTTGTAAATATCCTCAGGGTCGAACAACGAATAACAAGGAAGTCCTGTTACGCTATTCGTATATGCGCACAAACACAAATAACGATTACTTATTATCGTATAACGACCAAATGTCCTTGACAACACAAATTCTTCTGGTGATAGATTGTAGACAAGAAGACCGTCCCCATTAACACTTAGCCTATTAGGGGTATAATAAGGAGAAGCCTTCACCTGTCTAAGCAGATCTCTCGTTGTATTTTCTAAGACTTTCTTTCTCTTGTCTTCAGGGTAGTCATCTCTTTCTACATTATGATAATAGCCAATAAAGCCTTTGTTACCAAACGGAGTAAATAGTTTCCTTTGAATCAAACATTCCTCTCCCTCTTCTGCTAATCGAATCTTCTTCATAACAGGGTAAGTCATTTCAAACATAGGGAATTTTATTCGATATGGAGTAAAGATAACTTCACTATTTATATTTATTTGAGGTTTGTAAAAGTCAAGAGTGTCTAATTCATTGTAAGGAATAAAACCTATAAGAGTCATTGCTTGTTTGAAAGTAATGGAATAGACATTAACTTCTGCATCCATTTCTCCATTTTGCTGAAGAAGGCTTGCAATACTATTATTAGAAAGCAAATTATCCATACGCTTAAATTATTGTATATCAACAAATTGTCCATAAAACTCCACGATTCTAAGTGGTGATAACATCGCAAATCTGATGCAAGTTAAATTGTTGAAGATGTTACACACCAAAGGTTCATTAGGATCATTCCAACTAAATGAATCTGGGATACGCCCGTATTGTATTCTATCTTCCAATATATCTCCATTCTGAATGCCAAAGATTGGAAGTCCAAATCTTGTGTTGAGATTAGCAGGAACTTCGTCCAACAATCCCATTCCTAAAGTGGAGTCATCTAAAACTTTGGCAACTATAGTTGTATTTATGGCACTTTTATTGGTGCATACTCCATTAGAGTACTCTTCAAAACGGTTAGCTTTAAAAATAAAGTTCTTCTTATAAATTCTATTCATAATCACTCAAATAGTAAATATTCATGATTTATTTCTTTCAAAAAATCATATATGGTATCCATGCCTTTCTTTCTGTTTTCTTCGGAAAGTCTCATAAATCCATCACCAGTAGTCTTCTTACGTATAATCTTCAGACCAACTTTGCACATTTTTATGAGCAAAGGTTTCAGCATAGGATTAAAAGACATACTTCTTGCTATTCCATCATGTAATGCAGTTGATATTTGTCCGACAATTAAGTTTGGCTTCTTTTCTAGCTCCTCTTCTTTAAGATTTGAGAATTCAGAATCAAACCAAATAAGAAATTTTGTTAAGCTGTTAATATTCCACGATTCTCGTTGTATAAAAACTTCTTCTATCTTACAAAAGAGCTTATCCCAATTGTCTGGATTGGGTTCAAACTTAAAGATTGGTAACCAATTTTCTTTTTGGTAACCTGCCTCATAATCATACAACTTGCATGTGTTGTAAGTAGCTCTAAACTGCAAGTATGACGCATTTCCATAATCAAAATTACTTCTAATTACAAAGGAAAAGCCTGTTTCCCCAACGTAGATGTTCTCACTTTCCTTGAAACCTTTATCTTCATAGCAATGAAAGAGAACATCCGCAGTTGGTGCACTATTTGCATGATATAGCATGTTGCATTCCTTATTATAGCATAACATCATATAATCTACCAATTTATTTTAGTCGTCGTAAATACTTAGAGAATTATAAAAATCTTGGAAGGCTTCATATCTTTCAGAAGACAAAGACAAATAGCTCTTTCCTATTAGGGAAGCATCGTCAAACAGCCATGCCAGCAACTTAGGATTTGCATCTAATTGCTCTTCCAAATATGTTTGAATGTCTGTTGTTGTTCCATAACTCATATAGTTCTGACAAATAGCATTTCTCTTAAAGCTGACGTTTGGAATATTATCCATTTCCGCCTGAGTGTTGTACCTTCTCATTTTCCTTAATTATTATAGTTAATGTATTGCATAATGTCTGACTTGATGTCCTCATAGAGAAAAGCAAGAATCGTTTTCCCAGTTTTCAAGTATAAACTGTCTTTATTTATGTTCAACTCCTGTAGTTTAGCAAGCTGAGTCATAAAGATATTCTTTTCTTCATTTAAATCTAAATATAAAACTGCATGTTCAGACATCAATTGCTCCAAATACGAAAGAACACAATTAAACTTTGCGTCAGTATTCATATCAGATTCAAGAATATAAGCCTGCACATCCTTTGGTAAAGAGAAATATGTACAATCTCGCATATTCATACATAATTCTGGTGCGCCGAACAGTTTCATCATTCTTTGCCAAGTATATTTACGAAAAATACTAAAAACAAGGAATAAATAGGCAGCAGATATATTTCTGTTTACTTCATTCTGGGATTCAACACTTTGTGTCAAACAATATATGGCATTCTCGGCTCTTACTTCCTGAATATCTTCATCTGGCTCTTGGTAGCCAAGACAAGATGCAAATATAGAACCTACAGCTAAAGGTGACTCTACATTGATATAATCTTTAGGATTGTGTACAAAGTGATTGTATAGGTTACTGGCAGCACTCGCTAATACTTGAAAATTTCTGTTATGTCTTGCGTGTACAGCTTCCTCTGCATATTGAACATAAATAGGTTTAAGGGTACTCATTAGCCAATATCTCCATCCTCATCCCAGCACTTCGAATGAACTTTTTATTAAACGTGAAGCGTGGTACTGACTATGCCACACTCTAAGTCGGAGGTCGTAGGAATTACCTTTTATCAGAGGATATGGGAATAGCAGCCCACGCTATGCGTGAGAACCACTATGCAATCTCTCTGATAAGTCTTGAATTTCCTACGTTCCCGACTATGAGATAAGCATAACGCTTCTTATCATTTCTAATATGTCTGGAGATGGTTTTCACCAAGTCCGCTACAAAATTACAAAAAGTTTTTCAAAACACAATATTTTTCACAAAGAAATTATATGTTTTCGCTAAAGATTTTGTAATATTGTACTAAAAGGATATTATTGCAAGGAAAATAATGTTGCTATGTTTAGTGACGGTAAAAACAACCGGTACGATTTGAGTGAAAAATGTACCATATTAATATGAGTCTCAAATCCAGCTAATTTATTTTTCACCGTCACTTAGCAGACTGTTGGTGTTTTTGCAGATAAAGTTTTGTATGGTTGCGTAAAAAAAGGTGTATCAAAAGTCTTTGGGCTGTTGATACACCTTTTTAAATAAATGATAAAGCCCTCTACTTTTATGGTCGAGGGCTTTCATGGATAGGACAGTACGTTGAAAAAGACCAAGAGTTTCTTTTTCGTCGAAACTTCATAGGAAATGCTTGTCTGTCTTATGAATTAAGCTTCATTATAGGGTGTGCTTATATTATATCTTGTCTAAAGCCTGCTTGATATCATCCAGAATATCCTCCACATCTTCAATACCTACTGAGAGACGGATCAAGTCTGGAGCTACGCCAGCTTCTTTCAACTGCTCGTCTGTCAATTGGCGGTGGGTATGACTGGCTGGATGGAGTACGCAGGTGCGGGCATCCGCTACGTGAGTCACGATGTTGATCATATCGAGCGAATCCATGAACTTGATGGCTGTTTCACGGTCACCCTTCAAGCCAAAGGCGATGACACCGCAGGTACCATTTGGCATGTATTTCTGAGCAAGTTCGTAATAGGTATCGTCTTTCAGTCCACTGTAATGAACCCAAGCTACGCGAGGGTCGTTGTGCAGGAATTCTGCCACCTTTTGAGCATTCTCACAGTGCTGGCGCATACGCAGATGAAGACTCTGCAAACCTAAGTTGAGGATGAATGAGTTCATTGGGGCTGGGATACTTCCGAGATCGCGCATCAGTTGGGCTACAAGTTTAGTGGTATAACCCATCTTTCCAAATGCTTTCACGTATGTCAAACCGTGATAGCTGTCATCTGGTGTGCAAAGACCAGGGAACTTTTCTGCATTCGCCATCCAGTCGAAGTTACCACTATCTACTACTACACCACCCACCTGCGATGCAGTTCCATCCATATACTTGGTGGTAGAATGTGTTACGATGTCAGCTCCCCATTCAAAAGGACGGCAATTGATAGGAGTGGCAAAAGTATTGTCAACAATCAGCGGAACACCATTTTTGTGGGCGATGCGGGCAAACTTCTCGATATCAAGAACGGCACATCCAGGGTTGCTGATGGTTTCGCCGAAGACAACCTTGGTGTTAGGACGGAATGCTTTCTGGATTTCTTCCTCGCTATCGTTAGGATTGACGAATGTACATTCTATGCCGAGTTTCTTGAGTGTTACACCGAAGAGGTTGAAGGTGCCACCATAAATCTCATTGGAAGTCACGATATGGTCGCCAGCTTCGCAGATATTGAAAACGGCATAGAAGTTGGCAGCCTGACCGCTACTTGTCAGCACAGCACCCACACCACCTTCAAGCTGTGCTATTTTCTGCGCAACAGCATCATTGGTAGGGTTCTGGAGACGGGTATAGAAATATCCTTCTTTTTTAAGATCGAAGAGCATAGCCATCTCTTCAGAATTGTCATACTTAAATGTTGTACTCTGAATGATAGGCACTTCAATAGGCTCACCATTCTTTGGCTGATAGCCTCCCTGTACACAGATGGAAGCTGTACGTAATTTCTTTTCCATTGTCGGTTATATTTTTAATGTTGTATTTCTATATTTACATTCCTCAATGACGCTCATTATCCTCTTTGCATTCCTTTAATAGATATATTGTAATACCTTGATAATCTGTGGATTATTCTATTTCATGAATACAAAATAAACTGCAGCGATGAGACAGATAAATGCAGCAGCATGATTCCAGTGCAGACCTTGTCCCTGAAAGAGGATATTAGCGATGATCGCAAAGATGATGAGAGAAACGCATTCCTGTATGACCTTGAGCTGTACGAGGTTGAAAGGACCTCCGTTATCTACAAAACCGATACGGTTGGCGGGTACCTGACAGCAATATTCAAAGAAGGCTATGGCCCAACTGAAGGCGATAACTCCAATGAGTGGCCAATGGCTACTTGTACCCGTCTGCTGAAGTTTGAGATGCCCATACCATGCCAGCGTCATGAATATGTTGCTCAATACCAATAGAAGAATTGTATAAATTCCGTTCATCATTCTTGTTGTTTTTTTACTTTTTTGTGTGCAAAGGTACAATTTTTTTTTGATATTTCGATAGTTTTTTGTACTTTTGCACTCGATTTGTTCAATCAATAGTGAATTAGTTATATCAATAAAAGAATATGAAGATAGGATTCGATAACGAGAAGTATCTGAAGATTCAATCCGAGCATATCAAGGATAGAATCTCACAGTTTGACGGAAAGCTCTATCTGGAATTAGGCGGAAAGCTTTTCGATGACCATCATGCAAGTCGCGTATTGCCTGGTTTCCAGCCAGATAGTAAGCTTCGTATGTTTCAGAAAATCAGCGATAGCATTGAAATTGTTATCGTGATTAGTGCTGCAGACATTGAGAAGAATAAAAAGCGTGCCGACTTGGGTATCACTTATGATGAGGATGTTCTCCGTCTTCGTGGCGAGTTCCAAAACCGTGGTTTTATGGTGGGTTCTGTTGTGATTACTCATTACAACGGTCAGCCTGCTGCTACAGCTTTCAAGCAGCGCTTGGAACGTGATGGTATCAAAACCTACTGTCATTATCTCATCGAGGGCTATCCTCATGATGTCAACCTGATTGCTTCTGATGACGGTTTCGGAAAGAATGATTATGTAGAAACTGAGCGCCCTCTGGTTATCGTGACAGCTCCTGGTCCTGGTAGTGGCAAAATGGCTGTTTGCCTCAGCCAGTTGTATAATGAGAACAAGCGTGGTGTGCGTGCAGGATATGCCAAGTTTGAGACTTTCCCAGTTTGGAATCTTCCATTGAAGCATCCGGTGAATATTGCATACGAGGCAGCTACTGCCGATCTCAATGATGTCAACATGATCGACCCTTTCCATTTGGAGGCATATAATAAGATTGCTATCAACTATAATCGTGATGTTGAGATTTATCCTGTACTCAATGCTCTCTTCGAGGGTATCTATGGTTCTAATCCATACAAGTCTCCTACGGATATGGGTGTAAATATGGTAGGTTTCTGTATTTCTGATGATGAGGCTTGCTGTGAGGCTTCGAAGAATGAAATCGTTCGTCGCTATTATGCTGCTACCAACAAGTTGGCTCTGGGTGCTTGTAATGAGGAAGAAATTGCCAAGATACAAATGCTTTTCAATCAGGCTAAGATTTCTACAGATTACCGTAAGGTGACTGTTGCTGCTAAGAATCATAAGAAGGAGACGGGACATACTTCGTCGGCTATTGAGTTGGAGGATGGCACCATCATCTGCGGTCATAGTAGTGAGCTGTTAGGTTGTAGTGCCGCCTTGTTGTTGAATGTCATGAAACATTTGGCTGGTATTGATCACAATCTGAAACTGATTCCTCAGTCTATGATTGAGCCTATTCAGCATACGAAGATCAGTTATCTCGGCGGTCGCAATCCTCGTCTTCATACAGATGAGGTTCTTGTAGCTCTCTCTGTTCTCTCTGAGAATGATGAGAATTGCCGAAAAGCTTTGGAGCAGTTGCCTAAACTTCGTGGATGTCAGGCTCACTGCACGGTGATGCTGAGCGATGTGGATCAGCGTATCTTCAAAAAATTAGGTGTAGGCTTGACTTGCGAGCCTGTAATGAAGAAGTAATCCCAATCTTACGATATAAAGATTACTCTATCTTGCTATATAAAGATATAAAAAAGGTGTATCAAAGAGTTTGTTAGACTTTGATACACCTTTATTTGTTTTTATTTCTTTAATTTGTCTCAAATTCTTTAATTTATCTCAATGCCATTACTCTGCTGAGAATCAGTTTCTTATACTCTTTTTTCATGCTTTCCGGCAGGAAAGAGGCTTCTATCAGATCTATCCATTTCACGATAGAACGACGGAACTTCTTGGCGATGTTGGCAATCACCTTGTCGTTTAGTCCCGATGCTTTCATCACTTTGATGAAATCAGACTTTTGGATCTTTCTTTTCTTACCGTTCAGTGTCAGGGCGAGCTCCTCGGTATCTTCGGGCATTACGATCTTGGTACAGAGCAGGTCGTAGGCAGGAGTAAGAGCATAACCCATCTTGCGGTTATTGTAGAGCGAGAAGTTCTTGAGGTGCATATCTGCATTGCCTGTAATCCATGAGAAAATGACAACTTCCCAATAGTTTACGAGGTCGAGTTGCGAGAATGATGAATATTTTTTTAGGAGTTTCGCTATCTGCTCATAGGAACCTTTGTACTTGTATTCCGTAAGGCGTTCTGATAGTTGGCACATATCCTCCATAGGTACCTTGGTTCCATCATCCAGTCTGTCTATTCTTCGGGTAATATAACAGAGTTCGCCATCAGCAAATCGTATCAGTCCGTGGGGAACAACAGTTATTTTGGCTGCTTCGGCGAGATGCATCGTGAGGTCTTCTATTTCCGGAAGACAGCGGTAGCGGTCGGTTTGTGGTTTTAAGATGTATTTACCCCAAAGGCCGACGATGGTGAAACGGGACGGCTCGTTCTTTCCACCCGGATTCACATCGAGAGAGAGTTTTGCCTGAACACCAGTGAGGGTGGTCTGAGCGCGCACAACCTTTTTAGCCAGGTCGCCGATTTCCTTTCTTACATAGGGTAGGACAGGTGCTTCCTTGGTGCCGTAGAGTTTTCGGGCACAGGCAGGATGGTAATCAATTTGTCCCATTTTTAAAGGTTTATAGCAATATAGACATTTCTCCATGTTCTTTCTCCTTTTATTGTTAACCTTTTGTTATTTCTTCTTTTGTGGTATAGGGCTATGACATTTCCTCATGGTCTTCTATAGGAATAACGCTGACTGCTCCTATGCAATCCTTGCAGCAGGCAAGGAGGAGCGACATTCTATCCCGCTGGTTGATTTTCCAACTGCTTTCTGCGATATTCAGCAGCCATCCTTCGGGTATCAATCCATCGAAGAAGGGGAACAAAACGGAATCGTGATAGGGTTCTTCAGATAACGGGAGTGTCAAGCTGACGGCTTCCGCGCCATCGGATGCCAGATAATCGGCATCGTAGGCGAAGGTAAAGCCTGTCTCATCTTCTGTCAACAGACCTACGTATTGGTTGTAGAGAAAAATTTTTCCTTGTTTCATGATTTTGAATGTTTTGTCTTGTCAGATGGGGATGTTCTAATCTTTTTGGATAGGTACAGGACCTATTTCTTGTCCGAATAACAGGAGGACCTGGTTCACTTTGTCGAGACGCAGAGTTTCTTTTCCCTGTTCTAATTCGCGTACAAATCTCAATCCCACACCCGATTTAGCAGCTAAATCCACTTGTGTCAATCCGAATTGCTTGCGCATTTCCTTGACGTATGATGATAATGTATTGCTCATATTTTATTTGTTTTATACCCTTTCGGGAACAAATATACGAATAAAAAATGAAAATACCCCCGAAAAGGTATAATTTATAATATCATTTAACAAATTATACCTTTTCGGGGGTAATGTTATGTGCCAATTAATACTGGCTGAGTAAATCTTCGATGATATTTTTCAATTCTGGCAATTGTCTAGTAAACTATCAAAAAAAGCGTAACGAACACCTTTTCCTGGTAATCCATTACGCTTTAATTATTATCTATAAAACTTTATTTTCCGAGATTATTCTTTTTCTCGTTCAGTTCAGCCTTCTTTCTCATCATCTCTTCCTGCTGCTGGCGCTGCAACTCCTGGAGAGCCTGCATTCTTGCCATGAGGCCGCTTGCCTTCTTAGGATTACTCTTATTCTCCTGATAGCGCTTTTCCAAGATGGCGAGAAGCTTCTCGTCGTTGGTGGTCTTACGCAGAGTCCACATAATGGCAGCACTGAAGAACAGTGAGATGAAGTAGTAGAAGTTCAAACCTGATGAATAATCATTGAACATGAAGAAGAACATCAATGGCATGAGATACATCATCCACTGCATCATCTTCATCTGCTCAGCCTGCTGACCTACCATCTGGTCTCTCTGCTGGCGCATGGTCATCCATGAGTACAACAGGTTGGCTACGCAGAAGAGAATACATGTCAAACTCAGGTGGTCACCTATCATCCAGATGTTGGTGTTCCACTCAAAGATTGGGTCGTATGTACTCAAGTCGTTCATCCAGAGGAAATGCTCACCACGAAGCTGGATGGCATTAGGAACGAAGTTGAACATCGCAATCCATACCGGCATCTGAATCAACATTGGCAAGCAGCCTGACAATGGACTCACACCATACTTGGCATATTCAGCCATCATCGCCTGTTGTTTCTGCATCTGATCCTCAGGCTTGTTATACTGCGCAGTAGCAGCTTCGAGCTTTGGTTTCAGAACGCGCATTTTGGCAGAACTCATATAACTCTTCTTCACCATAGGGTAGGTGATGAGCTTCAGAAGCAAGGTGATGAGAATCAGTACGACGCCCATAGGGAATACCTTGCTCAGCCAGTCGAACACGTAGAGTGTGAAGAAACGGTTGATCCAGCGGATGATAGGCCATCCCAGATAAACGAGTCTCTGGAACTCCAGGTCTTTGCCGAAGGTGCTTTCCTTCTCGGTATTTTTGAGAATCTGGAAATCGTTAGGGCCAAAGTAGAACTCAAACTCAGAGGCTTTCTTGCCGGTTGGGTCAAAAGCAGTTTTCATCTTAGCTTGGAACTGCTTCAGATAGCCAGAACCCTTCTCCTGTGGGATAGAGGTCATGAAGGCATCCTTATCGAAGTTGTCTTTAGCTACGATGATGGCAGAGAAGAACTGGTTCTTGAAAGATACCCAGTCGGTGGTCTCTTCGATTTTCTCATCGATCTTCTCGCTTCCCTCATTGAGATAGTCTGTGCCACCCTCTGCATTGTGATAGGTGAGTGTGGTGTAGCGGTTCTCGAACATGAAACCACGTTCCTGCTGGCGTGCCTTATCACTCCAGTCGATGTCCATCTTATTATAATTAGGTGAGAACAGACCTTCCATACCCTGAGCAGCGAAGCTCATGTGGAGCATGTAGTCCTTACCTAATTTATAAGTCATGGAGAGCGTCTTTCCTTCTCCAGCCACAGCCGTCATGGTAACCGTAGAATCCGTAACGTTTGATGGAGTGAAGTAGAGGTCGCTGGTGATGATGTTAGCTTCCTTTGCCTCAAGCATAAACTTAAGACTCTGGTCTTTGCCATCGAAGAGCGTAACATCCTTCTGGTCGGCAGAACCGTCCTTTACCTGGATGTTGTGACCTACATAACCCTTGATTACTGCCTTCTCGACAGTACCACCCTTGGTGTTGAGGGTTAATTCAACTTTCTCATTTTTCAAAACGATCTTCTTCTCCTGACCCTTCAAAGCAGAATAGAAGAGGGCTGTAGAGTCTGCCTCAATCTTAGCCTTGGCATTTGCCTGGCGCTTGGCTGCGGCAGCCTTGCTGGCCTTTTCTATCTCAGCATGCTTAGCCTTGGCAATGGAATCCTGTACGAAAGCCGCTCTCTGCTCTTCTGCAGATGGCTGTGTGTACCAACTGAATCCGATAAGTACTAAGGCAATGAGAAGAAAGCCAATAATGTTGTTCTTGTTCATTGTTATTTTAGAAATTTATATTATTTCTTGTTTGAGATAGCCGTCTTGACGAAATCCATGAACAAAGGATGTGGTTTTAATACGGTACTTTGGTATTCTGGATGATACTGTGTACCGATATACCATTTCAATCCTGGTATTTCAACGATTTCTACCAAGTCGCTCTCTGGGTTGCGTCCCACGCACATCATGCCGTTCTTCTCGTATTCCTTCTGGAACTCATTGTTGAATTCATAGCGATGGCGATGACGCTCCTGAATGTGCTCCTTTTTATATATAGAGAAGACGCGGGAACCTTGTTTCAGTACACATTCGTATGCACCGAGGCGCATGGTTCCACCCATGTTGGAGATGTTTTTCTGTTCCTCCATGATGTCGATGACATTGTGTGGAGTCTTTTCATCCATCTCTCTTGAATTGGCATCTTTGTAGCCCAATACGTTACGGGCAAACTCGATGACCATCATTTGCATACCCAGACAGATACCGAAGGTAGGAATGTCGTGGGTGCGGGTATAGTGGGCTGCTATGATCTTGCCCTCAATGCCGCGCTGGCCGAATCCCGGACAGATGACGATGCCATCCTGACCCTTCAACTGCTCTGCCACATTATCTTCTGTGAGATATTCAGAATTGATGAATGTAATCTTCACCTTGTGGTCGTTGTAGGTGCCGGCATGTGAAAGACTTTCGCGGATACTCTTGTAGGCATCCTGCAGGTCGTACTTTCCTACCAGTCCGATGTTTACCTCCTCTGTAGCCTTGCTTCTGCGGTCGAGGAATGCTTTCCAAGGACCCAGTGCAGGCTTTTCACCGATAGGTTCTCCCATCTTTCGGAGAATGGCGGTATCAAGACCCTGGTTCTGCATGTTTACAGGCACTTCGTAGATACTGGCGAGGTCTTCGCTTTGTATCACGCAGTCCAGATCCACATTACAGAAGCTGGCTACCTTTTTCATGATTCCCTCTTCGAGATGTTTCTCTGTGCGGAGGATCAGAATATCTGGCTGAATACCTACACTTTGCAATTCCTTCACGGAGTGCTGGGTCGGTTTGGTTTTCAACTCCCCTGCAGCCTTCAGGTAAGGCACATAGGTGAGGTGCACATTGACGGCGTTCTTGCCTAATTCCCATTTCAGCTGTCTGATAGCTTCCATGTAAGGAGCACTTTCGATGTCGCCGATGGTTCCGCCTATCTCGGTGATAACGAAGTCATAGTGATACTTCTTGCCGAGCAGCTTCACATTGCGCTTGATCTCGTCGGTGATGTGAGGCACCACCTGGATGGTTTTTCCGAGATAATCGCCACGACGTTCCTTGTCAATGACTGCCTTGTAGATACGACCAGTGGTGAGAGAATTTGCTTTCGTAGTTTGAATACCGGTGAATCGCTCGTAGTGTCCGAGGTCCAGGTCGGTTTCCATACCATCTACTGTTACGTAGCACTCACCATGCTCGTACGGGTTCAGTGTACCCGGGTCGATGTTGATGTATGGGTCAAACTTTTGGATAGTAATGTTGTAACCTCTTGCTTGAAGAAGCTTACCGATGGAAGACGATATGATTCCTTTACCCAAAGAAGAAACCACACCACCAGTAACGAAGATGTACTTAGTTTCAGCCACGATATATATATTTTAAATTAGAATAATCGCGTGCAAAGTTACTATAAATTTATGAAATAGCCAAAATTATTGCAAATAATGCCGTTGTTTTATGAATTATTTATTACCTTTGCGCCTAAATTATATCATTGTGTAGTTTTTAATGATTATGAAATTGAGATTTAATATATTGATGGCTGCTCTTTTGGTTTGTTTTTCTTCATGGGCACAACCAAAGAGTCATAAGCACACCAAGGGGGTGCTGGAACCTGAAACGGCTGAATGGGTGAAGAATTATGTGGATTCTTTATCCGCAGCTCGTGCTCATATCGATTCCAGCTATTATGCTGCGAAAGATATCCGCTATTCCCGACTTTTCACCCCGCTTACTTTTTATCATTCTCCTGCTAATCATTTTCTCAGATTGAATCCTGCTGGCTATTCTGATTCTCTTGAATGTATGCTGGATAAGTCTTTGATGTTCATTTACTTAAACCGTCCTGATCTTGTGAGAAGTAATGAGTCCAGACTGGATGTGGTTGGTGCTCCTATTCCTGAAGGCGCTCCGAGAAAGACGAAGGTGGATATCGTGGAGGAGGTGGCTCCCAAGGCTATTGAATTAGAGGCTTCGCCGATGAAAATCTATGTGGCGAAACCTAATTTCTGGACGATCAAGGGGGATTATTACTTGCAGTTCCTTCAGAATTATGTGAGTGATAACTGGTATAAAGGTGGCGAGAGCAACTACTCTATGTTGGGTAGTGTCACGATGCAGGCTAATTATAACAATAAGCAGAAGGTGAAGTGGGAAAACAAGTTGGAGATGCGCCTGGGTTACCAGACTTCCAAGGGGGATACCTTGCATAAGTACAAAACCTCTGAGGATTTGCTGCGTTATACCGGAAAGTTTGGTTTGCAAGCTACCAAGAGATGGTATTATACCTTGCAGCTGATCGGGCAGACTCAGTTTACGAAAGGTCTTCGTAGCAATGATAAGTTTGTTTACTCAGACTTCATGTCACCTTTCAAGTTGAATCTTTCTGTCGGTATGGATTATTCCATCGACTGGTGCAATCATCGCCTGAAGGGTAGCACGCATATCGCTCCTTTGGCTCTTAACTGGAAATATGTGGGCCGCAGTTCGCTTGCCACCCGATATGGTTTGGAAGAAGGACAGCATGGGCTTGTTGATTATGGTTCTGAATTTACGGTTGACTTTACGTGGCAGATGGCGGAAAACCTGAGATGGAAGACCCGCCTCTATGGATATACTACTTATGAGCGTGCTGAGTTGGAGTGGGAGAATACTTTCTCTTTCCAGTTTAATAAGTATATTTCTTCGAATATATTCCTTTACCCTCGTTTTGATGATGGCACCAAGCGCAAGGAGGGTGAGAGCTATTGGCAGTTTAAGGAATATGCATCCGTAGGTTTCTCCTATTCTTTTTAATGTAAAAAGCCAAGTTGATGTAAAAAAGCCAAGTCAGAATTCTTGTTGTGAACTGCTGACTTGGCTTTTTTTTATGAATAGTTTTTTATCTCATGAAATGCCTTAAAATGCCCCGAAATAATGGTCATAAATGATGAAAAGAATGATGGCAAGAGCTATCAGACAAAGAAAAGTGAATAGGAGTCTTCCTATGATTCTTCTCCTAATCTGTGATCTCGTATGACGATTGTGTCCTGCTCTGCGACTGTAATGTTCCTTGTGTCCACTACTTCTTTGTTCACTTCCATCTCTGTGATGGTGGTGATGATGTCTTTCCTCTGTTTCCATGAGTATCTCTCCTTATGCTTAGTTATATATTAGAATCTGAAGCAAACTTCCACGTCTGCCATAGAATAATTGTGGTCTGCGCTTGCGCGGTCGTTGACAAACGCATATTCTGACAGAATGGTGAAGTTCTTGTTGATATGATAGTTCAGACCGACTTCGTATTGGGTTCTCATCATGTCAGTCTTGCCGTTAGCCTCGTACATATCGTAGCGAGCCTTTGCATAGAGTTTCTTGCTCACGATAGGTGCGATGACAAGACCATATACACCCTGTGCCTTATTGCCGATTTTTTGGTTGAGACTGCAATCCTTGGAGGCTTCATCCCCATGATTGGTTACGCTCTTGTTGAATGCCATACCCGTAGAATGAATATATTCTGAACGGACCGTCCAGTCGTTAGCCTTGTATTCGAATGAGAAGGCGTAGCGGTTCTGGGCAAGCTTGCGATAGTCGGGATGAGTAATCTTTCTATCTTCGTAGAAATTCGTTCCAGATGGTACTCTTACTATTTCCGTCCGCTCTCCTTTTCTTGCATAAGAACCCGTCCAGCCGAAAGCTCCGATGCGCATTCCTGCCACAGGCATTACCCATACACCACCGATTACATTCTTCTGGTTATCTACGTCCTTGGTATTGATGCCCTGTCCGTTGAACACACCTATCTGATAGTGCAGCAGATTGCGGCCGTTGGCATTCTTGAGGAAATCACCCTGCAGCTGCAGACCGATATCACGACCGTTGGATGCGTGCTTGCCAGAGCGGTCGCTGAAACCAGCCAACTTGCTTACGTTCTGAGAATATCCCATGAATCCCTGATCGATAGGGTGCATCGGATTTTCAAAGGTAAACGGATTCTTGAACTGTCCGATTTTCACCTTGAAATAACTGTATTTCTGCCATTCGGCAAACAGATCTACCATTCTTGGACTGCTGCCCAGGTCGGAAGTGTTGCCATTAAACTGGATCTGGGTTTTCCAGTAGAAATCGTTGGCGATACGTCCTTCAAGGGCGATACGTCCCATGCGGATGTTGAAGGAATTGGATTTCTTTCCCTTCTGTCCGCTATACTGATATTGAGTCATGCCATAGCCCGACAACTTGACGTTGTTGAGCCATGCTGGCAACTCGATGGTTTTCTTCTCTTGCGCGCCCGCTGTGGTTACCGCCATAGTCATCAGCGCCATGATGATACTATTCTTTATCTTCATTTTCTATTATGTTTTAAGGTTTATTTTTTAGCTGCGAGTTCCTCTGCAGTCAGGTCCTCTGCTTGTGCTGCCTGGAGGGCGAGCTTCTCAGCTTCCTTGGCAGCTTTGGCTTCAGCAGCAGCCTTCTCGCGTTCTTTGCGTTCCTTCAATTTCTGCTTGATCTCCGTTTCGCTGCGCTTTTCGAGAAGCACTACGTTTTCTACGTGAGGAGTGTGAGGGAACATATCCACAGGCTGAACCGCTGCCACTTTGTAGTAATCGTCCATCAGCTGGAGGTCGCGTGCCTGTGTGGCAGGATTGCAACTTACATACACGATGCGACCTGGTGCTGCATTCAGAATCACGTTGATGACATCCGGATGCATACCGGCACGTGGAGGGTCGGTGATGATGACATCAGGACGGCCATGCTGTCTGATGAAATCATTAGTCAGGATATCCTTCATGTCTCCAGCATAGAATAATGTGTTTTCTATCTGGTTTACCTGAGAGTTCACCTTTGCATCCTCGATAGCTTCTGGCACGTATTCGATGCCGATCACTTTTTTAGCCTTGTGTGCCACGAAATTGGCAATGGTTCCAGTACCGGTATAGAGGTCGTAAACCAGCTCGTTGCCTGTGAGATTGGCAAATTCACGCGCTACACAGTAGAGGTGGTAAGCCTGCTCGGTATTGGTCTGATAGAAACTCTTAGGACCTACTTTGAACTTCAGGTCTTCCATCAATTCAAAGATATGGTCGTTGCCCTTGAAAAGACTCAGTTCCAAATCATTGAAGGTATCGTTGCCCTTCTGGTTATTTACATACATGAGCGATGTGATCTGCGGGAATCTGTCAGCCACTTGCTGCATCAATTCCTGCGCTCTCTGCTCGTCACCTTCTTCGTCGTAATGGAATTGGAACACAAGCATCCATTCGCCAGTGTTGGAGTTACGTATCATCATGTCTCTCAACAATCCATGTTGCTCACGCAGATCGTAGAAAGTATAGTCGTGAGAATCTGCATACTCGAATACGAAGTTGCGAATCTCATTGCAGAGGTCGTCCATCAGCCAGCATTTCTTGATAGGATATATCTTGTCGAAGGCTCCGGTGATATGAAAGCCGATGGCGTTCTGTGCGTGGCGTTCCTTTAATGAAGATACCGTATCATCTTCTTTCTGAGGAAGTTGTGCGAGTTCTTCTGCGGTAAACCATCGCTTGTTGCTGCATCCGAATTCTATCTTGTTACGATACTCCTGTGTCTTCACGCTGCCCATGATAGGACGGAACTCAGGAAGCTCAATCTTGCCGATGCGGGTGAGCTGGTCTTCCACCTGTTTCTGCTTCGCCTTGATTTGCTCTTCGTATGGCAGGTTCTGCCATTTGCAACCGCCGCAGATACCGAAATGCTCGCACATCGGTTCCTGGCGAACGTCGCTCTTCTTGATGAATCTGACAACTTTCGCCTCGCAGTATTTATGCTTCTTCTTAACTACTTGTAAATCTACCACATCTCCTGGTACACAGAAAGGTACGAAGATGACTTGATCATCGACGCGTGTGATGCATTTTCCTTCAGCAGCCACAGCTTCGATGGTAACATTTTCTATGAATGGTAACGGTTTACGTTTTCTTCCCATGATTGATATTTAAATTTTTGAGTGCAAAGATACTACTTTTTTGTAAAAAATGAAAATTTTTCCAAAGTAATTTGTAATATGTATGAAAACTGGAATGAAAAAGAATCATCTGTGGTAGCGATTCTCTGTTTTTTTGATGAAGAAGTGCTTCTTTTCTATATGTCATCAAGTTTCTCCGCTATATATAATAAGGTATATGTTGATTTGTAAAAATAATAGCAAATTTGCTTATAAATTATTATCGGCAGATGGTGTGTACGTAAACAATAAAAAATGTAATGTCGAGATTGCAAAAAGATGGTAAAAAGTTTGGTGGAACCGATTTTTAATCGTATTTTTGCATCACAAAATTTAATAACAATAACTGATAAATTAGAACCTATTCGATTATGGACGAAAAAAGAGTTTATACTTTCGGTAATGGTAAGGCTGAGGGCAAGGCCGACATGAGAAACTTGCTCGGTGGTAAGGGTGCCAACTTGGCGGAAATGAATCTTATTGGTGTACCTGTACCTCCAGGATTTACAATTACCACAGATGTGTGCAACGAATACTTTGAAAAAGGCAAGGAAGATGTAGTAGCGCTTCTCAAAGATGAAGTTGAGAAAGCTGTTCAGCATATTGAGACTTTGATGAACTCAAAGTTTGGAGATGTGGAAAATCCTCTTTTAGTTAGTGTACGTTCCGGTGCTCGTGCTTCTATGCCAGGTATGATGGATACCATCCTCAACCTCGGTTTGAATGATGAGGTAGTAGAGGGCTTGGCTCGTAAAACGGGTAATGAGCGCTTTGCTTATGACAGCTATCGTCGTTTTGTACAGATGTATGGCGACGTGGTGCTCGGCATGAAGCCTGTCAACAAGGAAGATATCGACCCATTCGAGGCTATCATCATGGAGGTGAAGAAGCAGCGCGGTATCACACTGGACAATGAAATGTCTGTAGATGAATTGAAGCAACTTGTCAAGGCATTCAAGTCGGCTATCAAGCAGCAGACTGGCAAGGATTTCCCTGACAATCCTATGGATCAGCTTTGGGGTGCCATCTGCGCAGTATTCGATAGTTGGATGAATGAGCGTGCTATTCTCTATCGCAAGATGGAAGGCATTCCTGCAGAGTGGGGTACAGCCGTGTCTGTGATGGCGATGGTATTCGGTAATATGGGTGATACTTCTGCTACTGGTGTTTGCTTCTCTCGCGATGCTGGTAATGGCGAGAATCTCTTCAATGGTGAGTATCTCATCAATGCACAGGGTGAGGACGTAGTGGCTGGTATCCGTACGCCACAGCAGATTACTAAGATTGGTTCTCAGCGCTGGGCTGAGCGTGCAGGTATCTCTGAGGAGGAGCGCGTAGCTAAATATCCTTCTATGGAAGAGGCTATGCCTGAACTTTACAAGGAGCTGGATGCGCTGCAGAATAAGTTGGAGAACCACTATCATGATATGCAGGATATGGAGTTCACCGTACAGGAAGGTAAACTCTGGTTCCTCCAGACTCGTAACGGTAAGCGTACAGGTACTGCGATGGTGAAGATTGCTATGGATCTTCTTCACGAGGGTATGATCGATGAGAAGACTGCTATCCTCCGTTGTGAGCCACAGAAACTTGATGAATTGTTGCACCCTGTATTCGATAAGTTGGCGCTCTCTAAGGCTAAGGTCATCACACAGGGTCTTCCTGCTTCTCCTGGTGCTGCTTGTGGTCAGATCGTATTCCACGCAGACGATGCTCAGGAATGGCATGAGGATGGCAAGAAGGTCATCATGGTTCGTATCGAGACTTCTCCTGAAGACCTCGCTGGTATGTCTGCTGCAGAGGGTATTCTTACCGCTCGTGGTGGTATGACTTCCCACGCTGCCGTGGTTGCTCGTGGTATGGGTAAGTGCTGTGTATCTGGTGCAGGCTCTATCAATGTAGATTATAAGGCTAAGACCGTTGAAATCGAAGGTGTAGTTTACAAGGAGGGTGATTTCATCTCTTTGAATGGTACTACAGGTCAGGTTTATGCTGGTCAGATTGAGACAAAGGCTGCAGAGCTTTCTGGTGACTTCAAGGAACTGATGGATCTCTGCGATAAATATACCAAGATGGAAATCCGTACCAATGCGGATACTCCTCATGATGCTGAGGTAGCTCGTGCATTCGGTGCCAAGGGTATTGGTTTGACACGTACAGAGCACATGTTCTTTGATGATCAGAAGATTGTTGCGATGCGCGAGATGATTTTGGCAGATTCTGTAGAGGGTCGTGAAAAAGCACTTGCCAAGCTCCTCCCATATCAGAAGGCTGACTTCTACGGCATCCTCAAGGCTATGGATGGTTGCCACGTGAACATCCGCTTGCTCGACCCACCTCTCCACGAGTTCGTACCTCACG
>ERZ1027060.109-NODE-109-length-31319-cov-23.724955_pt1 | contig 31319 bp, 20 predicted proteins | sample MGYA00519424_ERZ1027060 | MGnify/ENA primary metagenome ERZ1027060 (study PRJEB26926, sample SAMN06164500) | human gut metagenome | biome: ENVO:00009003; feature: ENVO:2100002; material: ENVO:00002003 | host: Homo sapiens | place: USA | collected 2012 ... | reverse complement strand
TTCTCCCTGCCCACGCAAGAATTTTTCCGTGGGCAGGGAAAAATAAAAGTGGGTAGAGAGACAAAAAAAAGGAGGGTGTGTCATAAGTCTGTGACACACCCTCTTTCTTTTTCTATTTAGATATATATTTTCGACCATTGCTGATGACAAGACCATGATAGCTACCATCCACACGCAGTCCGTTCATATTGTATATCGCAGCTTTCGCAGGCTGCGGCTTTGACGTAACTACTGCACTGATGCCAGTGAGCACTTTCTGTGTGATATCCTCGAAACGGCCATTCTTCTTCTCCTTATGCTCATTCTCTGGAGCTTGAAAGAAGCGATAATAGATATCGCGAGACACATTCCTGATATCCTCCGTCTGCGTTTCCTGATCACCATAGCTGAAGATGATATTGGTTCCATAAGGCAAAGAAATATGATAGAAGAGTTTGCCACCTATCATCCTGGTATCGGTCAGTTGATTGCCTGGCCATTTTCCGTTGTTTCCTTCACCCCAAGCATAGAGGTGAGGCACACGATCCTCGTCGCAAGTCACATAGATGTTCACCTTGTCAGAAGGAGCCTCGCCACCACCCCATTGCTCAACAAGCCATGTGGCCTTTTGGCGCATATAGTTCTTAAAAACGGCAGCCTTGGCCAGTTCATCTTGGTTCTTGGCGACATTGCTGCTATTCTTCCAACATAGATAGTCGTTAGCTGCAGCATCGGAAATCTTTGCCGCCACACCATCAATATAAGCGTTCATCTCTGCATATTGATTGGCATAAAACTCCTGCCATACCTCCTTCACCTTGTCGCGGAAGTGCTTAAAATTCCAGGCACGATCAATGATAAACTGCTCAAACTTATCTCCCTGGAAGATAAAATGACGGAAATTGGTTTCATTATAAGCATTACCAAAGTCCCATACAGGGCCAAAAGTCCACTTGGTATCTGCACCTTTTTGCTTGTAGAGATAGCAACTGCCATGAAATCCCTCCTCATCTTGCAACAGCTCACGCACGATATACACCTTTGCCAAAGACTCGATGTCAACATACTTTTCCCATTCCGTATCGTTTTCATTATTGCTACAGATAGCCTTGGCGATGGCATTCCACTGTGTCTGCAAATAGTTCTCTTGCTCTGCGGAGAGCGCCTCTGGGGTATGATAAGTAAGCACCATATTCTGGTTGCCCAACTTCACATTGATATGAGGATCTGTATCATAATTGTCTATCTCCACGAGCCATCCGCCCGTGATAGCCTCAGGATCAGTCGCCTTGTCAGCCTGCTCTACGATGTTAACTCGTTTTTTATCAACACGTATCTTTTCGGTTACGAAATACAAGCCCTGATATTTTCCATTGAGCACCAATTCAACAGGTTGTGAATCTGTGGTATAAGGCAAGCCCACACGACGGCTCAATTCATAGCCTACCAGATTGCGGAGAAAACCCAAATCATCATCGGCACCAGCCATGAGCAAGAAGTGCTTGCTCATCACCATACCCACAGGGTTCACCTTACTATTAAACTTCAAGCGATAAGGTTTCTTGTCAAACCCTTTCCACGTCCAGTTACCACGTCCTTTAATTATCAAGGTTTCTGGTTTATCTGCAGAAGCCATATTCTCATACCCCTCCAATCCCAAGGCATCAATATAGGCCGTGGCTGACACATAAGTTTCTTTGGAAGTGATAGGCTGTGCATCCTGAGTGTTAACATACATGACGGGTAAAGTCCCCGATGGTTTCAAAGCTGATGTCATGGTTGGATCTGTTGCGGCATGGACAGCAGACATACTGCCCAAGTTGCACATCACAACGAGCAGCAACAATAGTAATTTTTCTTTACTGAACATAAAATATAAGTCTAATGATTCAAAATTTCAAGTTATAAAAAGTTATTAGAAGCAGAAAGAGAAGGCGCATCATTGCCTGATGAAGTTGCGCCTTCTCTCACATATATATATTGAAAAATCAGCATAAGCACACTTACGCCTTGGCCTACATCTCTACCTGTGGCACATCCTTGAGGAATTTTTCTATTTCTTCATCGCTGACAGAATAGTTTTGCAAGTCACCATTGATATAACTGTCGTATGAAGGCATATCAATAAGACCATGTCCTGAAAGACAGAAGAGAATAACCTTCTTCTCGCCTTTCTCCTTAGCCTTGAGCGCCTCGCGAATAGTAGCAGCAATCGCATGACAGCTCTCTGGCGCAGGAATGATACCCTCGGTACGAGCAAAGAGCATACCAGACTTGAATGACTCCAACTGTGGAATATCTACACCATGCATATATCCGTCCTTGATCAACTGAGAAATAATCATACCGGCACCATGATAACGCAAACCGCCAGCATGGATATTCGCAGGCTTGAAATCATGACCTAAGGTGTACATTGGAAGCAATGGTGTATAACCAGCCTCATCACCAAAGTCGTATTCAAACTTACCACGAGTCAACTTAGGGCAGCTTTCAGGTTCTGCTGCAATAAATTCAGTATTCTTTCCATCCTTAATCTTATGACGCATGAAAGGGAAGGCGATTCCACCAAAGTTACTACCACCACCAAAACAAGCTATCACGGTATCAGGATATTCACCAGCCATAGCCATCTGCTTTTCTGCCTCCAGACCAATGACTGTCTGATGAAGAGCCACGTGATTTAACACAGAACCTAAAGTATATTTACAACCAGGAGTTGTTGTAGCCAACTCTACAGCCTCACTGATGGCAGTACCTAATGAACCAGGATGATGAGGATCACGGGTAATGATGTTTTTACCAGCTCTTGTACTCATAGAAGGAGAACCCTCTACTGTAGCACCAAAGGTACGCATAATACTGGAACGATATGGTTTTTGCTGCATGGTAATCTTTACCTGATATACAGCCGCTTCCAATCCATAGAGTTTGGCAGCATAAGACAAAGCAGCACCCCACTGACCAGCACCCGTTTCTGTTGTGACATTCGTATCACCCTCTTGCTTACAATAGTAGCACTGAGGAAGAGCAGAATTAATCTTATGTGAACCTAAAGGGTTGGTACTCTCATTTTTGAAATAGATATGAGCAGGAGTACCTAAAGCCTCTTCCAAAGCATAAGCACGAACCAGAGGAGTAGAACGATAGAAAGTATATTTTTCCAATACGTCTTCAGGAATATCTATCCACGCATGCTCCTGATCCAATTCCTGCTTGGAACATTCCTTATTAAATATATGTGAAAGATCATCAGCATTGAGAGGCTGGTGAGTCTGAGGATTCAATGGAGGCAATGGCTTATTAGGCATATCTGCCTGAATATTATACCACTGTGTTGGGAGTTCACTCTCCTGCAAAATAAATTTCTTCTGTCTCATGTGATATCATTTTTATATTAATTATTATGTCTTTTCTTACATTTTGTTAATAGATAAATTCATTTTGCGACAAAATTACAAAAAACATTTGAGATAAAAGAAAAAACGGCAATATTTTTGCTTTTTATCTGAAAAATATCGTAAAACAGCAGGAAATCAGTTAAAACAAGAGGCGTTATGAAACGCTATTCATCATCTTTTACTTATACAAAAAACTACAAAATTCCTACAAACGATAAATTTACACCCCATTTATTGCTCAATATCATTCAATATAGATACAGCTTGCTCTACACTCCTGATACCAGAAATACGCAAGTAGCGCTTGTTGCTTTTCTCTTTCAAGTTGCACATCCTCACATGTTTGGTTACATAATCCAACACCTTAGAGAACATGACACTCCTGTAAAAAGGACTCTGCACATTGCTCACAAACTGTAATTGAAGAACATTTTGCTTCAGCATCATCTTCTCGCATCCCATACGCTTGCCCAATCTACGCAGGGTAACCACATGCATCAGTTCTTCGGCCTCATGAGGCACTGGACCGAAACGATCTATCAATCGCTTTTTATAAGCAGCCAGATCATCATCATTCTCTATACAATCCAACTCCCGATATAAAAGCATTCGTTCACTACTACCAGGAACATACGAATCAGGGAAATACATTTCCAAGTCGCTCTCCACAGAACAGTCATCTACAAAGTCGTCACCCGTGAGCACCTTACCTTGATCCAAGTCTTCCTGATACAAATCATTGAATTCTTCATTCTTCAACTCGGTCACAGCCTGCGACAAGATCTTCTGATAGGTTTCATATCCCAAATCTTCCATGAAACCACTCTGTTCTGAACCCAACAAGTTACCTGCTCCACGAATATCTAAATCCTGCATGGCAAGATTAAATCCACTTCCCAAGTCACTGAAAGTTTCCAACGCCTCTAAACGTCTCCGAGCCTCAATTGTCAGTACGCTTTTAGGGGGTGCCAACAAATAGCAAAACGCCTTTTTGTTACTTCTGCCAACTCGTCCTCTCATCTGGTGCAGATCACTTAAGCCGAAATGATGCGCATCATTGATAATGATCGTATTGGCATTGGAAATATCGATACCATTTTCCACAATGGTTGTAGAAAGCAGCACATCATAGTCATAGTTGATAAAGCCCATGATAATCTTTTCCAACTCCTCAGGCTTCATCTGACCATGTCCGATGACAACTCGACAATCAGGTACATGTTTCTCTATCAGGAGTTTAATCTCCTGAAGTTTGGAAATCCGATCATTGACAAAATACACCTGTCCATTACGACTCATTTCAAAATTGATGGCATCAGCAATCACTTCTGAAGAAAAACTGGTCAGCTCCGTATGAATCGGATAACGGTTAGGTGGCGGTGTACGCATGATACTCATATCTCTTGCTCCCATCAGCGAGAACTGGAGGGTACGAGGAATAGGCGTAGCACTCATGGTCAGCGTATCCACGTTGACCTTCATCTGGCGCAGTTTCTCCTTTGTACTTACTCCAAACTTCTGTTCCTCATCAATAATGAGCAAACCTAAATCTTTCCATACAACCGATTTGGAAATCAATTTATGCGTACCTATCAAAATGTCTATTTTACCATCCTTTAAGTCAGCCAAAATCTGTCGGGTTTCCTTTGCAGATCGGGCACGGCTCAAATATTCTACCCTCACGGGCATTCCCTCAAGACGCGACTTGAATGTCTGATAATGCTGAAATGCCAAAACGGTAGTAGGAACCAGTACTGCCACCTGTTTACTGTCACAAGCAGCTTTAAAAGCCGCACGAATGGCTACCTCCGTTTTTCCGAAGCCAACATCTCCACACACCAGTCTGTCCATAGGGCGGGAACTTTCCATATCAGCCTTCACCTCCATGGTAGCCTTATTCTGGTCAGGCGTATCTTCATAGAGGAAAGAAGCTTCCAACTCATGTTGCAAATATCCATCCAGACTAAAAGCATAGCCCTTTTCATGACGACGCTTAGCATACAACTTAATCAGGTCGCGCGCTATATCCTTGATACGCTTCTTTGCCTTTTCCTTCATCCTATCCCAGGCACCAGTACCTAAGGTAGAAAGACGAGGAGGTTCACCGGTATCGGCACTTCTATATTTGCTGATTTTATAGAGCGAATGGATAGAAACATCCACTTTATCGTTATTCTTATAGACGATGCGTATCATTTCCTGATAGCTTTCACCAGTAGGAACACGAACCAAGCCGCCAAACTTACCGATTCCAAAATCCACATGTACGATAAAGTCGCCCGGTTCCATTTCCTGCAACTCTTTCATCGTAAGCGCCATTTTACCAGCACGAGCAGAATCAGAACGCAAATTGTATTTATGAAAACGGTCAAAAATCTGATGATCTGTAAAGAAACAGCATTTTTTGTCAGAATCCACAAACCCTTCGTGAATGGTTTTATCTACAGGAACAAAAGAAATCTGATAACGTTGCAAATCTTCACTATCAAAAATATCCTTCAATCTTTGCTGCTGTTTCTGACTGTCAGCTAAAATATATAAAGTATATTTCTGAAGAAGATAATCCTCAAGAGTTTTAGCCAACAATTCAAAATTCTTATGGAATAAAGGTTGTGGCTGGATATTAAAATGAATGCAAGCAGAAGACTTACCTTCTCCCTCCAAAGCATTTGGATTTTTATCCACATGCCCCATTTCTATGCGCACTCTTTCTGCCAATCCCTCTTTCAACTGAGTCGTAGTACAGAGATTCAACTCTTTCTTCATCCGCTGTCTGATTTGCTCAGCCTCCATTTCTGTAGCCCCTTCCAGCTGTTCAGTCAAACTTTGAGCCGAGAAACCATCATGATAAATCTGTTCGATACGATCATGAAGAAAGACGAAATCCTTCATGGCAACAATTGTATCCTCACCCAAAAAAGAAAATATCGGTTGTTTTTCACTTTCAAGAGAAGATAATTCAGGCACAATCTCTATACATTCCCTCTTGACTTTCGACAACTGACTTTCCACATCAAAGGTACGGATGGAATCGATCTCATCTCCGAAGAAATCTATACGAAAAGGAAATTCACAACTATAAGAATATACATCCAGGATACTACCACGGACAGCAAATTGTCCCGGTTCATAAACATAATCAGTCTCCTCAAAACCAAAATCTCTCAGCGTATGCACAATATTGCTCAAGGCAATCTCTTGAGAAACAGAAAGTTTAAGTATGCGCTCATCCAGTTTCTTTTTGGTAACAACCAATTCTGCCAAGGCATCAGGATAAGAAACTATAAATAAATTTCTATTTTGCGATAAACGAGCCAAGACTTCCGTTCGAAGGATTTCATTGGCAGCATCTTTTTGCCCATACTTGATAGCACGACGATAGCTGGAAGGAAAGAAAAAAACATTTTCCTGTCCCATCATTTGTGTCAGGTCGTGATAAAAATAGCCAGCCTCATCAGCATCATCCAAAACAAAAAGTACGGTTTGTCCTAATTGCTGATATACAGACGCAAAAAAGATTGGTGCAGAAGAACACACCAATCCCTTAAGGGAAATCATTTTAACCTGTTTTTTCCCCAATAAATCCAAAAGGGCCTTCGTCTGTGACGAATGCCCGTAAATATTTTCAATCTCTTGTATGGTCACGCTTTTTAGTTTTTCTTAGGATACTTCTTAAACCAGCCATCCAAGCGAAGGCGCATTACACCAAAGAAAGCCTCTCCAAAGATACCTCCATTCATCTTGCTCACACCCTCGCGACGGTTGACGAAGATAACAGGTACCTCTTTGATTTTAAATCCTATCTTATGAGAAGTGAACTTCATCTCGATTTGGAAAGCATATCCTTTGAAACGAATCTTATCCAATTCGATGGTTTCCAACACCTTGCGACGATAGCAAACGAATCCTGCCGTTGTATCGTGCACCTTGAATCCTGTAACCAGACGAACATACTTGGACGCAAAATAACTCATAAGGACACGACCGATTGGCCAATTAACCACATTGACGCCCGAAACATAACGAGAACCTACTGCAACATCATATCCTTCATCATGAGTAGCAGCATAAAGACGTGGCAAATCATTAGGATCATGACTAAAGTCAGCATCCATTTCAAAGATAAAATCATATCCCTGTTGGAGCGCCCACTTAAAGCCTGTGATATAAGCAGTGCCTAAACCTAATTTACCGGAACGCTCCAAGATATGAAGACGTCCATTAAACTCACCCGCCATCAGATTCTTGACAATAGCAGCCGTACCATCAGGACTTCCATCGTCAATCACAAGAATATCAAATTGCTTTTCGAGCCCAAAGACAGCCCGAATGATCTTCTCTATGTTTTCCTTCTCATTATAAGTAGGAATGATTACTATGCTATCGCTCTTCATTATAGTTTTTATTAATCAAGTACCAATAATTCTTATAGTTAAATATGATATGCAAAGATACGACTTTTATCACAATTCCACTATATTTTTGATTATTTTTTCATTTATTGGTCAGGATTTTCTACAAAACCCTGATATTCCTTGTCTAAACCATTCATAATTGCCTCATAACTCTCCGTCATCTGATGCTTAATATTGTCAGCACCTCTGCCTATAGGAGCTATTGGCTTATGTATAGTCAACTTCAACGGATGCCAAAACACCCAAAAAATATCTTTCACACGCGGCTTCACCTGGAAACTGCCATTGATGGTAAGAGGACAAACAGGCAACTGCAGTTCGTCTGCCAACATAAAAGCACCTCGACGGAAAACGCCCATATGACCGGTAAAAGTTCTGGCACCTTCAGGGAACACCACTAATGACATTCCCTCCTTGAGTTCTTCACGAGCCTTGTCATAGGAAGCACGGATTTTGGAAGGTCCGCTCTTATCTACGAAGATATGATGAGCATACTCGCAAGCCACTCCTACCAAAGGAATCTTACGAAGACCTTTCTTCATCATCCACTTGAAATTACGTCCCAAAAAACCATATATCAGGAAAATATCAAAAGCTCCCTGATGATTAGCTACAAAAACATAGCTCTGCTTTTTCTCTAAATTTTCACGTCCTTCTACCTTTACAGGCAACAGGAGAATACGTATCCACAACTGTGACCAGATCTTACCAGGATAATATCCCCAGAAATGACCATTACCTAACATACACCCCACAACTGTGGTAATACTCGTAATAATACTTGCCAATACCAAGATAGGCAAGCACACCAATAATTGGTATAAACGATATAAATATTTCATAATCTCAATACTTTTTACGCTGATAATACTTTTATATGGTAATTCTTATTTTCTCTTTAATGTGACAACTACGATCTCGGCGGTAGCTCCTATACGGATAGGAATTACACCACCCAATCCGGCAGTCGTAAAGAGCTGGCAACGTTCACGCTCATACAGACCATAGTCATAACTGGTAAACATGGTTGGTCGGATGCCCAAGACCTCAACTTGTCCTGCATGAGTATGACCGCTGAATGTCAATTGTGGTGCCACTAAAACCGTATCTTTAGATCCATACACCTCATTAATCTTAGAAGGAACCATATCTTTCCACTGCGTTGGTATATGCTGGAGCATCAAGATAAAATTTCCCGGTTTGATGGATGCAAGTGATTTCGCCACACTTGTCCGCTTCGGTTTATCATAATTTTCCGTTCCAGCTATATAGATGGAATCCTGTCCTCTATACACCACCCGATGTTCATTATTCAGCAGTTGCCATCCTAAACTTCGCTCAAAATTCTGTACCCTTTTCTCTATTTCAACCTGTTCATCAGGATCTGCATCAACATAATAACTATAATCGTGATTGCCCAAGATACTATAAACTCCATCCTTTGCTTTCAACGAACGAAGCATCTGATAATAAGGTACTAATTCTGAAGGATGTGCATTTTGCAAATCACCCGTAAAGCAAATCATGTCAGGATGCTGTGCCTGAATGCTGTCAATATCCCGCTGAGGAATATCCGATCTCCAACCATAATAGGAGCCGAGATGGAAATCACTAAACAGGACTATTCTATACCCATCGAAGTTCTTTGGTAAATCAGACAGATATATGGTAACTTGTTTCACTTCCAGTTTACGGAAACCTAAAGTAAATCCATAGATAAACGTCACGAAAGCCACAATAGCCAAAACGAGTCCAAGAATTCGTCCCCAATTCTTCTCTAAATGAAAATATCTTTTGCAGCACCAGCCTAAGAAACTGCAGAAAGCAAAGACAAACTCCGGCACAGCACAGACCGCCATCAGAGCGAACCAGATATCAACCAGCAAGGGATTTTTCGGTACAAAGTTTGGCAGAAAAGCCAAATATACACTATATCCCAAAACTATCATAGCAGGAATCCACAACAAAAACCTTTTTCTACCAGTTACCTTCTGGAATTCAGTCTTGAATATCCATAAATAAGGCAATACGGTACCCAATATAATGGGTATAAGTATTCTATATATCATTTTTTCATCAAACTTGATTGCAAGAATCGCCGCATGAGTTCCACTGGAATACCACGTCTATTTGCATAATCTCTCAACTGATCCTCCCCTATCTTTCCCAGTTCAAAATAATGTGCCTTTGGATGAGAAAACATCAAGCCCGACACACTGGCATGGGGCGTCATCATACCACTTTCAGTAAGTCTGATACCAACCTCTTTCATCCCAAGAATTTCATTCAGGAGAAAATTGATACTGGTATCCGGCATGGAAGGATAGCCCACTGCAGGGCGAATACCCTGATAGTCCTCTCTAAGGAGCTGCTCCATCGTCAACTTTTCATCTGCAGCATATCCCCAGAAAGTAGTTCTCACTTCCTGATGCATACGTTCAGCTGTGGCTTCTGCCAACCGGTCACTAAGCGTTTGTGCCAACATCGACCGATAATCATCATGACGATACAACTCCACAATTTCCGCATCAACCGTAGCACAAAAGATACCCAAGCAATCCGTCTTTTCCATATAGATGGGGCGCAAGAAATCAGACAGACACAAATTAGGTTGCCCATCCGCAGAAACCTTTTGCTGACGGAGCATGGGAATACGAACCTCCGAGCGAATGGTCTGACCGTTGGTTTTATCATTCAAATCATCGATCAAGACGATATCATCCCCATCACTACAGGCTTTCATCAATCGAAACAAAGCATGAGTATGATATTTACCATACCAAGACTTCAACATCAGAAGCGCCTCCTGTTTCATTTTTTCTTTTTCGCCAGCAGGCTTACCACTCAGTCCCCAAGCATGAAAGAAATAGAGCCAATTGATATACGGTACTATATCCGCAATATCGTATGTCAAAACCTTTCTCAAAATCTTAGAATTTATGATTTTCTAAAAGTAAGTTCTTCACCACGATAAGCCTCGTCAAACTCTCCCTTATTATATATAAGGTGTCCATTACAGATCGTTTGCTCCACTTGCCATTGGTATTCATGTCCCTCCATAGGACTCCACCCGCATTTACTTTGGATGATTTCTTTCTGGACAGTCCAAGCAGTATGAGGGCGAACAATAACAATATCGGCCTGATAGCCCGGGCGCAAAAAGCCACGTTTGTCCACTTGAAAGAGTTTGGCAGGATAATGAGACATCACCTCTACCATTCTTTCAATAGAAAGAACGCCTTCGTCCACCAATTCCAACATACTTACCAACGAGAATTGCACCATCGGCATACCCGAAGCAGCCTTGGCACAACCGCCCTGCTTGTCTTTCCATTCATGAGGAGCATGATCAGTGCCTACAACCGAAATTCGTCCATCAGCCAAAGCCTCACGTAATGCCTGCCTATCTTTCACTGTCTTAATAGCAGGATTACATTTGATGAAAGCTTTCTTGTCTGCATAATCCTCATCCGAGAAATAAAGATGCGCAATGACAGCTTCACCCGTAATATTCTCATCTTTTCCGAAGAATTCCAGTTCACGAGCGGTAGTCACATGCGCAATATGCAGATGAGCCCCAGACTCCTTTGCCAATTTAACAGCCAGGCTACTACTTTCGTAACAAGCCTCTACACTACGGATTTCCGGATGGAATTTCACATCAGGATCTTCACCATATTTTTTCTGATAGGCAGCCATATTGCGATTGATGATGTCAGTATCCTCGCAATGAGTCATCACTGGCAGTCCCAATTTCTTGGCTTTAACAAATATCTGTTGCAAAGACTCATACTTATCCACCAGCATATTGCCCGTGCTGGAACCCATGAAGAGTTTAATACCCGGAATACGATGAACATCCAATCTATCAAATGAATCTACATTATCATTGGTTGCACCAAAAAAGAAACTATAGTTAACATGACTTTTCTGAGCACCTAATGCAAACTTATCCTCCAAAGCCTCCAAAGTCGTAGTTTGAGGATTGGTATTAGGCATTTCGAAGTAAGAAGTCACACCACCAAAGGCGGCAGCTCTACTCTCGCTCTCAATATCAGCCTTACGTGTCAAACCCGGTTCACGGAAATGCACATGATCATCTATCACACCAGGCAAAACAAAACACCCCGAGGCATCAATGACTTGATCATAGATTCCACGAGGTGCCTTACCTTCATATATTTCTTCAATTTGTTCACCATTGACAACAAGGTCGCCCAAGAAAGAGCGTCCTTCATTGACAATAGTTCCGTTTTTTATTAATGTTCTCATCATAATTCTACAGATTAATTACCGAAGCCATTACCTCCCGCAGCCTGATTCTCCGGAATAGTAGGTTTAGCCAGATCATTAGCAGTTGGAGCAGGAGCTGCATTCGGATCCACTTGAGGTGCTTGCATTGTAGAAGCATCCTGTCCTGCATCTCTTGTACCATTCATAATCTGCTCATTTTCCTGAGCCTTCTGATAATAATCCTTCACATATGGATCATTCTTGAAATGCTCAGTAGCCTTACTCATGATATCCTCAATCCAAGGAGAAAGCATCGGGTATTGATTTCTCATGGTAACCATGAAGAATACTCCAGGACCCAAGACATTATCAAAATTCTCGGTCACGAAAGAAGTGACCAGTTTATCTTCCTGATCAGCCAAATGAATAGCTTCCTCATTCAGTTTTCTTGTTACCATCTCCATATCACTACCATTCATGATAGCCTGGTCATGCTTATGCACCAATTCCATCTGCTGGTTCTGTAACTGCTGGTATTTCTTGAAGAACTTAAACAGTTTATCATTCAAAGGAGTGCCGCTAACTATCTGTTGAGCATCATCTAATTTCACATTAATGTCACCGCTCTCCAGCACCAGTGGGAGGACAGCCTCATCATCCATGAAAATATTAGCCATTCTCACAGAATCCAGATTTCCGTCAAAATGGAATTGACCATGCACAACATCACAGGAATCAATATTTTTAAAATCATTGTTTTTCAGGATTTTCAGGTATAGCATCCTTCCATCCAATGTACTCACATTAGACGTACCTTGGATATTGTAGCTATTGGCACACGATGTCATTGCCAACAAGGTGATAAATGCATAAAGTATCTTATTCATAATCTGTCTGTATTTCGGGTAACAAAAGTACAATCTTAAATTGAAGTACGGAAATAAATTTATGCTATTTAATTGAATATCGTCTGTATTTAGTATTTTTTGGCATTATTCCTTCTCCAGTTCACGGGAAATACGATGTGTCGTATATAATTCCAACAAAGCTGCGATAAGCAGCAGAAGCACCCACTTATTATAAAAGTAGGTGATATACGTCTCATAGTTGGAAAACCAATTACGGGCAAAAGCATATACCGTATCAACCATAGAAATGCCCGACAATATAAAACAAATATCCGCCATTGCCTGTATGCGCTTCAAACGATGAATGACAAACGATTTTCCTTCGTATAACTGCATGGCTTGTATCACACTAAAAAGCACCGTACCTACTAAGAACACCCAACAGGTATAAAGCAACATTTTAGGATAGATAAATCCAAACGCATAGCAACCTGCACCGACAACCATCAGCACGCCACCCAAGAGGAATATGGCACTCTGAATTTTACTCAACTGTTTCATTTTCTAAATCTTCTTCGTTATTATTATTAGGCAAATCGGTGCTCAAGACGAAGATATCCTCATCGTCTGCCTTCATGAAATAGTTTTCTCTGGCTATTTTCTGATAAGCCTTCGGATCCACGCGCATTTCCCTCAGCAGTTTGGTGTCTGCCTGATAACGCGCAGTATATTTTTTTATCTCAGAACGCAAATTATTGATCTGAATCTGGTATTTCACATGCTGGTAGATGCTATTGTCATCAATTGCACCTACTACCAAAACACCCACTACAATCACTATAAGATACTTATAATGAGAGAGATAGCCCCATATTACACCTAATTGTTTACTCATTTATTTCGATATTTGTTTGCAAAGATAATATTTTTTTGTTATCTTTGCATCATCATTTAAGAAAAAATAATGGAAGAATATATTGTTTCTGCAAGAAAGTACCGTCCGATGACCTTCGATACGGTGGTTGGACAGAGTGCTTTGACAACAACTTTAAAGAATGCGGTGAAGAGTGGAAAGCTCGCTCACGCATACCTTTTTTGCGGTCCTCGTGGTGTCGGAAAGACTACCTGTGCCCGTATTTTTGCCAAAGCTATCAATTGCGAGCATCCCCGTGAAGACGGAGAAGCCTGCAATGAGTGCGAAAGTTGCACAGCTTTCAACGAGCAGCGCTCATTCAACATCTTTGAGCTTGATGCCGCCAGCAATAATGGTGTAGAGCAAATCAAGGCTCTCATGGAGCAAACCCGCATCCCGCCACAGATTGGCAAGTACAAAGTGTTTATCATCGATGAGGTACACATGCTGAGTTCTGCTGCCTTCAATGCATTCCTCAAGACATTGGAGGAGCCACCATCGCATGTCATCTTTATCCTGGCGACCACGGAGAAGCACAAGATTCTGCCTACCATTCTCAGTAGATGTCAGATTTACGATTTCGAGCGAATGACCGTTCCTAACACGATCAAGCATCTGGCTATGGTAGCAGAAAAAGAAGGAATCAAATATGAGGAACAGGCTTTGACCGTCATCGCAGAAAAAGCCGATGGCGGTATGCGCGATGCACTCTCTATCTTTGACCAGGCTGCCAGTTTCTGTCAAGGCGACATCACTTATAAAAAGGTAATCGAGGACCTCAACGTTCTGGATAGCGACAACTATTTCAACTTGGTTGACCTCGCTCTCTCCAACAAAGTGAGCGAGATGATGGTGCTGCTGAACAATATTCTCAACAAAGGTTTCGACGGAGGCATTCTTGTCCAAGGTCTTGCCCAACATGTGCGTAATGTCATGATGGCAAAAGATCCCCAGACTCTGCCACTCTTGGAAACCAGTGAAGAGCAAAAGGCCAAATTCCAGGCACAGGCTCAGAAAGCCCCTACACCTTTCTTATATAAGGCACTAAAAATCATGAACGACTGCGATGTTCAATACCGCCAGAGTTCAAACAAGCGCCTGCTGGTAGAACTGACCCTCATCCAAGTAGGTCAGATAACACAACCAGAAGATCAAGATGTGCCAGGTGCGGGGCGTACGCCCCATAGATTAAAATCCCTGTTTCAGAAATTGATTGCTCCCCTTAAGCCTGCTTCTCAGGGTGCAGGTAAAGAGCAAGTTGACAGCAAGAAGGTTGAAGCCGTTCCTGCTGTCGGGCATTCTATTGCCCAAAAATCCGAGACTAATGAAACTGCCTCAGCGAAAGATACTGCTACAACAAGCAACAAACCTAAGGGAAGTATCAAACTTGGCAGTATCGGCATGACGTTCAAGAATCTTAAGAAACACAAAGAAGAAGATAAGAACAATTATTCTGCCATCAGCGACACAACAGAAACTGCGTCAATAGCCGAAGATAAAAAGCAACCTTTCGATAATGAGCTTTTATACGGTCAATGGATGAGTATGTGTATGAGAATGCAAGGTATCAACGAACTGTATGGTTTGTCACAACGCCTGAAAATGCTGACTCCCAAAATCACAGATTATCCTTCGGTGGAAATCGTCATTGATAATCCGATACTTCTTGATCAAATCGGAAAAATCAAAAACCGCATCAGAAGTACACTTGTATTAGGATTGAACAATGACGACATCATTATCAATTACCGTGTAGCCAAGCAAGAAGAAATCGGAAAGATACGTAATAAACGGGAAATCTTCGATGATATGAAAAAGAAAAATCCTGCACTTGACAAATTGGTACAGGAATTCAAATTAGTCATGGCATAATCTTTTTTTTAAAAGATAAACTGTCTTTAAACGACAAATGGAAAAATCCTATGGATAAAGCATATCGAGCTACATCCATAGGATTTTTATTTTAGATCAGAGTCATACCATTTTCCTCACATTCCTTGCGCATTTCATCAGGCCAGATACTTGCCTGTATTTCACCAATATGCGCCTTATGAAGCAAGACCATGCAGAGGCGGCTTTGTCCTATACCACCACCGATACTCAAAGGCAACTTATCATTTAAGAGTTGCTGGTGGAAATAGAGTTTCTCGCGATCTTCCTTACCTTCTATCTTTAACTGGCGAAGCAAGCTTTCCTTATCCACACGAATACCCATGGAACTCAACTCAAAACTACGCTCCAGAACCGGATACCAGATCAGAATATCACCATTAAGGCCTATCTTTCCATTCTCGGCAATAGTACTCCAATCGTCATAGTCAGGAGCACGTCCATCATGCTTCTTACCATCACTCAACTTACCACCAATACCCTCTACGAATACTGCGCCATATTTCTTGCAGATAGCATCCTCTCGCTCTTTAGGAGTCTTATCAGGATACATGTCAAGCAAATCTTGCGCATGAACAAAATGAATCTGTTCTGGCAAGAAAGGCTTCAACTGTGGATAATGCTCACAGGTGAGATATTCAGTACGGCGGATAGCAGCATAAATGCGACGCACCACGCCTTCCAAGAATGCCAAGTTGCGATCTTTCTTTTCAATCACAGCCTCCCAATCCCACTGGTCAACATACAGAGAGTGGAGATTATCAAGTTCTTCGTCAGCACGAATGGCATTCATATCAGTATAGACGCCATATCCAGGTTCTATTTTATATTCAGCCAATGTCAATCTCTTCCATTTTGCCAGAGAATGAACCACTTCTGCTTTAGCATCTCCCAAATCTTTGATAGGGAATGTTACAGGACGTTCCACTCCATTGAGATCATCATTAATACCCAAACCTTTCAATACGAAAAGAGGAGCAGTCACACGACGCAAACGAAGTTCTGTGGAAAGATTTGCCTGAAAGAACTCCTTAATCAGTTTGATTCCCATTTCGGTTTGGCGCATATCAAGAAGTGCCTTATAGCCTACTGGTTTTATTACATTACTCATAATATATATATTTTTTCTTTGTTTTTATGTATTTAGGGACAAATGAAATGCAGGTTAGTACGCCTGTTTTCTATTTGACGGTGCAAAGGTACTAAATTATTATTAATCTGCAAGCGTTTTTCTGTTTTATTTTTCAAAATGATAGGATTTTTAATATTTCACTATCTATTTGCACTCTTTTCGTATCATTTTCTCTTTATTATCCTAAATAAAAAGTCTTCCCTACGCCTCTCCATAAGTTTTTTTACTCAAATATTTGGTTATTTCAAATAAAATCAGTAATTTTGCAAACGTATCTGCAAACTGTATATATGGAAGAGATTTTGCATATATATAATAAGGTATGAATATCTTGGTCTCGTAGCTTAGTTGAATAGAGCGTTTGATTCCGGTTCAAAAGGTCGTGGGTTTGAGTCCCACCGAGATCACACATTCTCTATCCAGGAAATACACTTCCCTCAGAAACGGAATATCATCCTGAATCAGAGAATTATCACATTATTTAATTAAGAACATGGACTTAGTAGAACGTTTTATAAACTACACAAAATTTGACACACAGTCGAGCGAAGATTCCGACAGTGTGCCTAGTACGGCGAAACAGTTAGAATTCGCCAAGTATCTTAAACACGAATTGGAAGAGGAGGGGCTTAGCGATGTAGAGATGGACGATATGGGTTACATCTACGCTACATTGAAAGGCAATACCAAGAAAAAGACACCTACCATCGGATTTATATCTCATATGGACACCAGTCCAGATGCAAGTGGCAAAGACATCAAGGCACGCGTCATCCGCAACTATGATGGCGAAGATATTGAATTGAGTCCAGGCATCTTCTCCAGAGTCGATAAATTCCCAGAATTAAAAGCTCACAAAGGCGAGGACATCATCGTAACTGATGGCACGACCCTTCTTGGTGCAGACGATAAAGCAGGAATTGCAGAAATCGTACAGGCTATGTGCTATCTCAGAGACCATGATGAAATCAAGCACGGAGATATACGTGTAGGTTTCAACCCTGACGAAGAAATCGGAATGGGTGCTCACCACTTTGATGTTGAAAAATTTGCCTGCGACTGGGCTTACACCATCGACGGAGGCGACCTCGGCGATTTGGAATACGAAAACTTCAATGCCGCAGCTGCCAAGATCCGCATCAAGGGTGTGAGTGTACATACGGGTTATGCTAAGGGTAAGATGATCAACGCAAGCAGACTTGCGGTGGAATTCCAAAACATGATACCAGAGACCGACCTTCCAGAAACCACAGAAGGTTATCAGGGTTTCTACCACTTGCTGGGCATTGAAAGCCACTGTGAGGAAGCTAAGTTGGCTTATATCATTCGCGACCACGACCGTGATAAATTTGAAGATCGCAAAGCATTCATTGCTGACTGCGTGAAGAAAATCAACGAGAAATATGGCGAAGGAACATGTGAGGCTGAGATTTACGATCAGTACTACAACATGAAAGAGAAAATCGACCCTAACATGCATGTCATCGACATTGTCTTGAGAGCGATGCAGGAAAATGGCGTTCCTCCACGCGTAGAACCTATCCGTGGCGGTACCGATGGAGCACAGTTGAGTTTCAAGGGACTTCCTTGTCCAAACATCTTTGCAGGCGGCGTCAATTTCCATGGACCACATGAGTTTGTCAGCATCCAGGTAATGGAGAAAGTAGTACAGACCATCGTGAAGATTGCAGAAATCACAGCAGAATACAACGACTAAGTTTCGTATCAATCATAATAATCTATAATCCCAGAAAGCAAGAATGCTGATGGGACTATAGATTATTTTCATATTATGACCTGATACTCCAATAGACGATAAACTGTTTTCACTTACATATCAAACTTAATTTTCTTTCGAATGGCAGATATTCCATTTTTAGTAAAAGATTTGGCACTCATACTGATGGTTGCAGGCATCGTAACCATCATTTTCAAGAAGCTCAAGCAACCCCTTGTGTTAGGATACATCGTTGCCGGTTTTCTTGTTTCACCACACATGCCATATACCATGTCGGTCATTGATGAAACAGATATCAAGACTTGGGCTGACATCGGAGTTATCTTTACCCTATTCTCACTCGGTCTTGACTTCTCTTTCAAGAAAATTGTAAAAATGGGAGCCTCCCCTATCATTGCAACCATAGTCATCGTGTTCTCCATGATGATGCTCGGCATCAGCATAGGACATGGCTTTGGGTGGAGCAAGATGGACTGTATTTTCCTTGGCGGTATGCTTGCCATGAGTTCCACGACCATTATATATAAGGCTTTTGATGATATGGGACTGCGGCAACAGAAGTTTGCGGGCATGGTGATGAGCGTTCTGATACTGGAAGACATACTTGCCATTGTCATGATGGTGATGCTGTCGGCCATTGCAGGAGGCAACAATCCTGATGGAGAACAGATGATCGGTTCTGTGATAAAGATAGCCTTCTTCCTTGTCCTTTGGTTTATAGTAGGCATCTTTGCCATCCCACTTTTCCTCCGTTCTGTACGCAAACTTATCAACAACGAAACCCTTCTGATTGTAGCATTAGGACTCTGTTGCGGCATGGCAGTACTCTCCACCAAGGTAGGATTCTCCAGTGCTTTTGGCGCTTTCGTCATGGGCAGCATCTTAGCAGAAACCATCGAAGCAGAAAAGATTATCAAACTGGTGGAACCCGTAAAGAACCTGTTTGGAGCCATCTTCTTTGTTTCCGTAGGTATGCTCGTTGACCCCAAGATTCTGATAGAATATGCCATTCCTATTCTGGCATTAGTAGGTAGCATACTCATAGGACAAGCCATATTTGGCACCTTCGGCTTCATGCTCGGCGGAGAATCTCTGAAATCAGCTATGCGCTGTGGATTTTCCATGGCACAGATTGGTGAGTTTTCTTTCATCATCGCTTCCTTAGGTCTGTCATTAGGCGTTATCAGCAACTATCTCTATCCAGTAGTTGTTGCCGTATCCGTCATCACGACCTTCCTAACTCCTTATATGATTCGCCTTGCCACACCGACGTATCAAGTCATGGAGAAGCATCTGCCGAAGCGACTCATCAACATACTGAATCATTTCGCGATGAGCCATCCCTCTACGACCCAGCAGAGCAAATGGAAGTCTCTTCTCAGACAAATGCTCATCAACACTGTAGCGTATTCCATCCTTACTGCAGCAGTCATCGCATTGATGTTTACCTTCGTACTTCCATTCACCCGAAGTCTTTTCCCTGGTTGGAAGTTGCATTGGTATGCTAACGCCATCACAGGCATATTGACCCTCGTGCTGATAGCTCCATTCCTGCGTGCCATCGTCATGAAAAAGAACCATAGCAATGAGTGGAAACGCCTATGGGTAGAAAGCAGTATCAACAGGATTCCGCTTCTCTTCACCATCGTCGTGAGATTTGTTATTGCGTTGGCTTTCATCTTCTATATCTGCAATTATCTGACACGTTTCACCGATGCGCTCATGATCATCATCGGCATTGCAGTCGTTTCCCTGATGATAGCATCAAGATGGACCAAGAAGCGAAGCATCAAGATGGAAAGACTCTTTATCCACAACCTCCGCTCAAGAGACATCATGGCACAGGTAAACGGCGAGAAAAAACCGCTCTACGAAGGACACTTATTGGACCGAGACATCCATATCGGCGATTTTGACGTGCCGGAAGATTCGTCATGGGGAGGGAAAACGCTCAAAGAACTGCATCTCCGTGAACGGTTTGGTGTAGATATGAGCAGTATCATGCGTGGTTCACAACGTCTGAATATTCCTAACGGAGATACGGTCATATTCCCAGGAGATAAATTACAAGTCATTGGTAATGACGACCAATTGCAGAAATTTGCAACCGCGCTCAGTACGGATCTCATACCAGAAGACCTGGAAATAGAGAAACGGGAGATGAAACTACGACAACTCATCATCAGCGGTAAAAGTGAATTCTGCGGGAAATCACTTCTTGAAAGTGGAATCCGCGATAAATACAACTGTATGGTTGTGGGATTGGAAGAAGGACAAGAGAACTTAACGAAAATAGCTCCTACCCGTACATTTAAAAAAGGAGATATCCTTTGGATCGTAGGAGAAGAAAGCGACTTGCAAAAAATAATGGAGAGGGCTTAGCCTTCTCCATTATTTATTTATATTCTATACCTTTATTGGCATTTCTTCAAGGCTCTCATTGCATTCAGTACTGCCAAAACCGTAACACCCACGTCTGCAAAGACAGCCATCCACATGGTTCCCAAGCCAACAGTTGCCAGAATCAGAACTGCCACTTTCACTCCTATTGCGAAGGCTACATTCTCATGGGCTATATGAATGGTGCGACGGGCGATTCTGACAGCAAGAGCAATCTTTCGCGGTTCATCATCCATCAAAACCACATCAGCAGCTTCTATGGCAGCATCACTACCCAAGCCACCCATGGCAATGCCGACATCAGCACGTTTCAATACAGGAGCATCATTGATGCCATCCCCCACATAAGCCAAGGTCTTGCCCGCTTCTTTTTCTTGAAGTAATTTTTCCACTTCTACAACTTTATCTGTTGGCAAGAGTTCTGAACGGCATTCATCAAGTCCTATCTGTTGCGCCACCTTTTCAGCCACTTCATGACGGTCGCCAGTCAGCATCACCGTTTTCCCTACACCTAAGGCCTTGAGCTGTGCAATGGCTTCCGCACTACCCTCCTTGATTTGATCATTAATGACAATATGCCCCACATATTTGCCATCTATAGCCACATGAATGATAGTACCCACATGAGAACAATCATGCCATTTTGCCCCGATAGAAGCCATCATCTTCTTGTTTCCCACACAAACCTCCTTTCCATTCACCTGGGCACGAATACCATAACCTGCGATTTCCTTTACATCAGAAACCACGCAGTTATCCGTAGCTTCATCAGGGAAAGCGGAACGGAGCGCTGCACCTATCGGATGATTCGTGAAATGTTCGGCATGGGCTGCCAGATGAAGAAGAATTTTCTCCTGATCTGAATATTCGCCAACATGCACATGATGAGCGCCTGCGGATGAACCGCAAGAACAGGAATCACCCACATGAACAGCCTCCACGGCAAACTCTCCATGAGTCAATGTGCCCGTTTTATCGAAAACGACAGTACCCACCTTGGCAAGTGCATCCATATAGTTGCTGCCCTTGATAAGAATGCCATTGCGGGAAGCGCCGCCAATGCCTCCGAAGAAAGTAAGGGGAACGCTGATGACCAAGGCACAAGGACAAGACACCACTAAGAATATCAAGGCGCGATTGAGCCATAATGGGAAATGATCACCGAAAGAACCATTGCCCAACCATTCTGATGCAATCCCCATTCCTCCCAACATAGGAGGAATCACAGCTAAAGCAAGTGCGGCAAAAACAACGATAGGAGTATAAACACGGGCAAAACGTGTAATAAAAGCCTCGCTTTTTGACTTATTCTGGTCTGCACTCTCTACCAGATTAATAATCTTGGAAACCGTACTCTCTCCAAAGCTCTTGGTAGTACGAACACGGATCAATCCGGTTAAGTTGACACATCCCGACATGATATGGTCGCCTTCATTCAAATCCCGTGGCATACTTTCGCCCGTCAGCGCAATGGTATTCAAGGCAGAGTTTCCCTCTATTACCACACCATCAAGCGGCACTTTCTCACCAGGCTTAATCACAATGATCTCCCCCACTTCCACCTCTTCCGGCGAAACGAGATCCACCTTTCCATTTCTTTCAACATTCGCCACATCAGGACGGATATTCATCAGGTGCGAAATACTATCCCGGCTTTTACCCTCAGCATATCCCTCGAACAGTTCTCCAATTTGGAAAAAGAGCATCACAAATACAGCCTCAGGAAATTCAGTCTCACTCCCTGGGAAGAAGCCGATGCAAAGAGCGCCAATAGTAGCTATCGCCATGAGGAAGTCCTCATTAAACATATCTCCTTTGGCAATACCTTCAGCCGCTTCTGCCAAGGTCTCATGACCCACTAAGAGGTAAGGCACAAGATATACGAGCAGCAATTGCCAAGTTGCCAAATCGTATTCTTTCTCAATAAAAACAGCAACTACCAATAAAATGACAGTTGCAGCTATCTGAATCAGTTTGGATTTTAAATTTCCTTCCTCGTGATGATGCTCGTGTTCACCGTGACAATCACAATGATGATCATCATGTTCACCGTGGCAATCGCAATGATGATAATGCTTCATTTCTTCCATAATTTTACAATACATTTAGTTACTACTTCAATTACTTTCTTTATTCTGCTGCAAAATTACGAAAAGGCTTTTGCAACTTGGTTGCAAAAGCCTCTTTTACCTAAAATATAGATTTTTTCCCTAAAATTCCATAGAGAAAGTGATGCCACGACGCATCATATCCTCCAAAGTTGGCTTCATACGAAGGATAAAGCCTTCCCATGAACGGTTCTTTTGCATACTCCAACCCGCCTCTGCCAAAGCCAAGGCACGAGGATAAGCCTGGTAATAGATTCGTTCAGGCGTATTAATGCACTCACTCCATAGCGTACCAGCCACACCAAAAAGATTATTTTTTTCAAAATCTTCACCCATTCCCCAACCCGGATCAAGACGATACGTATCTTTCAGAGTGGTGACAGGCATTCCCCAATTCACTTCCGGCATATCTCCCTTCGCCATAGGATAATCAAAATAACAATGTTCACCAGGACAAAGCATAATACGGGCATTGTTTTCTACGGCTGCCTTCAAAGCTTCCTCTGTCAGACCCGAACGCCAGGCAAAGGTAACGCATCCCGGTTGAATTTTCTTGAAATCCAGTTCATACCAGAACATCGGAGTCTTATGATACCGGTTGCGCAAGAGTTCTATCATGCGGTCGAAGAGATAGCCTTGCAATTTCCAATTCTCAGAACGGTCGGTCGTGGTAATACCTAATTTTTTCTTCAGCGCCTGACATTTAGGACAATTGGTCCAACAATCCAGTGCCGGATTACCTGCCTCATCTCCACCTAAATGAATATAAGGAGAAGGGAATACGTCTGCCAATTCTTTGAAAACATTTCCTAAGAACTCGTAAGTGAACTCATTACCCGGACAAAGTAATTCATCAGAAACACCACAAGTTGTTCGGATTGGCACCTGCACACCATGACAAGTCAATTCAGGATAAACGCTGATAGCAGCCACTTCATGACCAGGCATTTCGATTTCAGGAACCACCTGCACATGATATTTCGCAGCAAAACTTACCAACTCCCACATTTGCTCTTGCGTATAATATCCTTTGATAGGCATATTCATGTCATCCATTCCCCATCTGCTGCTTGCTTCAGCCGTCAAACGAGGATACTTCTTGATTTCGATACGCCAAGCCTGATCATCCACCAGATGCAGATGGATGGCATTCAGTTTATAGCGGGCCATCTCAGGAATGAAAGCCTTCAACTGCTCATAAGGGATAAAAGTACGACAAGGATCCACCATCAGTTCTCTGACATGAGTACGTGGCTGGTCTGAAAGCGACAGTTGAGGAATCGCATCACAACAGTTCTTTGCCCCATTACCACGCAGCAATTGGTCAAAGGTCATTAAACCATAAAATACACCAGCTGCCGTTTTTCCCTTAATCGTTACTCCTCGCTGCAAAACTTCGAGAGTGTAAGCTTCAACGTCAGCAAGAGAAGGATCTATTTCCATCGTTAAAGTCAACTGTTCTTTGCTTCCACCCTTTACATTCGCTTTCTGTCTGGAAATTCCCTCCTGAGTGTTATTGTTTGTCAAACAGTCCCGTTCAGAAAGGATTCTTTCGGCCTGTTCCTTTTCATTCGCAAGACCATCAGCAGCCACGATATTCCAAATTCCATGCACCTGAAGTAGGCGGGCATCTTTCTTTACCTGCAAGTCCATAGGCACAGGAATCAGGCATTTCATCGGGGCACATATTTCCTTAGCCTGCTTCATATCAGCATAGAACAGGCTCCAGCCCGGTGCCTTCCGGTAAGCCTTCTCGCTCCCCTTTGGAACGATTAACCTACATTGACTGCGATGGATGCCATAGAAAGTCGTGACGTCAGCACGAGGAGGAATCTTGGAATTCACCTTCACGGTCTGTAAACCCGATAAATGGGCAAAAGCATATTCAGCCAACTGTGGAGTTCCTTCGATGACGATATGTTTCAGTTTTTCACAACCCGAAAAGGCTGCAGCATCTACCTGCCTTAAACTCATCGGAAGATGAAGTTCCTGCAAATTATCACAGGCAAAAAAAGCCTGCGAACCAATCTGCTGCACTTTTTGAGGCAGGATGATATTTTGCAGATGATGGCGAGAATGAAAAGCATTCTTAGGGATGACGGGACAAGTAGCTTCACTCAAATCTACATTTCTGAGTTGCCAGCAAAGATCTCTCATTTGCCGGAAATCTGAATTACCTTGAGTGGTCAGGTTGCCCGTCAACTTCAAGGAAATCGCCGTTGTTTTCTTTTCTGCCTTCAAGCTATCCATGTTGGCTACGGTCTGTGCGAACAAAGTTGGCGAACACAGGAGCATGAAGGAAAGTGCTAACATTTTTCTCATTCTTATGAATATCATTAGGTTATAGTTATTAATAATTCCAATGGGACAAAAATACGGATTTTATTAGAACTTTCCAAATCTTTTGAATTAAATCTTCTAAAAAACCGCATCTTACTTTATTTTAGATGTGTCATAACGGATTATGAGTTTATTCATCGGATGACACGGAATTTATTCGGAGATTTCCGGCGGAGGCGATTAATCACGGATTTTCGCAGAGGCGACCTATTCGGTCGGTGCAGATACCCCCTGAGGTTGGAAAAAGTCCCACAGATTTCACAGATATACACAGATTTTTATTGGGACGTTTTTTTTAGTCACGCAGATTTCGCAGATGACGCAGATTTTTTATTCATCGGATGACACGGAATTTATTCGGAGGTATTCCTGCGGAGGCGATTACTCACGGATTTTCGCAGAGGCGACCTGTCCGGTCGGTGCAGATACCCACTGAGGTTGGAATATGTCCCACAAAGAAAAATCTGTGTATATCTGTGAAATCTGTGGGACGAAATAATCCTCACAAAGAAAAATCTGCGTCATCTGCGAAATCTGCGTGACAAAAAGCAACAGGAGCATATATAGGGCGCAAGCCATTGGCCAGCGGCCAAAGTTCTGCGAAATTCCGTGAGCAATCCGATAAGCAAGAATGCCTTCCGATTCATCCGTGAAATCCGATGAAAAAAATGAAGAAACGAAAAAGGTGTGTCATGAACTCCATGACACACCCTATTTCGTTGATTGTATTTTTCTTAGATTTCAGAGATATTCTAATACCATTGCACAGCATTAGAATAGCCACTGCGCTTATCATATTTCAAGGCATCCGTCAATGTAGAAGCATTACAACGGAAGGTGAAATTATAACTTGTATAAGGCGAAAGCACCACCGAACAACTCATATTGAAACAGTGGAGATCACGCTGCAAACTTGCAGTAGTCATACTCATTTTATGATTGTCGAAATCATAACCGGATGAGAAACTGATATTCCAGCCATCACTCAGTCTTACATTACCACTCATATTCAATGTCTGAGTAAACTTGTATGGATAGCGCATAGACTCCTTGTTGAACTTTTCCTTGCGCGTATCCTCACGCATGGTAATACCATAACCAAAAGTCAGCGACCAAGGCATCTTGAAAGCCATATAGCCATCCGAATCGGTCTTAGCCTTGCCGCTCTTCTTCTTGGCAGCAGTCTTTCCCTTCTCCAAGGTATCGTCCACATTACTTTCAATATCAGTATCCAGTCCATCCTCGTCCTGGTCCTTACGCTTACTGTCCTTCTCATCATCATCACTCTTTCCACCAAACAACTTAGCAAGTTTCTCAGGTGTCAGCGTGAAAGACAGGTTCTGCGACATACCCTGGAATCGGCCGAATCGACCTCTACTCCACTCAGTATGAGTACCGACGTATGGATTACCCTGTTCATCCAGATCATAAGCATAGGTGGCAAAGACCGCATTCATATTGAACGTATAGTTCTTCCACCATTTCAGACGCAGGTTGATATTCATATCGCTCCAAGGTCTTACCTTCGCCGCCATATTGTAACTCATATTGATGTCAAACGCATCAATCAGACTGATTTTCTTGAAACCGGTAGAATCCTTATCGCTCTTGACCTTCATCTCCAGGTTGTTGCCTAAAGAGAAAGAGAGGCTTCCAGTCTTTCCCTTACCAGGCACACCATAAAGTGAATTCTGGTATGGAGAATAGCTGACGAGCGAAACATTACCATCGGCATCCGTTTTCTGATAAGTTTCCCAATAACCGTAGTGGGAAGCACCGAAGTCAGGCGCATAACTGAAGCTTACAGTTGGCGTGATGACATGGCGGATGGCTTGTATCTTATCACCGAATATCTTGCGATTAGGCACCCAGAATCCATAGAGCTTGGTGGACATACCCACACTCATGTTCCAATTATAAACATTGTGGAAACCATAGGTAGTGTCGCACACCTCCGTCTGCTTCTGCTCATCCCATGACCTTGTCACCTTATTGGTGTACATACGGTCAGAGAAGTTGAAACTTGGATTGATGTTGATGTACTTGAAGAGCGTGAACGAAGCACTCACCGGAATCTGATGCTGCCATGCATTTCTCCAGTCCTTGATGAGATTACTCTTCATAAACTGGTCTTCCTTCGTATTGATCGAGTTGCTGATATGTCCAGTATAACTCATCGCAATCTTCTCATACCATTTCTCATCACCCACCATCTTCTTTCGGCGGAAAGGATAGAAACGGGCTATGGAAATATTGAGGTCAGGAAGTGTCACAGCCAAACTGGAGTCACGCATATTCTGCGAAAGGTTGGCAGTAGCACTGAGCGACAGACCGATACTTGAGAATCCTGTACTCCAGCTCACAGAAGAGGTACGCGTACTCTGCGTCATCGTCTGCGGATTATAGAGCGAGTTGAGATTGTTGCGCTCATAGCTGGATGTGGCAAAGTTGACACTTGCCGACAAAGAACTGAAAGGATTTGCCTTCGAGTCCTGTCGATGACTCCACTGCACCTTGAAACTCTCCTGCTCAGCAAAGTCAGGCATTCCCTTGTCACCCGTCTTCGTATCCTGGTAACTGAAGAAGAAACTTCCCGAGTACTTATAGCGTTTGCGGTAATTACTTGCAGCAGAAATACCCCAGGAGCCCTTCGTGTAGATTTCACCCAGGAGTTTCAAGTCCCACTTGTCATTGACGGCAAAATAATATCCACCATCTCTGAGATAGAAGCCACGGTCGCTTTCATCACCATAGGTAGGCATGATAAAACCACTACTGTTGCTCTTGGTAAATGGGAAGAATCCGTAAGGGATTGCCAAAGGCATCGGCACATCGCACACCACGAGATAAGCCGGTCCGAAAACCACATCCTTACCCGGTCTCACTTTCGCTCTGGAAAGAGAAATATAGAAGTCGGGATGAGGATCATCACAGGTCGTATATCTACCATGTTGCAGATAGATAGCTCCAGTTGAATCACGTTTTGATCGGGCACCCGTCAGGAATCCATCCTGCTGCTCTGTATATACATTATTAATAAGTGCCTTCTTACTCTTGAAATTGAAGGCAATCGTATCCGTATCGTAGGTATCAGAGCCCATCTTGAAGACCGGTTTACCCTTGATGCCACCTTCAGCAGTAGAATCAGCGGTACCCGTAGCCTTCACATTACTCTTGTCGATGTCCATGGAAATCTTGTCGCTCGTAAGGTCCATGTTGGTATATTTCACATTGGAATTACCATAGAGATGCGCCACCTTATGGGGAGCATCATAGACGAGAGAATCCTCCGCCGTATATTGCACCGGGGCATCCACGCCACCGGCTTTCTTGCGATTCAAGCTATCCAGTCGGATACTGTCATCGACCACTTTATTATGTTTCCATATAGCCTTCTGCAGCGAATCCATCTGCAGGGTATCATTAGCAGCATCCACCTTGACTTCATTGCCTAAGGAATCCACCCATACAGAGTCTCCCACAGCCAAAGCGGTAGAATCAGCCATAGTCTTCTTCTTTTTCTTAGAAGGCATACCCGGATTGGCCACCATCATGCAGACAGCAGCAAAGAGCAGTACAGCTATAGTTGATTGTTTTCTCATTCAATATCTTTTGAGAAGTTATATTTCAAACAATTTCTCCCATTCCTGGAAGCGTTTCACTCCTTCTTCGCCAAATTTAGCGAGACTTTTCTCTGCCTTTTCTATCGACTTTTCCTCGTCGAGATGGGTTTTGCTGAAAAACTTATCAGCATAGCAAATCACCTTTTCCTCTATTGTTTCGGGAAGGAAATCCTGATGAGGCAGCGGCAGATTCTGCTCTACGATTTGCTTACATGTAATGCCAGCCCCCGTATGTCGTTCGCATACCCGTGCATGGCGTTCATATCCTTCTTTGCGCAGGATTTCAGCTCCCATACGGCCATGACAGATGTATGGATGAGACCCAAAACACTGTATGCCAGGAGCATCCGTCAGGAAGATTCCCAAGTCGTGGAGCATAGCAGCTTCCTCGACAAACTGGGCATCCAGCTGCAATTCAGGATGATACGAAACAATCTGTAGCGCTTTTCGCGCTACAGATTGACTATGTGTAATGAGGATATGACGAAGTTCATTATCCTCAGGATAATACTTATCTATAATTGCTTGATAATCCATCATTATTCAGCGTTGCGCTCAATGTAAGCGATCACATCACCCTTGCGGATTTTGCTGCCCTGCTTAGCATTGATTTCTACGAGTTTACCACCAAGAGCTGCAGGAACAGTCTCAAATTCACCCCAAGGAGCAAGAATGTAGCAGAAAGCATCACCTTCCTTATATTCCTTGCCGATGAATGGCTCTACTGCAGGCTGGCACTCACCCTCGCCCTGGAACTCCCAGAAGATCTGACCTGCTACTGGTGCTACGATTGCATCAGCCTTGGCGTGCTTGAATTCTGCGAGCTGAGCTGGAGTCAAGGTGCTGCCGAGCTTAGCATCCTTAGCCTTCTGGAGATCAGCCAGGAAGTTCTTCTTAGCCTGACCGCTCTTGAAGTTGCGATACTGCTCTGGGTGCATAGCGAGTTCGAAGAGTTCCTCGTCGTCCTGACCATAATCCCAACCGTTCTCGTCCATCTCCTTCTTGAAGTCATCGAGAGCGTTAGAAAGCAATGTATGAGCATCTACGTCTGTGAACTCACGGCCCTGCTTCTTGGCAAGTTCTACGAGTTCTGGATCGATGGTTCCTGGAATCTTACCACTCTTACCGAGGATCATACCCCACATAGAGTCGTCCATCATCACGAAACGGCCCTTGCCCTGCTCCATGGTGAGGAGGTTCATCAATGAGATGTTCTTCACATACTGGCTGAATGGAGTTACCAATGGAGGATAACCTACGCGTGGCCATACATACTCTACCTCGTCGAAGAGCTTGATCAGAAGGTCGTCCATAGACAATTCTTCCTCACCCTTCTTCTTACGGATATTGTTGATCGTCTGACGCATACCACCGAGGTCTGCCATCATACTACCCATCATACCGCCAGGAAGACCGCAACCGAGCAACAGAGAAGACATGATCTTATTGCCTGGGTTGATGAAGTAACCGAGCCACTCGTCGATGAATTCCTGAGTCATGGCACGAGCCTTCATGTAAGCGCTCATATTGATTTCAGGTACCTCAAAGCCCTCGTTCTTCAACATGCTGATGACAGAGATCACGTCTGGGTGAACCTTACCCCAAGACAATGGCTCGATAGCTGTATCGATGATGTCGGCACCATTGTTGCAGACCTCGAGAATAGAAGCCATAGAGAGACCAGGACCAGAGTGGCCGTGGTACTGGATGATGATCTCAGGATACTTGTCCTTGATCATCTTGGTCAACTTACCGAGGAAAGCAGGCTGACCGATACCAGCCATATCCTTCAAGCAGATTTCCTCAGCGCCGGCAGCGATGAGCTGGTCAGCGATGTTCATATAATAATCGAGCGTGTGAACAGGAGAATTGGTGATACAGAGCGCACACTGTGGAGTCATGCCACCTTCCTTAGCCCACTTGATAGAAGGAATGATGTTGCGCACATCGTTCAGACCATCGAAGATACGGGTGATGTTAGTACCCTGCTTAGCCTTTACCTTGTACATCAATGCACGTACATCATCAGGCACAGGATACATACGAAGAGCGTTCAGACCACGGTCGAGCATGTGAGTCTTGATACCTACCTCATTGAAAGGCTTACAGAAAGCGCGAACTGCCTCGTTAGGATTTTCGCCTGCGAGGAGATTTACCTGTTCGAAGGCACCACCATTCGTCTCAACACGGCTAAAGCAGCCCATTTCGATAATAACTGGGGCAATCTTAGCCAACTGATCTTTACGTGGCTGGAACTTACCAGAGCTCTGCCACATGTCTCGATAAACGAGACTGAACT
>ERZ1027060.101-NODE-101-length-32623-cov-13.131387_pt1 | contig 32623 bp, 27 predicted proteins | sample MGYA00519424_ERZ1027060 | MGnify/ENA primary metagenome ERZ1027060 (study PRJEB26926, sample SAMN06164500) | human gut metagenome | biome: ENVO:00009003; feature: ENVO:2100002; material: ENVO:00002003 | host: Homo sapiens | place: USA | collected 2012 ... | reverse complement strand
CGGCAGCGTCAGATGTGTATAAGAGACAGGTTTGGTTATTTGCGCACAAATTTAATCAAAAAAAACGAATGCGTCTATTGATATAATGTGTAAATGTACCAAATATTATCGTCCCATGGATTGTGAGGAGAGCTCCTTACGGCCATGGGACGATGAAATGTATGTTCTGTCTTTATTTCACTTCTTGATAAAGAAAACGTTTAATGCTCTTCTTGGGCGTTTTTTCAAACTCTTCAGGGTAAATCTTTACGCGGGTGATTTGAGAATAGGCGGGAAGTTCGGCATTGAGTGCTATCCGGTTCTCTTCCATGGCTTGTGTAATGGCATCATTATTCATTCCATGCGCAAAAGCATCATCAAAATCAGGATATATTAAAGCTGCCAGTTTACCATCTGTTTGCTGAATAATAATACTTTCGGCTACGAACGGCATATTGTTGAGCTTATCTTCTATTTCTTCGGGGTAAATATTCTGACCTGAGGCACCGAGTAGCATGTTCTTGCTGCGTCCTTTGATGGTGATATTACCCTCTGCGTCCATAATACCTAAGTCACCGGTGTGCAACCAGCCCTCCTTGTCTATGACTTCGGCGGTGGCTTCGGGGTTTTTATAATATCCCAGCATTACGTTCGGTCCCTTGCAGATAATTTCTCCTACAATATTTTCAGGGTCAGGACTTACTATTTTCACTTCCATACGTGGAGCAGCTTTGCCGCAAGAACCGGTTTTAAAGCGTTTCCAATCTTCATAACAGATGATAGGGGCACATTCGGTCATTCCATAACCGACGGTATAGGGAAAATCAATGCTCTTTAAGAATTGTTCTATTTCCTGATTGAAAGCTGCTCCGCCTACAATGATTTGATAGAAATTGCCGCCAAATGCCTGTATCATCTGTTCGCGTACGGTAGCCTTAATCTTATCATTGATAATAGGAACTTTCAACAGTATTTTCATGGCCGGGCTTTCCAGTTTGGGGAGCACGTTCTTCTTAATAATCTTCACGAGGTCGGGTAGGGGCATCACGGCGCGGCTCACCACGAAGTCGTACTGCGCCTTCTCTTCTTCGCCCGAAAGCTGTTCAGCCACCATGTTCTTCAGTCCGATTGCCTGCGCCACCTCGTTCACCACACGAATCTTTTTGCCCGTGCGGTCGATGAGCTTGAACTGGCTGTCGGGGAACATGATTGCGAGTGGTATGCCCGGAAAGCCGCCACCCGTGCCGAGGTCGAGCACCTTTGTGCCTTCGCGGAAGCGTATCTCGTGAGCTATGGCAAGCGAGTGGAGCACGTGGTGCTCGTAGAAGTTGTCCATGTCCTTGCGTGAGATGACATTAATCTTGCTGTTCCAGTCCTCGTAGAGAGCCTTCAGCGCAGCGAACTGTTCGCGCTGAGTGTCGCTGAGATTAGGGAAGTATTTCAGTATCAATTCCATTTTCTTATCGTTCGTTGTGTGATTGTTGTTGTTTTAAAGATTAGTGCATGGCACATCCCGATCGTTTTTCGCGGTCTTCTGCCCTCACCGCACCGGCGTGTTGCTGGCTGAACTCGCGATTTATGTCCGCCAGTTCGCGTCTTCCGAAGATGTAGTCATCGTACATATCGTCCATGTCGATGCCTTCGCAGTCGCAGTTGCCGAATCCGCCGAGTGCTTCCTTCACAATCTGCATACGCTCGTCGACGGTAGTGTCCTTTATAAGTAAGCTCTTCATATTTCTGTATTTACACAATTTATATTGTTTTTTTAAGAGTGTAAAATTACAGAAAAAAACTGAAACGAGCGATTGTTTTTTGCAAAAGAAAGGTTATTCAATAATTTTTTGTACTTTTGTATTACAATTAACTTAAACAACAATGAACAAATTCTTACTTGTAATATCGTCACTTTTTGTGTCTTTAGGTGCAGCAGCACAGGGTAATAACACGCTTATGGGTGGCAATGACAACGGTGTGCAGTCAATCGCCGAGCGTATAACCAAACTGGAGAAGAAGCACGATGCCTTCAATGTTTACGTCAACTTTGCCGGTTCGGTGAGGGCAGAGCACGACAGTCGCACCGACGAGTGGGACTCGAAGTTTGCCAACCGTCAGTTGCGTCTTGAGATCAAAGGCACCATCAACGACAAACTCTTCTATCGTCTGCGTCACCGACTAAATAAGTCGTCGGCAGGTCAGAGTCTTGACAACTTTGCTAAGGCTACCGACATTATGATGGTGGGTTACAACATAAACGACAAGTTCACTATCGCTGGCGGTAAGTTGGCGCAGTTGTGGGGCGGCTATGAGTTTGACGAGAACCCGATTTATGTCTACGAGTATTCGGACATAGTTGGCAATATGGGCGATTTTATGACGGGTGTGATGGCAAGCTATCGTCCCACGCCCAATCATGAGATAGCTGTAGAGGTGAGCAATACGTATCAGGAGAAGTTTTCCGAACGATATGGCGAGACTCCCGTGATTGTGAATGGCAGCAGAGTGGCACCGTTGAAGAAGTCGAACGCCCCCTTTGTATATATCCTCAACTGGAACGGATCGATGTTCGGCGGAGTGCTCAACACGCGCTGGTCGTGTGGAGTGCAGACACAGGCCAAGGGCAAGTACAGCAAGATGATAACCTTAGGACAGCAACTCAATTTGCCCAAGTTACAGTGCTACCTCGACTATATGGGTGCGTTCGACGACCTCGACCAGCTCGGCATCGCCACGTCAGAAGTGATGCCGTTGCTTAATGTCGCTGATGATGAAACCGAGGTCAATCCCCACTTCGGCAAGGTGAAGTATCACACGCTAACAGCCAAGTCCGACTGGCAGTTCGCACCATCGTGGAACCTTCAGCTGAAGGGCATGTATGGCATCACGACCGTATGCAACAGCGACCTGTTGCACAACTATCGTCGCAGCTATGGCTATGTTGGCACCTTGGAGTACTTTCCAGTGAAGAAGCAAGACTTCCGTGTGTTCCTCTCGTATGCCGGACGCAAGTACAACTACACACGTCGCAGCACGCTCACCGATTACAACACCGACCGCTTGGAGTTGGGTATAATCTATCGCATAAAGGCTTATTAAAAAACTGTAGATTTAAGGTTGGGCGGACGTTTGCAGATACTACGTCTTGTATTTGTTTATATATAGGCATCCGCATCGACCGACGCAGGCATCCGCATCGACCGGCGCAGACGTCCGCATCGACCGACGCAGACATCCGCATCGACCGACGCGTATGGATTAATCGTAACTTTTACTGTCTTATACAATGAACGTTTATCAATACTACATAAGCGTTCATTTTCTTTTTACGCCCCTCACTGCCTCCGCTTCCAATGGATTTTCGGGCCAGTAGTGCTTTGGGTATCTGCGTCTTAGCTCCTTGCGCACTTCGAAGTAAGTGCCCTGCCAGAAGCTGGCAAGGTCTTGCGTCAGCTGCACGGGCTTGAAGCCCGGCGACAGAAGTTCCATAAGCACCGGTTGTTTGCCATCGTCAACACATGGCGTGCGCTCCATTCCGAAGCATTCTTGTAGGCGCACGCTCAGCACCGGTGCTTCGGCTCCAGTACGGTAGTCGATGCGTATGCGCGACCCCGTGGGCACTTCGATGTGTGTCGGTGCCAGTCGGTCTACCTCCTGCTGTGCTTCGTATGGCAGTAGGTTCCATATTATCTCAGCAAGGTTAAGCTTTCTCAGTTCCTGAACGCTCGACTTCACGCGTCCTCCTTCTTCAAGATAGAACGGCAGCCAGTCGGCAGCTGTGCTCAGCAAGTGCTCGGTCGACACGTCGGGCAACGCCAGTTCGGGGTGCCACGCAGCCACTTGCGCCACACGTCGCTGCACCTGCTCCACGGCTTTCTCGCTCCATGCCATCATCGTCAGTCCGTCCTTCTTCATCGCCTCGCACACTATGCTCTTCACTTGTTCTTTGTCGGCATCGTGTATCGGCTTCTCGCTGAGCATGAGTTTGCCTATGCGCTGTTCGCGCTGCATCACCACGCAGCCCTGCTTGGTGTCCCACGAAATGTTGTCAACCTCCTTTACGAACTCTGCGTTTAGATCCTCTGGGTCTAACGGTGCAGCGAGGAACACTCTGCCCGTAGCTCCAGGTGCACTATGGAGCGATGCTATGGCTATCCACGAGTGAGCCGACTGCTGGTCGGTGGCATCCAACTGCACATTGGCACCACTTGCAAGGCGGTAGCTACCGATGCTGTTCGTGCTGTGTGCGATGCGCTCCGGATAGGCATGAGCCACGAGTAGTCCCACCTCCGTAGGTGCAGGGTCGCGGTTTTCCTCGTCGGTGTGTGCCATGCGACGATATTCGGCTGCAATCTTCGCTATGCGCAGCCATCTGCCCATCTGACCCTTACGGCGTGCGGCGCGCAGGGCGGAGAGGCGCAGAGTAAGATCGGTGCCACCGGTCTCGGATAGTGGGTCTTTTTCTTCGAGCAGAGCGGCTATGTCGCAAGCTAAAGAGGTGGTGTGGTGGTGAGATGTTGATGTGGTGAGGTGTTGTTGGTGCACTTGAGACAAGTGCACCCCCTGAGATGTTGAGGTGGTGAGACAAGTTGTTGCGAGAATCATTCTTGCGATACGCGGGTGGCAGGGTAGTGCTGCCATGCGCTTGCCGATAGGCGTTATATTGCCGTTCTCGTCGATAGCACCGAGCGACATGAGCAGTTCTTTCGCCTTGAACACACCGGCACGTGGCGGCATGGTGAGCCACGGAAGGGCTTCTGCGTCGCTCTCGCCGAAGGCAGCCGTGTCGAGCACCATCGGCGCGAGGTCGGCTTCCTCAATCTCCGGTTTGCGCTGCTCAGCCATCAGATGCTCCGACGCTTTCGTCCAAAGGCGGTAGCACACGCCCTCTGCCACACGTCCGGCGCGACCCATGCGCTGTGTAGCCATGTCCATGCTGATGCGCACGGTCTGAAGATGACTCAGTCCGGTGCGTGCATCGAACACTACTTGACGGCACAGACCAGAGTCAATCACTACGCGCACGCCCTCAATCGTGATGGATGTCTCGGCGATAGGCGTTGCTATCACAATCTTGCGCTCGCCAGGTGCAGACGGGGCGATGGCGCGATGCTGGTTCTCTGGCGAGAGATTGCCGTAAAGGGGGTGTATGGTGAAATGGTGAGGTGTTGTTGGTGCACTTGAGACAAGTGCACCCCCTGAGGTGTTGAGGTGTTGGTGTGTTGTGGTGGTGATGGGTTGAGATGTTGTTGGTGCACTTGAGACAAGTGCACCCCCGGAGGTGTTGAGGTGTTGAGAGTTGCTGAGAAGTTCAAAGCAGCGTTCTATCTCTGCTTGTCCTGGTAGAAACACGAGTATGTCGCCTTCGTGTTTCTTGTACGCTTCGATAGTTGTTGAGGCTGCTACGGCGGCTATATCGCGTGGGTCGGTGTCCTCGTCAGCGTAGTGCAGCTCTACGGGGAACATGCGTCCCTCGCTCTCTATTAGCGGAGCCTTCAACGCTGCGCAGATACCGCAGGCGTCGATAGTCGCCGACATGATAACAATCTTCAGGTCGGGGCGTATAATCTCTTGTGCTTGGCGTGTTAGTGCGAGTGCAAGGTCGGAGTTTATGCTACGCTCGTGAAACTCGTCGAAGATGACGATACTCACACCATCGAGCGTTGCATCGTCTACGAGCATACGTGTGAGGATGCCCTCCGTCAGCACTTCGATGCGTGTACGCTTCGACACCTTGCTCTCGAACCTCACTCTGTAGCCCACCGTCTCGCCCACCGTTTCGCCTAATATCTGCGCCATGCGCTCCGCAATCTGTCGCGCAGCCAGTCGGCGCGGCTCAAGCATGAGTATCTTCTCGCCCTCACCGAGCGAGGAGAGGATGGTCAGAGGCAGTAATGTCGACTTGCCGGCACCAGGCGGAGCCGTGATGACAAGTGAATGGTGGGTTTGCAGTGCGCTGTTCACGTCGTCAGCAATCAGCGAGGCAGGCAGCGAGGCGCACTTTTTTGTTATATCTTGTGTTGAAAATGTCATTCTTACTTTTGATTTGGTCTGCTATGAAAAAACGTTCTTTCTGCTAAAAAACGCATGATTATCAGGTTGCAAAATTAACTCTTCATTTTGACAACCACAAACTAATGCCGTTTTTTTAGTCCATTCGCTTCCTGTTTACAATTGTTTTCTGTACTTTTGTACTTTAATAATGAAACTAAGAAAGCGAAACAACGATGATATTTGAATTTAAGAATGCTACGGCGGTGAAGGGTGGGGAGACACTTTTCAGTGATGTCTCGTTCGTGGCTCAGCCAGGTGATGCGGTTGCCGTAACGGGCAATACAGAGTCGCGCAAGGCTCTGCTGCTCGCTATGCTTGGTATGCGACCGCTTAAATCGGGGTGGGTGAGCATCGATGGAGAGCCCGTCACAGCCACTACGGGCACCTACTTCCGCCAGTTCATCGCCTATCAGCCCGACTCGCTCGACTTTGAGGGGCTCACCGTGCAGGAGGTGGCGAAGAGTCAGTTCGCCCTAAAAGTCAATGCCGACTATGCCTATTCGGCAAAGGCGGTGGCAGCTGAATTGATGCGCCTCGGCGTTGCTGACGACTGTATGCAGAAGGGCTTCGACGAGATGGAGGAGGCGGTGGCTCAGCGAGCGTCGCTTACGCTCGTTGGTATGTTCGAGCGTCAACTGTTGTTGCTCGACAACCCCACATCGCGACAGGACGAAGCAGGATGCCGACTCGTGGCTGACTATATCATGCAGAAGCGGTCGGAAGGCGTTGCGCTGATCGTAGCAACCGGCGATCAGGCTCTGCTCGCTGTGTGCAATAAAAGGGTTAACTTATAAACCAAACAATTTAAGCTATGGTAAATCTCTGGATAGCATTGACACTCGGTGTCATTTTCATAATAATACCCATCGTAGTGATGGGAATGGCAGGCGTGAACATGGTTGGCAAGATGATGAAAGGTCTGTTCTCTATGGCACTGCGAGTGGGCATCATAGGCTCCATTGTCTATTGGCTCGTGCAGTGGGACAGCATCGCACTCGACATTGTGTTCGTCATCATCATGCTATTCTACTCGGCAATAGAGGTGAAAGTGAAGGCGCGTCTGCGCTCTATGTCGTATGTGCTTCCTGCTATAGCCGGACTCTTCGTCGGCACCATGCTTACGGGCGTGGGTATGTCGCTCGTCAACATTACATCGCTGGCAGCTCTCAGTGCGCGCTTCATGCTGCCCGTATTCGCTATATTGCTCACAGGTACGGCTGATGTGTTGGCTCGCGCGTTGTCTATGTACTACGCCGGACTGCGTCATCACAACCAATTCTACTATTATATGCTTGGCAACGGTGCTACGCATCACGAGGCGTTGGGCTATCTCACACGCCGTGCTGTGCAACAGGCAGTCACGCGTGGCATAAGTGCTATGGTAGGCGGCACGTCCGTAGGCGCAGGTGCGGTTATGATGTGGGCTATGATTATGGGCGGAATGACGGTAGTCGATGCGGTAGTGCTCTTCGTGCTACTGTTGTTCGGCGTGTTCTGCTCGTCGATTGTGGCTACGGTGGTGGCTGTGAAAGTGGCGCGTCGCTATTCGCTCGACGCTTATGGACGAATGAAAAACACTAAGTAAACGCTGAACGATAATTAGTAAATGATGAACAATACTGATTGCGCAACCCTGCACGAGAAACTGCAGGGCATACGCGCTATTGCTTTCGATGCCGACGACACGCTTTGGGAGTTACAGAACCACTTCGAGGCGGTGGAACATGAGTACTGTCGTCTGCTTGCCCCGTGGGGAAGCAAGGAGGAGGTGTCAGCGGCTCTCTTCGCTACCGAGACAGCGAACATGGCTGACATGGGCTACGGCTGCAAGGCTTTCACTATCTCGCTTGTAGAGAATGCGGTGAGGGTGAGTCGTGGAACAGTAACTGGCGATATCATTGGCAGAATAGTGGAGTTGGGAAAAAGTCTGCTTCACATTGATGCCACACCGCTTGAAGGGGTAGAACAGACTCTGCGCTATCTGCACGACCAGACTGATGAGCATGGCGCACGTCGATACCGCTTGGCTGTCTTCACCAAGGGCGAACTGCTCGACCAGGAGAACAAGCTGCGCCGTTCGGGACTTGCACCTTTCTTCGATGTGGTCAGCATCGTGAGCGACAAGACCGAGGAGGCTTATCATAATCTTTGCACCGAACTGCAGGTGTCGCCTGCCGAACTGCTTATGGTTGGCAACAGTTTCCGAAGCGACATCGCTCCTGCATTGCAGATTGGTGCCTACGCTGTTCATGTGCCTTTTCATACTATATGGGCGCACGAAAAGACAGAGGAGTATGAGCACGAACGGTTGTGGCGCGTGGAGAGTATGAAGGAAATGTTGGGTTCATAATTCAAAACTCTAAAATGAACAAAATAAGAACAATACTTGTTGCGTGCTGTCTTCTGCCTGTGTTCTGCTCTTGCGGCGAAGTGGCGAAGCGCATGGATGCAAAGCTTGCCGAGAGCAAAGCGACTATCGGCATAGTTGAGAACGCCGAAACCGACGGAGTGGGCGAGAGTAGCCTTTCTTCCGGCAGCAAGAAGTCGTCGGCAACCGCTGCTGCGACTGCTGAGTACAAGAACCTGGAGATTCCGGCGCGCCTAACATCGGTATCCGAACAGATACTGCACCGTACTGGCTACACCGTGTCGTACAACAGCAATCGCCGTGTGCCCAACTGGGTGGCGTGGTGCCTCACCGCGGAGCGTCTTACGGGCAGTAACAAGCGCAGCGATGCGAAGTTTCATGAGGACACCGATGTGCCAGAGCCGCGCGCTGTAGACTTCGACTATGTGCGTTCGGGCTACGACCGTGGTCATATGTGTCCAGCAGGCGACAACAAATGGAGCGCGCAGGCTATGGACGAGTCGTTCCTCTTCACAAACATCTGTCCGCAGGCACCGCAACTGAACCGTGGCGACTGGAACGAGATGGAGCAAGCGTGCCGCAAGTGGGCGAAGCAGGACGGTGCGCTCTACATCGTGTGCGGTCCGATATTCTACAAGAACAGCAAGAAAACCATCGGCAAGAACCGTGTCTCGGTGCCCGATGCCTTCTTCAAGGTGGTGCTCTGTATGACGGACGAACCGAAGGCAATCGGCTTTATATATAAGAATGGTGACGGCAACCGACCGAAGGGCGACTATGCCAACTCGGTTGACGAGGTGGAGCGCATCACGGGCATCGACTTCTTCCCTGCGTTGCCCGATAAAATTGAAAACAAAGTGGAGGCAACGTGCAATCCCGACGACTGGAATATTTGATAAAACTCAAAACTTATAATGGAATATATGTCACAAGAGGGCTACGACAAGCTGGTAGCCGAACTACGCGAACTTGAACTCGTTGAACTGCCGCGCGTGCGCGATGCCATTGCAGAGGCACGCGACAAGGGCGACCTTAGCGAGAACTTTGAATATCATGCTGCCAAGCGCGAGCAGGGCAGACTGTTAGGACAGATACGCTTCAAGCAGAAGGTGCTTGAGAACGCGCGCGTCATCGACCGCTCACGCCTGCAGGCTGACCGCGTCGGACTGCTCAGCCGCATCGAGCTTACGAATATCGCCAACAACCGCACCATGAAGTATATGGTGGTCAATCCGCATGAGGCGAACCTCACCGAGGGCAAGATATCAATCAAATCGCCTATAGCCCAGGCACTGCTCAACAAGCAGGCTGGCGACGTTGTGGAGGTGCGCGTGCCTGCCGGACTCGTCAAGCTGCGCATCGAGAGCGTACAGTTGTAACGGTAGGAGGCTACGGCATCCTTGCCGTAGTCACGCTGTTTTTTAAGTATAGCGGTTATGAAGGGTGCGTGGGTATGGCAGGATGCCATACCCTCCTATTATCTTGTTACCGTCTGAATCAAGAATATGGTGCGTGGGTATGGCAGGATGCCATACCCTCCTATGTATGTCGTTAAAATATTCTAATTAAGAGGGCGCAGAGCTGTTGCTTTGCCAAAAAAGTTGTAACTTTGTACCTCTAAATAGATATTCTATCGACATATATAAGGCTGAATAGCGTGAAAATAAAGGAAGTAATTGAAGCCCTTGAACGTTTCGCGCCTCTGCCCTTGCAGGAAAGCTGGGATAATGCTGGCTTGCAAGTTGGATTGACAGAGGCGGAAGTATCAGGGGCATTATTGTGTCTGGACGTTACTGAACGTATCGTCGACGAGGCTGCTCAGAAGGGTTGTAACCTCATAGTATCGCACCATCCGCTCATCTTCCGCAAGCTCTCTCGCCTCACTGGTGAGGACTATGTGCAGCGTTGCGTGATGAAGGCACTTGCGCAGGGCATCGTCATCCTCTCGCTCCATACCAACATGGACAATGCGAAGGGCGGTGTCAACTACAAGATTGCCGAGAAGATGGGGCTTACGGACGTACGCTTCATGAGTGCGAAGCAGATGGACGGCGTTGAGTACGGTTCGGGCGTTGTGGGCTGTTTCGCCGAACCGCTTGCTGCTGATGACTTCATCATCCTGCTTAAGCGTGTGTTCGGCGTAGAGTGTGTGCAGGCAAATGAGCTGTTGCGCCGCCCGATACGCACCGTGGCAATCTGCGGTGGCTCTGGTTCGTTCCTTCTCGACGACGCAGCGAATGCCAGCATCGATGCCTTCGTAACGGGCGAGATGCACTACCACGAGTATTTCGGACGCGAGCAGCAGATACAGATAGCGGTGATAGGCCACTATCAGAGCGAGCAGTTCACGAGCGAGATATTCCGCGAGATAATAGAAAACAGTTGTGAAGGCGTGAAGTGTTTCATCGCCGACACATGTACAAATCCGATAATGTATTTTTAAAATATCAAAGACTATGGCAAAAAAGGAATCAGAAATTTCAGTAGAGGAAAGACTGAAGACCCTCTACCAGCTTCAGACCACTCTCTCATCTATCGACGAGAAGCGCGCATTGCGCGGCGAGTTGCCTCTTGAGGTGCAGGACCTTGAAGACGAGATTGCAGGCTTGAAGACACGTGTGGAGCACATCGAAGGCGACATCGTTAGCTTCCAGCAGGCTGTCGCTCAGAAGCAGGGCGAGATAGCAGAGGCTGAGGAGAGCGTAGAGCGCTACAAGAAGCAGCTCGACGAGGTACGCAACAACCGCGAGTACGACACACTGACCAAGGAGATAGAGTTCCAGAGCCTTGAGATAGAGCTTTGCAACAAGAAGATTAAGGAGGCTAACGTAAAGGTTGAGGACAAGAAGCGCGAGCTCGCTCACACCAACGACCTCATCGCCGACCGCCAGCAGGCACTCGTTGAGAAGAAGAATGAGCTTGACGAGATCATGCAGGAGACTCGTGAGGAGGAGGAAGTACTGAAAGCTAAGGCTGCCGAGTTGGAAACAAAGATTGAGCCACGTTTGCTCTCAAGCTTCCTGCGCATCCGCAAGAATGCACGCAACGGTCTCGGCATCGTCTACGTACAACGCGACGCTTGCGGTGGCTGCTTCAACAAGATTCCGCCACAGCGCCAGCTCGACATCAAGATGCACAAGAAGATTATCGTGTGCGAGTACTGCGGTCGTATCATGATCGACCCAGAATTGGCAGGCGTTAAGACTGTTTCTGAAACTACAGAGGAGAAGCCGAAGCGCAAGCGTGCTACTACTCGCAAGACTGCTTCTAAGAAGTCGGAAGAGTCTGACGAGAAGCTTAGCTAACTATTATATAAGAGGGCGTGTCAAAATTCCACGCATCCGATTGTCCTCCCACGGAATTCGCAGAATCCACAGAACAGATTGCTGAGTATATTCTCCCACAGATGTCACAGATCCACACAGATTGGCTAACCATAGCATCCTTATTTTCTGTGGATTCCGTGAATTTCGTGGGTACTTCCGCAACCTAACCATCTGTGTAGATTCGTGAAATCTGTGGGAGGATATTTTGATACATCCTCTTTTTTTATTTTATCCAAATCGTATAATCATCCTTTCTTGGTTTCGCTTCGGTGGGTTCTTTCAGCGCATAGCCCAACGCTACGTGGCCGATGCCCTCGTAGTCGCCCTCGATGCCCCATGAGGCGAGCAGCAGCTTGCCCTCAACGGAGTCGAACACTTCGTGAGCGCGGTGAATCCAGCAGCTACCCAATCCTACGGCGTGGGCTGCATTCATCAAGTTGCCCATCACGAGTGAACCATCATAGATATATGTAGGACGTGAGCGGTCGGCGAGCACGAGAATTATCACCGGCGCACCGTAGAACGGGTCTGATTCTACGCCCATCACTTTGGCGTTGAGCTGCGAGAGTTTGTCGCGCACCGCCTTGTTTGTCACTACCACTATTCGTGGCGACTGCATACCTCTGCCCGTAGGGGCATATTCGCCGGCACGCACCACCTGCTCGATGAGCTCGTCCGACGGCATTCGTTCGGGGTCGAAACCGCGCACGCTGCGGCGGGTTTCAAGTACATTTAATGTTTCGTTCATATTGTTTTTATCCATTCCGTTATTATTTCCAGCACCTCCGGTGCCATCGTTTCCTCTATCTGCTGATACTCCATGACGATGCCCGTCTTGCAATGCTGGAAGAGATGGTTCACGCCCTCCACCTTCTTGATGTCGTGGCGGCAGTTGCTGAGCCCCTTCTCAAGTGTTGTGAGGTTCTGTGTGCAATCTACCTGCGTGTCCTTAGTGCCATTGAGTGCAAGCACGGGGCACTTTATCTTCGGCAGTATGGCAGAGGGGCAGAGTGTCAGGAAATGGCGCATGTAGGGCGAGTTGCCCTGCAACAACGTCTTTCTGAACACCGGCTTCATCTCGTTGGGTACGTCGGCATCGCTAATCTCCTCTACAGTCTTACCCGCAGCCAGAGCGTCGAGCGCCTTGGCGATAGGTTTGCAGTAGTTATCTATCATGTCGGGTGCCACGCCAGCCGCCTGCAGCGCGAGTCGGTTCTGCTGCAGGAGGGTCTCTCTGCCAGATGCCGCCATACCGGCAAGCGACACGATGAAGTCAGCCTTGCCCTCGGCTGCGAGCATCAGAGCGATAGTGCCACCCTCGCTGTGTCCGACGATGCCCACACGGCGGAAGCGTTGGCGCAGCAGTTGTAGTGCAGCAGCCGCGTCCTGCTTGAAGTCGTCGGTGGTGAAACGGCTGAAGTCGATGCTCTTGTCGCCCCATCCGCGGTCGTCGTAGCGCAGCGAGGCGATGCCGTTGCGCGCTAAAGCGTCGGCAATCACGGCGAACGGTCGGTGCTGGAACAGCTCCTCATCGCGGTTCTGCTGTCCGCTACCCGTCACGAGGAGCACTACGGGCGTATCGCTGGTGCAGTTGGCAGGCGTGCAGAGCGTACCGCCGAAGCGGAAGCCAGCGTTCTCGAAGCTCACCTCCTCCTGCTTGTACGGGAAGGGAGCCACCGGTGTTTGCGGTCTGCGCACCTCTTGCGCTCCGCGTTTCAGCGTGAGCGGCAGCTGCATTGCGCCCTGCGCGAACGTGCCGTTGATGCAGTCGCCCTCCATTCGGCCCTCGAACGTAGCGCCAATCATCGCCACCGTCACCTTTATCGTGCCGTCCTCCGCCACGCTCTTCTGCGCCGGGATGTCCTTAGCGCCCTGTGCCGGCGAGTCGAGTGTGCAGCCGTCAGCCGAGAAGTTGAATACCAGCGGCAGCTTCGTGCCCATCACGTTGAGGTCGCCGCTCCATGCGCCCTGCTGTGCGCAGGCTGTGGAGCAACAGATAGAGAGCAGCGCAGCTGCCAAGGTCTTTGTTATTCTCATGAGTAAGTCGGTTTTATTTGTATACTATATTGTTACTTTTAATTATATTTTACGTCTACATCTCCCAAAAGCTCTTCTTTAGCAGGTCTTTTGTCTCCGCAGCCACGTCGTATGATATAGCCGGCAGACAGTCGGGTAGGGTGAACTGGTCGGTTTCGCTGTGGTCTTTCATTTCCGCCTTCGCCTCCTCCTTGGTCATGGTCTTTACGTCTGTCGTCACGAAGTCGTTGATTTCCTCCGTAGCAATGGGTGCCTTTGTTGGTAGTGGGCGGTAGTCGTAATTGTACACGCGTCGGTAGGAGAGCAGAGAACTCCACGAGTTCTTGGGACTTGAGAACGTCCAGTCGAACAGCTGCGTCTTCACGTTCAACAGCAGACTGAACGGTCGGTTGTATTTCGTGCCGTCGATGATGAAGCGGTAGCCCCCCTCGCGGTGAGAGTTGAGGTATATGATTGCGCTGTCGGCAGATGCTCCCCTATAGTGCGACTTGTAGAAGGTGGAGTCGCCACTTGTGCCACTCGCCGAGTCGCATTCTATGAAGCGGATGCGCGAGATGTCGAACGAGCGCGCCTCTCCCAGTATGGCGATGTTGAAGTTGATGAGTCGGCGCAGCGTAGGCAGTTCGTACTGTCGGCAAGCACGCACGCGTCGCTTAGCCTTGCCCGTCTTTATGTTTATGTAGAAGTCAGCGAGTCCCTCACGGTATAGAATCGTCTTGCCGTTGTTGCGGCAGATGTCCCTGAAGGCACCGCTCAGCTTCACATATTCTGCTTTGCCCACCGCCACTTCCGGCAGCGTGTATGCCTTCGGCTTCATGCAGACCGTGCCCTTCTCTTTCGCAGCGTCAACCGTCAGCGGTTCGTAGGCGAGGTTGCTGATCGTCACCATACCTTCCTGCAGCTTCACATTTCCGTCGGCATCGCTTATACATAGCAGCGTGCCCTTGCTGTTGAAGACGTATGCTCCGCTTACCGGCTTGCCGTCCTGTTCGTCTACGATTCTGAACTGCGCCTTCAGTTGGCTTGCTCCGGCGAACAACTGTATGAGGATGAACGCCATCATCGCGATTCTGTTGTGTTTCATAGCTTGTATATTATTGATGCAAAGATACAGATTCTCTCTAAAATCACTGCATTTCTGTTTGTAAAAGTTTGGTGAAAATATACTAAAAGCGCAGTACGAGTCGTGCTGTACATGTTGTTCAGCGACCATACAGCGTCCGCCACCCGATCGGATTCCGTCCGCCGTCCAATCAGATTGCGTCCGCCGTCCAATCAGATTGCGTCTGCCGTCCGATGACTTACGCCGCACTTTTTCCCCGACAAACACTTGCAATCGCTTGCGCAATGTTGTAACTTTGTGCGCAGAAACACAAACAACAATATTATTAATAATCTAAACGAAAAACACAACTATGAGTATCAAGTACGAAATTCACGGCATCAAGAATGCCAAGGGCGAGGGAAAGGAACAGAAGTATGTACATCTCTTTGCGCACGAACCGCAATCGGACCATGCACTCGAGGAGGACATCCAGGCAAGCTGCTCGCTCACGAAAGCCGACGTGCGTGCGGCATTCAGTGCCCTGCGCGACCACATGGTGCGTGCGCTTGCCAGCGGCTCCCGCTTCCATATCCCTGGCGTAGGCTACTTCTCGCTCTCCGTAGGTCTCGACGCTCCCGACGCCCTGCCCTCCGACAAGATGCGCGCCGACTATATCCGTCTGCGCAACATCCGTTTCCGTCCTGAGCGTTCGTTGCTCGGCGAGGTAGGCAGCGGTGTCAGCTTCGAGCGCGCCGGCTTTTCCTCACGTTCACGCCAGTACACGGAGGAGCAGCTCCTCTCGCTCCTCCGCCACTATTTCGCCACCCACACCTGCCTCACTCGCCGCATCCTGCAGCGCGTGGCAGGCTTGCGCGATAGTGCAGCAAAGAAATGGCTGCAGCATCTCACCGCCACCGGCGTGCTGCAGAAAGACGGCGCAAACAATGCGCCGGTGTATCTGTGGAGAGGGTAGTAGAAAGACTGGTTAGAACAACAATCTAAGGCTTTTTTTATTCTTTTGAAATAGAAGAATGTGGTTTGTCGGTTTAAATTAGTATCTTTGTAACATGTTCCTATAATATATACTTATCGGAAGTTGCTTATGATTGATATACAACAATTATCAGAAGAAGACTAAAAGATTGGCATGGAGAATAAAGATTTGACAAATATAAACGATGCTGCCTATCAGAAGTTGATAGACAACATAACCACGCTATGGGGTGAGGCAAAGTCTAAAGCCATTGCTGCGGTCAATACGGAATTGCTTGATGCCAACTGGCATACAGGAAAGTATATCGTTGAATATGAACAAGGTGGTAAACAAAGAGCCGAATATGGCAAAAGGTTACTTGTAAATCTTGCAAAGGATTTGACAGCAAGAAACGGAAAAGGATTCAATCGTACAAACCTTACCTATATGCGCAAGTTATACTTGGCATTCCCAAAATGTGGGACACTGTCCCACAAATTGACATGGAGCCATTATTATGAACTGTTGAAGTGTGATAATACGCTTGAAATGCAGTTCTATTATAAGGAATCCATCAAGGAATGTTGGAAAGTTAGGGAACTGAAAAGACAGATGAAAAGTTGCCTGTTTCAGCGGCTTGCACTAAGCACAGATAAGGCAGGAGTTCTTGCCTTGGCTAACGAGGGACATCAAGTACAAACTCCGCAAGATATTATTCGCGACCCTTTTGTGCTTGAATTTGCAGGACTTCCAAAACAGAAACGCTATAAGGAGAGCGACTTAGAAAAAGCTTTAAAAGACCACATGGAGCAATTCCTTTTAGAAATGGGGCGTGGTTTTGCATTTGTAGGCAGACAATACTCCATGCAGATAGGTAGCCGACAGTTCAAGGTAGATTTAGCGTTCTACCATTGTATTTTGAAATGCTATGTGCTGATTGACCTAAAGCGAGCAGAGATAAAGCATGGCGACATCGGGCAGATGAACCTCTACCTTAACTATTTCAAGAACGAGGTATGCCAACCAGACGACAATCCACCTATTGGCATAGTGTTAGGAGCGAGGAAAGATGAACTTCTGATGGAATATGCCTTGGAGGGTATAACAAATCAGTTGTTTGTAGCACGCTACCAACTCTATTTGCCAAAACGCGAAGAACTGCAAGCACAACTTGACAAGTTGTTAGACGAAACGAAAGATTCTATATAATAGAAAAAATCCGCAACACTGTTGCGGATATTCGATATTGATTAAAGACAATGAACGGAAAGCAATTAAAGAACAGCATATTACCATGGGCGAAACTGGGCAAACTTGTACCGCAAGACCCTAATGACGAACCTGCAAGTGTATTGTTCAGCGAGGTTGGCAGCGGTGTCAGCTTCGAGCGTGCCACCTTCTCCTCCCGTTCGTGCCAGCACACCGAGCAAGAGCTACTCTCGCTCCTCCGTCATTATTTCGCCACCCACACCTGCCTCACCCGCCGCATCCTGCAGCGCGTGGCAGGCTTGAGTGACAGCACCGCAAAGAAATGGTTGCAGCATCTCACCGCCACCGGCGTGTTGCAGAAAGACGGCGCAAGCAATGCGCCGGTGTATTTGTGGAGAGGGTAGTAGAAAGACTGGTTAGAACAACAATTCTAAGGCTTTTTTGATTAGCAATCGGAGATATTTACCAGGTTTGCCTCTCTCAAAAAAGAGTTAAATCATTTTGAACTTACGATAAAAACGACTAACTTTATACCCTCATGTGAAATATGTAAAAGGTTTAAAGAAAATGAAGAAACTATTGATGCTTTTTGGTTTTGTTCTAAGTTGCTGCACTATGGTTAATGCTCACTCAGGAATGTATGATCGCTATCTTGATATGAAGATCAGTGTTGATGCTCTTGTGATGGTCATTGCTGTTATCCAAGTCTCCATTTATCTTTTTCTCAGATATAGCAAATCTAAAGTAAGTTGTTGGTACAAAAGACTTATAATACGCATTGCCAAAAAGGTATATAAGAAATCATACCTCAAATGGTTTGCGTCTTGGGCATTATCATCATTAGTATTTACTCCATATGTTATTGGTCTCTCTATGGAGTTTTTCTTTTTTGCTTTTATTCCATTGGCAGTATTCCTGATATATTACAGTTATTGGGTCTTGAACACGGAAAAGCGCAAAAAGCATCTAACCGGAATAAAAGGTCTGTCATTGCTCTTATCTGTCTCATTTCAGCAAGCATTAGGCTATTTGATATATGCTCTTATTTGCGAAACCTCTACATTTCATAGGTTTGTGTATTATACTGACGAAGAATATGAAATGTTTGACTTCAAACTATATCCTGGAATTGAAGGATTCTACTATATAGCTGAAGGATTTGCCGTTATATCTATCATAACCGCAATGCCATTTATTGTACTATTCGTTATGAGAACTATACGTTATTTATTCTTTACATTTCTCAAAAGATAAAGACGACAATAATGGTTCTAAACTGCTGGCTACTAAATTATACTACACTTCTAAAGCTATACTCATAGTATGGTCGATATAGTATTGTCAGCTGATGATTATGTTACAACAGAAATGGTCGTAGAATAAGCTGGCAGATAAACTGGTAGATAGGCTGATAGATATGCCCGATAATAGCATTATCTGTCAGCCTTTATTGTGCTTAAAATTAGTTAGTTACGGCGACGCTGGGAGATGTGGTAGATATTTTTGTGTACATTGTTTTTTTAGACAATCTATAATAAGCAAATAAAAAAAGAGTGCGTCAGAACTCATAAACATACGATTTATGTGTTCTGACGCACTCTGTGTTTTTTATATCTAAGTAGTGCTTTTAATCTTACTGCTTGATGTTCGGCTGCTCAAGACCGAAGCCTCTCTTCTTGTCGAGCGCCTTCAGATAGATGGCGAAGAGGAGAGCAAGAACACCGAAGCTTGCGAAGACGAGCAAAGGCACGGTGTAGTCGTAGGGGATGAACTCCGCGCCGGCTGCCTTAGCTGCGATAACCGCAGGGTTGTCGGCGTTGGTAGAAGCGAGGAGATTGCCGATGAGCTTCGGAACGAAGCAGAGACCGATGTTCTGCACCCAGAAGATGAGGCAGTAAGCCGAGCCGAGAATCTTCTCGTCGATAATCTTAGGAACGCTTGGCCACAGAGCTGCAGGCACGAGAGCGAACGAGATGCCGAGCAATACGATAGTAGAGTAGGCGATGACGGGGCTCTTTGTTGCCGGGAGCACGAAGGCGAAGACGAGGTGGCAGCAGATGAGGAGCAATGCGCCGCCCATGAGCATCGTTGCACCCTTACCCTTGCGGTCGAGGAAGTTGCCGAGGAACGGAGTGATTACGGCTGCACCGATCGGGAACCAGCGGAAGATGTTAGAGGCTGCTTCAGCAGAGATGCCGTCAAGGTTGCACTGCAGCATGTTGGCACCGTAGCGCTGGAACGGGAAGATAGCTGAATAGTAGAGCACGCAGAGCAGAGCTACAATCCAGAACACCTGAGAAGAGAAAATTTTGCCGAGGTCGCTGAACTTGAACTCTTCCTCCGGATCGCCAGCCTCTTCTGTGACACCCATCTGCTTGTCGAGTGCCTTGTCCATGAAGGTGAAGACGATGAAGGTGATGAGGCCGATGAGGAGGAGCACGGTGCAGAACGCTACCGGAGCTACTACTGTGCCGAAGTGGTTGGCGATGATTGGCGAGATAGAGAAGATAGCGAACACGCCGACGCGTGCGATAGCCATCTCAAGACCCATAGCGAGAGCCATCTCCTTGCCCTTGAACCACTTTGCGATTGCCTTAGAAACGGTTGTGCCTGCCATCTCGCAGCCGCAGCCGAAGAGCATGAAGCCGAAGCAAGCCATCTTTGCGCTTGCAGGGAGGTCTACCCACCAAGAGTTGAGCCAGTCGGCAAGGGCGGTCTGAGCGAACCAGTCGGTGATGCCGATGAACTTGATGAGTGCGCCGATGAACATCATCGAAGCAGAGAGCACGCCAGTGAAGCGTACGCCCATCTTGTCGAGGATAACGCCGGCGATGATGAGGAAGCCGAAGACGTTAACGAGATACTCGGATGCTGCATAGGTACCGAAGGTGTCGGGACCCCATCCCTTCTGCTTCTCGATGAGAGCCTGGATTGGTGACATTACATCGACGAACATGTAGCCGAAGAACATCATGGAAGCGATAAGGACAAGGGCTGTCCAGCGTGCCCATGCCTTGTCGTTCAATAGTTGATTTACTTTTTGAACCATTTCTTAAATTATTAATTATTAATTTTTAATTTCGTTGCGCTTTCTTTAATTATTAATTCTTAATTTTTAATTATTAATTTTGCTGTTTTTAAATTCTTCATTTCGTCGTCCCTGACAATTACCAATTAATAATTACAAATTATTTCCTGGTTTCATTGTCTTTTTTATCGACGATAGGAATTTTCCGATTTCTTCAGAGTCTTCTTTTATAGACAGATACTGTTTCTCATTTAAATAATCTGTCCTGTATAGAAGCTCTATCCAGTATTGGGTCTCTCTGCATTCTTTCGAAGCTATGTATATCTTCGAAACGAAGTCGGCTCGGCTTATTGCCGATTTTGATTCGGCAATGTTGGCTCCGATGCTTGTGCCGGAGCGTAGGAGTTGTTTGCTAAGCACATACTCTCTTTTTTCATCGCACAGCCACTTGTAAAGATTTACAATCCTTACAGCAAAAGCCATAGCCTTGTCGCTCAACTTTAAACCAGCGTCATTCATTAGATATAAGTATTGCTGAATACCAAAGAGTGCGGAACACCCAACAATTAATAATTAATAATTAAGAATTAATAATTTATTTAAGCCACTTGTCGAGCCATCCGAAGAAGGTGCGCTGCCAGAGCACACCGTTCTGTGGTTTGAGTACCCAGTGGTTCTCGTCGGGGAAGATGAGAAGTTCGGCAGGAATGCCGCGCAGACGTGCAGCGTTGAATGCACCGAAGCCCTGGTTGGCGTTGATGCGGTAGTCCATCTCGCCGTGGATGCAGAGGATAGGCGTATCCCACTTGTCGACGAACTTATGCGGCGAGTTCTCGTAGGTGCGGCGTGCGCGGTCGGTCATATCCTTGTTCCAGTAAGCGTCGTCGTACTCCCAGTTGGAGAACCATGCTTCCTCGGTGTCGGTGTACATCGACTCGAGGTTGAAGGCTCCGTCGTGGGCGATGAACGCCTTGAAGCGCTTGTCGTGGTGACTCGCAAGATAGTAGACCGAGAAACCGCCGAAGCTGGCACCAACGCAGCCGAGACGATCCTTGTCTACGTAAGGCAGGTTGTTGGCAGCGTCGTCGATAGCCGAGAGGTAGTCGTCCATGCACTGACCAGTCCAGTCGCCCGATACAGCCTCGTTCCACTCAGAACCGTAGCCTGGCAGACCGCGGCGGTTAGGAGCGATGACGATATAGTCGTGAGCTGCCATAATCTGGAAGTTCCAACGGTAGCTCCAGAACTGGCTTACGGGGCTCTGTGGTCCGCCCTCGCAGAAGAGCAGCGTAGGATACTTCTTGTTAGGGTCGAAGTGAGGTGGAAGGATTACCCAAACCTGCATCTGCTTGCCGTCAGTAGTCTGCACCCAGCGCTCCTGTACCTTACCCATCTCGAGCTGGTCGTAGAATGCCTTGTTCTCGAAGGTGAGTTGCTGCACCTTTGTCTTCTTCGGGTCCTTACCCGGTGTGACGATGTAAAGCTCGTCAGCCTGCGATATACTGTGGCGCGAAGCGAGAATCTTGCCCGTGTTGCCGAGCATCTGAAGAGAACCGAAGTCCATCCAGTCGTCGGTGAGCTGACGCACCTGACCGTTGAGGTCGGTTTGGTACATGTTTACACAGGCGTGCCAACAACCAATGAAGTAGAGATTGCGCGAGTTGGGTGCCCAGCAGAAAGCATCGACGTTAGAGTCGAACTGCTCAGCCACGTAAGTCTTCTCGCCAGTGAGGAGGTTATAGACGCAGAGGCGGTTGCGGTCGCTCTCGTATCCGTCGTTCTTCATCGACTGCCATGCCACGTACTTGCCATCGGGCGAGAACTGCGGGTTGGTGTCGTAACCCATGTTGAGGTTGGTGCCTTGATTGTTAAGACGCTGAGTCTTCATGGTTTTTGTGGCGTTGTAGGGGATGGGCTTGTAGCCGGCTGGCTTACAGAGGTTCTTTGTATTGCCAGTGAGGACATCGTAGAGGTAGATGTCAGAGTCGGTAGAAGTGGCGTAGTCGACCCCCGTCTTCTTGCGGCATGTGTATGCAATCGACTTAGAGTCGGGGCTCCAAGCGAGCTGCTCAGTACCTCCGAACGGAGCCATCGGACACTCGAACGGTTCGCCTTCGATGATGTCGGTACCATCGTCGATGCCGTCGGCTGTGACATCAGCCACGAAGGGGTGAGCAACGGTCTCCACGTAGTGGTCCCAGTGGCGGTAGTTGAGGTCGGTAACGAGTCGGCCCGAAGCCAAAGGCAGGTCGTCGGGGTTCTTCTTGATGCTCTCGTGGTAGGGGAGCGACTTGATGAGGATAACCTTCTTCTCGTCGGGCGAGAAGATGTAGCCCTCGATATCTATTTCCGACTTGGTGAGCTGTCGGCGGTCTGTGCCGTCAGCGTTCATCGACCAAAGCTGTCCACCGGTGAGGAACGCGATGCGCTTGCCGCCATCAATCCATGTAGCGTCGGTTTCGCTTGCAGCGGTTGTTGTCAGGGCGCACTGTTTCTTGCCGTCGGCGCTTATGGTGTAGAGCATCTGGTGGCTCTTGTTCTGCTTCACGCTGTAGTAGCCCACCTGGTAGACAACCGTCTTGCCATCGGGAGAAGCAGCAGCACTGCCGATGCGTCCCATAGCCCAAAGCGTCTCGGCATTCATGCGGTCGCCGTTAGCGATAGCTGCAACGTCTGTAGTCTTGCCAATCATAGTCTGTGCCTCTGAGTTCAGGCTGGCGCAACTGAGTGTGGCTGCGACAGCGAGTGATAAAGCTTTGTTCATAAGTGATAGGTGTTAAGATTATGTGATGTTGAGGTGTTTATTAATGTTGAGAGTTGAGAATTGAGAGTTGAGAGTTATGATTACCAATGATAACAATTCATACTATACATTATTATTGCATATCATAACTCTCAACTTTCAACTCTCAACTCTCAATTTGAGTTGTTCTCAATTATAGAATATTAAAGTCCTTTGCGCTTGCGTTCAAGTTCTTCGCGCTTGCGCTGCAGCTCCATCTGCTGCTCCTGCATAGCCTGGAGGCGTGCAGCGAGACCGCTCATCTTTTTCGGGTTGTCCTTGTTCTCCTTGTACTTAGCCTCAAGGATAGCGAGGAGCTTCTCGTCGTTGGTAGTCTTGCGGAGAATCCACATGATAGCAGCGCTGAAGAAGAGCGAGATGAAGTAGTAGAAGTTAAGACCTGCCGAGTAGTCGTTGAACATGAAGAAGAACATAACCGGCATGAGGAACATCATCCACTGCATCATCTTCATCTGTTCAGCCTGCTGGCCTACCATCTGGTCGCGCTGCTGGCGCATTGTCATCCACGAGTAGAGGATGTTGGCCACGCAGAAAAGGATACATGTGAGCGAGAGGTGGTCGCCGATGAGCCAGAGGTTCGTGTTCCACTCGATGATAGGGTCGTATGTAGAGAGGTCGTTGATCCAGAGGAAGCTCTCGCCGCGCAGCTGGATAGCGTTAGGCACGAAGTTGAACATCGCAATCCAGATAGGCATCTGTATGAGCATCGGTAGACAGCCCGCCATCGGACTGACGCCGTACTTCGAGTACTCCATCATCATTGCCTGCTGTTTCTGCATCTGGTCCTCAGGCTTGTTGAGGTGCTTTGTAGCCTCTTCGAGTTTCGGCTTCAGCACACGCATCTTTGCCGACGACATGTAGCTCTTCTTCACCATAGGATAGGTGATGAACTTCAGAAGCATCGTGATAAGGATGAGCACGATACCCATGTTGATGTTCAGACCGGTGAGGAAGTCGAAGACGTAGATAGTAAACCAGCGGTTGATGATGCGGAAGAGCGGCCATCCGAGGTAGACGAGGCGCTGCATCTCGAGGTCCTTGCCGAATGTAGACTCAGCCTCGACGCGCTTCAGCAAGCGGAAGTCGTTCGGACCGAAGTAGAAGTCGAACTCAGACGGAGTCTTTCCGCTCGGGTCGAAGAATGTCTTCATCTTTGCCTCGTACTGCTTGAGGTTGCCCGAGCCCTTCTCCTGCGGCACGCTTGTCATAAGCGAGTTCTCGGCGAAGTTGTTCTTGGCGATCATCACAGCCGAGAAGAACTGGTTCTTGAAAGCCACCCAGTCGATCTTCTTCTCGATGTTCTCGTCGGTGATGCTCTTGGCCTCCGACAAATAGTCGGTGCCGCCGTCCACCTTGTGATAGGTGAGCGAAGCGTAGCGGTTCTCGAATGTGAAGCCGCGCTCCTGCTGACGGCACATCTCCTTCCACTGTACGTCCATCTGGCTTGCAGACGGTGCGAAATCGTTAGCCATGCCTACGGTCTGTAGCTTGGCGTGCAGCATATAGTCGCTGCCGAGCACATAGTTGATGACGAGCTCCTTGCCGTCGCCGGCTGTAGCGGTCATCGTGACAGTAGAATCGGTCTGGTTAGACGGTGTGAAGTAGAGGTCGGCAGTGTTGATGTTTACCTCCTTGGCAGCCAGTGCGAAGTTGAGGCTCTGCGAAGAGCTGTCGAAGAGCGTCACGTTACTGTTACCATTGTAGTCGGTGAAGTTCTTGATAACCGCCTTTGACACTACGCCACCCTTGGTGTTAAGAGTAAGCTCTACACTGCTGTTCTTCAGCACCACGTTTGTGGCTTTGCCTTTGAGAGCAGAATGGAAAAGTGCGGTTGTGTCAGCCTTTGCAGCCGCTTGGGCTTGGGCAATCTTCTGTTGAGCTGCCAGTTTTGCAGCATTTTCGGCGTTCTTGCGAGCCACGTTCTCTATCGAATCCTGACGTGCTGTAGCCGCTTTCTCCTCAGCAGAGGGCTGGCTGTAGACGCTGTATCCGATGAAGACCGCAGCCATAAGCACGGCACCGATGATGTTGTTTTTGTTCACTTTTAAAATTATTATTTGATTAATATTATTTCTTCTCTGCCGCAGCCTTGTTCTCTATAGCAGTCTTCACGAAGTCGACAAAGAGTGGGTGCGGATGGAGTACTGTACTCTGGTACTCGGGGTGGAACTGCGTTCCGATGTACCACTTGAGGCCCGGAATCTCGACGATCTCCACGAGGTCGCTCTCAGGGTTGCGTCCCACGCACTGCATTCCGTTGCGTTCGAACTCCTTTTGAAAGTCGTTGTTGAACTCGTAGCGGTGGCGGTGGCGCTCCTGTATGTGCTCCTTTTGATATATACTGAACACGCGCGAATTCTGACGCAGCACGCACTCGTATGCACCGAGACGCATTGTGCCACCCATGTTCGTGATGTTCTTCTGTTCCTCCATGATGTCGATGACATTGTGTGGAGTCTTCTCATCCATCTCGCGACTGTTGGCATCGGCATAACCGAGCACGTTGCGTGCGAATTCGATAACCATCATCTGCATACCGAGGCAAATACCGAATGTGGGTATGTTGTGCGTGCGAGTGTAGTGAGCCGCTACAATCTTGCCCTCGATGCCGCGCTGTCCGAAGCCCGGGCATATCATCACGCCGTCGAGACCGGCGAGCTTTTCGGCTACGTTCTCCTCGGTGAGGAACTCTGAGTTGACGAACGAGATGTTCACCTTATGGTCGTTGTAGGTGCCGGCGTGAGAGAGGCTCTCGCGTATCGACTTGTATGCGTCCTGCAGGTCGTACTTGCCCACAAGGCCGATGTTGACGGTCTGCGTGGCGTTCTTGCGACGCTCGAGGAACGAACGCCACGGACCCAGCGACGGAGTCTCGCCGACGGGTACGTCCATCTTGCGTAGTATTGCTGTGTCGAGGCCCTGGTTCTGCATGTTTACAGGCACCTCATAGATGCTTGGCAGGTCTTCGCTCTGTATCACGCAGTCGAGGTCGACGTTGCAGAAGCTTGCCACCTTCTTCAGAATACCCTCTTCGAGGTGCTTCTCGGTGCGTAGGATGAGGATGTCGGGCTGTATGCCCACGCTCTGCAGTTCCTTCACGGAGTGCTGTGTTGGCTTTGTCTTCAACTCGCCGGCAGCCTTCAGGTAGGGCACGTATGTAAGATGAACGTTGATGGCGTTCTTGCCCATCTCCCATTTCATCTGTCTGATTGCCTCCATGAATGGTGCACTCTCAATGTCGCCAATAGTGCCGCCTATCTCGGTTATCACGAAGTCGTAATGATACTTCTGTCCGAGCAGCTTCACGTTGCGCTTGATCTCGTCGGTGATGTGCGGCACAACCTGGATAGTCTTGCCCAGATAGTCTCCACGACGCTCCTTGTCTATAACTGCCTTGTAGATGCGTCCTGTAGTCAGCGAGTTGGCTTTAGTGGTCTGTATGCCTGTAAAGCGTTCGTAGTGACCGAGGTCGAGGTCGGTTTCCATGCCGTCAACGGTGACGTAGCATTCTCCGTGCTCGTAGGGGTTGAGTGTTCCAGGGTCGATGTTGATGTAAGGGTCAAATTTTTGGATAGTGATGTTGTAACCTCTTGCCTGCAAGAGCTTACCGATTGACGCCGAAATGATGCCTTTACCAAGCGAAGACACAACGCCGCCAGTCACAAATATGTACTTTGTTTCAGCCACGGTGATATTATTTGTTAAGAATTAAATTCTAAATTATCCAACAATACAAGATGCAAAGTTAGTATAAAAAAGCGAAATGCACAAAGTTTTTAAATTATTATTCTTACCTTTGCACCATCTTTATAAATATCGTAATATTAACAACAAACCGATACATGAAATTGAAATTGTTCTTGCTCGCAGTGTCTACGGTTTTCGCACTGCCAATGGATGCTCAGTCGCGTTTGCGCAGTACAAGAGTTCATAATACGGATACCCTCCCCGCATTGGTGAAGCAGTATATGGATTCGCTCAAGGTGACTAAGGCGAATATTGATTCGGCTGTGGTGGAGGCAAACACTAACGATGGCAAGTATTATCGTCTGTTCGCACCGCTCACATTCTATCATGGCGTGTCAGAGAATATGTTTGCATTGGAGAAGAATGGCGACGAACAGGATTGTACGCTCGCTAATATATACCTTAATCGTCCCGACTTGGTGCGCAACACACAGAGGCAACTTGATCTCGTAGGCCCGGTGGTAAACCCGTATCCTGAGAGCGTTACTCCAGAGACGGAACTCGCCCATAAGGTAGTGGCTAAGGCTGATGATGCCGACATAGAAGCACCTGTGGATATCTTCGTGGCAAAGCCGAACTTTTGGAAGCTAAGTGGTAACTACTCGTTGCAGTTGTTCCAGAACTACGTTTCGGATAACTGGTACAAGGGCGGCGAAAGCAACTATTCTATGCTCGGAACTGTCACGCTACAAGCTAACTACAACAACAAACAGCGTTTCCGTTGGGAGAATAAGCTGGAGTTGCGCCTCGGTCTGCAGAACTCGAAGGGCGATACACTGCACACTGTGCGTGCTTCGGAAGACCTCATTCGCTACACCGGCAAGGTGGGCTTGCAGGCAACGAAGCGTTGGTATTACACCTTCCAGCTCATTGCAAGCACACAGTTTATGCGTGGTTTGAAGAGCAACGACCACACTGTTTACTCCAATTTTCTCTCACCGCTCTACATTAACCCCTCTCTTGGTATGGATTACAGCGTAGATGCGCTGAAAGGTAAACTGACAGGTTCTATTCACTTGGCTCCGATTGCTTATAACCTTACGTATATCAAGGACAGCAAGATGGCATCGCGCTTCGGTGTGGATGAAGGCAAGCATACGAAGTACGACTTCGGTTCGGAGGTGACGCTCGACTTGGCTTGGAATATTGCTAATAACATTTCGTGGAAGACACGTCTATACGGATACACCTCATATAAGCGTGTGCTGGTAGAGTGGGAGAATACCGTAACGTTCATCTTTAACAAATACATATCGAGCAACATATTTATCTATCCGCGCTTCGACGACGGAGCAAAGCGTGGCAAGCATGGCTATATGCAGATGAAGGAATTTATTTCGCTCGGCTTCAACTACGGCTTCTAAATAGCCAGAGGTTACTCAGTTTAGAAATTAAACTATCTGGAGGGTGTGCATTCAATGTTTCTACGCAAACATTGAATGCACACCCTCCTTTTTTACAAACTCGGGTGAAAAAGTCTTAATTCATTTTGTATTCTCATATTTATTTGATAATTTTGGCGTTAATTACTAATATTATAAGCATAAAAGTGAAGAAATATATATTTGCATCTATTCTTGCTTGTTCGTTGTCGTTTGCTGCGAACGCCCAAAAGATTACGCTTGGCTCATGTGTCACGCATGATGGCGCACAGTATAAAGGACAGTTGCAAGCAGGAAAACCCCACGGAAAAGGCTCTGCTCTGTTCGAGAACGGCGATACCTACGAAGGCGAGTACGTGAAAGGTAAGCGCCAGGGTGAAGGCATTTACACCTTTTCTGATGGTGAAAAATACGACGGCGAATGGTTTCAGGATCAGCAGCACGGATACGGTACATTTTGGTTTATAAATAACAACAAGTACGTCGGTATGTGGTATCGCGACTATCAGCAAGGTCATGGTGTAATGTACTACTACAATGGTGATAAGTATGATGGCTATTGGCAGCAGGACAAGCGCCAAGGCAAGGGCAAGTACACTTTTGCTGGTGGTGCCTATTACGAAGGCAACTGGAAAGACGACCAGAAGTCGGGTAAGGGATTCTTTGCTTGGGGCGACGGCACAACATACGATGGTATGTGGCTCAACAACCAACGTTCAGGAAAAGGCGTAAACAAATACGCTGATGGAGATGTGTACACGGGCGAATGGCTTAATGACATACAGAACGGTAAAGGTATCTACCGCTTTCAGAACGGCGATGTGTACGAAGGCGACTATGTCCAGGGCGAACGCACCGGTATGGGCATATTCCGCTACAAGAATGGAGACAAGTACACAGGACACTTCCTCGAAGGCGACAAGGATGGTCAGGGAACATTCGCATGGAAGAATGGTGACATCTATGTAGGTCAGTGGAAGAAGAACAATCAGAATGGACATGGCAAGCTGACAAAGCGCAATGGCGATGTGTACGAAGGAACCTTCAAAAACGGAATGATGGACGGACAGGTGATAATACACTACGCCAATGGAGCCAAGTTTAAAGGCATATATCGCAATGGTAAGCGTAACGGAGCTGCCATCGAGGAGACAAAAGACGGCATAAGGTTTGAAGGAACCTACGCTAACGATAATCGAGACGGCAATTTCGTAGAGAAAGATCGCAACGGAAAGGTGACAGCACGCGGACACTATGAACATGGACGACGATACGTTGACAAGTAATGGTGCATATCGCTGATTATAACAAATACATGGATTATCTTAAAATACAATAAATCACTCAACTATGGCAACAAAAACAAAAAGCACAAAGGTGGCTAAAAAACCGGCTGTAAAACACATCGGACTTGTGAAGAATGATGCCTATCTACAACCTTATGAGGATGCTATACGTGGCAGACATGACCATGCCTTGTGGAAATTGAATGTATTGACCAACAATGGAAAAACGAAGTTGACAGATTTTGCCAATGGACATAAATATTATGGCTTGCATAAGACAACACGCGGTTGGGTCTTCCGTGAGTGGGCACCAAACGCTACAGCTATCTATCTCGTGGGCGACTTCAATAATTGGGAGGAAAACGATAAATATAAGGCTAAACGCATTGATGAGGCAGGTAACTGGGAACTTAAACTGCCAACAAAGGCAATGAAACACGGTGACCTTTTCAAGATGCACGTTTATTGGAATGGTGGCATGGGCGAACGCATCCCTGCATGGGCAACACGTGTGGTGCAGGATGAGGAGACAAAGATATTCTCGGCGCAGGTGTGGAACCCAGAGCCATACGAATGGAAGAAGAAGACATTCAAACCGAACAAGTCGCCACTGCTCATCTACGAGTGTCATATAGGTATGTCGCAGGATGCTGAGAAGGTTGGCACATATAACGAGTTCCGCGAGAACGTGCTGCCACGAGTCAAGGCAGACGGCTACAACTGCATACAAATAATGGCTATTCAGGAACATCCTTACTACGGATCGTTCGGCTATCACGTAAGTTCGTTCTTCGCCGCTTCTTCGCGCTTCGGAACCCCCGAGGAACTAAAGGCACTCATCGACCAAGCACATAAGGACGGCATCACCGTAATCATGGATATCGTTCATTCGCACGCTGTGAAGAACGAAACAGAAGGCTTAGGCAACTTAGCAGGCGACCCTAACCAGTACTTCTATCCTGGCGAGCGCCATGAGCATCCGGCTTGGGACTCGCTCTGCTTCGATTATGGCAAGGACGAGGTGATGCATTTCTTGCTTTCTAACTGCAAGTACTGGATGGAGGAGTTCCACTTCGACGGTTTCCGCTTTGATGGCGTGACTTCAATGCTCTACTACAGTCATGGTTTAGGCGAGGCGTTCTGCAACTACGGCGACTACTTTAACGGACATCAAGACGATAACGCCATCTGCTATCTCACTCTTGCCAACCTGCTTATCCACGAGGTGAACCCACAGGCTATCACTATCGCTGAGGAGGTGAGTGGTATGCCGGGTCTTGCAGCCAAGTTTAAGGACGGTGGCTACGGCTTCGATTATCGAATGGCGATGAATATACCTGACTTCTGGATAAAGACCATCAAGGAACTTCCCGACGAGGCATGGAAGCCAAGTTCTATCTTCTGGGAGACAACAAATCGTCGCTCGGACGAGAAAACTATCAGCTACTGTGAGAGTCACGATCAGGCACTCGTTGGTGATAAGACTATAATCTTCCGACTTATCGACGCTGATATGTACTGGCACTTCCGTCGTGGCGACGAAAACGACCGCGTGCATCGCGGCATCGCACTGCATAAGATGATTCGCCTCGTTACGGCTTCTACTATCAATGGTGGCTACCTCAACTTCATGGGCAACGAGTTTGGACACCCAGAGTGGATAGATTTCCCACGCGAAGGCAATGGTTGGAGCCATAAGTATGCACGCCGCCAGTGGAACCTCGTGGATAATCCTGACCTCGATTACAAGTTCCTCGGTGACTTCGATCACGATATGCTGCAAACACTGAAGCTTGAGAAGAACTTCCAGAAGACTCCTGTGCAGGAAATATGGCACAACGATGGCGATCAGATTCTCGCTTACATGCGTGGCGATCTCATCTTCGTGTTCAACTTTAGTCCGACACGCTCGTTCACCGACTACGGATTCCTCGTGCCGACAGGTTCTTATGACGTGGTTTTAAACACCGACGCGAAGAAGTTCGGTGGTAACGGACTCTCAGACGATAGCATTACTCATCTCACTAACTATGATCCAGCTTACGTATCTGAGCATAAGGAATGGCTGAAGCTGTACATCCCAGCACGTTCGGCTGTTGTATTGAAAAAGAATTAGAATAAGGCAGAGGAGAGGGTTAATGAAAAATCAAGGATTGTTGACACGCGTGATGTGTACGTTTGTGTTCACACTATTCTGCTTTTACTATCTTTACTGCTATCAAGCCGATTTGCTTACGGTGATGCAGCACGTATTATCACAAGGACAGACCCACTACAACCATTTTGTGGGGGCTGTCCTGATAACGCTTGTTGTGTTGCTCATACAAATTGGTGTTGTTAGAATATTACAACGGAAACGGTTGGCATGGGCACTGACGTTCGTACCTTCCGCTCTTTGTCTGATAATGCTTACCAATATTGGGGTGTCTCCCGACAGCGGAACGCTCGCGTTTGGTGTGTGGCGATATATTGCGCCAGTGCTGATAGTTGTTTTTTTCTTGATTGTATTTGTGGTGAACAATAGCGGTGTGCTCGATTCGTTGCCACGAGTTTGGAGCAATCCAATAAGAGAGTTATGGTTAAATCTTCTGATTTTGACCATACTGATGCTCACAATCTGCTTTGTCAGCAACGACGATAAGTATTTTCATGCACGTATCCATGCTGAGCAATGTCTTCTTGATGGCGATTATGACGCAGCCTTAAAGACTTTGCGTCGATACGATGTGAGCGACCGCAATATCTCTATGCTTGCCACGTATGCACTGGCTAAAAAAGGAGAACTTGCTGAACACATGTTCGATTATCCGGTTGTGGGTGTTGACGCAATGCTTCCAAACGGTAAGGATATCAAGTTCGAGCTTTATCCCGAATACCAGCTTTACGTATATCTCGGAGGACGCTACAAGCAGACAATGAATGCACGTCAGTATATTAATTTCCAGCGTCGCATTAATCGTGTCAACAAACCAATGGCCGACTATGTGTTGTGTGCGCATCTGTTAGATCGCAATCTGGATGCTTTCGTTGCTGACTTAAAGAAGTATTATGAGGTGAACGACTCGGTAACGTTGCCACGCCATTATCGTGAGGCACTTACGCTGTATATGCATACGCACACTGCGCCTGCTATAATATATAAGGATAATGTAGGAGCAACTGACTATGAGGACTATCAGCTCTTGGAGCGTAAGTTCGACAACGAACACGATAAGAAGAATGCACTACGGTGTATGTTTGGCAATACTTATTGGTATTACTATGATTATCAAAAATAAAAAACGTGTATGGCAGTTATGTCATACACGTTTTTTATTTCTTTGATTTTATTATAATGGGTAGTGTAAACAGAACTGTGTCACGGCTCTGATTTTTTATTCTTTCCCTCTTAT
>ERZ1027060.98-NODE-98-length-32924-cov-69.207429_pt1 | contig 32924 bp, 30 predicted proteins | sample MGYA00519424_ERZ1027060 | MGnify/ENA primary metagenome ERZ1027060 (study PRJEB26926, sample SAMN06164500) | human gut metagenome | biome: ENVO:00009003; feature: ENVO:2100002; material: ENVO:00002003 | host: Homo sapiens | place: USA | collected 2012 ... | reverse complement strand
GGGAGTGGGAATGAAAGTTAAGAACAAGCCTTGACACAGTTTAAATTACACCCCCGGAATATTGGAGAGCCATGCGGCTCTCCTTTTTCACTTTATTGATAATGCAATCTAATATAATCCTCATGCAGCGTTTCCCGCTTTATTTCCTCATCAAATTCTTGGATACAATTTGCAGCCCATTCCCTCACCTCTGTGAATTTATGATTCAGCAACTGCTCCATACACATCTTGTGATGCTGAAACAAACCTATTACAGAACCAGTCCAACCAAAAGTATGTATGTTTACATGAATTCCACTCAGTACCATAGCTTGATTGCCATAAGTATCCAATATCCATTGCATTATCTCGCTAAATGAATTGCATTCCCACATGTTGCCATCATATATAGGCATCATTTCAGCAATTCTTACAGGAGCATTATTAGGATGTTTAAGACACATATCTTTAATTCTTTCATTACCTAACTGAAATAAAGGACCAGCTCCAAATCAAGCCCCAGAACCAATTTCATTCTTCACTTGAAGAATAAAACCAAGATATTTATCATCAGTAAAAGCAGCCTCAAAATCATTCCACACCTCATCCGTATATTTCTCCAACAAAATACTACAAAGACCATCAAAATTTGAATGCAAATAGCCATGATTAAAACCTTCTATCAGTTTTTTGTTCATCTTCTTGGCAAATACCGCATCATGATGTCTCTCCAAGACAGCTTCTTGATTGATTTCTTGGAGTTTATCCATCATTCGATTAAATAAATCCATTGACCTTTCACCCTGTTTGTTTGGGCGTAGATGGAAATCCGAAAAATGCAAAATCTTCATAGTATATCCTATTATATATAAGTTAAATCATAATTCTCTTGGCAAATAAAACTGCGTACAATCCTTTTGATACACAATTTTGGTTGCACTTTCATTCTGTAGCACTGCTCTTAAAGAAGGTTCTATAGCCTCTGGATTTGGATCCTGTATATAAACAGTCTTCAAGTAAGGCATGGCTGCAAATATCTTTCTATCTATTTGTCTATTGAAATATGGGAACGAATAACCTATGACAACTACCGTCGTTGTATCAGATGTTACTTTCTGAAGCATATCAAACATTTGCCTTTGCCTCTCAGAAGTCTCCCAAGCATAAGATAGACGTGAGGTAAATTGATAGCCAAATGCCGAAGTATCAGCACCCAAATTATCATAATATTCAATCAACTGAATAACAGAATCCACATCTCTATGCTTGGATATATAATCCACCATACAGAAATCATCAAAATTAGCAGAACCATTCACTTTGAATATTTTCCCACAATTACCAGAATCTTGATAATCTATATGAGCATTTTTGTCATATATCGGCAGGTTTCCAGTCTTTGAATAATTCCTATATGCCATTTCAAACTGGGAGTCGTAGTTCCAAGAAATGACACTTATTCCATTGGGAATAGATAATGTTTCATTTTGCAGAATATTAGCAAGAAAAGTATCATACCTTTGATCTGTCTTAGATACTAGTTGAGCCCAAACAAAGAATGTAGTAAGGACATTCTTCAAACGTTTCAGATCGTTGGTTCTCCTAGTCAGATACAACTTTTTTCCATAAGTATCAATGGTCGCATGTTCCTTATTAGCTTGATAAACCTCTTCAATATCTGCTATCAAGCTATTACGCTTATGATTAAGATCGTCACCTCCTACACGAAACTTATTCAAAAATGAATAATCATTTGTATCAATCGGAGTATTCACTACAGCTTCCTTAAAAGAAAGGAGACATTTACCTATTTCATTGATAACAGGTAATCCCCCATGAATTAGAAGTCGCTCATTATCCGTTCCTTTCCCAATCAATTCTCGAGCATCGTTTTTACCATAACTAGCCCCTGCACCAATATAATATATAATTTTGCTCATATATCTAGATTGTTTCAAAATCCTTTCTCGGCATGCCATAATCCTTATAACATTCTGTATCTTCAATTTCCTTCCATGCCTTGTGAAGATACACCTTCACATCTTCAGGCAACTTACCTTCTGCTACAAGCCCATGAAAGACTCTCAACATATCGTTGACGGCATACTCAGGACTATACATATCATCAAAGTAGTTATAATGCTCATCTATGACAAAATGCCGGCACATGGATTTTGTCATTTGCATAAATTTCAACGCTGCATCCATATACTCCCCCTTGGCAATCATCCGCTCAATTTTCCTATTCTCTTCAAGCATCAACTGCCAAATCAAATCACAATTCCAACCGATATTTCTACTGTTGAAGATACGAGTCTCATAATCCTCATTCAACGGAATGACAGACTTTGCCTCTTTCTCTGCTTCAATTCGTTCCTTTTCCTCTCGCTCCTTTTGAAGGGCTATGCGTCTTGCCTCTCGCTCTTCCTCCTCACTCATTTCTCGCTCTACAGCTACTGTTTCACCAGTGAAAGGAGCCGCAGGAACCAAGACTAGCAACTTCTTCTCCAGCCCAGGGAAGTTACCATATTCCTTTGAATGTGTCATGATATACGAGCAAACCTCTTGGCGCATTGTCTCATTGTTCCAAGCCTTTACCGTCTCCACCAAAGCAGTATAACTCGCCAACACCAACTTTCCTATTCTCGACTTGTATTCACCTATCAGTACCGCAATATCATCACGGTTAATCAGCAATGGCAGATGCTCACACAATCCTTTTGCAATGGCAAATGCTGCATCTGGACGATTCTTAGCCAATATCTGTGGAATAGATTTCTTGTGCCAACGCTCCAACAGTCGCAACTGATGCATAAAATCCTCATTGTCCTTAGGCTTGAATGTCACTTCCTGCATGAAATACTTTCCATACGCCTCCTCATAATTCACTGCTAAACCACGAGGTACAAAATCTATCTTCGGTCGCTCCATCTGTCTGCGATAATGCTCCACCTCACGCATCCTCTTTTGTTTCTCATCCCATTGGATACGCAAAAGTTTCTCTTCTCTGATTCTAAGTTCTACATCTTTAAACTCAGGAGTCTTCATCGCCTCCTCTTTAAGATGATTCTTGATGACTTTGTTCAAGTATCTTCTCCATGCCTCTTTGTTCTCCTCATTAACGAACGGAGGACACTCATCTGCGGATGAAGCTAGCCTAGTAATCTCGTCAAACTGGAGATACCATCGATAACGTTTATGTTGGTTGTGATTTTCCATTACAATGTATTTTTCTTGTTACCCATTCATCATAGCTCAACAACATTTTCTTTTCCAAACCATTCTTGAGCCTTATCAATTACACTTTTAGTAGGCTTGTGATAAAACACAGCCAAACGTTCCATAGCCCTAGTACAACATACATAGAAGATTTTTTCTGTTCTAACAACAACACTTTCTGTACGAGAGGTTGAAGTAAACAACTTGTCGAAATTATAATTGTTCCATCTGCCATTGTCCAATATCACTAACACATTATCAAACTCTGCTCCCTTAGTTCTATGCTGAGTTGAAAATGGAGTTTGACCTTCAAGATAATTGTAAAGGTTAACAAACTCTTGGTATGGCACTTCCATCATACGGTCATATATATATGGGGAACGCTCTTTGTAATTCCGTACTTTGTCATCTATCAGACAGATATTTTGCTCATCCGCCAATTCTATTACTTCTTGAATTGTTTTATGCTCTATGTTTTGAAGAGATTCAATAGAAGCCTTCAATTTTTTCTTATCTTCAATGCTTCTAATACTTCTTTCCCTTGTATATCCTGTCACTTTCAAAAATTCAGATACATTTCCATTCTGAAATAACCGTATAGCCTGTTCTATCTTACACAAATGCTTTACTAAAGGCGAACGTTTAGAACCTGTTTTGCTTTCTTCGTCTTCACTTTGCTTCTTGTCATCAACAAGTTGAGAATTTTCCACATAGGTGCGTCTTAAAACCAAATAATTGTAGTTTTTAGCTTTCTCAAACAATGACATATGGTCATCAATGAAATCTTTCTGTCCCTGAGTAGGCTTGTAACTTTTTTCATCAACACCTTTCTCACATAATGCTTTTAGAATTTCTCCGAATGTCATCTCAGACATTTCTTCATCAGAAATATTTGATTGTACACAGGTTTGTAATTTGCCTCCTTTTATGTATTTCAGCAAAAGATCTCCACTATATATTTCCATCAATGTAGAAAAGCCCGCCTTTCCTGCAATCAGATTATGTGTAAGATTTAATTCTTTTGTCGCTTTTGCATCATGGAAATTCCATTGCTTTTCCTCTGAAAGATAACTTCTAACTAAAGAAAGGACATCACCATCCTTTTGTGTATACAAAAACAAGCATTGCCCATCCTTTATCTGTCCATTTCTCATATTTGGAGCTTTTACATCGCCAGATGGTACTTGCATCAATCCATCCGTTCTGATTTTATTTGCCAAATCAATAACCATTTGGGGATTGCGCCTGTTTTGAAGTTTCTGAACTTCAAAAACTTCACCCTTATTTCCATCATATTTATAAGCATTCAAGTCACCAATACCTTTATCGTAAATACATTGCATGGCATCACCGAAGAAACCAATGATACATTTTTTGCCAGACTGCTTCAAATATGACAGCATAATCTCTACCACCATAGGGAAAGTATCTTGATACTCATCTATCATGATAAAAGGATAACGGCTCTTCAATATATCTGACAATTTTGGATATTCCTTGAACATTTCGTGCGCAACAATTATCACCTCATCGTGCGATAGAACACCTTCCTTCAGATTGGTATGTTCTTGATAACTTATACCAACAGGCTCTTCTCTGTTACTATAATAGTCTGCTGGAATTTCTTCCATACCAGATATTTGTAATGCAGAATCGGGAGTGTTCAGAAGTTTAATGACCACATTGCACAATTCTTTCTGATAATTTTTGATATTGTCCCATAGGAAATCGTGGATAGTTGATACCCTTAAATTTTCATGATTCACTCTTTGTGCAATCTCTTTTACAGCTGCATTGGTGTATGTTATACATGCAACCAAGGAAGATGGATAGTTTTCTATAATCCATCTTACAACCTCCACAAGCGTGTAAGTTTTACCACTGCCAGCGCCGCCACTCAACAAAAAATCGTGTCCTTGTTGGATGTACTCAGTTATTTGAGCCAATTCATCCTTTAATCTTTCCTCAGCCATAACAATCCTTCTTTAATGTAATTAGGTATATTCCAGTGACCATTTTCTGGATTTGTCTCAGTATTACCATGGAGCAGAATTTCTATCGCCAAAGAAGACTTACCGTTTACACCATTTTGTGCTAATTCATAAGGATTATTGTCTTCTTGGAATTTTTCAACACATTCCGGGTCTAATGACAAAAATGAATTTGATGTTATGAATTCCTTATTTTCAGAAAAGAAAGCATCCTCAAAACTACGAGGTTGGTATGCTCCATTCTTACCATATTGAAAAGCTATCATAAGGTTTCCATTGTTGTTTCGTTTCCAACAGATGGCTGCATCATCCCAAGAAAGTTTCACAGGTACATCTGAAAGAATGTCTTTAATACTGCTGATTTTCAAGAAAGACTTGATAGAGGCATTAGATGTTACCATGTTATCATCTGTTGCATCATATGGGGCTTTTTCATATTTTGTTGTCTTTCTACCATTTTTGTCAGTTTTCTCCACAGGTTTACAACAGTCTAAATCTGTTATTATTAAACATTTTCTGAGTCCAATAAATCTCATGAACTTTTCGAAAATATGTGAATACGCTCCAACCTCAATAATTGATACATTCTGCGACAAAAGATAAGTTTCATTTTCTTCAGGTTCATGTTCCTCATCTATCATCTTCATCATAGCTGGAAGTAGTATCCTCTCTGTGTCACCCTCTATAAAAATAGCTTTGTCAGCAAAGAACAATTCACTTCTATTCAACGTAAGATATTGCTTTAGAAATGCGAAGTATTGTTTGTATTCTGCGTCACCCTCATATTCCTTTTGCAAATCCTTCATATTTTTGGCAATTACACTGTTTTTCTCAAAGATTCCATTCTTCTGAGAATGCACCATGTATTTTATATCGTTAAAATCACAATCAGCCACGATATGAGCAGAGTGAGAGCTAACAATATATTGCAACTTGCGAGAAATCCCATCTTTATGCAAAATTCCCTGTTTCAGCAATTCCTTGATATTTTTGATGAAAACATATTGCATCTGTGGATGAGTATGTGCCTCAGGTTCCTCTATAAACAGCAAATTAATATCTGCAGGCTTACGTTCTTTGTTCCTTTGCATCTTCTTAATAATGAGATCGATGTCAAATATCATCGAAATCAAATTCATATAACCAAGGCCATTATAGTTTTCTGGCAGTTCCTTATCTGCCTGTTGATAAACGACAGTTGTGTTACCTTTCAATAATTCTCTATGTTGCAAAGAAGAAACCACCTTTATGATAGTTTCATTTTTTGACATACCACCAAACGTTTTCACCTTATTAATAATATCCGCAAACATCTTGTCATAAACAGAAGAAAGAACAACGTCCGTATCTTTTAATCTATCTTGAAATTGTTCTATAGCTTCTTGTTGCTTGTCATCAGTTTCTTGAACTTTATACAATTCAGATGTTTGTGTGGATAAGGTCTTATCAACCTCTTTATTGTCAACATTCCTTTTTGCGTTGATGTATTGGAAATTCACAACATCTTTAAGATTGAAGTTTGTTACATCTTTCAAATTAATATAATTCTCTTCCTCAAAAGATTCTGTATCCTTATTAATATGAATAGATTTTCTTATCAGAAAGAAATATAAAGACTGCTTTGAATCCAAGAAATCGTCAAGTGTCTTAGCAACATATTGCCCTTCCTTCTCACGAGATTTTGCTTCCTTTTCTTTTTCGTGGTTCTCAAAAGTTTGATAAGCTTCTCTAAGATTCAAATACATGTCGTATGATAATGTATAATCAAATCCAAGCCCCAAGAAGTTATTTGCAACATCCAAGTCCATAAGGATGGGACTGATATATTCCAAGTCATCCTTATCATTATACTCTATCAACAAACGAAGACGAATACCTAATTCTTCATAATCTTTCTGTTCGAGTTTTTCATTTTCTATCAATTCTTTCAATTCCGTTCTAAAATCCAAATTGAAATCATTGTATTGAAATTTCTTGGTCTCTCCATAATTTAAAAACTTGTCAAGAACAACCAAGAGAGAAGTCTTTCCAACATTGTTCTTACCAATGAGGAGAGATAGGTCATCTTCCAACTCCAGTTGAAACTCTTTCAAGAGTCGAAAATTCTCAACTTTTATTTCTTTTATTTTCATTGATTCGTTTGATTACTAGTTTTACTGATAATATGTGGAAGTAGGAAACAAAGTTGGTTAAAACTTTTATTCCACACCTTCCAAAAGAAGAACCACGCTCTGAATCCTTATTGGATGTTCTAACTACTCGTATCCCAATCAGTAAGCCCATCAGCTTACGGATTGGGATTTTATCTTTTCGTTTTGCCAAACAAATCAGAATGAGTACCAGTTGTTAACATCAACAGAGTCAATTCCGTGTCATTCTGTTCCCATATCAAAAGCCAATCTGATTCAATATGAGCTTCCCACTCACCTTCATGATTACCATGAAGTATATGTGGTTTGTATTCTGAAGTTAACATACCATTTTCTACCAATAGGGAAATCGCTTTCTTTAATTTTTCTATTGGATAGCCACGCTTCCGACAAAGTTTCAACGCTTTGTCGAATCTTTTAGTTGTTCCTAATTTATACATCACTTACCAAGAATAGTGTCAAACATTTCATCAACAGAGTTCCATTGTGTAACTCTACCTTTAGCAACATCCTCTTCAGCAAGTTCCAATTCTGTTTTCTTAGGTTTCAAAACCGAAATAGAACTTACTCCATTGAGCATTTGAATGGCACTTTTAAGTTTATTGACCAAAGATGGGTCTGATATTGAAACCACTAACTGTGGTTCTTTCAATCCTATCGTTCTTGCTTTCATAATCTATCCTCCAATTATTAAAACGTTTAACTTGCCGCCAAAGATACGGTTTTTTCTCGAAACTACCAAGAAAATCAAAAGAAATCTGTGATAATCCGCGAAATCTGTGGGACTAAAAGAAATCTGTGGGACTAAAAATAAGCGGTTTCCTCTTCTTCACTGAGGGAGAGAAGACCGAGATAATCAATTATTTCTTATTCTTCATCCTCCAAAAGAAGTGCCATACCCTAAAGAATGGCTCACTCATAGCCTCAGCAGGAAAATACTTCATGAGCCTTATATCCCTATACACCCTTTGGAGATTATGCCCGAGCTTTGATCTCCCAAAGCGATTCCTCTCATCATGCTTTCCGAAGTTTCCAGCTTCCAGCACTTCATTCAATACAAATTTCCCATACTGCTCATTCGGAGGAACGATAAGACGAGAGGCAGGCATGCCGAACACCTCCTGCATGATATACATGATACCCCCGGCAAACTTCCACAACCCCAACTCCTTCAATTCCTTCAGCACTCTATCCCTAATCAATAATAAATCATCACTAATCAATACATAGTAGTAATCAAGAAGTTGCCTTAGCCCAATCCCCTCATTCATCAGATGAGCAAAGATATGAGTCAACTGGAAGATGAGATTGAATTCCGCTGTCGGAATCGCAATCTCACCTTGTTCCCCCAACATTACCTGATGCGAGAACTGCTCCTCCTTCACCCTCTCATAATATTTCTGAAGCTTTCTGTTATGCCAGAAGCACAGCAGGAAGCTAGGGCGATAATGCACTTCAACCTCCACACCCTTATACGGTGGGAACTCGATGTGGTGATAGCATGCCTTTTCATGAGGCGAGATAGAGCGGACAAAGGAGATAACTCGTTTATCTCCACCTTCCACCCAGATATCAATATCGCCAGGAGTCCGGGAATAAGGATTCGGATACAACAATGCATTCCCCTGTCCTTTCAAAATGCAGGTTCTGAATCCCTTCTTCCTGAACCACTCAGAAACCTGAATGGCAGCATCGTTCAACCGAACATTTGCCTTCTCCAACATCTGGCTTTCCGCCATCCATTGGAGCAGTAACACCTTCTTCATCCCTACATGTTCCGCAGGTAGCTTCTTGATACCATCAAAGAGAACACCCACCAGGCATTGCTTCTTGGCGATAGCATATATCTCTTTCCAATCCGCCTCCTTCAAAGAATCAGGTATTTCCTTGGCTGAACCAATGCAGAATCGCAGGAAATCAAAGAATATCTGATGTTGCTTTGATACTATCATCATTTCTTCAACCCTTGATACACTCCTCCTACTTCATCAGCAATCTGGTCCCAATCATATTTGCTCATGTCGTAATTCATATGCTGCAATGGGGCCTCGATAATCTTTCCGAGTTTTTCAGAAAGTTCATCTACATTACCACAATGGAAGTAATCATCCTTTGGCAAGCCAACCTCCAGATTCGCAGGAATATCACTCACTACCACCTTTACACCATAGCTCATCGCCTCCAACAGGGCAATCGGCAAACCTTCGTGCGAAGATGGAAGACAATAGCAGCGGCAATTCGTCAACAGTGAATGAAGCTTTCTGCCCTTGATAAAGCCAGTAAGCACCACACCATTTTCCCTTGCCATCTGCTTCAATCCCAACGAATACTCATCCTCGAAATCCGTATCACCAGCCAGTACCAGCTTGTAGCCCTGTTCTATTAACTTATCATTCTTAACTATCAACTGTCTATACGCTTCCACCAGATGGTGCAGGTTCTTCTCGGGCACAAATCTGCACATACCCAGGATATACTTTCCCTTCTCTATCCCTAATTCTTTGAAATATTCAGGATAGTCACAGATCTCAGGCTCAGAGACACCATTATATATAAGGTGTACATTCTTCGTTCTTCCATATTTACGGGCAATGAGGTTCTTAATGACATTAGAGATAACGATGACATCATCGGCAAACATGCAGCCCATCCGCTCACCCATCTTCAGGATAGTCTTGGCAGCAAATCCCCACTTGTCCCTGTCATAGTCAGGGCCATGATGAGTAAACACCACCTTCATGCCCAGCAATTTGGCGTATGGAACCAGCAGCGCAGGACCGATGGCATGGATATGCAATACATCTGCGCCCAACTTCTTCGCCTCATTGATGGCACGGAAAGTATGGATGATGGCCTCGAAACTCTTCTTCTTAGGAGAAGGAATCGTTACCAGTTTCACTCCTTTCCATTCATGCAAGTCATCCTTCACATAGTTCGAACGACGGATCAACGTTACATCATAACCACGCTCCACCATTCTAGGGAACAATTCCTCACAATGCGTCTCCACGCCACCCATGATATTCGGGATACCACGAGTACCTGTTACAACTATTTTCATAAAAAACTAGAGATTTTCAAAATAAAAGTATTACCTTTGCAGGCATGAATAAGATTTCAAACTATATCAAAGAAGCCATACAGTACTTCTGCATCATCTTGGTGTCGATGCTTTCCGCACTGTGGCTTCTTATCAATCATAAGAGAATCAAGTGATTACTTGATTTCAATATTTCTATCAGTTTCCTTCTTGGTTGCCTCATAACCCTGGCTAGCCACGTCAGCGTTCACGATGTCCTCGCCACGCTTGCCCTTCAAAGCTTCCTTTGAATCGGCAGAAAGACCATTGTTTACCACTGCATTCATATCGCAGGTAGAAAGCTTGTCAAGCTGTTCCTTGGTCACTTTACCATCACGATATTCGCAGCAGATAGGGTTCTCATACATAGAGTACTTCATACCGAGCAGGCTCTTCAGCTTGTGCTTAGCCACCCACAGGGCAGGAGTCTTGATGTACTTGTGCATGGCAGGAGAAACAGAACCGATCATCCAGCAGTTTCTGTCACAATGTCTTACCTTCTTGCGAACCTGCTCAGCCTCTGGAGAATTCCAAAGCTCATCCCAGGTCTGGCGGTTTAGGTTACCCATCACCTCCTTGTCCTTGGTACCATTACATGGCATCACATCACCGTATGGGTCGATGAAGAAGGTATCGAAACTCATATCGCAAGGCAAGAGACGCTTCTGACCATAGATATAGTTGATGAGTCCATGGTTGAAGTAAGCACGGAACCACTTCTTAGGAGAGTTAGACTTCAACAGTTCGTTCACCAGATTCTCGAAGTTCTTAGCCACCATCGGACGGTCGTGGATGATGTTCTTAGCCTCAACGAAATAGAAAGAGTTATGGAGCGATGCGGTAGCAAACTCCATACCCATCTTGTTGCTCAGTTCATAGAGAGGCACGAGGTCTGGAGCGTTCTTGTCCTGAACGGTCATACCGAAGCCCACATCCTTCAATCCCATCTCGCAGAGCTTCTTCAGGGTAGTATAGCCACGGTTGAAACCATTGTTCAAACCACGGATTTCATTGTTGGTCTTCTCCAAACCCTCGATAGAGATACGGATACCAATCTGTGGAAACTCCTTCGCCAGGTCGATGATACGGTCGGTGAAGAAGCCGTTGGTAGAGATTACGATACGGTCGCTCTTCTTATAAAGCTCACGTACGATATCCTTCAAGTCCGTACGGATGAAAGGCTCACCACCTGTGATGTTGGTAAAGTACATCTTAGGTAGCTTCTTAATAGTCTCTATAGAGATTTCCTCCTCAGGTTTAGAAGGAGCCTTGTAACGATTACACATAGAGCAACGAGCGTTGCAGCGGTAGGTCACGATGACCGTACCATTCAATTTCTTTTCTGCCATAATATTAATTATCTGTTATGTTTAAACATTCTTACAATAAACTACATTTTTAATAAGCTTTGGATACTTCGTCTATTTTTTATGTAGGCAAAATATCAACAATATCTAGTCCTTCAATAGCTGATTTCAATTCCATTCCCGAAAAGTGCTGAATATAATCCTCAGAGTTATTATTCCAAGAATCTTCTACTTCAAAATCTGCATTACCATATATTTTCTCATGATAAAAACAACGCAGACAAAATGTTGTCCACTCTTTTATATTGAGAGCTGATACTTTTTGAACATTACCATTTACCTTGACCGAAACAAAAAAATTATCTGGAAGACCTAATTCGGTTCCAAAATCAAGAATCGGTCTAACATTCAAGAAATCTCCACTAGTAGACAGTATTCCTGTGTGCAAATACTTTGACCTTATAGCATATAATCCCTTAAATAACTTTCCTAAATCATCAGACAAGTATTTGGTAACAAAATCCTTAACTCTTGCAGCTATCTTATACTTTACGTTTCCACATGCTGCACAGACCTCATGAGAGCCTTCCTCAAAAGAAGCCGTTTCTATAGCGGAAAGATAATGCATGATACAATGAGTATATTTTTCCTGCTTATTCTTAACTTGCTTCCTCATAGCTCCATATGTATGTGTTGGCAAAGATATACTGACCGCATCATCAAATGCTTCTTGTTCCTTCATTCCATCTTGCACATGAATACATCCTAATAGGAAATATTTTACTAAATGAGAGAAATGCAAGTCCCTTTCAACAAAAACATATTCATCTAGAAAGCGAGAGCCCTCCTCAGATAACAAGATAACATCTTCCGAGATAGCATAACCATCTATGAAGTTTTTCATGTAAATAGGCTGAGCAATCTCTATTTTCTCTTGCAAAATCGAATCTTCCAATAGAGGATAATCAAACAAGATATTTGTTTCAACCGCCCAAAAGGCCGAAAAATACGTCATCCGTTTCATTCCCAAATGATAAGCTTCATACTTATCAGCACAAGCCACATCAAAAGAAACATAAATCTTATCATCCTGAGAATATAGCCTAAAATGCTTACCTACATAAGTATGAACTTTCAACTTCTCAAATTTGCTGTAAAGCTCAACTGTATAATGGAATGTATGTAACAGTTCCATTTCTTCTTTTGCCTGCAAAACTATTTTGCGAAGTTTTTGGTATGTCTGATGATCATTGTGAATACCAGAATAGAAGCAAATACTATCAATATCACCTTTCTTCACATAAGATATTGCCACATGAAAATTTCCCAAAGAAGTGTTTATGTTGCCCAGTACCAAAACTTGATTTTTCTTACCTTTATATTTTTGTGGCAAATAAGCCCAAGGAACATATCCATTCGCATGACTAGGAGCATATTGAGCATCAAACAAAGCCCAAAGTTTCCATAAAAAATGGTTAGAGTTTTCCTCTCCCTTTAAGCCAACATCTATTCGTTCAAAGTCATCGAAGTCAACCTCTTTGACAACATAGGGTAATAAAGGTGTTGAAACTCTTATTTTTAAAGCCATATTAACAATACTTTGTGTGTTTCTTTGTTAAACTTATTATTTAGCAAATCTATGAAATACCTCATAGTACATTTTCGCCGAATTATGCCAAGAAAAGGCAGATGCTCTTTCATAACATTGGCGAGCTACCTCATTACAGAATACATCATCAAATAAGATTTCATGTAGCTTGCCCTCGATTTCCTGAATATCCACAGGATTAACACCCACAGGAATATCACCTACTACTTCAGGGAAACAAGACGTATTAGGGCAAATTACAGGAATACCACAAGACATAGCTTCCAATACAGGTAGACCAAAACCTTCATAGAATGAAAGATACATCATAACCTTTGCACCAGCATAAATCAAAGGCAAATCTTCATCAGAGATATAACCTGTAAAAACAATATCATCCTTATATTCAGATTCATTTACATAGTTATATATAACTTCAGAATTGAATCCCTTCTTACCTACAATAACCATTTTCTCTGTGATTCCAGCCTTTTTCTTCAAAGCAAAAAATGCTTTCAATGCCGACATAATGTTTTTGCCAGGATAGTCTATGGTTCCAACAAACAAGCAATACTGTTTATATTCCAAATTATATTTTGCAATACAAGACTTAACCTCACCCTCATCATACTTTCTAAATCGAGAACGATCGGCTGCATTAGGAATCACTCTAATCTTAGCTTCATCTGCATTGCAGAATTTAATGATGTCTCGCTTTGAACATTCAGAAACTGAAGTAATATAAGAACTGTTTCTTACCATCAACGGATCTATCACCTTACGGTACATCATTCTGAGTTTGCTGAACTTATTAGGCACATTAAACTCTATCAAATCATGAATGGTAACTATCGTAGGAATTCTCTTCCAAAGAAGCAAAGAGAAATTTGGTATATAAGCGATATCACACTTATACTTCTTTTGCAACTTTTGGAATTCCCATTGATGCCAAACGATGTTCTTTAAAGAATTATTCTTTGAGACGTCAATATCCACGAACTTGATGTTAGGATATACTTTCAATACGTCATAATCCTCAAAGTCAAAGTTCTTAAAAAGAACATATTCATCATTTAAATTCATAGGTGCTAATTCCTTCAACACTTCAATCAAAACACGTCCTATACCCGTTAGCTTATTGCCAACATAGCCACTAATTGCAATTTTCATTTTTTACTTTTTTAAAAATTTCAACATACGACCTCGCTTGTCTTTCAGAAGAATACATATCTTTAAAAGTGCAAGCAATAGATTTAAGTTTATTTTCATCACGAGTCTTGCTAAGTAATCTTAGTATCTTCTCCGCTAATTCCTCGGCATCAAATGGATCATCTATATAATTCAATTTTCCCAAAGTTGTTTCTTCCAAAGCCGTCACTTTAGAAGTCAACACCTCCGTCTCATTCATAGCAGCTTCAATTGGAGTAAAGCCAAAGCCTTCCATTGTTGACACATTTACGAACAAATCAGCCTTTGAATACAACCAATTTAGCTGAGCTTCATCATATTTTTCGTCTATTAAGAACACTCGATCTTCCAGTAGCATTTTCTTGATGAAAGGAACTAGCGTGTCTGCCCAATAATTTGTCTTTCTTGCTTTAAAAAGTAAATTGTGCGGGATTCTATCTTTTATAAGGGAAAAAGCCTTTATTATTGTCAATTGATTCTTATAATCAACCATCGCATTGACATTCAAGACAAACGGAACCTCAAATAATTTTGAAGCAACCTCCAGCTTCTCCCCACAAACCACACTATTGTAAATCACATGTGTTTTTCCCTTTGAGCTAGGAAACAAACGGTTTAAATCACCTTTAGAGAATTCAGAAATCGCTATAACTTGATATATGCCATCCAAAATATGTCCATATAAATACTTATATACTGCATTTTTTAAACCAGTATTTATTTTAAAAGGTTGCACATCATGAATAACAGCTATAGTTCTTACTCGCTTTGGAATTCCTGTCCATATGGAAAGAAATGGAATAAAAAACAAATCTACAGTCTCCTCACTTATTAATTTTTCAATCTTATCCTCATTATAGGCTTTGCGGATAAAGTTTACAGGATTTGAACCTTTAGGCAAATCCAAACCGCCACAAACTCGGCTATTTGGAAATTTCCCTTTTATATATTCACAAGATGTTTTATTCGCTAAAAAAACGAAGTCTATATCTTTTACAAGCTTTTGAATGGCATGTAATAATCGCAATGCAAAAACTGATACTCCTGTTGGATTATCCTTATCAACATACGATAAATCAACTAATATTTTCATCGTCCCAATATTTTTAAAAGTGAGATCTTCACTTTCATCACACTATATCCTAATCGAAACAAAGCCTTCTCCCATTTAGGTGCACCGCTATAATTATCGACATAATACTTTGCACTTTTTATTCCACAAGCATGAATAAAGGAGCCCTGACTTTTCGCAGTTGTAGAAGCTCCTAAATGAATACAACTTATTTGAGGAAGGATGTAATTCTTATACCCATGCTCTTGCAATTTTCTAAAGAGAATATTTTCTTCAAAGTAAAGAAATGTATTTGGATCAAAATTATTAATCTCCTGCAAAACCTCTTTTCTAAACATCATACAGGAGCCTGAGGGAAGTTCTATTTCCACTTTCTTCTGGCTCAAAAGGGTTTGATTAGCTTTAAAAATTAAGGAATTACGCTTAACTCTATCAACCAGACCAAACACATTTCTATATGCCAACAAGTAGATCAGCCCTAAATTCTTTACAGAAATACACTTTCGAGCACAATTAAAATCAATAGACACATTATTCCTCTTTTTTAATAAAGGACAAACAACTCCTACACTAGAATCTTGCTCTAAAACATTCAACAATGTAGGCATAATATCATCTGTAAATAAGATATCATTATTTAATATTAATATCTTATCTATATCTGCATCATTTTCCAAAGGAATTAGTCCTTTATTGTTTCCTTGTGCATAACCATCATTAGTTTTAGATACAAGAAAATTAAATTTTTCTAAGACTACAGAACTAGAATCTAGTCTTTTATAAGAGCCTTGTTGATTCAAGAACTTTTCGATATGAACCACATCGTCGGTTTTTGAAGAACCATTATCAACAACAAGCAACTTATAAGATATTGTTGTATAAGCCATAATAGATTTAATACATTCTATTGTGTCTTTGCTATTGTTGAAATTTAATATGAGAATTCCTATCATAAATATTATTTTTAGAAATAAGAATATAATAAATCATCAATATCAGAATAAATAGTGAGCTTGCATATACTATACTGCCAGCTATAACTGAACACATCAGAAATGCAACTATAAATACATTCAAGAAGCTATCCTCTTTACTCTTTTTTATTCTTATTGAATAATAGCAAACATAAAGAAGTGCGGCAAAAGAGAAGAGACCAAAATAGAATATATATCCCGCCATACCAACATCAGCAGGATAACAATTGTGCTTACCCAAAATGCGTCCCAACCTACTATCTTTTGCAGAATAAACGCCATTACCAAAGAGATAGGTAAGTACATCCTCTTGCCCTTTATCTAAAAAATACTTTAAGTCCCATATACGAACATCCTCTTCTTTATATGCAGAGTCATCTCTTTGCTTTATCGTCATCTCTACAATAGATTGACCGATTTCTGAATTATAAACATAAGTCGCTGCACCTAGAAATGCACAAATAGCCAGAACTTTAATAAACTTGGATTTTCCTCTTAAAATATAAAATAGTAACACTAAAGACGATATAGCCATATATTGCCTTGTAAGAGAGACAAATGTTGCCCAAAAACTAAATATCACCAAATATTTGTAATTAGGCTTTTTTAAAATCAGCCATTGATTACATGAATAGCACAAAATAACCAACAACCATTCAAAGCTACCAACTCGAAGTCTAAAGCCACCGCGTCCCTCATCAACCTCAACACTACCAAAAATAGGATCAGGCATTGTCAACAAGGCACAAACAGAGGTTATAATTTGAAGGCACCCCATAATCATGATAGCGACAAGTATTTCCTGTTTATTAATAGTTGATCGTTTTAGTACAAAAAACGTAACAAATATCAAATAAACAGAAGATGCTCTAAAACCAATATCAATAGTTTGATCATGGTAAATGTACGCCATACCTATTGATATAAAAATGCTTGCAACAATATATGTAAAAGATCTATCTATTCCTGTTTTAAAAGGCTTCTTTTTAAAATTGAAAATACAAAATATAAAAATAACTACCAACGATACACCTTTCCACATTGCCTCAGACAATTCTGGTCGAATCGGTTTGGGAATGTAGCCTTCCAAACCTAAGCCACAACACATCCAAAGCAACCAAAATATATTGGATTTTTTTGTTATTTGAACCATAATTTTTTTTCAGAAAGAACAACTCTATGAATTATATAATATGATAATTTAATCACAACATATCCCACAAGAAGAGAACCTAAGATTATTAACAAGCAAAATGCCCCCCCATAAACGAGACTGTTTTCTAGTTCAGAAACTATGCGTTTATAATTTACCAGACTAGTTCCATCTGTTAACAAATAGATAAATAAATTACCAGACAACAAAACATTTAATCTTTTATTGAAATACGGAGAACTTTCATAAACAAGATAGAACATTGAAATTGCCATTAGTATAATCAATGGATTACTATATCCCAAAATAATCCAAATCGCTTTGTTTATGCCTTCCTTGTGTAAAAACAGAGAAAGTTGATTTATTAAAACAAGAACAAAGAACATCGTTACAAATGCAAAAGCATAAGAATAAATGGCTTTTTTTCTAGTAATTACTTTGTACTTATTCATATATTGACCTAGCAAATATACAAATAATATTCCCAAGACATCACTTCCTGCATTAGGCAAAAAAGCGAATATTCTAAACTGCAAGAAGGTAAACAACAGGATTAAAAGAATCTTAAACTGATTTTTATTAAGATAAACTTTACATAAATTTAAGCAAGGACTTAGCAAATATAACAAGACAAAAGCAGACATAAACCACCACTTATTTGTTGTAATAGGAAATAAGGACCGATACAATTCCTTCATGCCAATTTGCTCATGCCAGAAGAATAATCTAAAACAAACAACTCCTACACTAACCAATAGACACCACGAAAGAATGTTTAATAATTTTTCCAAAGAAAATTTGATTCCATAATATCCTGAAATAAAGACAAAACAATATGTAGCAGGAACAAATAGCGTACAGAAAAATAACATTACATTTATATTACTATATTCCACAACACCCTTACCTACATATTCGAAATCAAGTCCATGAACAATCAAGTGCCAGGCAAAAATAAAGCACATGAGCACTAAACGTAATACTTCTATTTTTGTATTTCTAGTTTTCATATAATAAACATCATTCTTACTATTTTATAATTTTCTTTTTAAAATATTTAAATAAAGAAGTAACAAATTGACTATAAGTTATTTTACCATCACTGTACATAGCAGCAATCAAATCATTTTCCTCCATATGTTGCATGGGATTACCTTCCAATTCAAAACTTATAGCGTTGTCAATCAACTGCTTTTTATGCTTTTCAGCCACATTTCCATAAGCCTTTAACACATTGGGATCCTTAAAGCTATTTCCAGTAGCATCCCAACCCATATTACGAACCTTACTAATAGCAGGATTCACTACATACATATTTTTTAATATCATATAACATGCCATTACGCAATCAGTAATCCAAAAATACTTTGACTTATCACGAAACACATAACTCAAATACTGGTGTAATCTATTGAGTCCATGATGCTTAATCTTCAATGCATTTCTGAATGAGAAATTATTTTCAAAATATCCATTTCTAATCTCATCTGTTGTTTTTTCTATCTTTGGCGTCCAAAGACCATATCCCCAACATGACAAATCAGTACTATGAAAGAAACAATTACACCCATCTGTCATAAATGGATAAGGATGACAATATCCACATACTGCGAAGACCTTATCGTCATCTTTGTATTTTTCCAAACAAACATTCATGTATTTCAAGAAGTTTGGAGAGAATACATTATCATCTTCCGAAATGATATAGTACTCAAAGTTCTTACGCATTTCTGCATGTAACAATGCAAAATTAGATGTTGGGCCACCAACTCCACAATTTTGGTTTCTTCTATAAACTATGAGCTTATGAAAATGATTGTTACTCTCTTTTTCTTTCAGATATGCATCTATTTTCTTCCATCCCTCCACATACTTCTCTGAAGGAGGAAAATCCAATGCGACATACACATCTGTCTCATCAGCCATAGTGCACTTTTCCAATGATTCTAAGCAATCATGGAAATGATCGTATCTGTTTAATGTTCCTATAATTACTGGTGCTGCTTTCATAATTTATATTTTTACGTTCACACAATTTTATTCATTGTATTTTATTTCTTTTTACCCTTTCCTATAGCATTGTATTGATTTAATAATACCGCTGCCTTAACCAGTTTTTGGGTAAACTGAGAATCTAATCGATCACGATCAATCGGATCTCGCTTTAGAACAAATTTTATAAGTTTAATGGCAGCATCAAAACCATCTTTGCATTTTTTATTGTCACACAAAATTTTGCAAAGATGCTCACTATAGGCTTGAACTTTGTTGCTGTTAAATTGAGGTATTGGCATCACTTCACACATTAATCTAAAAGCAAGCATCACATGAAATTTAATTTTCTTATATTGCTTAGGAATCCAACCTTCATTAAAAGCCTGTCCCATTTTGAAAGAGGTCAAAGCACTAGTATAATATAAATCAGGTTTAGTCTCACTAGCAAATATTTTACGTCCAGTTTTCTCAAATTCCTCAACTATACTACCATAATATCCACGAACCTTATCAGGTTCTCCCATCATCATACTTACAAATGACTGAATCTGATTAGGTATTGTAATTACTTTATATGGAGGAGCCTGTACATTTCCATTTTTGTATTGCTTTGATCTTCTCTCATAATAAAGCTTTTCAAACTCATTTTGCGCATTGTAATAATCCTCTATTTGCTTTTGAGAATCCAATAAAGAAACCAGTTGCTCTTGCTTAACTTCCGTCTGACTATTATTCGCAACAATAATTTTATCTCGAATTTCTTTATCAGAAGAAACTATAATTTTCACAGATACCTTTAATCTGTCAATGCCTTCAACATCCTTACACAAATATAAGATATTACAAGTCTGGCATCCATTGACAATTTGAAAATCTGAGAGATTCATACTTAACCCCGTAACCTTAGATTCTCGGCAAATTACAGTTATACCATTATTCATTGCAGCAAACAAATCTATATTCCCCGCTTTTATAGATTCTTTCATTTTTCTGTTTACTGTATTATCTCCTTGAAACGCTCGAATATTGTCATAAAACACATCATTAATTAAATTGCCTTCTCCATCAATAAATAATTTACATAATTCATTGAATGGCAGTAAACACAAATAACTATCCTCTATTCTCTGTACTTCTGGCAAGGAGATTTTTTGGTCTATTTTTAAACTTACTTCATTTTTTTTCTTTGTTTCCTTATATAAATTTACGATCTCACGACTGCCCAACAAATGACAATTATAATCACTAACCAAATCTGTTGCCACAGCAACGTCTTTTGCAGATGTAATTTTAGAAACAAAGTCACTTTGAGCTTCATATGATCCGCAAGTAATATAATAAATGTATATTTTGGGATTTATTCCATCTCTAAAATATGCACATTTCGAATACAGATATTTTATTATCTCTCGATACTTTTTTAACTCCTCATTGCATTTTGGCAGTAGATTATCACATATTTCATCTCGTACTTCACGCAAGATATTTTGTGCACCTTCTAGCGTCTGCCCTAATTCGGCAACTTTAAATGAAGAAGAAGTTTTTGCTTGAATAAAAACAAGTTGAACTGACAGAGAACCATTCACCTTAAGTAAATCATCAACGATCTCCTTATTAAACACGACCTGTCCATTTACCAATATGATAAGCCCATCTATTCCCCAGTCACCTCCATTTCCGATATTTATGTCTTCTAAGATATCGTTTGTTATGCTCTCTTGCTTTACATATCTAGAGGCTATACAATAAATACAAAACAATTCAAAAGCCTCACTATCAGCCTTATTCTCGTAACCATACTGATTTTTAAAATCAGTAAAATGTGATTTAGTTATTATATCCATAATATTTTTTTTAAATTTAATTCAAATACGTACTGGGAGGAGGTGTCGAACCTCCAAGCATATCTTGCGTTCCTTCGCTCCCAGTATCCTCACTTTACATATAATCTTCTTTCTTGCCCCAAATCTTAGTCATAGGCTCTGTCTCCATATCATGCTTGAAGCACTTCATCATGGTCTCGAAATCATATTTTGGTTTATAGCCTAGCTCCCTGCGTGACTTCTCTATACTCAAAACGAATTGAGGTGAAGATGGTTTCTCTGGCTTATAGACAATGTCTGACTTCTTATCACCATTGAATATCTCGGCTATCTTCCTAATTTGATACTCTATTGATACAGGATGGTCACAACCCATGTTGTAGATTCCACCATCATGCTCTGCTTTGATGCAGCACTCCATCATGTTGACAAAGTCACCTATATATACCATTTCCTTGGTTGAACTAGGATTTCCCCATACTTCCAAGGTATTGCCCTTGATGGCTTGGTCTATGATATAGCGATAACCTATCCATCTTTTCTCTCCATCTACATTATAGAATGGATTAGGCTGATATACATAAATGGTAGGGAGACGCACGATAAATCGTTGGAATCCATACTGTGCATGATAATGCTCAATGAGATTGACTACTGTATTCTTGCAAATGGAATATACAGAATGATCTGTAGCTAATGGGAACTTGCGCTCTACATCATCATCTATTGGCTCTGTGGTACCAAACTTGTAGAGAATATCTGCTATCGACTGGGCAAAAACAATCTTCTTGCAACCAATCTCTCGCATCCATTCCAATACATTGAGTGTACCAGTGATAATACTATCTACATATTCATAAGGATTGTAGCCTTTCATTCTTGCTGGCATTGCTCCAGCAAAATGAAGTACCACGTCTATGGCTTTTGGTAGTTGCTCAAATGAGGACTTATCCTTCAGGTCTATAGAATAATAAGGAATTCCTTTCTCTTCAAAGAACCCATTATCACTCGGACGATGAGCTACTGCCACAACTTCATATCCCTTTGCTTTCAAATCTACTGTAGTATATGCACCGCAAGAACCAGTAGCACCTATAACTAAAACCTTCTTCATTACGCAACAAGTTTTTGAGGGTTAGACAACTCAGCAAACTCATTGCGTAACAAGAAGTTTATGTCTATTTTACATGTGGGGGGGGGTAATTTTGCTTGCTTCAGAGCTAGTATTCATTCTTAACTCAGCAAAGCGTTGTACCTCCATCTCGTGCTTATAGTCTTCAAACAATGCACGGCAGTCATACTTTGGTTCATATCCCAATTCTTCCTTTGCATTGGTAATATCCATCAAGAACCCACCGCCACAAACCTTATCAGGACGATATACAATAGGCGAAGGATTATCCTTAGGTGAGAAGACATCGACAATCGTCTTAATCTGCTCTTCTATTGTAACAGGAATACCTGTACCTATATTATAAAAGCCTTCTTCTCTATCTACGAGTGCAGCCTTGCAAAGCATTTGACTGAAATCATAAACATGAACCATGTCTTTGGCGTAATTCTTATCACCCCAAATCTCGATAGGCTCACTCTTCATAGCCTTCTCTATCATCTGATAAACTGGGCGCTTGGTCTTAACTCCTTTAGGGAAATAATAATGGTAAGGGCTATAGCTATAGATGGTAGGAAGACGGAAGATAAACTTCTTCAATCCATACTCCTGATGATAATGCTCGATGAGTTGCAACATCGTATTTTTAGCTATTACATAAACTGCATGGTCGCCTGTATAGCTAAAGTTTGGCTTAGCATAAGGAGACAAGACCACATTATGAGGATACAAAGAAACATCAAATACTGTCTGCGTGTACAAGATTCTATCCACGTTGTTCTTGCGGCAATACTCCAAAACATTGTAGCCACCATTGATGATGGAATCTACATATTTCTTAGGCTCATACTTATCCATATAAGATGGGATCTGAGCTGCCAACAACATTACAGCATATACATTCTCTGTAGGCAATTTCTCAAAATCTTTCTCATTGGTCAAATCCACTGAGTAATATTTAATACCACGCTTAGTAAAGAAATCCGTTTCACGTCTTCCACTAGCAATAATTTCAAACTCATCCTTGTCGAAATACTCCAAAGCATATTTCAACAGATAAGAGCCGACATTACCTGTAGCTCCAAAAATAATGATTTTTTTCTTCATGTTACTTTCGTATAAAATTAATAATTCTATTCATATCGTCTAACCCATATCTCTGATCAATAGGCAAAGGAAGGATATGGTTTGCCATCCATGTTTCGACAGCATCATCTCCCGCCCACTCTTCTACATTTGGCCAATACTTTGCCACAAACACCTTCTGAGATATCAGCTCTTTGCGAAGTTCCTGACCTTTTTCTGATACGAAAGGAAATACTATTGGCACTTCTCCATAAGAGAGTTGTCTGCCACCTAGATGCTTGCGTAAATAGTTGTAGTTATCCAAACGTCGCTGAGCTGCCTTATCATAGTCTATGCTTTGCATCATACGTTTGGTAAACTTAGACATTCTGCGTAAAGGCATCTCTTGGAATGTATCACTTACTCTCTGAAAATCATTGTAACCTGCTTCTGGAGAGACATCTATACGTTTTACCAAAGAATCCATTCGAGTATATGATTCATCTTGTTCTAACTCAAAATCAATCTTGGCATCCGTATATAAGTATCCTCCATCAGGAACTCCAAAAAACTTTCTGCAACTATAGAATGTGTCTATGCCTGCTATTGGTTTAGAGAAGAATGCTTGTGTATAATCCAGAATGAGTTGCTTCTGATATTGGCAAGCCAATTGCTTACAATATTCATCTTGCAATCCCCAATAATTGGTATACATCAATGCTTCTCCATCTTGCAAACGGATATCATCAGTTATATGATAATCTTTATCAATATGATAGAACTCGTAAGGTACGCCAAGCTTCTCTAACGGTTCAACTGCTGAATCGCAAGTGAAATATGGCACATACACCTTACTATACTTCTTACATCGTAGTATATACTCCAAACAAAAGCGTCCGCTATTTAGAGCAATAGCCTCAGCGTGAAGTTCAGGAAATCGAGGCAATTCCAATTCAAAATAGCCTCCGATAGCTGTAATATTATTTTCTTGCTTCATTTACGACTACGACAATATTGATGATTAAGACTCAACAACCACCTTGCACCAAGATTCGATGTCACTCATTGCGACCTCTAGTTCTTCCAATGTATTGAAGCGAACAACCAAGGTGCCAATGGCATGGTTAGCTCCGTCAAAACTTTCCACTTTATCACCTGGTGATACCCAGAGGTCTGTTTCAACGACACGCTCCTGCTTATCCTCAGCAATATCTATTTGCTTAAAGATGCCAGCCTTATCTGCATGAAGGATGACTTCTGCCAGATGACCATAGTAATGAGGGGCATTCAAGTCGTCAATCGTTTCTCCAATTGCTGCCTTCACTGCACACTCCACCAGTTTGGTTCGGGTTGAGTAATTGAGCATTTCAGCCAATCGATTGCCACCTCCACGTGGAGAAACTTCCATGATGTAAGGCTTTCCATTGGTGCAAAGTCTTGTCTCGACATTATAGATACCTGTTTTCATATCAAGCAATGTCATCAATCGCTGCAGCTCTGATTGCAACTCATCCTGAGCCCAAGTAGGAATAGTGGAAGGCCAACTATAGGCTGAAGGAGTATATGGATTGGTAGCCTTCACATCGAAGCGCTGGTCTGAGAAAGAACAATACACCAATTTTCCATCTATTGTAAAACAATCGGTATCTGACGAATTACCCTCTTTCTCCAAGAAATCCTCAATGATAAAATGTCCATTATGAGCCTCGCTCAAAGCATATTCTACAGCCTTAGCTAAATTCTCTGGATTATCAACACGAGACACGCCCTTGCTACCAGCGGAATCTACTGGTTTAACGATCACAGGCCAATTAAAGAAATCAACATCCTTCAATGCATCTTCCAAGCATGTATATCCCTTGGCATTTGGCACGTTAAATCCATTCTCGGTCAAGAACTGGCGGAACTTGGACTTATCCTGCAAGATAGAAACAGACTGATAAGGACCTTGGAATGGCAAGTTCATTTTCTCTGCCACATAAGCAGCAGTTACCACACCTGGATCTACAGCAAATGACATGATGCCATCAATCTGCTTTTCCTGCGCCGCCTTCAACACAGCCTCCTTATCTATGATACTAACATTGACATATTCATCAGAATACTTATGGGCAATATTGTTAGGCAAATAATCGCAAGTAATGACATAATAACCCAACTTGTGAGCAGCCTTAATTACCGGAAGGAGATAACGGAGACCTCCAAGAAGCATTAACTTTTTTTGTTCCATAAAAATCAGTTTACTTAATGATACAATCCAAAGTTCTTTGAACATCCTCATCGCTCAATGCATGGTGCATAGGCAAGCAAATCACGCTATCCGCCATCTTATGAGCATTAGGAAGATTCTCTGGAGCGGCACTCTCCAAACCACGATAGGTAGAGAACTCACTAATCAATGGGTAGAAGTAGCGACGTCCTAATACATTTGCAGCCTTCATCTTGGCATAGAGTTCATCACGAGTCATACCATATTTCTCTGCATCTACAAAGATTGGGAAGTAGCTATAGTTATGTTTTACTCCAGGCATATCATCAAAGAAGGTAATACCCTCTACTGGGCGCAAAGCCTCACGATACTTGATGGCTACCTGATGGCGAGCCTCGATGGCTGCATCCACTTGCTTCAAGTTGAGCAAGCCATATGCGCTACGCATCTCATCCATCTTACTATTGATACCAGGACCTACAACCGTTGTCTCACCTGCAAAACCGAAGTTTTTCAAGTAGTCAATGCGCTGCTTGGTTTTCTCATCATGCATAATCATAGCACCGCCCTCTATGGTATTATATACCTTAGTGGCATGGAAGCTGAGGGTTGACATATCACCAGCATTCAGGATGCTCTCACCATTGACCTCTACACCAAAGGCATGGGCCGCATCATAGATAACCTTCAAGCCATACTTATCTGCAATCTCCTGAATAGTCTTGGTATCACAAGGCTTGCCATATACATGAACAGGCATGATGGCTGTTGTCTTAGGAGTGATAGCAGCCTCAATCTTGTTAGGATCTAGATTACCCGTTGCAGGGTCAATATCAACGAATACAGGCTTGCAACCATTCCACCAAATGCTATGAGTAGTTGCTACGAAGCTATATGGGGTTGTGATGACCTCACCTGTTACACGAAGTGCCTGCAATGCAGTAAGCAATGGCAAGGTACCATTGGTAAAGAGACTCACGTATGGAACTTTGAGGTACTCGGCAAGAGCAGCCTCCAGTTTCTTATGATAATCACCATTATTTGTTATCCACTTGCTGTCCCAAATTTTCTTGAGTTCAGCTGTAAAGTCATCAAGACTTGGAAGTAACGGAGACGTTACTGTTATCAAATTTTTATCCATAAATATTTGATTTTAAATTATTTTCCTTTGAATCTATTCGGAATCATATCCATCGCATCATTCCATTCTGATTTCAATATAAATCTTGCACCAGCAAGATAGAATACGATGCCTACAACTATACCTATTATTAATTGAGCATATATATTGGTGGTCAGTAAGAAGGAGGCGTGAATAACCAGCCACATGGCAAAGGAAACGCCAAAAACAGGAAGGAGGTCGCCCATCTGCTTCAGATAACCCACTTGTATCAGTTTACCTGTATAATAGGTATTAATGATCAAGGCTATCATAGAACTAACGATACCACCACTCACCATCCAAATGATACCATGAGGAATGGTTACACACATAATACCCACACCTACTATTTTCTTGATAATCTCTAAGCGGAAGAATAAATCCGAACGTCCTTTCACCGTAAGCAGGTTTAGATTAATTGCATGAATCGGATACCACATCATCTGGAAGCAGATAATCTCCAAAAGCAGGATACATCCCTCCCACTTATCTGTCAACACCACTCTAATTAATGGATCTGCAACAGCAGACAGCATCAGCATCATTGGGAATATGAGAAAGGCTGACAATTTCAGAATCTTGCGGTAATTTCGTGCCAAACGTTCATCCTCATTCTGGATACTACTTAATACTGGGAAGGTTACTCGCTGCAATACACCTGTTAAATTACTTGAAGGAAGAGTAGAAAATTGTTGTGCTCTCGTATAATTACCCAAATCTACTGCGCTAAAAAACTTACCGATAACAATAGGAAATATATTGTTGTAAGTGGTATCAAGCAAACCGGAACCCAACATTTTACTTCCAAATCCCCAAAGATAATGGAAAGAATCCCAAGACCAGCGTCTCTTTGGTTTCCATTTACCAAGAACCCAGAGAAGAACCGTTCTTATCAAATAGCCACCTACCTGTTGGAATACCAATGACCAAACGCCATATCCATTATAAGCCATCAAAAGGCCAACGACACCACTAACAATTGCACCAGAGAGGGACACAACGGCTTGCGTCTTGAAATCAATCTTTCGGGTAAGGATGGCTTGCTGAACAGCACATAACGGATTAAAAAGTGTTGCCAAGGCTGTAACCTTCAAAAGGTCAGCTAATATTGGGGTATTATAAAAATCGGCAATCAAAGGAGACGAGAAGAATAAAGCTAAATAGCAAACCACTCCTACACCTATATTAAAATAGAATGCAGTGGAGAGGTCATCCTCCGTCAAATTGGGTTTTCTAATGAGAGCTGTAGAGAAGCCGCTATCAATGAAGCATTGAGCGATTGCTAAGAACACGAGAGGCATAGCAATCGTACCATAATCCTCTGGTGACAACAGTCGAGCGAGAATGATTCCAAAAAGGAATTGCACACCTTGCGTAGCAAATCGCTCAATCATGCTCCAAACTAATCCTTTTTTTGTTTTTGATTTTAAATTATCAGACATTATCTATCCTTATACATGTTCTCATAATACTTCTAATAGTCGCCAGAAGTGACGTTGTCCATCCATTCCTGGTTCTCGAGATACCATTTTACGGTTTCCTCGATTCCCTCCTCAAACTGGAGAGATGGCTCCCAACCCAATTCCTTCTGCAACTTTCTAGAGTCAATGGCGTAACGCATATCGTGACCCTTTCGGTCGGTTACATAAGTGATGAGATTCATATCCTCGCCTTCCTTTCTGCCGAGCAATCTGTCAACAGTCTTGATTACCACCTTGATGATATCGATGTTCTTCCACTCATTGAAACCACCGATATTGTAAGTCTCAGCAATCTTACCCTTGTGGAAAATCATATCGATGGCACGGGCATGATCTACTACATACAACCAGTCGCGCACGTTCTCACCCTTACCATATACTGGCAATGGCTTGCGATGACGGATATTGTTGATAAACAGCGGAATCAACTTCTCAGGGAACTGGTATGGACCGTAGTTGTTAGAGCAGTTGGTCACGATGGTAGGCATACCGTATGTATCGTGAAAAGCACGAACGAAGTGGTCTGAGCTTGCCTTGGATGCAGAGTATGGAGAGTGAGGATTGTACTTGGTAGTCTCCAGGAAGAACTCCTCGCCATAAGCCTCATGGTTCTTACCGCTGGATGCCTTGGTGGTGAAAGGAGCAGGAATACCCTCAGGATGAGTCATCTGCAAGGCACCATACACCTCATCGGTAGAGATGTGGTAGAAGCGCTTGCCCTCGTAACCCTCTGGAAGACTCTCCCAGTAAATCTTTGCCGCCTGGAGCAGAGACAGGGTTCCCATCACGTTGGTATGAGCAAAAGTGAAAGGATCCGTGATACTTCTATCTACGTGGCTCTCGGCAGCGAGATGGATTATGCCATCTACCTTGTAGTCCTGCATCAGTTTCAACATCAGATCGAAATCACAGATATCACCCTTAACGAAAGTATAGTTAGGCTTGTCCTCGATGTCCTTGAGGTTAGCCAGGTTGCCTGCGTATGTCAACTTGTCGAGGTTGATGATGTGATACTCAGGATATTTGTTCACGAAAAGTCTTACTACGTGTGAGCCGATGAAACCAGCACCGCCCGTGATAATGATATTCTTCATTAATATTTAATTCTAGAGAGATAGATGAGTTTGAGAACAGAGCGAAAAGTAGCTTAAAAAATGCTCTTATTCCCTCCCTCACCTATCTTATATTTTAATATTCTAAATTCTTCTTTAATGTACCATCTGCTTCATCAAGGATTGAAAGCAGATACTTGCCATAGTCATTCTTCAACATAGGCTGTGCATTCTCTCTCAATTGTTCTGCGGTAATCCAACCCTGACGGTATGCGATACCTTCCAAGCAAGCCACCTTCAAGCCCTGGCGCTTCTCCAGGACCTCAATAAAGGTGGATGCTTCAGAAAGAGAATCATGGGTTCCTGTATCGAGCCAGGCAAATCCTCTTGCCATGGTCTGTACCTTCAGCTGCTTATCCTTCAGAAACTTCTGGTTTACTGTTGTGATTTCCAACTCGCCACGAGCAGAAGGCTTGATATGCTTGGCTACTTCCACCACCTTGTTAGGATAGAAGTATAAGCCTACCACAGCATAGTTGCTCTTTGGATGCTCAGGTTTCTCTTCAATGCTGAGGCAATTGCCTTGCTCATCAAACTCTGCCACGCCATATCGTTCAGGATCGCTTACCCGATAGCCAAAAACGGTAGCCTTGTTGTTCTGCTCTGCATCTACTACTGCCTGATGAAGCATCTTGTTCAAACCTGCACCATAGAAGATATTATCGCCTAATACGAGGCAAGCAGAATCATTACCAATGAATTTCTCACCGATAATGAAGGCTTGGGCCAAGCCATCTGGTGATGGCTGCTCAGCATACTCGAACTTGACTCCGAACTGGTTACCATCACCTAAGAGACGTTTAAAACCTGGCAGATCAAATGGTGTTGAAATAATCAATATCTCACGGATACCTGCCAACATCAGAACCGAGATAGGATAATATATCATCGGTTTATCAAAGATTGGAATCAGCTGCTTGCTGATACCCTTTGTGATGGGGTACAAGCGTGTACCACTACCACCTGCTAATACTATTCCCTTCATTGTCTTAATGTTAAATGATTAGTATCTTGTTTACTTGTATAAATCTACATTGATGTCGAATGGACTATCAAAGTCTTTCAGCATAGCATGTTTTGTATCTTTCTCAGAGAGATTGGCATGCTCTGTAGGAATCTTCCAATCAATACCGAGGGTATCATCGAGGATACTGATGCCTCCATCGGCCTCTGGATGATAGAAGTTATCACACTTGTATTGGAAGACTGCTGTTTCTGAGAGAACGGCGAAACCATGAGCAAACCCCTTTGGGATGAAGAACTGGACATGATTGTCTTCTGTTAGTTCTACAGCCACATGCTTACCATAAGTAGGGGAGCCTTTACGTATATCCACGGCTACATCAAGTACTCTACCCTTTACGCAGCGTACCAACTTGCTCTGAGTATAAGGTGGACGCTGGAAGTGTAGACCTCGCATCACGCCATAACTGCTCATAGACTCGTTGTCTTGGCAGAAGTGAACACTGTGTCCCAGGATTGGGGCAACCTTTTCTTCAAACTCTCGCTCGCTGAAGCTCTCGAAAAAGTAGCCACGAGAGTCGCGGAAGAGGCGTGGCTCTATAATGAGAACGCCTTCTATTTCTGTTTTTACTATATTCATCGTATTAATTTTTATTCTTATAATAAGATATTCTCATGAATCCATCACGAAGTTGTTGTTCCGTCATACCTGTACCATTATCTTCAATCAATAATTCTTCACCATTCTTATCTGTATTTCGGAATGTTAAAGTAACATGGGTAGCATCTGCATCATAGCAGTTTTTGACCAATTCTGAAACAGCAGTTTCTTGACGTGCGACTAGTTCATTTCCTAATCTATCTATAAGCCCACCATCTATAGAAAAACGCACATGCTCCTTGTCAAACTCTGCCAATTTGTTTGACAAGACCAATATTTGACTATAGTTTTTAGAATGAGACTCTAACAGTTGCTGCAACTGTAATCGTATTTGCTCTTCATTTTCCATTTCCAAACCATTCAAATATTTTTGAGTTTATTATTTTTATAACTAATGCATGAACTTAAGTCTATAGATCCAAACTCATCTTGAATTTTTGTCTCAAGCTCATGAAGACCCAAAACAGCATTTTTAGACAAATCGGGATTTGTTGGCGTATTTTTAAAAACTGCAGAAGATACCAATTCTATTTTTACATTTGGGTAGTATTCCTTACCAAGATAAAGGAACTTAGAAATAGTCTGATGGAACTTAAAACTTATATCAATTTCCTTCTTTGGCTTACGTCTTCCTTTTCTTTTCACTTGCTTTTCTACATGAAAATCAAATTTCTTGGTTTCCATTTCATTTTCATTACAGATAACCTTTCTTTTAATCTTTCCCAATTCTTCAACCAATCCTATAGCTTTAGCTAACTCATTTCTATAGATTGGACTATATGCATCATCATGAACTGAAATATTCATAACATCTCTTCGCAAAACATTAAGTTTTATAAAATCGAAAGACAGCTTACAATCATCGAATTCTTTTTTCAAATTATCAAGTAAATCGGCCAAATTGATTGTAGGGAACTTTCCTAAAACGACTCCTTCAGAACATATATAGCGTAATTCTAATAAAGATTTTGCTATACGCTCAGTTTCTTTTCTGAGATATACGGCACAGGCTATACAATCATTCTCTTCAAAGTATTTCTTTGCCATATCCATGTATGATTTCTCTTCTATTATTTTAGGAGTTGGATAAGAGAGTCCAAATTGGTGAACCATATAAATATTATCATAAACCCATTTTTTTTGCATTTTCATATCAGCTATGATTCCTTTTACCATATTATAGAAGGTCCTGTCATGTGTAAAAACTATCAATTGATAATCATTTGCATAACTCAATAGGATTTTGATTATATCCATACGATTCTTCATATCAAAAGTGACAAGCAAGTCATCTACGAAAAGTAATTTGGCACCCACTCCCCCAACAAAAGATCCTTTCATCTCAAATACTGCCAAACGTATTGCCAAAGCAATCTTTGACAAGGTTGCCTCATTAAAATAGGTACGAGGATGCTTAATTATTTTCTTTGCTTCATCCTCAATATTGCAATCTTCAGCCGAGACTAAAATTCTGCCAGGATGGAGTTTTCTATCTTTTATCATATTCAAAGCATCTATGGGCACATTAAACCTTGCTTCTTCATAATCAAAAATCAAGCTAATATTTGACAATTCCATCTTGTCACTCTTTTACCTTTGCACCTGGAAACAAGTTTAAACGAATTGGTTAACGGGTGTTAAG
>ERZ1027060.96-NODE-96-length-33096-cov-71.440695_pt1 | contig 33096 bp, 27 predicted proteins | sample MGYA00519424_ERZ1027060 | MGnify/ENA primary metagenome ERZ1027060 (study PRJEB26926, sample SAMN06164500) | human gut metagenome | biome: ENVO:00009003; feature: ENVO:2100002; material: ENVO:00002003 | host: Homo sapiens | place: USA | collected 2012 ... | reverse complement strand
CCTTGATAAACCAGCTATCCAATGGATAATAGAGGATAGGCTTGTCGGTACGCCAACAGTGAGGATAGTTGTGCACGTGCTTCTCGCTCTTGAAAGCCTTGCCCTCCTGCTTCAACTCGTAGCAGAGTACGATGTTCAGGTCTTCAGCCTTATCAGAAGCCTTCTTATCCCAGACGCCATCCACATTAAACTGTGGGTCGTAGGCATTCTTCACGTAGTCGCCTGCGTGATGAGCATATGCCTCCTTGTTGACGCAAGCGTTCACGAAGTTGGCATCGAGGTCTTCGATGAGATAGAACTTACCCTGGAGGTCAACCATTGGGCGGGTCTCGCCCTTCTTATTAATAAGGTAGAGAGCTGGGATGTTGGCATCCTTAGCCACCTTGGCATCATCGGCACCGAATGTAGGAGCGATGTGAACGATACCTGTACCGTCATCGGTAGTAACGTAGTCGCCGAGGATTACGCGGAAAGCCTCACTCTCCATCTCGACGAACTGATCGCGACCATCCTCAGAAGCGAACACCTTCTCAGGATGAGCAGCAGCATATTCTGTTACGAAAGCCGGTGCGAAGAGATCAACCTTCTCGCATGGCTTTACCCATGGCAGGAGCTGCTCGTAGTGCATGCCTTCGAGGTCGGTACCCTTCATGTGGTCGACAATGCGCCAAGGGCACTGCTTCTTCTCCTTGTCGAATGGCAGGAGATCGCCTTCCTTGCACTCCTGGTCTGCCTTCAGATATGAACCAACCAGAGCCTCAGCCATCACGAGTGTCATAGGCTCGCCATTGTAGAGGTTGTAGGTCTCGATGGCTACATAGTCAATCTTAGGACCCACACAGAGAGCCACGTTTGATGGCAAAGTCCAAGGTGTAGTGGTCCATGCGATGAAGTATGGCTTGCCCCACTTGGTCCACTCAGCCTTAGGATCCTTGATGAGGAACTGGGCTGTGGTGGTGAGGTCCTTAACATCGCGATAGCAGCCAGGCTGGTTCAACTCGTGAGAGCTCAAGCCTGTACCTGCACCTGGAGAGTATGGCTGGATGGTGTAACCCTTGTAGAGCATCCCCTTGTTGTAGAGCTGCTTGAGGAGCCACCAGAGAGTCTCGATATACTTGTTATCGTAGGTGATATAAGGATGATCGAGATCTACGAAGTAACCCATCTTCTCTGTCAACTCGCGCCACTCAGCGGTGAACTTCATCACGTTCTCGCGGCACTTGTGGTTGTAATCCTCAGTAGAGATATACTTCTCTGAAGCCTTGTTGTCGATATCCTTCTTGGTGATGCCGAGTTCCTTCTCGACACCGAGTTCAACAGGGAGTCCGTGGGTATCCCATCCCGCCTTGCGGTGAACCTGGAAACCCTTCATGGTCTTGTATCTGTTGAATGTATCCTTGATACTACGTGCCAACACGTGGTGAATACCCGGGTGGCCATTAGCTGATGGAGGTCCCTCGAAGAAGATAAACTGAGGGCAGCCTTCACGCTCGTCGATAGACTTGTGGAAGATATCATTTTTCTCCCACGCTGCTAGTACGTCATTGTTTGTCTGAGTCAAATTCAGACCGTTGTGCTCGGCAAATTTCTTAGCCATATTATCTTATATTTTTATAATGTTTTTACTTTTGGGCGCAAAGTTACAAAAAAAATATGTTTTACCCAAAAATAGAAAGACTTTTTATATAATTATTTTATTATAAACGAAAAAGTTAGGAGTTGGAACAGCGCCCCGACTCCTAACTTTTTATTTCCCGTTTTATTAAAACTTCGCTGCCATGTATTATAAATTTTCAGCCTCTTGCAGCCAGATGGCAGATGCAGCATCACTAGGCATACGCCAGTCGCCACGAGGACTGAGGCTTACGCTACCGACTTTCGGGCCGTCTGGCAGACAGCTGCGCTTGAACTGCTGATTGAAGAATCGGCGCACGAAGGTCTTCAGCCACTTTTTGATAGTCTCCTCATCATAGCTGTCAGGATCATTATCACTGATCTTTACACGCTCCAGTTCGGAATCAATAAATGCCTTCTTTGCCAACATGTAAATCTTGGAAGGACGGAAACCGAAACGCAGGAAATAGTAGAGGAAGAAATCATGCAGTTCGTATGGTCCCACCAAATCTTCCGTCTTCTGCTTGATATTTCCATTCTCATCTGCCGGGATCAACTCTGGACTGATAGGAGTATCGATGATATCACGAAGAGTGATGCGGCTCTGTTCGTCTACCCCACTCTCTGCTACATGATTTACGAGATGACGGATCAGGGTCTTAGGAATGCTGGCATTCACGCCATACATGCTCATGTGGTCACCATTATAGGTAGCCCATCCTAATGCCAACTCTGAAAGGTCGCCGGTACCGATAACCATACCACCCATCTTATTGGCTAAATCCATCAGAATCTGGGTACGTTCACGAGCCTGGGAATTCTCGTAAGTCACATCATGCACACTGGCATCCTGACCGATGTCCTCAAAGTGCTGGGTTACAGCCTTGGCGATGCTGATTTCCTTAATGGTAATACCAAGACTCTGCATCAGCGAGATAGCATTATTGTAGGTTCTGTCTGTGGTTCCGAATCCCGGCATAGTGACACCTACGATACCCTTTCGGTTCATTTTGAGTTTATCAAAAGCTTTTACACAAACGAGTAAGGCCAGCGTAGAATCCAAACCGCCGCTAATACCGATTACTACGGTCTTGGCATGGGTATGAACGATACGCTTGGCTAGTCCCATGAGTTGGATATTGAAAATTTCCTCGCAAGAGGCATTCATATCGCTGCTAGTAGGAATAAACGGATGAGGATTCACCTCACGTTCCAACACAAAATCGCGTTCATTTTCGGTAGGATCGGCTTCGATATTACGGATATTGAACTGACCGCCGAGAACAGAATACTTAATATTGCGCTGGGCATTTACATACGTAGAATTCGTACGACGCTCAGAGCGGAGCTTCTCTACATCTATCTGTGAGATAACCATCTGCGGTTCAATAGAGAAACGTTCACTCTGTGAAAGTAAAACTCCATTCTCATAAATCAGGGCATTTCCGCCATAAACCACATCCTGCGTACTCTCACCGAATCCGCAGGAACTGTAGATATATCCGGTCATGGTACGGGCACTCTGCTGGCTGAGCAGACTCTTCAGATAATGATGTTTTCCGATGAGTTCGTCGCTTGCAGAAAGATTGAAAATCAAGTCTGCTCCTGCTAGCGCCAGTTTGTTGCTAGGAGGAGCCGGAGCCCATACATCTTCGCAGATTTCCACACCAAACTGTACGCCATCGAAAGTTTGAAAAATCTGAACATCAGACGTCAGTTTCACCTTATGTCCGGCATAACGGACTTCGCAATCTCTCAGGTCCTGAGCCGAGGCAAACCAGCGTTTCTCATAAAACTCGCTGTAGTTTGGAAGATATGTCTTCGGTACAATACCGAGAATCTGTCCATGCTGGATAACGATACCACAATTGAGCAACAAGTCGCCCGCTATCACCGGCGCACCCACGATAGAGATGATATCGAGTTTGCGTGTGAAATCGAGCAACATCATCACTGCCTGCTCAGATGATTCAAGAAGCATCTGCTGACGGAAGAGATCCTGACAGGAATAGCCCGTAACAGAGAGTTCCGGAAATGTAATGATCTCTACACCCTTTCCCTCAGCCAGCGCTATCTGTTCCTCTATCTGCTGGGTATTGAAAATGACATCCCCCACCTTTACGGCAGGGATGGCACTAGCTACCTTAATAAATCCGTACTTCATAATAAATTACTTTATTGTTACCTGTGTAGCACCATAGCCATACTCCTGGAAAGAAGCATCCTGATAGGTGCAACTCTTATAGCGATAGTTCAACTCATGAATGAGAGTCTGGCGCAACACACCTTCGCCCTTTCCATGAATAAAGATAATTTTCTGTCCCTTCTTTTTCTTATATTCCTCCATGGTCTTCTTAAAGATATCCATCTGATAATGAAGAATATCTGCAGAATTCATTCCAGCAGTTGTTTCAAGCACTTCATCCGCATGAAGATCTATCACAAGGGTACCATCATCCTTCTTGCTTTTCTTCTTGCTGGTGTTGGCGACAACCTTCTCATCCTTATACATCTGCTCTTTCAGACGCTTGGAATCGATAACCAGCGGACGGGCTATTTCATCGTTCTCTACAATCGTAAAGAGATAGGCTGGAGTCTCGAAGAAATCGTTCTCTTCGAAAAGATGAAGTTTGTAGAATTTCACGGGATCGAGACGGAACTGAACATCTGTTGCCGGCTTCAGGAGAAATGGCTTGTCCTTCTTGTAAGCTATCATCTGGATGGCGATATGCTCCATCTCGTTCAGAGCCTCACGACCGAATTCCTCGATGAAGAGTTTGGTATTCGGTTCTATTTCTCCCTCTGCTTTCAGAGTCCATGCATTTCCCTCAGCCACAAGATAGGTATAGTGGAGATAGTAGTTGCTGTCATTCACCATATAGGTCTCGAAACGGGTATTGGTTACGTCCTTGATGTTGATAGGTACAAAGGCGAGATAAGCACTGAGTTTGTTGCCACCCGTACGTTCCTGAACCGGTTTCACAAAGGTTATCTCACGGTCGGCAGCATCATATTCCTCTACATCCATATCCATATCCACGTCATCGTGATCATTCAAGATAGCCTTGATACTCCGGCTGTCCTGATGCAGTTCGGTATTGGCATGCTCCTCAGCCTTCTGCTGCGCATCCATCTTAGCCGAAATCATCTTGCCCATGGAGTATTCATCCTGCTCCACCACAACCACCTCGTTGATAGGCATCGGAATCTCAAAACCATCCTCATCCTCAACGAGCACAATATTTTTACCTTGGAAGCCGGCAACCTTTCCGCCACCCACTTCGCTCAAGAATCTGACTTTATCTCCTTTTTTCATAATCTATTAATAATTTGTAATTGCAAAGATACAAAAGATATTGCAAAACAGGGCTTATTTTAATATTTTTAATGCTACTGATAAAAATAATCCTGTAAAAGATGCACCATGTTAGATATTTTTCCGTATCTTTGCAAAAAAAAGAAATAGTAACGAACCCTTTAAACTGAAAAGTTATGATTACATTTCCTTGCGCCAAGATCAATCTTGGTTTAAATATAGTTAGCAAGCGGAAAGATGGATACCACAATCTTGAAACGGTGTTCTACCCTATTCCGCTGACCGATGCACTTGAAATCAAGCTCATGGGCGATGAATTCCCTAGCGATGTTCCTTGTGATCTGAAGATTACAGGTAACGCAGTGGACTGCGATGAACAGAACAATCTCGTTGTAAAAGCTTATAATCTCCTGGCTGCCGACTTCAGGATTCCACGCATCCATGCTCACCTGGTGAAGCGTATTCCTTCGCAGGCAGGTTTGGGTGGCGGTTCTGCCGATGCAGCCTTCATGATCCGTTTGTTGGACGAGCGTTTCCGCCTCAACATCGGTAATGCGGAGATGGAAAAATATGCTGCCAAACTGGGCGCAGACTGTGCCTACTTCATTTCTGCTGACCCCGAAGATGGTGACACTGCATGCTATGCAGAAGGCATCGGCGAAGAACTGATGCCGGTAAGTGGTCCTGGCGATAATCTGAGGGGATATCATCTGGTTGTGGTGAAGCGCGATGATATTGCCGTCAGCACCAAAGAGGCTTATGCAGCCATCACCCCACAGGCACCAGCCAAATGTTGCCGCGACATTGTACGCCAGCCTATCGAGACTTGGAAAGAGGAACTTGTCAACGATTTTGAGGCACCTATCTTCAAGATGCACCCGGAACTGCCTGAAATCAAACAGAAGCTGTACAACCTGGGTGCCGTATATGCAGCGATGAGTGGTAGCGGAAGTGCCATCTTCGGTATCTTCAAGCATAAACCTGCAAATATAGAGGAACAGTTCGAAGGAATGTTCTGTAAAATAATGAAACTTTAATTTAGTTAATAATTTACTCTAAATATAATGAACGAAGAAACACATCAGAAACTGATGACTATCAAGCGAAGCTTCCGCTTGCTGATGAACGGTCCGGGATCGCAATCTATGCGCGATAAGGGACTGGGATATAAACTGAATTGGGGCGTGCCATTCTATGAACTGAAAAAGATGGCTGAGGAATATGGTAAAGACTATGACCTCGCCATCGAACTGTGGAAGGAAGATATCCGGGAGTGCAAGATTCTGGCTACACTCATTATGCCTGCCGATAAGATGCTTCCGGAAATCACAGATTTATGGATGGAACAGGTACAGAGTCAGGAGATGGCAGAGATGCTTGCCTTCAACCTATTGCAGCACGTAGATTATGCGCCTGTCATCGCCTACCAGTGGATAGCAAGTGATAAGCCGCTCTATGAGATTGCCGGTTTCCAGCTCCTTGCCCGTCTCTTTGCCAATGGAAAAGAGCCTAACGAGCGTGGCATCAACGAATTCCTGGATCAGGCTGCCACAGCATTGCAGGGTGACAACATGGGAATAAAACATGCTGTCTCTAATGCGGTTCTCCGTTTCTGCGACTTCGGTGAAGATTTCGAGAAAATTGCAAGAGGCGCACTCAAGGGTATCTACGAGATTTAACGCTTCTGCAGATGCGGTCAGAAACAGGCCACAACCCTGCTGAAAATACGTCCCGACGTAGCATTTGCTGCGTCCCGACATACAAAAAAATACGTCCCGATGCAGCAAATGCTACGTCGGGACGTATTTTTATGGCTAATTTCGCCATTACATGAAATACTTCTGGTATTCGTTTTCGAAGTTCGGAGTGAAAACACCCTTGCCGATGTTTTCGCTGATTTCATCCTTGGTCCAGAATCTGCCACCGGCCAATTCTTCCTGGCTCGGTTTCACCTCGCCATCATATACACAGCGATGTACATAAACCAGTTCCTTTTCCCGTTGACTCTCAAAGACATAATGTCCAAGAGATTCCGGTTCAAAATCGGTGATACCCAATTCTTCCCTTACCTCGCGATGCAATGCCTGACTCACACTTTCGCCTAAATCAACATGACCGCCGCAGGCTGTATCCCATTTATCCGGCTGGATATCCTTCCAGGCTGGACGATGCTGCAGATACAGATCACCCCGGCTGTTGAATACATGCAGATGAACTACCGGATGCAATATCTTGCTTCCGTCATGGGCATGACCGCGGGTAACGGCGCCCAGGATGTTGCCCATTTCATCTACTATCGGAAATTCCTCGTTCTTATTATCTATCATCGTTTTTTAAAGTTTATAGTTAACAGTTTATAGCGGCTTCGCCGTATAGCAGGGTTGCCCTATAAACTATCAACTCTTAACTATTAACTTTCTAAAGCGTTCCGTATTCATCAGAGTAGCGCAACATCTGGTCGACATAGCTCTCCTCATAATCCAATACCACGTCTGTAATTTCGCCTTCTTCATCCATCTCCAGCGTCATCTTCGGATTGATGAATCCCTTGTATGGAGCGAGATTCAGTTTCTTGTATCTTGCCAGTATCTCGCGATGCAATTCCGGATTGATATTCACGGCATACTTCTCTACCAACAGGCGGGCAGCCTCGAAATCACCCTCACTCTTGATGCGCTGAATTTCAGCAAGCAACTCACCGAAGAGATGGCGGAGCTTGGCATAATCATTAATCTTCACATAAGTCTTCGTCGTAATGATATTGCCCTCGCTGTCCTTCAAAGCATCCTCGGCAGAAGCATAGTTCATATCCATCTTCACCAGTTCCACAGCACCCTCGGCATGTTCCATCACCCACCAGGCTATCAGCGCACGGTTGCGCATGTGGGCTTCCTCTATCTTGTCGCCTTCCTTGATGCGGATAGTCTGGGTGAGCAGACCGTTCATCAGATAACCGTAATACTGAGCCTTGTATGCCTCATCATTCGGAGTCAGACCCAGTTCTACCAATTTATGGTCGGCTACATAATAGAGTCCGAAAAGATCGGCTCTCGCCTCTTCTATCGTACTGCCATACGCCTTCAGTGCATCGGGGTCGGTACCAGGCAAGAGCTGTCCACTACCATGCCCCAGACACTCATGCAGGTCGGTATGCAGATCATCGGTAATATCCTCGTACTGATTCATCAGACTGATGGTATCCTCGTCGATAACGAATTCATCGCGGAAACCATTGCCTTGAGCTGCCTTGTTATATGCTTCGGTCAGGTTACCGATGGTCACACTCTTAGAACCATATTCCTGACGGATCCAGTTGGCATTCGGAAGATTGATGCCGATGGCAGAAGCTGGATATTCCTCGCCACCCAACATCGCCGCACAGATGACATTGGCTGTAACACCCTTCACCTCCGGCTTGCGGAAACGTGGGTCTACAGGTGAATGGTCCTCAAACCACTGGGCATTCTGACTGATGGTCTGGGTGCGCTTCGTTGCTTCAAGATCCTTATATTCTACAATGCCCTCCCAAGTACCTTTCAGTCCGAGCGGATCGCCATACACTTCGATAAATCCGTTGATGAAATCAATCATTCCCTCGTGCTGCTGCACCCAGGCAATGCTGTAACGGTCGAAATCCTTCAGATCGCCTGTACGATAATACTTCACCAGGAGATCGATGAGATGTTTCTGTTCCTCATTTTCTGCATATTTCTGAGCACGGAGCAACCAGGAAACAATCTCCTTGATAGCTGCGCCATAGAGGCCATCTTCTGTCCATTTCAGCTCCACCAGTTCACCATTACGCTTGGTCAGTTTAGAGTTCAGTCCATACGAAGGTGCCTGTTCGTTGCCCTCTTCCTTCATCCTGGCATAGAAACGTTCTACTTCTGCCTGAGAAACATTCTCATAGAAATTGCAGGCTGAAGTCTGCACCAGATCCTCGCCATCCGTCTGATTCACGCGCTTAGGCATGACTTCCGGATTGAAGATGACAGGCACCAGAATGCCCAACAGGTCTTCCTTGCTCTGTCCCTTGGAAAGAGGCAGATATTCATCGGCTACAGCCTCAACCATCTCATAGAAAGATTCCTCTGAAAATCCTGGCACAAACTTTTCACATCCATAGTGATGATGGATGCCGCTGGCAAACCAGACACGCTTCAGATAAACTTCGAAAGCCTTGAAATCTTCGCTTTCGCGATTACCCTCGTAATGAAGGTATACAGCCTCCAGGGTTTTACGGATGCGCAGGTTGTATTTGCCCTGCTGGTCGAAGGTGATATCACGTCCCAAGAGGGTTGCCTTCGACAAGCAATAAATATAAATTTTCTGTGTGAGCGACAGGTTTTCGAAACCCTTCAGCTCATAACGGAGCATCTGGATATCGGCAAATCGCTCTTGAGTGTTTACATTACATTTTGCCATTTTTATCTGTATTTACCATGCAAAAGTAATACATTTTTTCCACATACCAAACTTTTCCTCCTGTTTTTCGCTCTTTGCAAAGTTTTTTACTTGAAATATGCACTTTTTCTTGGAGAAAACTTTTATTTATGCAGATTATTCATTACCTTTGCATGAAAAACAAAACAAAAACATGCCGGCAAAGGCATAAATCATAAAACGGCAATCATGCAGATAAACGAGATATTAAAAAGCTATTTTGGATACGATTCCTTCCGCCCCAACCAGGAGGTGATTATCAGGGAGGTAATGCAGGGACACGACTGTCTGGTTCTCATGCCGACTGGTGGTGGTAAGAGTCTGTGCTACCAGGTTCCCGCATTAGCAATGGAAGGTACCGCTGTGGTCATTTCACCGCTCATCAGTCTGATGCACGACCAGGTGGAGGCGCTCAAGGCAAACGGTATCCCAGCAGAAGCACTGAACAGCGGAAACGACACGACCGATGAACTCATCATCCGCCGCCGATGCGAGAAGGGAGAACTGAAACTTCTTTATGTTTCGCCCGAAAAACTCATCAGCGAGATACCTTATTTATTCAGCAACATCAAGATTTCGCTCTTTGCCGTTGACGAGGCCCACTGCATCAGCCAGTGGGGACACGATTTCCGTCCGGAGTATTCGCAACTCGGTATGCTGCACGAGAATTTCCGCAATGTCCCGGTGATGGCGCTCACAGCCACAGCCGACAAGATAACGCGCGAAGATATCATACGCCAGCTTCATCTCAATGGGCAGACGTTCGTAAGCAGTTTCGACCGCCCCAACCTCTCCCTCACCGTAAGACAGGAGAGCACCAAAAAGGCAAAGCTCCAATACATCACCCGCTTCATCAGTAATCATCCGGAAGAAGCAGGCATCATCTACTGTCTCTCCCGCAAGAACACCGAAATGGTAGCTCAGGAACTTATCGATCTGGGTATCAATGCCGCAGCCTATCATGCCGGAATGACTGCCCAGACCAGAGCATCAGTACAGGAGCGGTTCAAGATGGACCAGATTCAGGTGGTATGTGCTACCATCGCTTTCGGAATGGGCATCGACAAGAGTAATGTGCGCTGGGTAATCCACTATAATATGCCTAAAAGCATAGAGAGTTTCTATCAGGAAATAGGTAGAGCCGGAAGAGATGGAGCACCATCAGATACCGTGCTGTTCTATTCGATGGCCGACATCATCACCCTCCGTTCTTTCTGTGAAGAAAGCGGACAGCGTGATGTGAACATGGAAAAGCTGCGCCGCATGGAGGAATATGCCGAATCGAGAGTATGCCGACGACGCATTCTGCTGAATTATTTTGGCGAGACATCATCCTGCAACTGCGGCAACTGTGATGTTTGCAAGAATCCTCCACGCACCTTCGACGGCACCATCAGAGCCCAGAAAGCCCTGAGTGCCGTGGTCCGTTCGGGTGAGCATATTGCAGTAGGTACCTGCATCGAGATTCTGAGAGGCATGCATTCTTCTGCAGTTGTGAAAAACAAATACAACGAGATGAAAACCTTCGGTGTGGGCAGGGATACAACATCTAAGGACTGGAATGCTTATCTGCTGCAGATGCTGCAGATGGGATTCTTCGAGATTGCCTACAACAACCACAACTACATGAAGGTTACCGATTTAGGCTGGAAGGTACTGAAGGGAGAACATCATGTTTCGCTGGCTTATATCGAAGAAGATGATAAAGCCACCCGCCCACAGAAAACGGTACGCAACAGAAAGGGCACCATCGCCCAGCCGGGAAATCTCATTCCTGAGGTGCATGCCGAACGTGTCATCTTCCAGGAAGACTCGAAAGGCGTGGAAGACAAAGGGCTCTTTGAACACCTCAGAAAGATACGCAAGAACCTTGCCGACGAACAGGGTTATCCTCCATATATCGTACTCAGCGACAAGAGCCTTCATGAACTTGCAAGGATGAAACCTACCACAAAGAATGCCATGAGCCTGATCAGTGGTATCGGAGAATTCAAGCTCAATAAATATGGCGATACCTTCATCAAGGCTATCAGGAAATATACAGGACTATAAGATCTTGTCATCCTATCTTCCATTCCAGACAGTTCACCTCGTCCTTCACCGAGAAGTTCAAGCCTATCTTCACCACCTTCTTGCCGCTCATTTTGAAGGCGTCGACATAGTGCTTTGCCTCAATCTGGGCGAGAGCCTCCTCGGCACTCTTGTTGAACTTCAGTTCCATCACGTAGATGGTATCATCCGTCTCCATCGTGATATCGATTCTGCCCTTCGCAGTATGCGGTTCCACATGGATGCTATAGTTGGTGAGCAGGGCAAACATGATGTAGAGCGTCTGCTGCCAATGCCCCTCGTAGTGGGTGTTGTCGCAGTAAGGCACCGTCTCCAGAAAGTCGTTCAGCAGGCAGAAGGCAGCATCCATATCCCCCTTCTTTACCAATACCGACATCTTGGCGATGGTCGTGTTAGCCTTCGCAGACTTGTCCGTCAGATAATGAGGCAAGAGACTACCATACAGCCCCACCCTAATCTCCTGGTTAGGCAATGCCAACTGATACAACTTTGTCGGTTTGTCATATCCCTTGATGGTGACATACCCACTCTGATAAAGCAAAGGTATGATGGTGGTCATCGTTTCAGTGGGGGCATCAAAGTCCTTCTTATCCACCTCTATGGTCTCGCCGAGGTCTGCAGGCAGGAAATCATACTGTCTCATCATATTGATGAGATAGGTAGGTGTACCGGTTCCAAACCAGTAAGAATCAATTTCTCCATCAGCAAAGCAATTGAGCAGACTGTAAGGATTGAAGACATCAGGCGATGGCCAGCAGAAGTGATAACCATCATAATGGTCTTTGAGTTCCTGTATGGTCTCCTCCCTGCTCAGCTCCAGATGCTCGGCAAGTTCGTTGATGTCATCGCTCATCTGGGTCAATAGTTCCTCCTTGGTGATGCCGCAGATGCCGGCATAAGGTTCGTCCATGCTCACATTTTTGATGTTATTCAGCTCGCTGAAGATGCTCAACTGCGAAAACTTCGTAATGCCCGTCAGGAAAACGAAGCGAAGCAATGGCTCGCAATCTTTCAAAGGACTGTAGAAATTGCGCATCGTATTGCGCAAGACATCGAGTTTTTCCTTCTCGTGAGCCACATCCAGCAGCGGTGCATCATATTCATCGATGAGCACCACCGCCTGCTTACCAGTCTTTGCTGTAACAGTTTTTATCAAGTTGAGCAAACGAACGTTCGGATCTGGAGAATCACAATCTACTCCAAACCTATCCTCATTTTCCTTTAATATATATAAGAGGTATCGATCCAGCTGTTCCTTCTCCATATGTTTGCCTCCAGCCAGGCTGAAGTGCAGCACGGGATAAGTATTCCACTCCTTCTCCAGCTTCTCGACGGCAAGCCCCTCGAAGAGTTCCTTCTTGCCCTCAAAATAACTTTTGAAGGTGGAAACCAGCAGCGACTTGCCGAAACGGCGTGGTCGGCTCAGGAAGAAATACGTTCCATCGGTATGTGTCATCTGATAGATGTATTCCGTCTTATCTACATAGAACATATCCTCCTTGCGGATCCGTTCAAATGTCTGAATTCCTATAGGATATAATTTTCTTGCCATAATCAAACGCAGTCTAATGAAATTTATTTCAGTTTTTCTTGCCTCAAAAAGTCAGGCTGTCCAGACTTTAAACAGATTAATTCACAATTATACTTTCTACGGAAATCAACTTTCGCTCTTTCAACCACAGACCTTCCTGTGTTTGCAGGAATTTTATTTGCAACAATCCTAGCTTTCGTCCATTTCGCTCTGTTCTGAGCAAACAAGGGATAGGACAATGTTGCATCAAGTTGTTTCACGGCATGAGCCACATCAGAACCTTTCAGTTCAACAAATACACATACTTTTTCATCCGTGCAGGTTGTTGCTACAACAAGCTTGTCACACTTGTCCTTGTCAGCACCTTTTATAATGTTACCATCTACTTGATAAGCCACACAGTCCATCGGAGGAACGAAGTTCAGCAAATAAACTGTCGAACGCTCCTTCAGACTGATTTTCGAACATTTTCTAACTTCCTTTTCAGCCAGATAACCTGCCAAAAAACTATTATTCATTCCCATATATCATCTCATCAAGTTCAGAAGATAATTCAGATATTTCATCAGAAAGAGAATCAAGATAATCACCCATAATAAAATGGTATTCATCATCCACGATATTCTCCATTTTTCCTTCATCTGTCATGCAGTATGCCGAATACCATGAAATCGGGATTGCATATTCCAGCATTTCTTTCATTTTCTCATCAAGCTTCTTTTCCTTAACCAGTGCCACCTTCATCAGCACATTCAGAGAAGTCAGCACATACGGACTATGGGTGGTCATAACCACATAGCTATTTGCCCCCGACTGCTCATAGGCCTTCTTGATATTCTTCACAATCTCCTTCACCATCGCAAACTGCGACTTCGGAAACAGATTTTCTTCCAGCTCCTCAATATACAGCTGGGCGAATTTATATCTATACATCTTAGTTCCCTTAATCACATCATCCGCACTGATTTCTTTATTCTCATCATCCAGCATAATCTTTGCCACCAAACTCGTTAAATCAGTAAGGCTCGACTTCGGAATCTTCCCCACCTGTCCGGTAATATAATCCACAAGCACAGCCAACGGCAACGCCGACTGTATACCGCTTGAAGCATAAACAGGCGCTATCGTTCTACCCACCTTCTCAAGCACGATTCTGTCAGAATCCGTAACCTTATCATAATAATATTTCATATTATCATCAAATGGAATTCTCAGCGGATGCTTGATATCATATTCCTTCTTCGCCTCCTGATATTCCAGAAGATAATTAAATATCGAATCATAGTCAGATGAGCGATAAACCTTATCAATGTTCTGAATAGCCGAAACCAGATTGCGTTCCGAAGGAATAAAACTCAGTTTTGCATTATAGCGCTCAGTTTTGAAATTCGCTTTCTTTCTGATTTTCACATTCGCCTTCACGCCATCCATCTCGATGGTAAGGCAATCACCATCATAAAAGATATAAGAATCAGCAGCAAAGAAAGCATCATCGAAACGATGAAACTTCTTCAGCTCTTTCAGGAATCGGCCATAATGGGTATATTTCTTCAGCAGATTCTCGCCATCAAGCATGATTCGCTTTTCTATCCATCTACAGAAGCACAATATTTTCATAAAGGTACTCTTTCCCGAAGATTGTTTACCCACAATAAGCATTACGGCAGACAAAGCGATGTCTCCCGTATCAACAATTGGGCCTATATTTTTAATTCTTACCTTAGGCATATCTATAATAATGAATGTTCAAATGCAAAGTTACGCAATAAAACTCAAAAATGCACTTCTTACTTTATCTTTTTATATATTTTTACACATTACACCCATATAACCTTTCCCCCATCAAGTCACCACTCCATCCACCACCCCCACAAACGCAAAAATCCCGGCCCAGAGATTCCTTAGAATCTCCGAGCCGGGAATATCTTGTATTTATATTTAGAGGATTAAATATCCATTTCCGCCCTCCTGGTGTGTAGGATGACATCCAGCACCAGGTGGAACACTATCCATACAGCGATGTCGATGCCCAGGATATACGTGATGTTTACGTGGCCGATCATCAGGAAATTGAGCAGGATGAACATCAGCGAGAGCAGGCAGATAGCCACCATCACCTGTCTCACCCTCAGTCCGCATCTCAGCAGTTTATGGTGGATGTGGCTCTTGTCAGGCAAGAACGGATTCTGCCTGTTTCTCAGTCTGTGACCCACCACTCTCACCACGTCGAGCAGCGGCACCAGCATCGTGGTAAAGGCAAACACCATGTTGTAGTCAGACACCACATGCGGGCTCACATCCACCGTGCTCAGGTGAATCATCAGGAAACTGATGATGTAGCCCAGCGACAGCGAACCCGAATCGCCCATAAAGAGCTTCCTGCCCCTCATGGCATTTCCAAACACGTTGTAGAACCAGAAAGGGATAATCACACCCAGCGCCGTAATGCAGAGCAGGGCAAAGGAAAACAGATGCAGCCAGATGTGCTGCCCTGCCAAAGCCACCAGCGAGATGCCGCAGAGTCCGGAAGCCAGACCGTCGATGCCGTCAATCAGGTTGATGGCATTGGTTACGTACACCACGATGAGCACGGTGAAAGGCATGCCCACCCATGGCGACAGCTGATAGATTCCGAAGAGTCCGTCGAGCGACTTAATCCACACGCCCGAAGCCACGAGCAGTGATGCCGCCACTATCTGCACCAGGAACTTCTTCTTGTACCCCACTCCAATCAGGTCGTCGGCAAGTCCCACCAGGAACAGCATCATGCTACCCACCAGCAGCGCCAGGAACTCATAAGGCACCTCCCCGTGCATCGACCCGCTGCTCAGTCCCATCAGATGATATATCAGCACCAGGCCGCCCATGGTAATAAGCATCACAGGGAAGAACGAGAGTCCGCCCAGACGGGGAACCGGCGCATGATGCACCTTTCTCTTATCCGGCATATCAAAGAGTTTCTTCTTATGCGAGATAAGGAGGATGTTAGGCAACACCAGCATGGCGATGGTGACAGACACAACAAGTGCTACCAGCAGGAAAATATAAATTGGTTCAATCATAAAAGTAAATAGTCTAAATTGTTACTTTTTATTGCATTTTCTATAATGTATTATCTATAGCTGCATTATCTATAGTTGCATGAAACGTTTACGCTTCCACTCCTGATAAAGCAGCATAGGCAGGGTAACCACAATCCAGCCACATCTCTTCAACTGTTTTTTCGGGTCGCAGAAGATGCGGTAAACAAATTCCATGTGCGCATCGAGCATCCATTTCGGCGCACGCTTCTCATCCTGTCCGCTGTAGAACTTAAAGGCAGCCCCCACGGCAATCATCACCCCTCTTTTCAGATAAGGTTTCAGTTTGCTCATAAAGATTTCCTGTTTCGGAGCGCCCAGCGCCACCCAGATGATATCCGCCCCATCCTCGTTCACCATCTTTGCGATGGCAGGATAGTCAAACTCATCCACAGCCTTGAAGGGCAGTTCATAGAAGCTCATGTTCTCCACCTTCGGGTTCATCGCCTTCAGGTTCTCTTTTAACCCGTCGAGTGTTCTCTGGTTGGTACCCATAAAGAACATCCGGTATTTCTGCGAACTGACCAAGTCCTTGAAAATCTGGCTACCGCAGTATTGCGGATACCTTTTACCATACAGCCATTTGATGTAGAGCGGCACATATCCGCTGTCACAGATGGCAAACATACCGCCATTTACAATCTTTAAGTAGTCTGGCTTTCTATTAGCGTTGTTTAGGATTACTCCATCCGCCACGCATATATAGTCAGACTCGTTTTTTGATAATTGTTCATCGATTCTTCGCCCTACTTCCCGAGGCGAGAATTCATAGTTGATATTAAAGTATTTCTCCATAAGCAAAACTGCATTTTTCAAAATCAAGATAACTCCTCACAAATTCGAGCTAACTGTTTATTAATAGTTTGTACATTAAATATCGTAGTCGACAAACGAACTGATTCTTCAGCTAAAGATATTCTCAATTGCTCATCGCAGATTATTTTTTCCATTTGTTTAGCCAAAGTCTCCACATCTCCAGGATTAAAAAGAAGAAGATTCTTTCCATCTTCTGCGATATCAGGAATACCACCAACAGGAGTTGTAATCACCGGCAATCCATACGCCCAAGCATCCAGTACTCCCATAGGAAAACCTTCGGCATAACTAGGAAGACAGAATGCCATTGCTCGTCGGAACGCCTGATCTTTATTCTCTCCAGAAACCCAGCCTAGAAAAACGACCTGATGAACAATCCCTAACTTCACTGCTAAAGCTTTACCTTGTTCTATCTCACCATTACCTGCAAATACTATTTTCCAATCAGGATATTGATAAGCTATACGAGCAAAAGCCTTGATCATATCATCATATCCTTTTCTATGATTCACAGTGCCAGCATATAGAATTTCTTTCTCTTTTATATTTATACTAGTAGAATTTTCTCTATTTAAAGTAACCTCCGGACACGGATTATACAATACCGTAACCTTATCTGGAGAAATACCCAGTTCTTCAACCAAAGCATTTCGCCAGAATTCCGAAAGAACAATACATCTATCAGCCGTAGAAAAAAGATACTTATATCTATTACGTAACGAACTTTTTATAGTACTATCAACTGAATATGCATGAAAATGAGCAATGATTTTTTTACCCATCATTTTTGCCAAAGGCATCATCAGGCACTTACGTTTTGCAGAAGTCCGCTCACTAAAATGGAAATGAACGATGTCACAAAATGGCAACAATAGCATATATAGGCAAAAAGCAGAAAAGAAGTACCATAATTTCACCAACGCATTGCCATCTCTATGAGTCTGAATCCACACACAATGATATTTTTTCCATTGCTCTCCTTTCTCATGCTGTTTGATAACAGCAGTTATGCCACCTCGAGTTTTTCTACTTGTAGCTACAACTAAGACTCTTACCATCCTTTTTATCTTCTTATTTTAAATAAAATAAATAAAACCCTTTGCCAATTATGCTTCATAAGCCAAAAAATTATCTGCTGCAGTTTAGGCAACTTATAAGTTGGATATGCAGCTATAATATCTTGGGTAACTTTGTCAGTCAACATTTCTGACACGATTTTTTCACGTTCAACAGATGGATATGAAGACATTAAAATATCACCAACCTGATGACGTACATAACGAATAAACATACGATCAATACGTTCTTTGATTTCACCAGGATATTGAAGCAGAGCAGTTCTTCTAAGCAGTTCCTGACGATTAGAGATAAAGAATGGAAAACGATCAGTACGGACCTTCTTTGAAATGGAAGCAGTATTATTGTAATAGAAATAAAATATCTCCGGCATCTTAACGACAACAGAGACATGACCTAAAACATCTAAATTCCAAATCAAATCCTCTGTTATAAACTGTCTTTCTGACACAAATCTCAAGTTATTACTTTCTATTATACTTCGCCGATAAAGTACGATTTTAGCAGACATAGCAATATGACTTTCTATAGGGTCTTCAGCGCTAGAACTAATCATATCCATAGCAAAGTTCTGAATACTAGCCTTATCTGTCAGCACTTCAAAAGAGCCATAACTGTTCATCGTTTTTACAACACCAGCATCATCTATAGTCTGGATACCAGTATAAACCACATCTGCATTAGCCCGAACAGCTGCATTATACATAAGTTCATAGGTGTTAAGTTCAACCCAATCATCAGAATCACAAAAAGCCACATATTCACCTTTTGCTACTTTCAAGCCACTATTACAAGCCATTCCTAATCCCCCATTTTTCTTATGGACAACTTTTATGCGAGAGTCACGAGCTTCATATACATCACACATCACAGGACAATTATCAGGACTCTCATCATCAACCAAAATGATTTCGATATCATGTAATGTCTGATTAACTAGAGATTGAATACATCTATCGAGATATCTTTCGACATTATATATTGGGACAATTATTGATACTTTAGGATTCATCATATATATTTTTTATTTATCGTGAAACAAGAATACTTTATAAGTTACAGACTCTCGTGGAATGCCATAATTTTTAAAAACATTCCAACATGTAGCCATCCACATGGCAATAATAAAAATATGAGCATATTGTTTATACTTATTACCAAGTTGCCAAAAACATACTAAAAGCATTGATGCAATAATCAGTTGATAAAACTCTAAGAACATTACGATTCGAATAAACAAATGACTCGTATTACAAATCAAGAAATATCCACAACCATAAATAAATGCAAAGAAATACCACAAATTGAAATACTTCACTTCACCTTCATATCTTTCTTTCAGCAATGGTCCAAACCAAGTAACAGCTAATGCTATCAAAAAGTAAGATAATTGCATCGGACCAAACGCTTTTGCTTCCTTAGTATAACCGCTTCCAGCTATTGTTGCAATTCTTTGGGTATAGTCATCATAGCCAAAAAAATCTGTTAATTTCTCGATATAAGTTACAAAGCCTTGTAAAATAGAAGTCATTCCTAAAAACAGACAAGCAAACAGCAAACAAACGCAAATATTACGATATTTTGTTATTTCTATAATTTTTGGGGGAATATATGCAAAGACAAACAGCGGCATTACCATTAAAGCAGAATGATGAATCAAAGATGCCAAGAACAAAGAAAGAAAAAATGGAATAGGCTTTCTTTCTATGATGAATCGACTTGCAAAGGTAAATATACAAGCAGCAGTGACTTGTCGCATACCATTCGTCATATCCCAAAAGAATGAACTACCAAATAAAACTATTGGTAAAGCAGCAAGAATATAATAACTTCCTTTCAATGCCCTTACTAAAAAATATATCTGCACAAAAGCCACTAATCCCATACCAACAGTATAATGAATACCTGCTCTATGTATTGATTGCACAAACAAAACCCACAAAGACTCTTCCAATCTACTCTTACCAATATATCCGGTTTTAAAGTTATGTATATAACTCAAGCAATCAACTCCCACATTATATCTAATACCACATATCACTGCAAAAAATAACATGAAATACCAGATATAGTACTTAGACCCTAAAGATCCTTCACCATAGTTATTCGCAGTTTTGGCAAACCAACACATTACCCATGCGAACATTACATATATTAAGATATCAAATAGAAACATATTACCTTAATTTTATATCTATATATTTTTTCATATTTTGATATGCACGCTGCATTGAATAATTATTATCCAACGGAACAGATACATGCATAATCTTTTGAATCCAATCTTCAACTGATACAACAACATCAAAATTCTGCATTCTTTTATCAGTATGATATGGATTGCGAGTTATGATAAGCGGCTTATGCAAACCTTCTGCATCAGCTATCGTTGATAAACCGACACAATAGTTTAACTTATCCTGTTTGAGAGGACAAACGATAGCCTTGGCATGCGCCATCGCTTGCAACATCTCAGGATATACATTGCCACTATTTTCCGTAATAATGACTTCTATATTAGGGATATTCTTACACTTCTCTACAAGATCTTCATAGTTCTGTCCTGCATGAGATCTAGCAGTCATAATTTTCAACTTGGCGCCCGTTTTACGAAAAGCTTGTATTAAAGTATCAAAATCTCGGTTTTCCTTTCCTGTAGAAACAAAATAGCCTTCATCTGATGTATCTACTTTGCTATAAAACTCCATATCTGCTCCCCATCCAGGGACAGAACATTTCTCCCTACATGTAAAACCACCTTCTATGGTTTCTTCCATACTCTTTTCAGAGAGGAAGAAAATATGGCTAACAGACATAATACAACGCTTATACAAGTATTTCTTCCAACCATTACAGTTCGGAGTATGATGCAGGTAAGCGAAGACAGGTATATTCAAAATATGAAATGACGACAACAGCAATAAGAGAACATGACAGCCAATATTTAAGTTTGGTATGAAAATCGCATCAGGTTTAACCTTCCAAACGAGTTTGAGGTCATTCAGTAAACTCTTTCTTTCCTGTTCCCAGACAACTTGCTTACCATCCTTCTCCATTTCTACCGCTCCATACAACCAATGAGATGGAACTTTTCCTTGCATATAGAGATTGTGAGTCTGAGCTTCACCAATATATAAAATTTTCATTTGCGAATTAAAGACTTTATAAATCGACCAACTTTATTAGAATTAAAGAAATATCCTTTTTTCATTTTCAACTTATCAGACCATGACATCCACGTTGCAGAATAGTGATGAATGGTATAGGTATAATCCGTAAGTTCCATATTGGAACTCATAAACTCTATAGGGCAGAAGTAATCCCAAGGGTAAACAGTAATTCCCCCTACCTTTATTGGCTTATCTACATAAGCAGGCATTCCATGTTTACGAAGAACCTTGGTTACAATAGGAACAATCGGAATTTGCTCCATGTGACCATCAGGAAATACATAATGAGTATTTTCATAATACTCCATAACTTCTTTAACAATAGGATTATGAGGTTCTACAGAAAATCCTAATCCTACATTTACCTGGTCTTCGACACCAGGAGAAGAAGCATGCTTCTCTACCGCCATCCAAGCACCAGCGGCAATAATATCATCCATGTTACGAATCACCTCTACATCTGTGTCAAAGTATACTCCACCATTGTCATAAAGAATCTTTAGGCGAGCATAATCGCTCACGTATGCATACTTTTTCACATCATACGCTTCCTTTGTAAAAGGTATGATATTCACATCAAAGTTGTCTTCATTCCATTCCTTGATTTCATAATCAGGAAGAAACTTTTTCCAGCTTTCTATATATCGCTGGTATTCTACAGGAATAGGATTACGTCCAAACCAACAGTAATGTATTATTTTTGGTATCATAAACAAGAAATATAAATCTATTATTTTTAAATTACATCAAGTTCTTATAACTTTGTAGAATCAAGCCAATCATCGCTATCTGCATGAATTACATATTCCCCTTTTGCTTGCTCAATTTCAAACTATCTGGCAGAAGCTACCCCACCATTGTTTTTATGAATAACTTTAAATCGTGGATCTTCCTTATGATACCCATCTAATATATCACCAGATTCATCTGTACTTCCATCATTTATCATCAGTACTTCAAAATCTGACAAGGATTGCTCCCTGTTACTATCAAGCATTCGCCCAATAGTTGCCGCAGCATCATAAACCGGTACTATAATTGACATAGTGTCATAATTTTATCAAAAAAGGGGATGCTTGTATTAATGGCAGCAAATCGATAAATCCTTTTTGATAATCATTTTTTGTGTTTAAAATATCATCCACAGTCATATCACTATGTAATAAAAAAGGTGACTTCCTATCTTTGCCTAAAGAAAGGAAAAAATCGTGAAATTTAAAATGTCCACCTAACAACTTACCTGAAATCTCTAACCATAAATTTGGAATTCCATACGCTTCTGCAACAATTAAACCATGTAGCGATGAAGATGCAATATAGTCACAACTAGCTATTTGTTCTATAACTGAAGTCCAATCATCATATCCTTCCATCTTAATGAAAAGAACATTAGAATCAGACTTAAGTCTCGTTAAAACAGGATGATTGAAATCATCATAATGAGGTATAATTCCCAGTTTGTAGCGCTTCTTTTGCACAGAAGGTGTATATAGTCTAGGCAATAATAAAGCAGGATCTCCATAAACCTCAGGACAGTCTACACCTTGCTTTAAGAGCCATTGGCGCGTTAATGGACCACGAACAGCTAATATTTTTTTAGGATGGCAATCCAATACTCTACTATCATCTATTGTACCACTTCCCCATACTATAGTATGTTCATTGGTCAACATTCCTAGAGTTGATCCTATTGCAAGATAGTTGTCTTTTTGCGACCTCATAGACAAAGTAGAATAATATAAATATGATAGCTTCCTATTCCAAAGTTTTTCTAACATATATATATTAATATCATCTCCCCAATTACGATGCATCAACCTTCCATAAGAGTAATGTAAACAAGCATTAATACATATTGGATGGCAAAATACATCTATAAACGCCATCACTATTTTATTAAAAATCACACTTAATCGTGATTGATTATACTTCGACATGTTTGTGTACAAATTTATTTAAAATTATGGCTAAAATCCACTTCATTTTATCCCAAATGGATATTTGGTTAGCATAATATGGATATATTTTTTTACTATAAAATTCATTTTTCATTTTAGCATTAATAAACAATCTACGCAGATATGTTTTATAATGCTTTTTAAAAAAATGAACATCAAAAACATCCATAAATTGATCTATATCACCAACAGCATTAATTTCCAAAAGAGTTCTTATACATTTTGCACATATACCACAATTATGCAATTCATTGAAACAAACATTCAAATATTTATATGCAGGAGGATAGCAACAAAGGCTGCGCACTTTATCTAATCTTTCGACTTCAGCTCCCTCACTATTAAACATCATTCCATTTATAGACAAGCAAGAATAGGTAAACATATCGAACATACATGTTCCTTCATTCTTTACAACATCCCCATCTATAGAGAAATCCTTCACGGAATTAGAGGAAGAAAAATGATAACTCTTTATTCCATTTTGTAATGTATAGATACAGAACAATGCTACAAATGACTCCATCTCCAAATGATCATAAGGAACATATTTGTGCATTATAAGATGAATATTTGATTCTATAAAATAGTATGCAAAACCATATTCCTTCGAAAATCGTTCTGCCATCTCCATTCGACCTTCAATCAAAGGAGTCCTTAATGTTTTTTCTCCTTTAAATCCAGCACCAACATTAAAGAAAAACAATCCATTTAATTTGCACGATCTTGGAATATCATCGCTGGTATTGACTTGTATTGTATATAACGAATCAACTCCACATGATATACCCGTTCCTATTATATTTTTCTCTTTAGTAGGATGAAAATCACTAAATGGTGCAATAATTTCTACATCATGTAATTCTGAGTTTCCCAAGCGTAAGCCTGGAATATAATGCTTCTTTATTGAATAATATAATTCGCTACTTATAGGAATTTCAGAATAGAAATCATATCCATTCTTCATTGCAAAATACAAAAATCCTACAACATATGCATCAACTCTATCGATACATAAAAAAGGAAGACAGGTTTCATTAATATTAGTTATTAATAACTCCCTATTTTTCCCTATTAATAGTGAACACTGAACCTGATTTCCTTCCAGTCTAATACTTTCAATTGTAAGCTTCTTCATTTTTATATCATTATTAATAACAGAAAAATCGAAACAAAAATTAACTACTTTGTTATTGGGGGAGTGAACATTGGATCTTTCAATATCCCCAAATTATTCAAATAATTCCTTATTATTTTTTTTATCCTACCCCACAATGTAAGCTGTTCATAAATAGAAAAACCGCAACCTTTCCAAGGAGTTAATTTAAGAAATTTACTATAAAGCTTACGATATGGATGCTGACAGTCTTTAAACCAAGGTTTGATTGGAGCAGCAAAGTGAATAATACCTGGATTACGTTTGGATACATTTAATTCCGACAAATACTTATCAAAAATTTTAGGAGAACGAAAGAAGTAAAAGGTTGTCATATTCCATCGAATAGGAAGCAAAGCTATTTTGTTTTGGAAATAACAAGCTAGTACATCCTGCTCATTTACAATTTTTCCTATAATTTTAGATGCATATGCCATAATCGGTAAAGTATGCTCCATTTTTCTCCATTTTATCAAATCACAAACCATCACACCAGAGTTAATACAAATATCTATTGCTTTAAGTCCTAAACGTGATTTGAATGCGATACAATCAGGAATATCTTCAGCAGCTGCAATCACTTTATCCTCAAGATTCCAGAAATATAATGGTTTGATATCATCATGTACTATCATATCACCATCAAGGAACAGACATCGTTCTTCACTAGAAGGTAATAATTGAGGAATCAACAGTTTAAAATACATAATAGGTTGCCATTGGCCGATAGGAAAATCTCCAAGGTTCTCTATACTACAGTTTATGACGTTAAGCTGAGCATGAAAGTTGGTACAAACCTCTCTTAATTTTGCTTCTGTTTCTAAAGATATACCATCCGTCAATAAATAAATGATAAATTTCTTTTCTCTGTTAGTATAAAACAACGATGTCAACATCACAGCAGAATGTTGTATATATCGTTCATCAGCTACTATAACTATATTATAATGCATTTAATCTACGATTATTGAAACTATTTTTCCCTAAACTTCTTTATATACTTACCAACCACTTTACTCAATATCATCGTTTTTGTTTCTTTATTGAGTCCAAAAATCCATAGCACAACAATAGTACACATAACAGAAGATGAGCATACAACAAAAAAGCGCAAGAAACCATCATTCATATGATGCTGAATGAGAAGAGGTAGTAAAGCTGCAACTCCCACCAACAGAAGGTTTTTACCAACAACCATGACAGAATATTTCATTATAGGAAAATAATAAAACTTATTGAGAATATACATGTTCATAACAGTAGCTAAAAGCATAGGTAAAATAGAGACCCAATACATATCTACAGGGCTACCTCCAAGTTTTAACACTAAGTAACATAGAGGTAAGTGAGCAAGATAAATAGACGTAGACCAAATATTCTGTACCTTTACTCTTCCAATGGCACCTATGCCATAATCCACCATATTATTTGAATAAGAGACAAAACATAGTAAAAGAGTTATTTTAATGAATGTCGAGGTATAATGAGGAACTTCCGTAAGCCAAAGCTTTAAGACAAAATCTATCTCTAACAAAACAGGAACAAAAAATACAGAAAGTAAAAATAACGTTACTCGGGTTATATTAAATATGAGATTGACAAATTTTTCTCTTTCATTATTTGCATAATATTTAACCAATTGAGGTTGTGCTGCCATAATAAATCCACCAATAAATTGTCGTATAGTAAATGTTACTGTATTAGCCAGACCTTCCGCCGCATTAACCGCTGTTCCAAAGAACATATTAATCAATACATTTACTCCATTTCCATTTAAAACCGCAGCTATATGTCCAACAGCAGTCCATCCCGAGAAAGTAAACATTTGCTTAAAAAGACTCCTATCAACTTTTATAGAGAATTTACATTCTGAAAAATGACGGACACAATACCAATGATTAAGCATACGATTGATTACACTGCCTATCAACATTAATGATGCATAAACTATAAGCTTATCAGCTGGCACCATAACTAGCAAATAAAGTGAAACCAATTTGAATACTACATCAAAAATACTAAAATACGCATATATATCAAATTTCTCATGTGAGGTAATAGCTGCACTGTAAGGGGTCTGAGATATGGCAAGCAAACTTGAAAATACAGATAATTGGAATACCCAGTTTGCAGCATAAAGTCTCGTAGGATCTATGTTCATTTTATAGTTAACGAACCATATACCAAAACTTTCCAAACAGATAAATACAATCAAGACTATTATCAAGTGAATGGCAATAGCCGTAGAAAAAGTTCTTTTTAATACGAGCTGGTCACCTTTACCTATGCTTAATGCCAAGAATCGGTTTGTGCTAGTCTGCAAAATACTGTTCAAAACTGAGAACATCGACACAAAACCTCCTACTACATTATATAGGCCATAGTCTGATACTCCCAGTTTTTCAAGTACAATTCTTGTAGTAAAGAAGCTGATACACATCATCAGCAACATTCTACCATACAAATACAAAGTATTTTTAAATATTCGCTTATTATTCTCTTCCATTCAAGTCTAAAAACTATACACGTCACTAATAAAGTGCGCGAATTCTAAGAACAAATGACAAACGCTGTTTCTCTATCAGTACAATCCAACAAAGCAAACTTCTTTATTGAATACTGTATATATCGTTCATCATATGCTATAACAACATATAACGTATTTGACTAAATCATTAAAACATAATCATTCTTTAGTCTGAAATACTCCTAATAATTCTACCATTTACTATACTCATACCTTTCGCTACTAGAACTGTAACAAAAAGACCAAGCAAGACAAATAGCAAATCATTTGAAAAATACTCACTACATACTAACAGAGTGGCACCTTGAACTAGATAAACCTCGTAAAAATACCCCCCCGTTTATCCATTATCCTGCAAATAGGCAGGCGCATAAGGATATATGAAATGATGACAATAAAGATGATGTTACATATAAAATAAGAAGAATACATATACCTCCATTTATTAAAGAAAGGTACAAACTGCTGCACTATATCGAAATTCTTGAAGCACAAAAAAATCAATACCATTATACTCATCAGCACCTTGATTCGTATTTCCCCAGATAGGCTTATCAAAAGCTTACTCTTCTTTATTTCATAGTATGCCAACAACACCCCCATGACAAAGCAAGGCAAGCCAAGAATATACCATACAGGACTCTTCATTACTATCATAACACCAACAGTCATGCTAATAGCAATACATAATGCTAAAGTAGCATTTCTAACTATAAGAAATTTATAAGCAATATAGAATGCAGCATATAGGACTATAATCTCGGTCACATACCATCCGTAACGCAAATTTATATCTGAAACGAACCAATATATAAACAGATTTCTCCAATCTACTTCTTTACCTACAACCCATTCTGCTACAACATATAATAACATCGCTGTTAAAGCAGGCACGATCAACTTCACCATCCGCTTCTTCAACCATTCTGTAGACAGAGATTTATTCTTTTTCAAAAATCCACACAACAATCCATACCCAGACATAAACAAAAAGAAAGACACACACAAAGCACCTAATGCCGTTTCTCTCATAAATATCTCATCATGAATGTTATAGAAAGATGCCTGGTGACCTATTACAACAAGAAGAGAAGCAATAAACTTTAATAGTTGCGACTGTTCACGTTGCTTACATATCATATTTCCCCTTGCAGGCAATAACCAAATAAGTATTAAAAGTAATATTGAGAAAAACATATCTAACCCGAAAATTTAACAATACAAGAATTATAAACCATAGTACTCCTGCAGTAGGAGAAACTATTACAGGATATTGATACCCCAAAGTAGATGTCCCCATTATTCCTTCACCATGTTTCCATAAAATCTCAACCAAATTCCAAGGCATTACATCACCTAAAGAACCTTTTGTGAGATACGAATATCCATAGTTTAAAAACAAAGCTACAAAATTCCAGATAATATAAGGAACTAGCAATGTACGAACTTTTTTAGTTATTTTCTTCTTATAGACAGAAAAACAGAAATCTTCTTTTCCTACAAAGAATAAATAACCGGACATGAAGAAGAAAGTTGGCACAGCTATTTGAACTATCGGAGCATTAATATTATTTGCCAAAAAATATGTAAAATCTCCGGGAGCACTTAATGCTGAAGTATGCAGCAGTACTACCAATGCAGCCAAAGGAAACCTCAGCAAATTTAAAGCGGAACTTTCTTGACTATTTCTTTCAATAACCATATTTACGATATCCCTTCTATATCTATTTTAATATATTTTTGTTCTTCCACTGTATTTTGAATTCTCCAAAAATCCTTACGCCAATACCTATCCGTTTGCAACCAAGGTGTTTTTTTGAAGAAGAGAAAATGCAGATAAGGCAGCGATCTCCCTTTATAATCTGTGATACTACCACTCTTCACATCATAAATCCATTGTTCACCATCCTTAGGCTGAGGACTAGTCCAATACTCATGGAGCAATACATTTCTATGCAAAATCGGATTCAAAAGATCCAAAACCTTGAAGTAATGAATGCCCAAGTGGCGACAAACATAATAATGGATTCTACGAATCGTACGAAGATTAGGACATACTAGACTAGACCATTCTCCTTCATCCAAGGACACAGGTTTCTCATCTGTAATTTTTGACTTCCAATCCTTTATCTTAAAACAGAGATTACGATAATAATCATTGTTACGGCAAAAACAGCAATGACCAGCTATGTGATAGTTATGAGTAGTAATTACATCATAACGAGCCATATTCTTGTCATTTATAACCATACCCAAATTACCATAAACTAAATCCAAATCACCCATTCCCCAAAAATCATAGCCCTTAAGTTCTTCATGGTGAATTGCTCCAATGAAAGGTTTTAAGTCGGTAAGCTTATAGGGTTGTGGATAATGATAATCTACCCCTAATCTCTCGCTCACCAACTTGCAATAATCCCCGTATGAGCATTGGTGAAATATCGTATTATTATACCTTTGCTTAGGCAATGAACAATCTGTATAGAAGATAAAATCCACCATCGGATTACGCCCACAGGAATAGAGATATAACTCTATCCACCCAGGCCATTTACCAAAGTAAGGTATGATTTGTGCAACTTTATAATTCATATTTATAAATTTTATATTTCATAAAAGAATCACCACTACTCTATTTCGAGAAATATACAATTTTATTACTTAAATATATCATATAATTTATTTCTGAAAAGTGGGATACAAAAACCAGACAAAATACATACGGCTAGAGATGTTACTACATATACAGAAAGAGATTCTATTCTAACAAACTTCATTAATAGCCAAATTATAGAGAACTGAACCATCATTGGTACAATAGAATTACGACCAAAAAAGCACAATACTCGACAGGAAATCATCTTACAAAGCTCTATCACAACAAAACTACCCGCAATAGCCTCTAGATAAAATGCCAATATATTCTGTTCTATTAAATTAATACTCAAATTTTGCGGAGAATAGAATTTATAAAAAGAAAAAATCCATATAACAAAAGAAACTACTAATACTCTCCTATCACGTTTTTCTCGTTTAAGATAATTTCTTCCATAAAAGCCCAACAAATAGAAAGGTAAGCAAATACATGCCTGCCCTAAATACATTATGCTCATATGCTTAATGGATAGAATTACCCCCCCATAGTAATTAATAAGAAAAATAAATTTCTCCATCTTAATCGCTTTACCATTCCAACAATTAAAGTAATCCATAACAATACAATAAGAAACCATATTGTTGTTTGTGCCTTAAATGCGAACAAACTCCAGTTACCCCGAATTAGTCCATCCGTTATTACTCCATAAAAATAGAAAAAAGCACAAAATTTAATCAACAAACATACTCGTTTCAACATTTTTTTGTCATCAACATTTATTGGCTCAAATATACCAGATAGCATGAAGAACAAAGGAACATAGAATGAATTCAAAATACCATCATAAGTCTTATATATTACACTCGATGCAAGAATTTCACTTGGTATTATATGTGATGCAATAATAAGCATCATGCCAATAGCTTTGGTATTATCAATATGAGATAATCTCTTTTTCATCACAAATTAGCTATTATTTCACGGAGTTTATTTTCTAATCTTTCGTAATATCCCCAAATTACATCTTCTACACCTTTAACAAAACGATGCTGACATGCAAAATCCATGTATATCCTTTCATTAGAATTGAGCTCAGATACAAGATTTACAACATCCTTATTATCTTTTCCCATATCAAAAAACACAATAGCATCTTGGTTAAAAACATCAGAATCTGGTTGATTGTTACTTCCCCAATAAATTGGGATACAACCACCTTGAATTGCTTCGAGAAGTTTTTCTGTTACATAACCGAGAGCATTGGAGTTTTCTGGAGTAAGATTAAACCGATAATGCTTTAACCATTTTACCTTATCATCTCCATAATCTGCTTTAAGTGAATCATTGTTATGCATCCAACGACCACAACTATCAATCGTGTCAATGGCAGACAACTCATTGAAAATCATCTCACGCCCTTTGTCTCCATGACTACAAAGAAATGAGCAGAACTTTCTATTCTTATAAGACTTGCTTTCAGGAGCATTCCAAATTGCAATTTTCCTCTTTATCGATTCATAAGATTCCATGGGATCAAGAGCCCATGTTATCCAAAAAGGAATATGTAGATAATTGGCATGATCAGTTATATCATCAAAACCAATCGACAAGTCAATACTTGGCTCATTCAGCATAAAATCATGCCACTCCTTACGAAAAGAAAGATTCTCTCGAGCAAAGAATATCTTTAAGTCACAAGGTTGATATTTGATAGCCCATTCTGGACCACAAATAGTAAAGACCCCAGCCTTCAATCCTGGTTTATTTTTTAGCAATCCACGTCCCTCAATAAATTTTGGAAGCCACAAATCCTGCTCAAAGAATGGAGGAAACCAATTATAAAGCTTAGTTTGATATGCTTTAGAAAACTGCAATCCCTTTCTGCGTAGCCTATATAAGTTATTATAATATTTTAATGTACTTATTCCTACCATTTTATGTAAAATTTATCGAATTTGATTGTTCATTATCATATTTTTAAGCTTATATAAAGATGTTGCTATATGGTATAAACCATGATACGATAGCCATACCAGGATGCGATTAACCCTAGAAGTCTTTATTGTCAACAGATCCTTATTACATTCTGGATAAATGGAATAATATTCTCTTGACGTAAAGATTGGATGCTCAAAAGCGCCATATTTTTGTCCTAATTTAAAACTTTTTATCGCTTCATCTTTAACCGCGCTTTCCGGAAGTATCTCCTCCATTTTTTTTACCAACAGATCTCCCTTTCTTAATCTTTCCTTATTGTAACACCCAACGATACTATCATGCCCAATAGCACAATAATAATGATAAAAAGCTTTATTCAAATAAGCAACCTTTACCCATGAGTGAGATAAGATTTGATACCAGAAGAATAAATCCTCACAATAATCAATACCAGGGAAAAATCTAGCTCCAATCTTGTTGTAACAAACTCGTTTTACGAGTTTGTTACAACAACTGCCATGCAGCAGTTGGAACATATCACGCATAACTTGCTGGGGAACTAAAGAAGATGGTTCTTGTTTAACATAATGCTGACCTTCATTATTATTTGTAAAATAATCACAAATAACTATATCAGCATCTTCTTTTTTAGCTTTTGTATACAGTTCTTCTAACATTGTAGAATCAAGCCAATCATCGCTATCAGCATGAATTACATATTCTCCTTTTGCATGTTCTATTCCTATCTGTCTGGCAGAAGCCACCCCACCATTGTTTTTATGAATAACTTTAAACCGTGAATCTTCCTTATAATACCCATCTAATATATTACTAGATTCATCTGTACTTCCATCATTGATCATCAGTACCTCAAAATCTGACATAGATTGCTCCTTGATACTATCAAGCATTCGCCCAATAGTTGCTGCAGCATTATATACTGGTACAATAATTGATATTTTTGCCATAATTAAAATCGTGAAGTAATTTTCCCAGCTAGTCTATTCGCATATTTAGACAAAAACAAACTAACGTAAACCACCAATACAGCGTCCCCACTATTTATCAGCGGGTTAGCCGTACTAGTATTTTTGAATAAAGTTTCGATTTTCTAAAATTTAACAATCACGCGACGGCTTGGGATGTCTTCGTTACCTCAGCATCCGTACCATCTTCAAAATGGCGAACATAGTCACATGGCAGGAACGAGACATCAACCACCTCGCCACAAAGTATGCGAGTAAGGATATTCAACCCACCTTACGCTGTATTGGTGGTTTACCGTTTTATTAATATAAATCCACTTTGATATCGAACGGACTATCAAAGTCCTTCAGCATTGCATGCTTCGTATCTTTCTCTGAGAGATTGGCATGTTCTGTTGGTATCTTCCAATCAATACCGAGCCTATCGTCAAGGATAGAGATACCACCATCTGCCTCAGGATGATAGAAGTTATCACACTTGTATTGGAAGACGGCTGTTTCTGAAAGGACTGCAAAACCGTGAGCAAAGCCCTTTGGGATGAAGAACTGGACATGATTATCTTCTATCAGTTCTACTGCCACATGCTTACCATAGGTTGGTGAGCCTTTACGAAGATCCACGGCGACATCAAGTACTCTACCCTTTACGCAGCGTACCAGCTTGCTCTGGGTATAAGGTGGGCGCTGGAAGTGCAAGCCACGCATTACGCCATAGCTGCTCATAGACTCGTTGTCTTGGCAGAAGTGAACACTGTGACCCAGGATTGGGGCAACCTTTTCTTCAAACTCTCGCTCGCTGAAGCTCTCGAAGAAGTAGC
>ERZ1027060.94-NODE-94-length-33354-cov-8.617196_pt1 | contig 33354 bp, 31 predicted proteins | sample MGYA00519424_ERZ1027060 | MGnify/ENA primary metagenome ERZ1027060 (study PRJEB26926, sample SAMN06164500) | human gut metagenome | biome: ENVO:00009003; feature: ENVO:2100002; material: ENVO:00002003 | host: Homo sapiens | place: USA | collected 2012 ... | reverse complement strand
GATCTACACAAGGAGTATCGTCGGCAGCGTCAGATGTGTATAAGAGACAGAAGTACTACGATTTGCTATATCCATATACACAGTTGACAGAAGAGCAAAAGCAGGAACATATAAAAAATCTGCAAGAGAGAATGAATTTGCGAAGGCTTCAGCAGAATAAAGTGTGTCCTAGGTGTGGTAGCAAGTTAGTATTGCGTGTGGCGAAAAAGGGGGCGCTGGCCGGACATGAATTCTATGGTTGTTCAAATTACCCGAAATGCAGATATACCGAGAATAAACAATAAAAATTTAGGAGGAGATTAAATGAAAAAGGTAGTAGCGTTTTTAATGTTAGTTGCTTGTTTAGCTTTGGTTAACGATGTTCAAGCAATGCGTTTAAAAGGAGATGGTGTTTCTGATACATATAAATATATAAGATATGTTCAAGATGAACCGTATAGTAATTTATACGAGAATAATCTTAAGATCAGTACTGAAAACTTGTATCCATGTGCTATACCGGAATGGAGGCTTAAATGCGATTTGGAAAATTCTGGATGGTACTATTATAAAAAAAGAATGGGCGGTACACCTTGCGTATTTGGTGTTAAAGGAATTGCTTTAAATTTAGAAAATCTTGGTGAAGATGTTATTGTTATAAAATGGAATGAATCCCTGATACAATTAGGAGATTATAACGGGTTGCCATTTTTTGTAGGAATGAGATATAGTGATGCAGGAAAACCGGATAAGTTGGTTAATACAATTTTACCGCCGTTTAGTAAACTGAAATTGCCGGTATTTTTAGCAAACGTAGAATGGAGAAATGGAGATACTTTTAATTCTTCGGGATGGAAGGATGGTTATGCACCTGTTAAAGAAGATAAATCGTTACAGGGCTTGCTATGTATGAAGATAGAGGTTAATGGCGAAAGTAAGTATTATACATTCAGAACACCACATATAGAGTATCCTGATCAACTGGCTGTTCATTATAGGGCAGATAAATAGTTTGTTATTTCTTATCTCTGTAAATTCATGCCGATTTTTTTATGCTTTTTGTGTGATAGTAGCTTTTAGTGCGTCTATGAAAAACTTTGTCAAAATCGCTAACGATAAAATAAACTAAAATGGCTAAGATTTTGCTTAGTTACTCTTAAAACTCTTGCTGAAACAGGTTAAAAATGTTACGATAAAGGGACAGAAGAAAATATCATCTGTCCTTTTATTTTTTATGCTTTGGAGAAGAAAATGGGAATTTTATCACAAACTTCTGCTCCGGTGTACGAGGCACTGGAGCGTTTTCGTAAAAAACGCGTTGTGCCATTTGATGTACCAGGTCATAAGCGCGGTCGTGGCAACCCGGAGCTTCGCGAGCTGCTGGGAGAAAAATGCGTAAACCTGGATGTCAATTCCATGAAGCCTCTTGATAATCTCTGCCATCCTGTTTCGGTAATCCGCGACGCAGAGGAGCTGGCAGCAGAGGCTTTCGGTGCGGCACACGCATTCTTTATGGTAGGAGGTACGACCTCGTCCGTGCAAAGCATGGTCTTGGCCTCCTGTAAGGCAGGCGATAAAATTATCCTGCCGCGCAATGTACACAAAAGTGTGATTAACGCGCTCGTACTTAATGGCGCGATTCCGGTTTATATCAATCCGCAGGTTGACAGTAAGCTGGGAATTTCTCTGGGGATGGAGATCGGCGAGGTAGCTAAGGCAATTAAGGCAAATCCCGATGCTACGGCGGTGCTCGTAAACAATCCTACTTATTATGGTATCTGTTCGGATTTGCGTTCTATCGTCAAGCTGGCGCATGAGCATAACATGCTCTGCCTGGTAGACGAGGCGCACGGTACACATTTTTATTTCGGAAAAAATATGCCTGTTAATGCGATGGCGGCCGGTGCTGACATGGCATCTGTTTCTATGCATAAATCAGGTGGCAGTCTGACGCAGAGTAGCCTTTTGCTGACAGGGCCTAATGTCAACTGGGAGTATGTAAGCCAGATTATCAATCTGACGCAGACTACCAGTGCTTCTTATCTTCTGCTTTCCAGCCTGGATATTTCACGCCGTAACCTGTATATGCGCGGTGAGGCATCCTTCGGCAAGGTGCAGGAGATGGCGGAATATGCCCGTGAGGAAATCAATTCTATCGGCGGCTTCTATGCTTACGGACGCGAGCTGAAAAACGGCAGCAGTATTTATGATTTTGATGTTACCAAGCTTTCGGTCTATACGCGTGATATCGGTCTTGCAGGCATCGAGGTTTATGACCTGTTGCGCGATGAATATGATATCCAGATTGAGTTTGGTGATATAGCCAACATTCTTGCTTATATTTCTATCGGTGACCGTATTCAGGATATTGAACGTCTTGTGGGTGCTTTGGCAGATATCAAGCGCCTGTATTCCAAGGATCCGTCGCAAATGCTCAATACCGAATATATCGCACCTAAGGTTGTTGTTTCGCCGCAGAAGGCTTTTTATGCCAAGGACGAATCTTTGCCTATACGCGAAACTGCGGGACGCATCTGCAGTGAATTTGTAATGTGCTACCCGCCGGGAATTCCTATTCTGGCGCCGGGTGAGGTTATCACCAAGGATATTATCGATTATATTATTTATGCCAAGGAAAAGGGTTGCTCCATGCAGGGACCTGAGGATCCGGATGTTAATAATATCAATGTATTAGTATAAAGGACGTGATTAAATGGAGCTATGGTTTTCTGACTATCATACAGAAGATGTGAAGCTGGATATCAAAATCGAAAAGCAGCTTTTCGGTGCGGATACGGATTTCCAAAGAATAGACGTTTTTGAATCCAAGGAATTCGGTCGCTTTATCAGCTGTGACGGTACCATAGTCTTTTCGGAAAAGGACGAATTTGTTTATGACGAAATGATTGTCCATGTGCCTATGGCAGTGCATCCGCATGTGCGCAAGGTACTGGTAATAGGCGGCGGCGACGGCGGTGTAGCGCGCGAGCTGACGCATTATGATGAAATAGAGGAAATCGACGTAGTAGAAACAGACCATGTTTTTATCGATGTCTGCCGTGACTATTTCCCGGACAACGCCTGCGGTCTTGATGACCCGCGCGTAACTGTATTCAACGCTAACGGTCTGCGCTTTTTGCGTACCAAGGTTGATGAATACGATTTGATTATCAGCGATGCTATCGATCCCTTAGGACATGCAGCGGGCCTGTTTACCAAGGAATTCTACGGTAACTGCTTCCGTGCGCTCAAGGAGGACGGCATCATGGTTTATCAGCATGGCAGCCCCTTCTACGATGAGGATGAGGAAACCTGCCGCGCTATGCACCGCAAGGCCAGCCACAGCTTCCCCATCAGCCGTGTATATCAGGCGCACATTCCGACCTGTCCTTCCGGCTACTGGCTGTTCGGCTTCGCTTCCAAGAAGTATCATCCGCTGAAGGATTTTGATGCCAAGAAGTGGCTGGAGCGTGGTATTAAAACATGGTATTATTCCGAGCATCTGCATAAGGGAGCGTTTATGCTGCCTAAGTATGTTGAAGATATGTTGGAGGAAGAAGAGAGGTAGACGCACGATAGTGCATCATCTGCGTCGTTGCGGCTCCTAGACGTACTGGAAGTACGCCGTTGTTATTCTTTGCATCTGGGACACTATCATGTGTCTTTAAGATATAATTGATTTTATATGCAAGTTATTTATGAACAGGAGATGATTTGAATTATGAGTAAATTATTAGTAATCGGCTGCGGCGGTGTTGCCGGCGTAGCTATCGCAAAATGCTGTCAAAACAGTGATGTTTTCACCGAGCTGTGTATTGCCAGCCGTACGAAGTCCAAATGTGACGCAGTTAAAGAAAAGCTGCAGCCCACGACCTCTACTGTGATTACTACAGCACAGGTTGACGCTGACAGCAAGGAACAGCTTGTGCAGCTGATTAAGGCTTACCAACCGGATGCAGTGCTGAATGTTGCTCTGCCTTATCAGGACCTGACTATTATGGATGCCTGCCTGGAATGCAAGGTTGATTACATCGATACCGCTAACTATGAGCCGGAAAACATTGACGATCCCGCATGGCGTGCAGTTTATGACAAGCGCTGCAAGGAAGAGGGCTTCTCTGCTTACTTCGATTATTCCTGGCAATGGGCTTATAAAGAAAAATTTGAGCAGGCCGGCATCATGGCTCTGCTCGGCACCGGCTTTGACCCCGGTGTTACCAGTGTTTTCTCTGCTTATGCACTGAAGCATTATTTTGACGAAATCGAAACTATTGATATTCTGGACTGCAACGGCGGCGACCACGGTTATCCGTTCGCTACCAACTTCAACCCGGAAATTAACCTGCGTGAGGTTTCTGCTCCCGGTTCTTATTGGGAAAACGGTCATTGGGTAGAAATCCCGGCGATGGCTATTAAACGCGAGTATGATTTCCCTGAGGTTGGCATGAAGGATATGTATCTGCTGCACCATGAGGAAATTGAATCTCTGGCTAAGAATATCCCCGGCGTAAAACGCATTCGCTTCTTCATGACCTTCGGTCAAAGCTATCTGACACATATGAAGTGCCTGGAGAACGTTGGCATGCTGTCTACCAAGCCGATTAACTATGAAGGCAAGGAGATTGTTCCTATTCAGTTCCTTAAAGCACTGCTGCCGGATCCTGCTTCCCTCGGTCCTCGCACCGTAGGTAAGACCAATATCGGTTGTATTTTCACCGGTACCAAAGATGGCAAGAAAAAGACCATTTATATTTATAATGTCTGCGACCATCAGGAATGCTACAAAGAGGTCGGCTCTCAGGCTATCAGCTACACCACCGGCGTTCCTGCAATGATCGGTACTGCTTTGGTTATTACCAAGCAATGGCAGGGTAAGGGCGTATTCAATGTGGAAGAATTCGATCCGGATCCGTACATGGATATGCTGAACAAGTTCGGCCTGCCGTGGGTTGTTGACGAAAACCCGGCTACGGTAGAATAAGATGACGGATGCTAAGGAAACTGTAATGCCGGCATATGTTGTCGACAAGGCTGAGGGGGCTTCCCGTCTGGCTGATTTGCAGAAGAATTTGCGCGCAGAGCGCGAGGAGACGGCGCTGAAGGCGCTACCGACTCCCTGCTACGTGGTTGATGAAGCGAAGCTGCTGAATAATCTGCGCCTTTTGCAGCATGTGCAGCGTGCAAGCGGTGCGCATATTCTGCTGGCACAGAAATGCTTTTCTATGTTCCGCCTCTATCCGCTGATGGGTGAATATCTGGCAGGAACGACGGCAAGCGGTATTTACGAAGCGCGCCTCGGTCATGAGGAGATGGGCAAGGAGAACCATGTTTTTGCACCTGCTTTTAAGGAGCAGGATATGCAGGAGCTGGTACAAATCTGTGACCATATCATTTTCAACAGCTTTGCGCAGTTTGAAAAGCATAAGGCTGTTTGCGCTCAGGCTGGTGTGAGCGTTGGTATCCGCGTGAACCCGGAATGCTCGACGCAGGAGGGTGAGCATGCAATTTATGATCCCTGTGCCTATGGCTCACGTTTGGGTGTAACACTGGCTAACTTCCCGCAGGTTTTACCGCCGGAAATCGAGGGCCTGCATTTCCATACGCTGTGTGAGCAGAACGCTGATGATCTGCTGACGACCTGGAAGGCCTTCGAGGCGAAGTTCAGCAAGTATTTTGCACAGCTTAAATGGCTGAATTTGGGCGGTGGTCATCATATTACGCGCAGTGATTATGATGTGGAAGCACTGATTGATTTAGTAAAATATATTCGCGCTACCTATCACGTTGAGGTATATCTGGAGCCCGGTGAGGCTGTGGCGCTTAATGCCGGCTATCTCGTAACAGAGGTGTTGGATATTGTGCATAACGGTTTGGATATTCTTATCCTTGATGCCTCGGCTGCCTGCCATATGCCTGACGTGCTGGAGATGCCTTACCGTCCGCCTCTGCGCGGCGGCTATGAGGCTGACGAAAAGCAATATAAATACCGTTTATCCTCAATGACTTGTCTGGCCGGTGACGTGATTGGCGATTACAGCTTTGACAAGGAAATCAAGGTTGGCGATAAGCTGATTTTTGAGGATATGGCGATTTATTCCATGGTAAAAAATAATACCTTTAACGGCATTCCGCTGCCTGATATTGTGCTGTTGCACAAGGATGGTACTACGGAGCTTGTACGCCGTTTCGGTTATGAAGATTTTAAAGGACGTTTGTCATGATGTTAGAGAAAAACTTTACTCCCGCTGCCGACGGCTTTCATATGCCCGGCGAATACGAACCGCATGATGGCTGCATTATCGTTTGGCCGCAGCGTCCGGGCTCCTGGAGCTTTGGCGCAGTTGCGGCCTGCGAAGCGTTTACGGCTGTGATTAAGGCGATTGCGGCGAGCGAAAAGGTTTATGTTATCTGCAGTGCTAAGCACTTTGCCGTAGCGCAGGAATATCTTGCAGGTGTCGCTAACGTTGAGCTGCTAGCTATGGAAACAGATGACAGCTGGGCGCGTGACATCGGTCCGACGTTTGTTGTGCGTGACGGCGCGCAGGGACGCGAGCTGCGCGGTGTAAACTGGCGCTTTAACGCCTGGGGTGGCGAGGTAGACGGCCTGTATCCCGATTATGAGCAGGACGATGCTTTTGCGGAAAAGTTTGCCGAGCATTATGGTGCTGCGCTGTATGATGCTGTTCCCTTTGTGCTGGAAGGCGGTTCTATTCACTGCGACGGCGATGGTACGGCATTGGTGACGGAGGCCTGCCTGCTGAGTGCCGGGCGTAATCCCGACCTTTCCAAAGAGCAGATTGAGCAAAAGCTTAAGACTTACCTGGGCGTGGAAAAGGTTTTGTGGATTCCGCGCGGTATTTATAACGATGAAACAAACGAGCATGTAGATAATGTCTGTGCCTTTATCCGCCCCGGTGAGGTGGTGCTGGCGTGGACAGATAATGAAGCTGATCCGCAGTATGCTTTGAGCAAGGCTAGCCTGGATGCTTTGGAGCAGCTGACGGATGCCAAGGGACGTAAAATCATCGTGCATAAGCTGCCTGTGCCTGCGGTGCCTGTGTGCATCACCGAGGACGAGGTAGCAGGCTTCGACTTTGTTGAAGGAGAGGATATGCGCGAGGCCGGTGAACGTCTGGCGGCTTCGTATGTAAACTTTTATTTCAGTAATGACAGTGTTGTAGTGCCTGCCTTTGGCGGGGAGAATGCGGCAAGCGATGCGCTGGCTGCGGAAATTCTTGCCAAGCTCTGTCCTGAGCGTAAGGTAGTGCAGATACCGGCGCGGGCAATTTTGACCGGTGGCGGCAATATTCACTGCATTACACAGCAAATTCCGAAGGGAGTGTGCTTATGAGCAAGGTAAAGGTGGCAGCAGTGCAGATGCGCTGTGCGCCGACCGTAGAAGAAAATTTACAGCACGCTGAAGCACTGGTGCGTGAAGCTGCAGCGAACGGCGCGCAGATTGTTCTGTTGCCGGAGCTGTGGGAGCGTCCGTATTTCTGCCAGCAGCGTCGCTATGATTTCTATCAGTATGCACTGCCTACGGAAGAAAATCCTGCGGTGCAGATGGGCAAGCGTTTAGCGAAGGAGCTGAATATCGTTCTGCCTATCAGTTTTTTTGAGCGTGATGTCAATGAATTATACAATTCCATCGCCTGCATTGATGCCGACGGTGAGATTTTAGGCGTTTATCGCAAAACACATATTCCTGACGATCATTTTTATCAGGAAAAATTTTACTTTAAACCGGGTAACAGCGGTTTTACGGTTTTCAATACCAAGTATGGCCGTGTCGGTATCGGTATCTGCTGGGATCAGTGGTTCCCTGAGACAGCACGCTGCCTGGCGCTGAACGGAGCAGAGCTTTTGTTCTATCCTACGGCGATTGGCTCCGAGCCTATCTTAGACTGTGACAGCATGCTGCATTGGCGCCGTGTTATGCAAGGTCATAGTGCAGCTAACCTGATGCCTGTGGTAGCAGCAAACCGCATTGGTCTGGAAACTGTGGAGCCCTGCGAAGGCAATGCAGGCCAACAGTCCTCCTTGCTGTTCTACGGCTCTTCCTTCATGACCGACGGTACCGGTGCGCTTGTGCAGGATGCATCGCGTGATCAGGAAGAAATTCTTTATGCGGAGTATGATTTGGCAGCCTTGTCTGAGGACAGACTGAGCTGGGGACTGTTCCGTGACCGCAGACCGGAATGCTATGGTAAGATTGCCGGTAAGTAAATATTGAAGCTATAATAAAAAATCACAATCGGCTATATGTGTAACCGGTTGTGATTTTTGTTTTATCCGATATTGAGCTCGTGCTTGAGAGCATCCTGTAAAATTTTGGAGAAGTTCAGCTTTTTGGCAATCGCCGCATCATTTAACCATTTAGGGATGGTGAGAGTTTTTTTGACTGCTTTGGTAAAGTGCTCTTTGGCATATGCTTCTACATCAACACTTACTATATTAACAAAGGCTTCTGCGTAATCGCTATATTCTTCGTTAACGTCAATAGTGTTTAATTCAGATGGTTCCGGAACAGCTTCATTGCTGAGCTTTGCTTCGTAAAGAAAGCCGGCAAGGCAGTCTGTTGCCATTTTCATGGCATTTTGTAAATCCGTACCACAGGTTGCCAGGTGGTTAAGGTCTGGGAAAATTACGGTGTATTGTCCGTCTTTTTCTTTATAAAAGCACGCAGGATACATTGATAACATAAAATCACCCTTTCTGAAAATCTAAACCGGCTTGTTTGAAAATAGCTTTAACTGTGCCTATGGGAATATCTCCCTTATGGTTAGGAACAGTTACTTTATTAGGTTGGCGTGGATGTACGTAATAAAAGTGGGAGCCTCTGGTAGAATATAATGTCCAACCGGCTTTTTTCAGTAGCTTTTCCAGTTCTTTAAATTTCATGATATTGCTCCTTTCATAATTGTATCATTTAACACGTATAAAAACAATACGTATTGGTGATGCTATTAAAAAAGGAGTATTGCAGTTGGTACTACAATACTCCTAAGAGAACGACAACAGTATTAAATTTGTATGTTAGACTTATTATATCATAGAAAATATGGTTAGAGGTATATTCGCAAAAATTTCATAAGATGTTTGGATTAATGATGATAAAATTTTGACTATCTCATCCTCCTACTTTGTCATCAGGCAGATACATAATGGTTATGCTGTAAATAATGATAGTGCAGACTGCCAGACAGATAGCTATTATTGTGAATAGCTTCAGCCAGGGAATTTCCTGCTGCAGATACTTGCGGCAGTAGCGCCAGAAGCAGGTGATGGTGAAGATGTTGAAGATGCTGCCTAAAATAAGCATAGTCCAGACGCTTTTGGCGAGCGGCAGATAGGACAGGCTGAGGTTGATCGCCGCAAGCACAGGCATAGCGGTCATGGTGTTATAGATTTTGCCGTCTGCTATGGCAAAGCTGGCAGTGAGCATTATGCTGCCTAAAATCAGCGGCAGCAAGGAGGCGCAAAGCAGCTGTGTGTTGCCGGGATTATATTGCTGCAGCCTGCTGCGCCAGAGAAAGCGCCCGAAGAGCTTGTAGAGGATTAATGCATAAAGTATTAGCAGAATGCCGCTGGCAAGGGTATCCATACCGCCGAAGCCGATGACAGCAACAAGAAAATGTATTATAAAAAAGCCCATGGCAGCCAGCAGGAAGAAGAGCTGATTATAGAACCAGTACCAAAAGGCCAGTATCAGAAAAGTACGCATGGCAGAACCTCCTCACATAATGTATTAAGCAATTTTATTGGTCACTTTTATTATAATATGATTGAGAGGAAAATGCTATGCTTTTGCCTCTTTGGGTAAAATTAGCTTGAAATTTTGCTGAGAATATAAAAAGTCCGATTCGTCTGTGATGACAAATCGGACTTTTTTATGTGGCTAATTTTTTAGGCTTATACAATTATTCCTCAAAGTAGTTGTTGGCTTTATCATAAAGCGCAGCAACATCCTTGGAAGGACCGCCGCTGAGCAGGGAAACAATGACACCTGCTACAAGGCTGGCAAAAAAGCCGGGGATAATTTCGTAGATGCCGGTGGAGGCTGCCATAGTCAGGTACCAGCCGATATCGACAACAGCACCGACGATGATGCAGGCTACCGCACCCTGGAAGGTGAAGCCGCGCCAGAAAAGGCTGAGCATGATAGCAGAACCGAAGGCTGCACCGAATACGCCCCAGGCGTTGGCAACCAGCTCCATAATGCTGCCTGCACGCGGAGAATCGGCAATAAGCAGAGCTACGAAGGAGATAACGAGTACAACGATACGTCCTGCCCAAAGCATTTCCTTGTCACCGGATTGGTATTTACGGATTACAGGTTTATAAACGTCGCTGGCAAAGGCAGAAGCGGAAGCGAGCAGCTGACTGGAAGCAGTACTCATGGAAGCTGCCAATACGCCGGAAAGCAGGATACCGCTCATCAGAGCCGGGAAAATGCTGCGAACCATGGCGATGAATACCAGAGAGTTTTGATTGATGTTCTCATCCATGCCCAGATACATACGGCCGACAACGCCTACCATGGTAGCGAAGAAGCAGATGAGGGCGGTCCAGCTGATAGCGATAACAGCGGATTTCTTCATTTCCTTCTGGGATTTGAGGGACATGAAGCGGATGATGATATGCGGCATACCGAAGTAGCCAAGGCCCCAGCCAAAGCCGGAGATAATATCAGAGGTTTTGGCAACCGGATTCCAGTAATCGGGCGGAATGCCGGCAACAGCCTGCGGATTGATTAAGGACACTGCGAAGATAGGTGCAATCAGCAGAGAACCGAGAATCATCAGGCCTTGATAGAAGTCAGTCCAGCAAACAGCGGAGAAGCCGCCTAAGAAGGTGTAGCCGATGATGATGAAGGCTGCCACATACATGGTGTAGGTCTGATCAATGCCGATAACGGTGTTGAACAGAGTACCGCAAGCCTTGATGCTTGATGCGGAATAAATAGTGTAGGCAATAAGGAAAACGATTGCACAGATTACCTGCAGCACATGGGACTTAGATAAAAAGCGGTTGCTGAGGTACTGCGGAATAGTGATGGCATCGTTTGCCACGATAGAAAAACGGCGCAGGCGCGGTGCTTGGAAAATCCAGCTTAAGGAATAGCCGGTGAGCAGGCCGATACTGATCCAGGCCTGACCGAGACCAAGAGCATAGATAGATGTCGGCAAGCCCATGAGCACCCAGGCGCTCATATCAGAAGCACCGGCAGAAAGAGCGGTTACCCACGGTCCCATTTGACGGCCGCCGAGGAAGTAGGTCTTTTCACCACCCTGACGATTTTTATAGAAGAACCAGATACCGATTGACAGCATGAATAGCAGGTAGACGATGAAGACTACCATTTCCGTATAATTCACAAACACCCCTCCAAAATTTAAGAATAGATAATGCTATTATACACTTAAACTTTAGGCTACTGCAAGTAAATAATAAAAATAAAATGCTTAATATGCAACGGACAGTGTTTTGAGGACTAATCCGAACACTGCTTGCTGCTGACTAAGCACTGAAAATTTACCATGTGAAATATGTATAAGCTGTAAAGAGAGTCAGAATGATGATTTCGCAAAGCAGAACCGGCTTAAGCGTTTTAAAAAAGTTGGCTTTGAAATAATCGACGGTGATAACAAGGCACATATGCGTCGGTGTGAGCATCTGACCGGCAATACCGAAGGCCATGGCAACGCCGGCCAGGTTCAGGCTGCCAGTCTGCATAGCGGCAACGATAGGCATAACGATAGCCACATGTCCCTGTGACATGCCGGTGAGCACGCCGATGATGAAGCTGACGCAGGCGATGATAACAGGCACCGGCAGCGGAGAGCTTTGGAAGGCTGCGACGATTTCCTGCAGCACGTGGGTGACGGTCAATATCTGAATGAAGTAGAGGATGCACAGCACATTGAGGAACATTTTGATGTCCAGAGCGCCGATAACAACATCCTTGAGGCCAACCTCGCGATTAGTAAAGCGAAGTACCAGAAACAGGCAGGCTGTGACCAGGCCCATGCCGGCGGAGGCGTTCAAGCCGCAGAATACTACGAGAATAAAGGTGATAATGACAGGCGAAAGCGCCAGCCATAAATCCTGTGTACCCTGACTGTCATTGGCAATAGTTTCGGTACGGCTGTTTGCCGCTTTGATGGGGCGGATGAGGACAAACCAGCCTGCGGAGAAGGCCAGTACGGTTAGCCAGGCCAGATGCAGAATGAATTCACCGTAGCTGACGCCGGCGATGTTGCAGGCCATAATCATACCGGGAATAATCGGGCTGGAAAATTCAAAGATATGGCGGAACCAGAAATTGATGGCAGCTTTATGCTCCTGTTCGATAGGCAGATTTTTGCTGGCTTCCTCTACAATAGGAGCCGAGAAGCGTGCGCCACCAAGTGACGGCAGCAGGCCTAAGAAGGCAGGCATCACGGCCAGGGTTACCTTAGCGCTGGAAAAGATGCGCTGCAGCGCCTGCACCATACCTGCCAATGCACCGCTGGTGCGCAGCTCGATTTCCAGGCACATGACAAAATAAAGGGCAAAAAGAATATCATAGGTGCGCGGCATTGTTAATGTTTCGCGTAATGCCTGTACCAGATACGGCAGCTCCGGTGCTTTCATCAGCCAGATAAAAATACCGCTGGTGAGCATACAGGGGCCGATGGGGATGTGACGCCTCAGCATGAGGATGACCATGAGCATGGCGATTGTAAGCAGAAGAAATATATTCATAAACAGGTTTTCCTTTCGGTTGCGTAATTGTTGGCAAGTACCAAGTAATTGCTGATGATGTTTATTTATTATACACCCTGCCACAAAAAAATCATAATAAAACTGTAAAAAATCTTAGTATGGGATGCAAATAATGCTATAATGTAAGCAGAGATACAGAAACGGAGGTCAGATTATGCAGATAGAAAGATTAAGACTGAAGAATTTCCGTTGTTACGATGAGCTTGATATTGCTTTTGAACCTAAGCTGACAGTTATTGTAGGCGAAAACGGCAAGGGCAAGACGGCGATTTTTGATGCGCTGGCAATTGCTCTGGAGCCCTATCTGCGCAGCTTTGATGCCAGTGGCCGGCAAATTACTCCCCAGGATGTGCGGCGTGTGCCTGTTTATAAAAAGGATATGCGTCATATTGATGGTATGGAATGCCATTATCCGGTAGAAATTAAGCTGGAGGGTGAGGTTTACGGCAAAAAGCTTACCTGTAACCGCCGCCTGCTGGAGGGAAATGTGCCTGAGGATGATGCTGATGAGCTATGCGAACGTGGCTGTGCATTGGCGCACGATGCCAAGGAGAACGGCAACAGGCTGTTGCCGGTGCTTGCCTATTACGGTACTCAGCGCATTTGGGTAGACAGCAAGCTGATGACAAATTTTCATAAATCGCTGATGGAACGCAATGTAGGCTACGAGGAATGCCTGGAGCCGTCTTCTTCCTACAGCACCTTCGGGAAATGGTTTGAGTATGTCACCAAGTGTGCGCAGTCAGAGCAGCAGTACAGCGCAGAGGTGAAGCGCAATGTGATGCTGAAGAATGCGATTCAGAACGCTGTCGACGTGTGTCTGGAAAGTACCGGCCTGCGTGATTTGTATTATAATTACCGCCTGAAATGCTTTGTTGTCAGTCATCCCGATATGGGTGAAATGGTGGTAGATGAATTGAGCGACGGCTTTCGCAGTATTATCAGCATGGTGGCTGACCTGGCCTATCGCATGGCGCGTCTGAATCCGCAGCTGCGTGAGGATGCGGTAACCAAGACTCCGGGGCTTGTATTGATTGATGAGGTAGAAATGCATCTGCACCCGCTGTGGCAGCAGACGGTACTGCTGGATTTACAGAAAACCTTCCCGATGGTACAGTTTGTAGTGACTACGCATAGTGCGCAGGTGCTTAGCAGCGTGCCGGCCGAGAGCATACGCGTATTGGCCTGGGGCAAGCAGTTCGAAGGCGTGCGCCACGTAGATTTTTCCTTGGGCGCCAACAGCTATCAGCTGCTGCAGGATATTCAGAATGTGAGCCCACGTCCGCAAGCTCTGCCGATTGTGCAGGATTTAAAGCGTTATCTGCAGCTGGTGAGCGAGGATGCCTGGGATACGCCGGAAGCGCTGGAACTGCGCAAAAAGCTGGATAAATGGTCCAAGGGCAAGGAGCCTGCTCTGCTGCGTGCGGATATGGATATCCGTATGCGTCAGTTCCGCAGGAGGCGCTCATGAAACGTGTTTATAAAAGCAAGGAAGAACCTGAGCTTCTCAGGCAGTACAGGCTGCATAATCCCGAGGAAACCTGGGAGCATTTCCGCCGTCGCTGCCGCAGGGGCTATAAACAGGTGCGGGAAGCAATTTTGCGTGACCAGCACGGCCTTTGCGCCTATTGTGAGGTAGGCATTAAGCTGGCGGAGGAGGAAGGCGAGGTTGACGACTTCCGCGTGGAGCATTTTTATCCGAAAAATGCTACGCAGGAGCATGGGCACAACTATCATCTGGATTGGCGCAATCTGTTGGGCGTGTGCCACGGCGGCAGTCAGCCTTATGTGCCTGACCCCGAGTGGCGCTATTCAAGCCAGAAGCGTGACCGCAGCTGCGATGTGCCTAAGGGTGGGCGTGAAATTACAAACTATATCCTCAATCCGCTGAAGATTCCCGGCAAAATCCGTCTGTTCCGTTATGCGGAGCATAGCGGGCGGATGTACGTAGACGAAGATACCTGCCCCAAAGATTTGCAGGGTAAGGCGCGCAGCACTATCCGCGAGCTGAACTTGAACGCGCCGCGGCTGATGCGCATGCGTCGTGAGGTAATCCATACGCTGGAGGACCAGATAAGTGATGAGCTTAGTAAGGGCCGTGAGCTGGATGAAGTTTTGGAAATGTTGGCAACCATCTGTCTGGTGCCTGACTATAATGGCGTGACGCTGCCGTTCTTTTCCGTTATCCGTTGGTATCTGGGCGAGGCAGCGGAAGAAGTTATCCGTGCGAGCGGTGCTAAGCTGTAGCGTTCAAATCCTGTCTGCGATGCAGGCAGGATTTTTTTGTTGGATGAAGAATAATATAAAATGGTTCTTGAACAATGAAATTTTGCTAAATACACTATAAAAAAGGAGAATAGACAAATGCAAGTTACGAACAAGGCTTTTAAGGCCTACGATGTACGCGGCGTTTACCCCACAGAAGTTAACGAGGAAATGGCTTACCGTATGGGACGAATTTTTTCGGCAATGTTCGCTGCGGAAACTGTTGTTGTCGGACATGATATCCGCTTGAGCGGCAGAGCACTGGTGGATGCGCTGACGGAGGGACTGCGCCATGGCGGCACCAGGGTTATTGATATCGGCCAATGCGGTACGGAAATGATTTATTTTGCTACCGCTCATCTGAAAGCAGACGGCGGTATTATGGTTACTGCCAGCCATAATCCCAAGGAATATAACGGCATGAAGCTGGTACGCCGTGATGCACGTCCTGTTTCCAGCGATACCGGTCTGAAGGAAATCGGTGAGATGGTTGCTACAACCAAAGAGTTCGTGCATAAGGTAGTAGCAGGCAAAACTATGGGTGCTTTGGAGCATATGGATATTATGCCTGCCTATATCGAGCATTTGCTGACCTATGTTGATACAAGCGTGCTCAAGCCGATGAAAATTGTTGCTAACCCCGGCAATGGCGGTGCCGGTCCTATTTTGAAGGAGCTGGCGAAGCATCTGCCGTTTGAATTTATCACGTTGAACGAAACTCCTGACGGTACCTTCCCGAACGGTGTGCCCAACCCGTTGCTGCTGCCCAACCGTGAAGCTACGGCTAAGGTTGTACGTGAGAGCGGTGCGGATCTTGGTATTGCCTGGGATGGCGACTTCGACCGCTGCTTCCTCTTTGACGAGAAGGCAGATTTTATCGAGGGCTATTATATTGTCGGCCTGCTGGCGGAGGTTTTCCTGCACAAGGAGCCGGGTGCAAAGATTATGTTCGACCCGCGCCTTACCTGGAACACCGAAGCTATTTTGCAGCGTGACGGCGGTGTGCCTGTACGCTGCAAGAGCGGTCATGCCTTTATGAAGGAATGCATGCGCAACAATGACGTGCTGTACGGCGGCGAAATGAGCGCGCATCATTATTTCCGCGATTTCTCCTGCTGCGACAGCGGCATGATTCCCTGGCTGCTGGTTACCGAGCTGATGTGCCGCAGCGGCAAAAAGCTTAGCGAGCTGGTAGGCGAGCGCGTTGCTATGTATCCCTGCAGCGGCGAAATCAACCGCAAGGTGGCAGATTCCGCAGCAGTGCTGGCTGAGTTGGGCAAAAAATATGCTGACGGCGAGCAGGACCATCTGGACGGCCTGAGCGTTGCCTATGACAACTGGCGCTTTAATGTGCGTGTATCCAATACGGAGCCTGTAATGCGCTTGAACGTAGAAACTAAGAGTGACAAGGAGCTGCTGGCGGCTAAGACTGCAGAGCTTTTGGAAGTTATCGGCGGAGAGGAAGCCTGATTTTAGATGCTTCCCGTAAAGCATCGCTTGCTGAGTCACCGCGATTTATAAATTGAGTCTATACAAGGAGATAAGATAAAATGTTTAAACCTGTACGTAAAGCCGTTATTCCGGCAGCAGGCCTGGGAACACGCTTCCTGCCTGCTACCAAAGCAACTCCGAAGGAGATGCTGCCTATTGTTGATAAACCGACCATCCAATATATTATCGAAGAGGCTCTTGCTTCCGGCATTGAGGACATCCTAATTATTACCGGCCGCAGCAAGCGTGCCATCGAGGATCATTTCGACCGCAGCATCGAGCTTGAGCTGAACCTGGAGGCCAGCGGCAAAACCAAGGAGCTGGAGCTGGTACGCAAAATTTCCGATATTCGCATTCATTATATCCGCCAAAAGGAACCGCGCGGACTTGGTCATGCTATTTTGTGCGCTAAGCATTTTGTTGGCGATGAGCCCTTTGCCGTACTGCTGGGCGATGATGTTGTTGACAGCCGGGTGCCTGCACTGAAGCAGCTGATTGATGTTTACGATAAAACCGGTGCCAGTGTTTTAGGTGTGCAGGAGGTGCCGCAGGAGAAGGTTTCTGCCTATGGCATTGTTGCCGGTGAACCGACTGATGAAGCACGTACCGTTAAGGTAAACGATATGGTAGAAAAGCCTGCAGTAGAAGAAGCACCCTCTCGTCTGGCGGTTTTGGGCCGTTATGTAATTACACCGGAAATTTTCCCGATTCTGGAGCAAACTCAGCCCGGCCGTGGTAATGAAATCCAGCTGACCGATGCGCTTAAGGTATTGGCTAAGGAGCAGCCGATGTATGCTTATGACTTTGTAGGCCGTCGTTATGACGTGGGCGATAAGCAGGGCTTCTTGGAGGCAACTGTAGAAATGGCGCTGAAGTGTCCTGAGCTGCGTGACAAGTTCCTGACTTATCTGCAGGGAATCGTTGCAAAGGAGAGCAAATAATTAATGAATATCCTTGTTACCGGCGGAGCAGGTTATATTGGCTCCCATGTAGTGGAGGAGCTGCAAAAGAGCGGCTTTACTCCTATTGTTTATGATAATTTTTCTACCGGCCATGAGGCGGCAGTGCCTGACGAAGTATAGCTGGTAGAGGGCGATATCCATGATGTGCGTTTTGCCAAGCACATTATGGAGCAGTTTAAAATTGATGCGGTGATTCATTTTGCTGCCAGCAGTCTGGTTGGCGAATCTATGACCGACCCGGCGAAATATTATTTTAATAATGTTGAAGGCAGCCTGCATCTTTTAGAGGCTATGCGTGGTGCCGGTGTGGACCGAATGGTATTTTCTTCTACCGCAGCTGTTTACGGTGAGCCGGAAGCAGTACCTATTACCGAGGACAGCCGTCTGGCACCGACCAATGTTTACGGCCGTACCAAGCTGGCGATTGAAGGCATGCTGGCAGATTATGACCATGCCTACGATATGCGTTATGTGGCTTTGCGTTATTTTAACGCTGCCGGTGCTTCTCCGACGCGCGATATCGGCGAGGACCACAGTCCGGAAAGCCATCTGATTCCGCTGATTCTGAAAACGGCGCAGGGCGTGCGCAAGCAGGTTTCTATCTTCGGTACCGATTATCCGACGGCTGACGGTACCTGTGTGCGTGATTATATTCATGTCTGCGATTTGGCGAAGGCGCATGTGCTGGCACTCAAACATCTTTTGAGCGGTGGCAGCAGCCGTGTGTATAATCTGGGCAGTGAAAACGGCTTTAGCGTACGCCAGATGATTGACAGCGCCAAAAAGGTTACCGGCGTTGACTTCCCCGTTGTGGAGAAGGAGCGTCGTGCCGGTGATCCCGCAGTGCTCATTGCTTCTTCGGCAAAAATCCGTGAGGAGCTTGGCTGGGAGCCGCAGCACAGCAGTGTAGATGAGGTTATCAGCACCGCGTGGAAGTGGCATAAGGGCCATCCGCATGGCTATTGCGGCTAAAAGTAAATAAGTGCATACTAAAAAACCGGTTTCCCAGGCTTTTAAGCTGATAGGGAAACCGGTTTTGTTATGTGCTGAGAAAGCTTTTCTTAACAATAACTGTCTAAGCTAAGCAATAACATTGCATAGCAGTCTGCTTATTTGCGTTTGTTGAGGAATTTGCCGATGTCGAAATGCTTGCCAGCCAGCAGGCAGTCGATACGTGCGGTAACTACATCGTTATTGCTGAGCTGACGCGCTTTAATCAGCGAGCGGCGGATGGCAGGCGTGATAAATTCCTGTCCCCAGTCATCGACGATACCGCAGGCAATGCCGCGCGGCAAATCGAAGATGGATTCCAGGGCAGCGCAGATAATAGCATCGCTTTCACCCGGATGTGTGTTGAGATAACGCAGCGGTACCAGCAGGTCGTTTTGTTCTACGCAGTAGCGGGGCAGGTCTGCTTCGATTTGACGCAGCACGCGTTCGGAGCGCTGCTCGCCTTCGTAGGAAAGCAGGTACGGGAACAGCGGTGTTTCGTCCGGATGTGCCAACCAAAAATCGAAAAGCCGCGGCCAAATGTCTATATCCAGCTCCACTGCCAGGTTGCACAGCTGATAATCAAGCTTATTGTCCTTGATTAAATCGCTGTCAATTTCAGGCTGCCAGTCCTTGCGGTAGATGATTTTTTCGCAGGCGGCAATCTGCTCATGGCATTGGTTAAGCGTGAGCTGCCTATGGTTCTGCTCATCGCAAAGCTGCTGCAGCGCCGTAACGTAGCTGATTAAATCAAGTACATCCTCCGGTTTGCTGACATGTGCTTCGGCCTGCGCAAGCAGGCAGGTAAGCAGCTTGTTCAGATGGATATCGCTGATGTTGAACTGCTCTTCGATTACCTCTGCCGGGAAATGGTTGAGCATAATCAGATAATTGCCCACGATGATGACAGCGCTTTTATACTGTGCGTAGTTAAGCGGATGTGCCAGCTGTTCCTCTAAATGTGTTTCTCTGATGAATTTGACGGACAACGGCGGATATTCTACGTCGATATCGGGGCCGTTCTGCAGCAGCCAGAGGCGTTCCTCCTCATCACGGCAGTGGCAGTCGGTAATGCTGAAAACCTTGCCCCAGCCACTGGTGCAGCGGATAAGCTCCCAGATAGCGTTTTGCGGGTTGAAATTTGTTACGCGGCAGGAATATAAAAAGGCGAAGGTAAATTCCTCGCAGTGTGCTATGCGCAGCAAATCCTGCCACAGCTCCGGCTCCTGCTGACAAATTTTTTCCATGCCGTACATGCCGAAAAGCAGCAGGGCGAATTTAACATGCTCACGTCCGTCGGCGTTATAGAAAAAGCGTCGCGCCAGGTCGAAGGCAACACTGTTGATATCATTCTGGTCTAAAGCTTCGATAAAGGGGTCGCAATATTCCGCAAAGGCCATGCCCTTCAGTTCATTGTACAGTTTGCTGCGCTGCTGGGTGGTAGGCTCGTTCAGATAGGCCTGCAGCAGCTTGAGCAGTATGCTGGCGGATTTGGGATTGGGCAGGTTGCCCATTGTATAGTGAAAGGCATCCTCGGAGCCAAGGGGACGTGGAATGGTGGCGTAGCGGTCATCGCACAGATTGGTAGCAGTAAAGCGGCCATGCTCGTCCAGATAGCTGTTTACATATTGATAGATTGTCTGCTTCATGTGCTCACCTCGTAATAAAAATATGTATTGCAGCAAATAATGCTGTTTTAAAAAAGCAAAGAGTAACTATATCATAACATAGAGGAAAAATAATGACCAGCAAAAAAAGTAAGGCTGCCGTAGCAACGGAAATCCGCCACGGCAGCAGCCTTAAGTTTAAGCGTATGCAATTTACATTTGAGTTTTTATTTCCAGGAGGCAGTCGCCGCTTTCTACGCGTTCGCCTGCAGCTACATGGATAGCGCTGACGATACCGGAAATCGGTGCCGAAAGCGTGGTTTCCATCTTCATAGCTTCGGTAACAATCAGCGGAGTGCCCTTGGTAACGGACTGGCCCTTTTCTACCAGCACCTTGACAACGGAGCCGGAAAGGGAAGCGCCGATTTCGCCCATGTTGCCCTTTTCTGCTTTCTTGCGGGTAACAGTGGTGGTCTTGGCGTTGCGGTCCTTGATTTCGATTTCACGCGGCAGGCCGTTGAATTCGAAGAAGACGGTGCGCATACCGGCAGCGTTGGCTTCGGATATGTGGTCCAGCTTGATAACGAGCACTTTGCCCTGTTCAATTTCAACCTTGATAACCTCGCCCGGAGTCATGCCGAAGAAGAAGGTAGGAGTATCGAGAACGGATACATCGCCGAATTGGTTGTAACGGTTTACCCAGTCGGTGAATACCTTAGGATAGAGGCAGTAAGCGCTCACTGCTTCGTCCGTAGTAGGTGCTTCAAGCTCTTTGAGCTTAGCGCGTACATCCTCAAAATCTACCGGAGGCAGTACAGCGCCAGGACGCTCGCTGATAGGTGCGCGTCCTTTGAGTACCAGCTTCTGCAGCTTTTCGGGAAACCCTTGGTACGGAGTGCCGATGCGTCCTTCGAAGAATTCCACAACGGAGGCCGGGAAGTCCAGAATATCGCCCTTAGCATATACATCTTCTTCCGTCAGGTCGTTCTGCACCATGAAGAGTGCCATGTCACCGACAACCTTGGAGGATGGAGTAACCTTGATTAAATCGCCGAACATCATGGATACGCGGTGATACATATCCTTGATTTCCTCCCAACGATGGATGAGGCCCAGAGCTTGTGCCTGCTGTTTGAGGTTGGTATATTGTCCGCCGGGCATTTCGTGTACGTAAACCTCGGGGTTGGGGAAGTTTTCGGTTCTGTCGGCTGCCTTGTAGTAGGGACGCACGGTTTCCCAATAACGGGACAGCTCGTTCATAGCGTCTACGTCAAGACGCGGTTGACGCGGATGACCGCTGAGTGCGTAGTACAGGCTGCTGCCGCTGGGTTGGGAGGTACCGTTGCTCATGGCGCTCATAGCAGTATCTACGATATCAACGCCGGCATCAATAGCACGCGCGTAGGTGTAGATAGCGTTGCCGCTGCCTTCATGGGTGTGCAGATGGATAGGTACGTTGACGTAGGATTTGAGGCTGCTTACCAGGCGGTAAGCTGCTTCCGGCTTCAACAGGCCTGCCATATCCTTGATGGCGATAATGTTGGCGCCGGCTTTTTCCAGCTCCTTAGCCATATTGATGTAGTAATGTAAATCGTATTTATCGCGGTTGGGGTCGAGAATATCGCCGGTGTAGCACAGTGCTGCCTCTGCTACCTTGCCGCATTCGCGGACGGTGTCAATCGACAGGCGCATATTGTCCAGACCGTTGAGGCTGTCGAAGATACGGAAAACGTCGATACCGTTTTTGGCTGCCAGCTTAATGAACTGCTTAACAACATTATCCGGATAGCTGGTGTAGCCTACGGCGTTGGCACCGCGCAGCAGCATCTGGAAGAGAATGTTCGGTGCAGCCTGACGGAACTGTGCCAGACGCTGCCAGGGGCTTTCGTCGAGGAAGCGATAGGCTACGTCGAAGGTAGCGCCGCCCCAGCATTCAAAGGAGAAAAGTCCGGGCAGCTTGCCGGCGGTGTCACGCATAACGCGCAGCATATCGGCAGTACGCAGACGGGTGGCGAAGAGGGACTGATGCGCATCACGGAAGGTGGTGTCTGTGAGCAGAATCTCCTGCTGTGCCAGTACCCATTCAGCAAGACCTTCAGGTCCGCGGGTATCGAGAACGTGCTTAGCACCCAGCGCCAGAATGCCATTGTAGGGCTTGGGCATATTCAGCGGAGCAAAGTCAGGCTTCGGCTGTACGCCGACGTTAGAGTAACCGTTGACGGTGATATCGGCAATGTAGTTCAGCAGCTTGTTGCCGCGGTCCAAGGTTTTTTGGAAGACAAACAGCTCCGGTGTATTATCAACAAAGTCGGTAGTATAATCGCCCTTGATGAAGTGCGGGTTCTGCAGTACGTTTTCCAAAAACTGGATATTGGTTTTGACGCCGCGGATACGGAATTCTTTCAAGCAGCGCAGCATCTTGGTAATTGCAATCTGGTGAGTGAGGCCCCAGGTGGTAGCCTTAACCAGCAGAGAATCGTAGTACGGAGTGATGACGGAGCCGGTGAAGGCGTTGCCGCCGTCTAGACGGATGCCGAAGCCGCCGCCGCTGCGGTAGGTAATCAGCTTGCCGGTATCGGGCATAAAGTTATTGGACGGGTCCTCTGTGGTAATACGGCATTGGATAGCGTGGCCGATGGTTGTCAGCTCATCCTGCTGCGGCAGGGCGATTTCCGGGCCGTGCAGGTTGTACCCCTCAGCAATTTTGATTTGTGTTTGCACAATGTCGATACCGGTAATCTGCTCGGTAACGGTGTGTTCAACCTGAATGCGGGGGTTAACCTCGATGAAGTAGAACTTGCCGTCGGGAGTAGCCAAAAATTCTACGGTGCCGGCGCTGATGTAGTCAACATTTTTCATCAGCTTGACAGCAGCCTCGCAGATAGCTTTGCGCTGTTCTATAGGCAGGGCGAAGGCCGGAGCAATTTCAACCAGCTTCTGGTGGCGGCGCTGTACGGAGCAGTCGCGCTCGAACAGATGCATTAAATTGCCGTGGGTATCGCCGATAATCTGTACTTCAATGTGTTTCGGATTTTGCAGATATTTTTCCAGATATATTTCATCATTGCCAAAGGCTTTTTTAGCTTCGCTTTTAGCCATGTCGTAGGCAGTTATGGCTTCTTCGGCGCTGTGAACAACGCGCATACCGCGGCCGCCGCCGCCGTTGACTGCTTTAATGATGATAGGATAACCGCATTTTTCGCCAAAGGCCAGTACCTCATCGAGGCTGTTTACTGTACCCTTGCTGCCGGGAATCATGGGGATGCCTGCCAGCTCGGCTTGCTTACGGGCGTTGATTTTGTCGCCGAACATTACCAGGTGTTCCAGACGCGGGCCGATGAAAATCAGGCCTTCCTCAGCACAGCGGCGTGCTAAATTACTGTTTTCGGATAAAAAGCCATAACCGGGATGGATGGCATCTACGTCATGCTCCTTGGCTACGCGCAGAATGTCTTCGATATCAAGATAAGCGTCGGTCGGACTTTTGCCTTCGCCTACCATGTAGGCCTCGTCGGCTTTATTGCGATGCAGGGACAGGGTGTCCTCCTTGGAATATATAGCAACAGTACGGATTCCTAATTCGTTGCAGGCGCGGAAAACGCGGATAGCGATTTCGCCGCGGTTAGCAACTAAAACTGTATTAATTTTAGGCATAAGTTTGACCTCCTTAGATAGTTACAAGCTAATTGTATAGAAAATGGCATGTAAATTCAAGGGATAGGACGCATGTATACAAGTATTCTTGCAGGGGACGGGGAGAGTGTGATTTTTTAACACTTTTTGTGTTGACGATACAATCAGCTTCACATTTTTTTCGTTTGTTTATTGCTATAAATAGGTATACAATAATACTTATAAAGCATAGCGAGGAGATGAAATGATGAACGATAACAATGATAAAAAACGGCCATTGACGTATTATTATATGCTGATGCTGGTTTTGATTCTGGTATTCAATTCCGTAATCATGCCAATGTTCTTTAACCCGAAAATGAAGGAGGTTTCCTATAATAATTTTCTTCAGATGGTGGATGAAGGCAAGGTATCTAAGGTAGAAATTACCGATAAGCGTCTGGCTGCGGTTGATAAGAACAACGAAAAAGAAATTTACGTTACAGGCAGAGTGGAAGACCCGGAGCTGGCTAACCGTCTGATGAAGAGTAAGGTAGAATTTACGCAGGTTGTGCCTAAGGAACAAAGTCCTCTGGTAACATTTTTCACCAATTGGGTACTGCCGATTCTGATTTTCTTTGGCCTGGGACAGTTATTTATGTACTTCATGGGCAAGCGCATGGGCGGCAACGCCATGAGCTTCGGCAAGAGCAATGCCAAGGTCTATGTGGAAGCGCAGACAGGCAAAAGCTTTGCCGATGTAGCAGGTCAGGACGAGGCTAAGGAAGCACTGATGGAGCTGGTGGATTTTCTGCATAATCCAGGCAAGTACAAGGATATCGGTGCTAACATGCCGAAGGGTGCATTGCTGGTAGGCCCTCCCGGTACGGGTAAAACCTTGCTGGCGCGTGCGGTAGCAGGTGAAGCCAAGGTGCCGTTCTTCAGCATCAGCGGCAGTGAATTTGTAGAAATGTTCGTTGGCATGGGCGCTGCCCGTGTGCGCGATTTGTTCAAGCAGGCGCAGGAAAAGGCACCTTGCATAGTATTTATCGATGAAATCGATGCCATAGGCAAACGCCGTGATAACGGCCAGTTCGGCGGCAATGATGAACGCGAGCAGACTTTGAATCAGCTGCTGAGCGAAATGGACGGCTTTGACGGCAGCAAGGGTGTAGTTATTCTGGCAGCTACCAACCGTCCGGAATCTCTGGATAAGGCGCTGCTGCGTCCGGGACGTTTTGACCGTCGCATTCCTGTTGAGCTGCCAGATCTGAAAGGCCGTGAGGCTATCCTGAAGGTTCATGCACGTAATGTGCGTATGGCAGACAATATCGATTACGGTACGTTGGCGCGGGCAACAGCCGGAGCCAGCGGTGCGGAGCTCGCCAACATTATCAACGAGGGTGCGTTGCGCGCTGTAAAAATGCATCGTAACGTGGTGGAGCAGGAAGATCTGGAGGAATCCATTGAAACCGTTATCGCCGGTTATCAGCGTAAGGGTGCGGTAATTTCTCTCGCAGAGAAAAAGGTTATTGCCTACCACGAAATTGGCCATGCACTTGTTGCTGCTATGCAGAAGCACAGTGCTCCGGTTCATAAGATCACTATTATTCCGCGTACCAACGGCGCTTTAGGCTACACCATGCAAATCAGCGAAAATGACAGCGTGCTGATGACCAAGGAAGAGCTGTTCAACAAGATTGTAACTATGACCGGCGGCCGCAGTGCCGAGGAGGTTGTTTTCGGCAGCATTACTAGCGGCGCTTCCAATGATATCGAGCAGGCAACCAAGCTGGCACGCAGCATGGTAACGCGTCTGGGTATGACGGAAGAATTTGATATGATGGCTACCGAGGTTGTGGCCAACCGTTATCTGGGCGGTGACGCTGCCCTGCAGTGCAGTGAAACTACAGCCGGCAAGATTGATGCCAAGGTTTTGGCGTTGATTAAGGAGGCTCACGCAAAGGCACGCACGATTTTGCAGGACAACAGAAATAAGCTGGATGTACTGGCACAGTACCTGCTTGAAAAGGAAACTATCACCGGCGAGCAGTTTATGGCTTTGCTGCAGCAGGAGCAGGCTAAAGAAAATGCAGAGGAGAAAACTCCGGAAGAATAACAATTACAAGCTTAAACGCAGTTACGTATTCCGTAAAACGGCAACGTGACTGCGTTGTTTTTTTGCACGCAGCGTTAATCGCGAAAAAAAATAAAAAAATTAAAATTAGCTATTGCTAACTGTAAAAATATGTGCTACAATAATCGTGAAGTTAGTGATGGCTAACCAATGTATATCGTCCCTTCCTGATTTTGCATTGCAGCCTTGACCTTTGACCTTGATAATTTCCTTAAGTGCATTGGTTAGCTCCTCTACTTTTAAACGAGCTGCTATTTGCTTTTTAAGCAAATTCATATTTTCTCCTCCAAAAACAGACAGAACGCTGAAAATCCGTTAGGCAAGCGGGTTTCGGCGTTCTGTTTTGTTATAGGCGCAACACTTCTGCAACACTTTATAATTTGTCCAGCATTGCGGCAAGTGCGTTATCTTGGTTTTTGTATAAGTGTCCGTAGGTGTTCAGCGTGGTTTTTATATCGTCATGCCCTAGCCGTTCAGATACGGCCTTTATGTTTGCGCCGTTGTTTATCAGCAAGCTGGCGTGACTGTGTCGCAGGTCATGCACTCTGATTTTTTTTACATCAGCGCCAGCGGCTGCCAGCTTAATAACGTAGGCAAGGTGGTTTCCGTTCAAGCCAATAAAAATAGTATCTCGTGGCTGTGGTTCGTATAGTGTCGCTATGTAGGCATTTAACACGGCACTAGCCTTGCAAGGAATAGTGACTGTTCTTCTTGACTTTGGTGTCTTTGGTGGCGCTATTACATAGCCTGTGGCCGTGCGTGACAGTGTCTTTGTTACTGTTATGGTATTGGCTTTGTTATCATAGTCTGCGATTGTCAGCGCCAATAATTCACCAACACGCAGGCCGCTATAAAATAATACTGTCAAGGCGGCTTTGTCCTGCAATGCCTGTACCTGTTCAATAGCCTTGTCAAATTCTTCTAGCGTCCAATAGCTGGAGCTATCTGCCTTGCGTTTTCCAATACCGCCAGCAATGCAGGCTACGTTTCTTGCAAGGCCGTAATATTTTACGGCGAAATTAAATATTGCTGAAAGCTGGCTGTGAATCCGTCGGCAAGAAGTAGGCTTGTACTTTGTCAGCAGTTCATTTTGCCATTGCCGGACGTGCGCTGGCGTTATGTTGCCTATGTTGTCGAATCTCTGAAAGAACGGCAGTATGGAATGTTGAAAAAGTGAATCCTTGCTGATCACTGTACTTTCTTTTAGCCTTGCCCGGCAATCAGCTATATATAATTCATACAAGGCCTTAAAACTCATGCAGTTTGTGCCGTGCTGTTGGTTTAGAAAATCTCGTTCGGCTGCTTTGGCGTCCCTAGCCAATTTAAAGCCACGAGTATATTTTCTGTGTGACTTGCCTTGCCAATCTTTATAGGTGCAGACAAAGTAATATTTTCCTGTGCCCTTGTCTTGGTATACTGACATGGTTGTTCCCCCTTGGAAAAAGGCCGCTGCTTTGGTGCGCGGCCTTTGCTGTGTATATCTAGTGTTGTGTCGCTCTATGCGCCCATTTTGCTGCCTGTATCAAGCTCTCAAGCTTTTCATGCTCTCGGGTGTTGTTGCTTAGCAAGCTATATTTTTTATATGCTTCTTCATACCGCTTCTGTGAAAAATCGTCGCTGCCTTGCTGCAGTACATCGTGATGAAGCAGGAATAAAGCATCATGTGCACGCTGGCGGAAAAGCTCATTGTGCAGGTTATCCGCTAAAGCATCGCACAACATAAGCGCTATGGCGTATATGTCGCCGCCACTCTCCAACGCCTTAATAATGGCCTGTGTGCGGTCTTTGGTTATTGCATTGCCTGCAGGCTCTGTTTGGCGCTGTGGTTGCTGTAGCAGTTCGCTAAAATCAAGCTTCATTTTTCCGTTCCTTTCTGTCTATAGTTTTAATTTTGGCACTTGCTTTACTTCATCCCGGCAATCCATGAAGCAGTTAAACATATTGCAGCTATCAACTGTGGCCGTAGTAAAGGGCGCTGCCGTCCTACATTTCAAGATTTTTATATCAACCTTAACCGGTTCGCCGTGGCGCTGGCGTGCATTATTCTTTTTGAAAAATTCCAGCCGTTTTTCTTTTGCTGTTTTTGTATCCCCTTTGCAATCGTCCGGAATAGCAGCTTCCAGCGCTAATAATACATCTGCCGTATATTCAATATTGCCGCTTTCTTTGAATGATGCCATATTCAAGCCGCCGTCATAGCTGGCGCGGTTCATGCTGCTTATGGCCACTACCGGAATTTTAAAATCACGGCTGATGTCCTTCAGCGCCTTTATGGCAGCATCCATTTTCTGCTTGTCGGTGTTCTGCGTTGTGTCTGCTATGGTCAATAGCTGCAGGTAGTCAATAAACACTACCGGCGGCCTTCCGTGGCGCTGGCGGTGCTGTTCTACTAGTTGACGTACTTTATCGGTGTTCACGCCCTGCATCCCCTCGACAATATACAAATGCTTTGCTTCATGCTCTGTGTAGGCTGTGGCTGCTTCTGTAAAGGTCTTTTTTTGTGCCGGGGTGGCAATATCGCAACGCAGCACGTCAAGCGTTGTTCTTGCAACGGCTAATATATTTTCGTGGCTGGCAGCATTTGCAAGGCACTGTTGGTAGGTACGGCGGCTGATGCTCTTTGCGGTCAGTTCGTCCGCGCTCATTTCAAGACTGATATATAATACATCGTCCCCGGCTGCTGCTATCGTATCCGCTATCTGCAGTACAAGGGTAGTTTTACCGAATCCGCTCATAGCGCCTATGCAGTAAAGGCCTTCACGTAGGCCGCCGTTCAGCGCCTTGTCTAATGCCTTCAAGCCGGTTCTATAGGTTTTGGCGTTCCTGCCCTCTTGGATACGTTGCAAAAAGTCCTGCATTTTGCAGCAGGTAGGTAGGCAGTTTCTGTTTAGCTGCAGAATATGGTGATATATATTGCGTTCCAGCGCGTCCCGGTCTGCGTTCAGTTCGTCGTTAATGTCTTTCAGTCCGTCCGGGTGCTTATAGGCCGCCGCTTTAATTGCGCGGCCTTTTAATTCATGCAGCAGCTTTCGGCAGGTTTCTTTGCCGCGTTCGTCTGCATCTGTGGCAATGATAAGCGGCCTTTGAAAGCCTTCTATGCCTTCTATGGCCTGCAGCAGTTTGTTTATGCCTACACCGCCAACGGCGATGGCGTCAGCGTGTTCATACTCCATAATGCTTAGCGCGTCTATCTGCCCTTCAGTGACGAATAACGGCGCGTCCGTGGGTTCGTAGAGTGCAGGCAGATTGTAAAGCGGTTCAGCGCCAGCAACTTCTTTTTTTGGTTTCCGGTACTCTTTGCCCTCTGTGCTTCTCGTGATGTAGTAATTATATTCGCCCTCTTTGCCGGTAGAGTATGGAATAAGCACGCTATTAGCCTGCAGGCCGTAATTTTTAGCAAGTTCCGGGGTAATATATCCCAGCTTATGCTTTTCTATCGTGGCAGCACTCAAGCCGCGGTTAATAAAATAATCAGTCTGCGATACATTCCCGGCAGCTTCCTTTACTAGCTGGCTGAAATCTGCTTTGTTTTGTGTGTCGCTTTCAGATTTGCCCTGTGGCGTGTTTTGGATTTTGGCAGGATAAGCGGCCACGCTATTCATAACCGGAATAGGTTTTGTAGCCGTGGCGGTGCATTTCTGTGCGTCTGTGGGTGCGTCCTGCAAATTGTATCCAACTGCATCCGCTACGATGTTAGCAACTTTGTTAAAATCGCCTTTAGGATCTAATTTGTTTACCAACGCTGCCAGCTCGAATACATCGCCGCCGTGGTTGCAGGAAAAGCACTTCCAGCTTTGGCCGTCCGGTGCGATACTGAAAGCGCTAGTATGGTGCTTACCGGTTCCGCTGCCGCAAATAGGGCAGTTATATTTGCCGCTCTTACCTTTTTCTGCCATGGCCTGTAAATAATTAGCAAGGCTGCCTTTCAACGCTTGCTTATCTTGTTCGTTAATCATCGTTCGTTCAGCTCCTTTTTTATATGCCTGTAATAGCAGCAGACGCCGCCTTTGAAGAAGGCGTCTGCATTGCTGTTTAAAATGTTAATAATTTTAAAGATGTTAGGTTTTTTCTGCCGTTCCCTGTATCCCTTGACCTATCTGCGTTTGAGGGCATTTTTTCAAGTACGTTTTGTCGCCGAATCGCCTACAGTCCGTCGCCGAATCGCCTACAGTCCGTCGCCGAATCGCCTACAGTCCGTCGCCAAATGTGCTACAGTTACCCTAATCTTTAACTAATATAAATAGCATTGCTTCGCTTGCTCTCTATAACGTCGGTTTGGTCAGTAATGAAGCCTATTTCTTGCCAATATTTAAGCAATACCCTAGTAACTTTTCGCATTTTATAACAAGTATCCCGGTTGGATGTGTCCGCACCTGCAGCTTCAAACAAGGTACTATAGTTCAGCTTTGCGCCCTTGCCCCTGTTCAAGTGGATGTAGTATAGCAGCGTATCACGGATGCAGATATTATTTACTGTTGCGCTTACACCTTTAGGCAGGCGCTTTACCTTTTGCGGTATGGTGGCTACTTGCTTTATTGTTTTGGAATACGCCAACAGCGGCGGAGTGTCTATTATACGCCAACAGTCACATTTAGCAGTTAGTTGGTTGCCGGAATAGTAGGCGGTTTCAATTTTTGTCATGGGTAACAAATATCCCTTGAATGTGGTTTCGTTCCAATCGTACCTCCTGTATTTTCCTAAAGCTGCCTGTTGTTCCGCGTCTATGGTGATTAGCGTAGCTTGCAAGGTGTCCAGGCTCTTTCTTACGGCTTCCAACGTGGCCTTGCTGGTTATCTTGGTATGTGCATCAGCGCCGGTCAGTACCCGGTAAAGCTGATTGGTGCTGAAGGTTTTACTGCCTCTAGCGTAAATAGAAGCCGCCGCCTGCATTACTGATAAATCAAACACTGTGAGCCGTGGTACTATGGGTGCAAAAGCGGCGTGTAGTCCGACGTTTATGTTAACTTCCTTGCCCTTGTCTTTGGCTACTGTGACGGCTGCAGCAGTTGGCATTTCATCTTTAGGTACTATGGGTATTTTTGGTAGATACTGCGCTGCTTTTGCTATCATGTACACGCTGTTGTCAATACTTCCGGCGGTTAACATTTCCGGCGTAGGTATGCTATCCAGCAATGCAGTAATAGATTTTAAAATATCTTTTTCCTTATCATTTTCAAATGTTAATGGATAATTTAACTGAGTTTCTTTGGCACTCAATGCCAATAAACTAGCACGTGTGGTTTGTTTCAATGTTGGTTGCCCTAATACACGTAGCAGCATTTCAACAGCAATACATTTAAAACTGCATTGCATAAGCTCATAGGTTTCTTTTTGTGGTGGCAGTTCGTCCAGATTTTTATCAGATGCGCGAAGCCATACTAACTGTGCTTCTGAAAGTTTTTGCGTTGCTTCTATTGCTTCTGCTTGGATGCTGTTATGCAATAATTGAATTTCTGCTTTATTCATTTTCTTCACCTTATGACAGTCCGCATTTCAGTTTGCGGTCTGCTTACTGTTTTATGAGTGCTCGATAACGTTAATAAAAAAGGCCTGCCACGTTGCAACGGCAAGCCTTGTATGATATAATAATGGTGCTTTACTAGCGGCCGCAGGTGCTGCCGCTCTTTTTCAATTCTGTTAGTTGCGTTTTTCGTCCAGCCTTGCCCGCTGGGCGATTTTTTCTTTTTGTGCATCAAACAGCAGGCCGCTCAGAAAACGCTTAACTATAATCTTTTCTGTGTATGAAAGCTGCCTGTATTGCTTCAATAAGGCGAATTCATCTTGCGTTATGGTACGGCCTTGCATTATTTCGCCCCCTTAATAAAGGCGAATTTTGCCGCCGCATTGGTCGCAACAAACATGATCATCGTCAGCAGATATACATAAAAGGCCGCTTTGGCGTAATTAAAGCGCTTAACTGTCTTGGTTCTCAAATTGCTCACTCCATTTCTTAAATTCTTCTTGCAGGCCTGCGCCACGTAGCAGGTCAGCCATAATATATAACTGTCCTTGGATATAGCCTTGGATGTAGCTTTGGTCTTTATCTTTAAGGCTTGCCAAATTTTGTACAGATAGTACATTATGAAAAATATACTCTTTCAAAAGCTGAAGCTGAATCGCTTCTGATACATCTAATTTCATGGTTTATTCCTCCAGCAGCTTAACGATATTAGTTTTTCCTAATCTAGCAATAGCTGTTGCAGGCTTGCAGCCGAATCTATATCCCCATAAAGGGCACTTTACGGCCGGGCACTGTCTGACTTCTGCGCTGTTTTCGCTACAGTCAAGGCACTTTTGGCGAATAGCTTTTGCCATGGTTGCACCGATTTTAGCTTTTAAATAAACTGTTTCCATGTTATCACCTCACTTCTTTAGAACGCTGTTTTGAGCGTTCTTTTTTTGTTGCCCTAGTGTTTGTACCTGTTAAGGAATACGCCTATAAAATAAGCGTCCCTGTTGCGTTTGCAGCTCTCAAAAACGATTTCTGAAAGCCTGTTACAGTTCAAGTTTCTTTTCAAGGTAACGGCGGTTAATTCTACCCCTTAGCGTAAACTTGTTAGCTGCTTCAAGCTCTTTGTTCCATGCTTTTATAAGCTGATATGCCTTAGACTTGCTCACGTGCAATATTGCGGCGACTTCATCAGCAGAATACATTACTGTGCTTAAAGCGCTTGCTTGTGCGTTTAATGTTTCCATGAGTTGCCCCCTTACTTTACTTGACAGTATCTTCACTGAAGAAAATTGCGTCGATGTCCTGCGGCGTCAGTTTCCAGCGTGCTTTGAGCTTTGCAATATCTCCACGGCTAAAGTCACTGTGTCCATACACCTTGTTAGATAAAGACTGTGTAGCCATTTGCAAGGCTTGTGCTGTGTTGCGCATAGTATCACCATTTTTGCAAGCGTGATATTTGAATAATGCAACGTCCATTTTGTCACCTCCCTATTAAATCATAGCATATATCTCAGTAAGATATATCTTTACAAGACATATAATACAACACCTGTTATATCTTGTCAAGATACAGTGTGTTTTTTGCCATTTTGTTATATAATATCTTCACAAGATGTAGGAGGTCGGCAAGATGAATAAACAGCAGATGTTGGGTGAGTTGATAAAAAAAGCACGAACAGAACAAAAGCTTTCACAAGGTCAATTAGCTAAAATTTTAGAAGTTCAAAATCCTATAATATACAAATATGAGAAAGGTCTAATAAAAACAATTCCTTTTGAGAAGCGTGTGAAATTGTCAGAAGCTTTAAAAATTCCAATAACTAACCTGCTTTATGAGAACGAAAAAAAAGTAGGGTTGAGTGCTATTACCGATAAAACGTGGGATGTCCTATTTAGTTTTTCTGATGCAATTATTGGGCAATCAAAAGAAAAAGCTTTAGCATTCTTGTTGGAGCAGGTAAAAGGAAAGACTTTGGCAGGAGCGATAAGTGATACGGCGTTAGCAACATATATCGCAGAGAGTGCAGACGAGCAATACAAAGGCTGTCTCTTATACACATCTCCGAGCCCACGAGACACTCGCTAATCTCG
>ERZ1027060.93-NODE-93-length-33452-cov-15.373596_pt1 | contig 33452 bp, 29 predicted proteins | sample MGYA00519424_ERZ1027060 | MGnify/ENA primary metagenome ERZ1027060 (study PRJEB26926, sample SAMN06164500) | human gut metagenome | biome: ENVO:00009003; feature: ENVO:2100002; material: ENVO:00002003 | host: Homo sapiens | place: USA | collected 2012 ... | reverse complement strand
AACAGAATAACATCGCTGCTTTCAAGAAAATCTTTATCGAGCAGTTCTTGTTTGCAGTGAAGACGTATTTTTAAGGGAAATAGGTATTTATAAAAAAATAGTGATATGAAATTGTTGGAAATATTAAAAAGAATGTTGTCTTGTGCTACAACAGAGACTTCGGAGCCAACAGAGGTTTCGAAATCAACAGTGTTGCCTTTGGTAGATAGCAACAAGGAATCTAAGGATTATGCAGACTTAGATGATATACGTTTAGTTGTTGGCGATAAAACTTTGGCATTGGTTTATAATGTATGCATGGGTGGCCTCCATAACGTACTTCATTATGATCCATGTTCTCACGATACTCAAGATTGCTTTTCGGAAATAAATGCCATTATAGAAAAGAATCTTGAAGAAGCCTATGAAAGTATTGTTGTCAAGACAGGAGAAAATCAGTATTTACTTAATATTGGAGTAAACTTACTGTTGGGGCCCGGTAGTCTATCTCAACAACTATGTGATGATGTTATAAATGTTTTTTATCCCATCATAAAACGTTTTATTGATGAACATGTTGTAAACAACAAAGTGGGTGTTTATTCTGTTTTCACGGGTGGCAATGGAACTTCTGTTGGTTTACTTGGCCTGGTCAACCTTCTGGAAAAAGATGGTTACATTTGTTGTGGGGTAGGAACTTCTTACGATAGTCACTCATATCCTTTAAAGCGAGCAAAAGGTTGGCATGGTTTTACATATATTGCCCTGGAAGAACTAATAAAAGACACAGAAAAGTTACCTAAGATTAAAATACTTTCTTTGTTACATGATAGGTTGATTGAGAAAATGCAACAAGCTAACAGGCAGAATGACGACAATTCACGAGAGAATACAGAAGAAACGGATTTGTTTTTTGCAAAAATTATATAAAGATGTGGATTCTGTTTATAAGCCTTTTAGTGGAGAATATTGGTATTTGTGGTACAAAGGGCAATGCCAAACTTTTGCTGATGTAATAGCAGCCTTAAATAATAAATATCATTATTCAAACATAACAGAATTAATTCATGACTTCAATGCTGTCATAAATGAATATACAGAGCGTGGAACTGTGGATGTAGACGCTGTCGCTGTTTTTGAAAATATCTTGTCAAATGACATATTTGTAAAAAAACTATTCAATAAAGGTTCTCTAAACCTCAATATCTTTAGAGGGCTTACATTGCACGAATTCATCGCTAAATCAGGTACAAGTTTTGAGGAAATTTATCGTTATCGTGCAAGTTCGAAAATCTTTATTTTAACAAAGATGCTTAATGATATTTGCCATTATACAGATGCGCAACTTTTCAAGAAAGACTTTCTGGGTGTAATTTCTGGACGATTATTTCATAGTAGTAATCATGTGATGGATGATCCTATATATCCAGGTAATTGCCCTATATGCGGGTTTGTTTCTGGTTTAGGATATCAATGGAATAATATGGTTGTTGATGGCATTTTATCAAATGAACTTATGTATAAAGTTATGTTTGAAGAGCATGAGAGAAAGTTGATGAAATATGGCATAGACCATGTCTTAGAAAAAGACTTTGAAGCGCAAGGACCATGTCACCCCGAAGTGTTTTATCCAAAGGCGAGAGGAACTGCACCTGTTTATGTTAAAGACGAAACATCTCGTAAGTATTTGATTGCATGTGGTGAAGGCAAAGGTCCTCGTAGTGGTCATGAATTATATGAAATGGAACTTGTGAAACCTATATTGGAAAGAGAGGTTAAGCAAGGAAAATATATATTTGTAAAGAGAAGCGTGCAAGATGAGACTTTCATAAACCATGGGGCGTATATACCTTTGGGAACAATTGATAAACCTGTTTTCGTTGAACATTTTGGAAGATTGCATTTTGCATCGAAAAACGCAAAAAAGGAATTTATTGAACAGTATTTAAAGATGCAATAATGGAAAGGATAATTTTTGGACATACAATACGGTTAAAATCTATTGGATGTAATGTTGTTGGTAGAGTAGGACAACCTATATCCCCATCAGTAAACCTTTTTGTAAAAGTTACAAAGGGTTGCAATGCCCATTGTCCTTTTTGTAGTAATGTGGGATGACAAAATTCCACATCTCCATTTGACGTTGATAAACTGATTTGCATCATACATGAGTTGAAAGACAATGGGATTATTGTTAACCGGGTTAATATTACAGGAGGAGAACCATCTTTGGTGTCACCATTGGTGGTGCGTATTCTCAGTGCTATAGAAAAAGAACGTTTTGATGATGTACACCTACATCTCAATACAAATGGAGTTACGGATCAAGCGCAAGACTTGATGCAACATCCACGTTGGGATAGTATATCTATGTCTTTGCATCATTATGATACTGAGCGCTTATCTGAATTATATGGATGCAAACTATCAACACAGTTATTTCAGTTTAAAGGCGTGAATAAGCAGATAGTAAATTTTAGCTGCAATCTTGTGAAGGGTTATATTGACAACAAAGAAGAAGTTCAAAAGATGCTTAATCTGACTTTGGATTTGGGTATTCATCGTATCGGTTTTGTAGCTCTTATGCCTGTAAACGACTTTTGCAAAGAACATTTTGTGGATATTAATGATATTCCTTTCTCAGAATTACCACATGTCTATTTCACTGGTGCTAAGGATCGGGGAGTAAATTGTAAATGTAGTAATTATCTTTATAATCGAGACTTGAAGATATTAGAGATTTATATGCGCAATTATGCCAATCCGCGATATTGTGAGTCTTCCCTTGTTTTTGATGGAGAATACCTTCGTCAAGGTTTTTATAGTGATAACATCATTTATTAATTTATTGATAGAATGGAAGTTCTTAGTGAGATTTTCGAAAAGAGGAAGAATGATTCTCGTTGGAATACCTCTTATCCTCTCTCTCCTGATGATTGGAAAGTATATCGTATATCAGGAGAGTTGTCTTTTTCTGGAGAAAAAGAAATGTCTTTCTATATTCACATTCCTTTTTGTAAGGGCTTATGTTCTTTTTGTGAATACACAAGGATGCTTTGTCCAAGTGAGGAGCTGCAGGAACAGTATATAGCCACATTAAAACATGACATTTGGAAATTTATTAAAAAATACCCATCAATCAAACTTTGTGGATTTGATGTTGGTGGGGGAACACCAACAGCCTTGAATGACAAGCCGTTTGAACTGCTTATGGACTTATGCAGAGAGGTTATGACTGCTTTAAATATATCAGAAAGTTTTATGCCAAGCATAGAGACTACATTTGATACTTTATCGGTTTCCAAAATCGAGACATTGAGATCCGCAGGTTTCAGAAGAGTATCACTTGGAGTTCAGTCCACTATGGAAAATGTATTGTTATGCAATCATCGTAAGTCTATAAAAGTAGATATGATGAAAAGTACAATATCTATGTTGCATAGCAAAGGTATTAACATCGTAAACTTAGATATGATGTATGGATTAAAAGGGCAAACGATAGAAAGTCTTCGCCAAGATGTGTTTGTCTTAAAATGTTTGCAACCAGAGCAAGTAACCCTTTATGAACTACGTACCAATATGATAAGAGAAGAAGACCATATGACTAAGGATGAACTATATAATTCTTATTCTTTTCTATATAATTCTTTACGTGATTTGGGGTATTATGCTCGTTTTGGACAAAACACATTCTCAAAAAGGGCAAATGACATAGGCGTGAGTTCTTATTTAAGAGAAAGAATGATGAATGCTGGTGCTTATAAAGGATTTGGCATCTCTGCCCAGAGTATGAGCCGAAATGGTGTATCCTATAATATCGGCAAACTTAAAAAATCGTTCAATGATTTGTTGGCAATGAAATCTTATGATGAAGAATATGTTTATCAACTTCCACCCAAAGAACTTGCGTCAAAATATATAGCTATTAGTGCTTATAACGGTTCTTTCTCATTGGAGAAACTTAGTGAATTATTAGGATGTGATGCTACCACTTATTATTCTGCCCCATTGGATTTTTGTGTGTCACGTGGTTATATTGAGATTTCGAATGAAAGAGTTATTGTTACCCCATTAGGTTTTAAGTATTATGGAGCATTGTTTTCCTTTTTTTATGCTTCATGGTAATTTGGTATTTTTTTATCCCGAAAATGATTTCGGGATAAAAGTTATTTTATACCATCACGCTTATCATTCTTCTGAAGTCATCGACATGGAATTTTACTCTCCCATTTTTGAGATGGAAGATATGGAGATAATTTCTCATTTGTTTTTTTGTGCGTTGGATAGGGCAATCATCGTCCATATAGCACTCTTGATGAGAAAGTAAATAATCATAGGCAGGAACTCCAAAATAGTCCTCGATCGTGTCAAGATGCCAATGGCATATATGACCATCTTCTTGATATCCGAATAGCTCTTTAGCCTTGTATAGCCAATCCTCTATCGGTCTTCCGGTCTCTTTATCTTTACCTGATTTGTGATAGTGATACTTGAGGCTATAAAGAATTGAAGAATAGTCTTTCAAGTCGAAGTCTTGGTATAATTCATGTTCTTCCATGTTATTAATATTTTAGTTCAAAAATGTTTTATACGAAAAAACCGCAAGCTTCTGATATTCAGTTGCTTGCGGATTTTAAAAGCGGAGAGAGAGGGATTCGAACCCCCGGTACCTCTCAGTACGCCGGTTTTCAAGACCGGTGCATTCGACCACTCTGCCATCTCTCCAATAAAGGAAATCGATAGATGTAGTCTTGCAATCGCAGTGAATTACCTTTTCACTTTGCTTTATTAGCGGGTGCAAAGTTACGCTTTTTAGTTTATACCTCCAAATTTTCGGCTTACTTTTTTCGTCGGATAACGAAAAATCATTGATTTCAGCTCCTTTGAACGTTACTAAAGCTATAACATCACCTCTTAAAAGCACAAAAACAAGCTTGCTTGTTTTGAAGTGTCTTCGGTTTGCAGTAACTTTAAATAAGTTACGCTGCACCTCAACAATAAAAATATGCAAGCTTGTTTTGTATTGTCTTCTATTTGCAGTAACTTTAAATAAGCTACGCTGCACCTCAACAATAAAAATATGCAAGCATATTTTGTATTGTCTTCGGTTTGCAGTAACTTTGCACTTATGATTTATCCAAGCAACTTTGAAAACAAGATACAGTTCAGCGAGATACGCTCGCTGTTGAAGGGCTCTTGTCTGAGTCAGTTGGGCAAGGACAAGGTGGACGCTATGGGCTTCACGGACAACGCGGAGCGCATCAACACGGCGTTGAAACAGACGCGCGAGTTCCGCCGTATGCAGGAGGAGACGGACGATTTCCCACTGCAGTTCTTCTTCGACATGCGCGAGTCGATAAAGCGCATACGCATCGAGGGCACGCATCTTGAAGAGAACGAGATATTTGACCTGCGCCGCTCGCTCGAGACGGTGGCTGGCATCGTGCGCTTCCTCAACCGCAGCGACGACGACGACAACTTCGACTACCCTACTCTGCACGACCTTACAGAGGGCGTGCTCACCTTCCCCGACCTTATACGCCGCATTGACCAAATTCTCGACAAATACGGCAAGATAAAGGACACGGCATCGCCGCGTCTCGCCGAGATTCGCACGCAGCTGCGCAAGGCGGAGGGCAGTGTATCGCGTACATTATATAGCATATTGCACGCCGCGCAGAGCGAGGGTCTCGTAGACAAGGACGTCACGCCGACTCTGCGCGACGGTCGCCTCGTTGTGCCTATCGCTCCTGCCATGAAGCGACGCATTAAGGGCATCGTACACGACGAGTCGTCGACGGGCAAGACGGTATTCGTGGAACCGACGGAGGTGGTTGAAGCGAACAACCGCATACGCGAGCTGGAGGCAGACGAACGACGCGAGATAATAGTGATACTCACGGAGTTCACTAAGCTGGTGCGTCCGCACGTGGACGACATCGTGAACGCCTATCGTATGCTTGCCGAGGTCGACTTCATTCGTGCACGTGCCGAGTTCGCACAGCTCACGGGCGGCATCGAGCCGGAGGTGAGCGCGAAGCCCGTGGTCGACTGGATTACGGCGAAGCATCCGCTCTTGTGGCTCGCGCTGAAGAAGCAGGAGAAACCCATCGTGCCGCTCGACATCATGCTGACACGCGACCGCCACATCCTGATCATCTCGGGTCCGAACGCCGGTGGCAAGTCGGTCTGTCTGAAGACGGTGGGTCTGCTGCAGTACATGCTGCAGTGCGGTCTGTCTATCCCCGTGAGCGAGCGTTCGAAGGTAGGCATCTTCAGCGACATAATGATTGACATCGGTGACGAGCAGAGCATTGAGAACGACCTCTCTACCTACTCGTCGCACTTGCTGAACATGAAGAACATGATGCGCCAGTCGGGCGAGCACACACTGCTACTCATCGACGAGTTCGGCACGGGCACCGAGCCGCAGATTGGCGGCGCAATGGCTGAGGCGGTGCTCAACCAGTTTGTAAAGAAGCACGCGTGGGGCGTGATAACCACCCACTACCAGAACCTGAAGCACTACGCCGACTCGCACGACGGCATTGCCAACGGTGCCATGCTCTACGACCGCCACGAGATGCGGCCGCTCTTCCAGCTCGCCATAGGTCAGCCCGGCTCATCGTTCGCCATCGAGATTGCACGCAAGACGGGTATACCCGACGAGGTGATACGCGAGGCGAGCGACATCGTGGGCTCCGACTACATACAGAGCGACAAATACCTGCAGGACATTGTACGCGACAAGCGTTACTGGGAGAACAAGCGACAGAACGTACATCAGCGCGAGAAGGACTTGGAAAAGACTATCGCGAAATACGAAGAGGAGATTCGCGAGCTCGACCGCAAGCGCAAGGAGATTCTGCGTCAAGCCAAGGAACAGGCGCAGGAACTGCTGAAGGAGAGCAACCGCAACATCGAGAACACGATACGCGAGATACGCGAGTGTCAGGCGGAGAAGGAGGAGACGAAGCGCCTGCGCGAGGAGCTGAAGGCGTTCAAGGAGGACGTGAACGAGATAGACACAAAGTCGGCTGACGACCTCATCGAGAAGAAGATGCGCCAAATAATGGAGCGCAAGGAGCGACACGAGAAGCGCAAGAAGGAGAAGAAGGAGAACGCTGCGAACCCAGCCACCTCAACATCTCAACTGCTCTCAGGAGGTGCACTTGTCTCAAGTGCACCAACAAACCCCACCACTTCACCCCTGCAGACCTTCAAGGCTGGCGACACGGTGCGTATGCGCGGACTGACGACGGTGGGTCGTGTGGAGTCGGTAGAGGGCAAAGAGGCAACAGTAGTGTTCGGCGACGTGCGCACAAAGGTGAAGACATCACGCCTGGAGCACACCACGAAGACACCGGAGTCGACGCTACCGCCAACGTTCGGCATCAGCCGCGAGACGCGTCAGACCATCGACTCGCACAAGCTCAACTTCCATCAGGATCTCGACGTGCGCGGAATGCGTGGCGACGAAGCACTAAACGCTGTGCAGCACTTCATCGACGACGCTATACTCGTGGGTATGTCGCGCGTGCGCATCCTCCACGGCAAGGGCAACGGCATACTCAGACAGCTCATACGCCAGTATCTGCAGTCGGTGCCAAACGTGACGCAATGCAAGGATGAGCACGTGCAGTTCGGCGGAGCCGGCATCACGGTCGTAGACTTCTAATTCACTACGTAGCGGAGGTTTCTGGCCTCCGCAGCATCAAGCTGGATAGTTAATACTTAGCAACACTATTACTTGCGGAGGGTGTGTCAAAACTAAAATATTTGGCAAATTGAATAGCAAACGGTTCTAATCGTAGGAGGCTACGGCATTCCTGCCGTAGCCATTAGTAACTGAAATACAACTGTTTGCAATGACTACGGCAAGAATGCCGTAGTCTCCTACAGTTAGCCATTCATCACAATTCTATAGTTTTGACACACCCGCTACTAAAAAAGGCTGACTCTTAAGCTGCCAAACCGCAGCAAGAGTCAGCCTTTTCTTATGCTTTAATCTTTATTCTTCTAAAGAATACCTGCCTCTCGGCAGTGGATTTATGAATGTTTTACCATCGGACACCGAACGCAACCCAATCAGATTCCGAACGCAATCCAATCAGATTCCGAACGCGATCCGATCAGATTCCGAACGCGAACCGATGCCTATTGCATTGCAATTCACTCGTTAAAGAGCTTCTTCTGGCTTAGCTTCCTCAACCTTATCCTCACTGAGCACCAACTCGCGATAGATAACTGCATCGACCGAAAGCCCTATGCAAACGCTTACAAGGAGACAAACAAGCGAAATGAATACTAACAAGCCTGATGCGTCACTAAGTATCTGGAAGAGAATATAATAGGCTAAGAACAGCACAAAGCCTACAACAAACTTCAGGAAGAACGCCTTCAGCTTATAGCCCATCATCAAACGGTTGCTCTCAGAAAGACACAAAGCCCAATTCATACCCTTACCTACAAGAAGATAAACAGCAAGCATCCAACTGAGCGAGAGTACTATTGCTGGAATGATCATGAACAGGAAGGCTACCGATATGGCAGAGGTGATGACAGCCTGAAGGATGAAATACTCACCCATACAATGACGATATTTCGACTCGAAGATGAACATCGGACTGATCATCTCGCCCTTGCTAAGCTTCACAGGCAATGTAGCCAAAGCTATCGTGGTGCCCACATTAACGTAAGGAATCCATACGGTGACGAGCCAAAGCAACACTGACAATACTATTGGCACAAGATTTTTCATGCCTATAGCAAACGCATCCTTCAAAGAAGGCACAAACTGAAGTTTTTCTTCCATAGTTTTATATTTTTTAGATCAATTATGTGGTTTATGAATATGTAGGACTACATTCATTATTGTTAGCAATTCAGACTACTACTTAGCAATCTTCATAGTCTTCACAGCACCGTCGGCAGTCTTCACTCTTACGATGTATGTACCCTTGCCAAGTGTAGAGAGGTTGTTGCCAACCGCTACACCGCTGAGAGTGTGTACAGAAACCTTAGCGTCAGCCGGAACCATTACGCCGTTGATAGCGTCTACTACGACCTTCACGGTGAGAGAAGTTGTGGCAGCCTCCGACTCCTTATCCTTGTAGACAACAACCACCTTGTAGTTGTGTTCGCCAGCAAATGTCTCGTCGGTGTAAGCCTGTACGTGCTTACCCTCGCTGCCCGGAGCCTGGTCCTCGAATACCTTAACCACTTCCTCGCCCTCGTAAACCTTCACGGTGAGCAATGCGTCAGCCGGCAGATCCTTGCCGTCGACATCCTTAGTCGGGTTAGTCCATGTCAGCTCTACACTCTTCTCTGCAGTAAGTTCAGCTGCTGCGAGGTTGACTACCGGTTCTGTAGCTACAGGCTCTTCCACAACGGCTTTCTTCTCAGCAAGGCTGAAGTCGAAGATGTAGCCATAAGCATTTGCACCTGTTTTGTCGCTGATATGGAAAGCAACATAGTAGTTGCCAGCCTTTTCTACGCTGAACTCGAATGTGCTCGGGTCGCGGTCGTACACAGTGCTAAGTTCAATAGTGCCGAGAGTCTTGTCGAACGAACCCTGCACCTTCCTGTTTGTACCGAGCTTCATCGTGAACGATGTTGTGCCCGATTCAATGCAGCTGCGGTTGTTGGCTGTATGAGCTTTCGCTACGTATGTCTTTCCAGCTTCGAGAGCGAATGCCGGAGACACCCAATAGTCGTTGGCATCAGTGTTCCAGTCACTGCTGAAGCCTACACAAGGATGCTGGTCGCCCACCGGTTGCCAATCGTTATCATACTCCTGATATCCCCATGAATTCCAGCTCCATGTAGAACTAACGTTGCCACTGCGGTCCATTGCGGTCCAATCTGATACGCTCTCTTCTTTCTCGAACGAAACCTCGTAAGGCAGTGCTACCGGAGCATCTGGCTTGCCTTCTGCCATCTCCTCAATCTTCACCGAGTAGATGCTGACGGCATCGTTAGCGTTGTTGGCGCCCCAGTTGAGTGCACGGAATGCGAAGAGGTATACGTCGTCCTTGTTGGCATCGAGAATCCACTCGTTCTTCACCTTGCCACCCTCGCCTTCGGTTTCGCCTTCGGTTTTAGGGAGCTTAGAGCCGATCCAGTCGATAGTCTTCTGGTTGTCTGCCGACTTGCTGCCTACAAAGTAGTCGAGAATGAGGTTCAGCTCGTTGTTCGGACCCGAAGCAGCGTCAACCGTAATCTTGTACGACTTGCCTTCCTTCAGCTCGAACTTCGGAGAGACGAGCCAGTCGCAAGTTCCTGACGTAGCGTCAGGGCCCATGTGAGCAGCTGGTTTGCCAGCAAAGTCGGATGCGGTGTAAGCCCATGTCACGCCCGGAATATCGCTATTATCCATCGTTGTCCATGTGGCGAACTTCTCAGCCGAATCGAATGTCATATCGTAAGGCAGTGTACCATCCTGGTCTACAGCTGGTGGGTCGGGCTGGTCGGGATCTGTACCCGGGTCAGGAGTTTCGCCGCCAACTTTCTCCTCGATGCTGAAGCCGAGAGCGTAGAGATATACCCAGTTGCTCTTGTCGCCAGCAGAAGTGTTTGTGGCGTGGAACGCAAAGCTGTAGAGTCCGTCCTCAGGAACAGTAAGGTCGTACGAATTGTCGTACTGCGCACCAGAAGACGGCATATTGATGTCGCTCAGCTTTGTGAACGAAGCGGCGTTGGTAGGAGTCGTCGTGTACTCTACAGAGAGTGTTGCGGGAGTGCTATACATTGTGCCCGAGCTTGTCTTCACGGTGTACGTCTTGCCTGCCTTCAAACTGAATGACGGAGAAACGTAGTAGTCGTTAGGTTCACCCGAATCGGTCCTAATGCAGTAGCTCGGTGTAGCTGTCCACGCGTTGCCGATGCAGAAACCGTCGTTGCCCCAATCGTTATTGAATACCCATGAGGTACCAGGTGACGGACTGGCATCAAGCACGGTCCAAACATCGTTGGTAGAATCGAAGGTGATAGAGTAAGGCAGTTCTACTGTGCTCTGGGCAGAAGCATTCGTTGCGCCAAACAACGCAAGAAGAAGCCCCATTGTGTTTAGTAACGTCTTTCTCATAACTACAAATTTTAAAAGTTAATATATTTATGTTTACATACTTTCGTCACTAACTAAAGATGTATTAACTATACTAAACGTATGTTATACGATTGCAAATGTAATAAATATTTTAATACAAAGAAATATTTGACACGTTTTTTTGTAGTTATTTTGTCATTTTGTTGTGAAACGGAGACTCACACCATGAATTTGTCATCAGTATAGCAGTGGTGTGCGAACACAAAAAGGAGGTGCTGTTCTTGTTCCGTCGAGCATCAAAGCTGAGCGGAAAGAACAGCACCTCCCATTAAACTATGTATTCGTCTGTACTATTACTTTTTCTTTGCCTCTGCCTTCACCTCCTTTGCAGGAGCAGCCGGCTTGTAAGCCTTGTTCAATCCAGCGATAACCTCGTTGGTGATGTCGTAAGCCTTGTCGGCATAGAGGAGGTTGTCGCCTGCCTTGCTCAGAATCAAGCCAAACTTCTTATCCTTGTTGTAAACAGCAAGGAAGTGCTGGATAGAGTCGCGCAGGGCGTTGTTGTAGTTCTCTGTCTCCACCTGGAACTCACCACTCAAGCGCTGGTTAAGAGCCTGAAGGTCGCTATTCTGCTTCTGCAGCGACATCTGTATCTGCTCAGCCTGCTCGCGTGTGTAGGCGTTCTGCTGAATCTTCTGCTGGAAGTTCATGTAAGCCTGCTCGAGAGCACGCTGCTTCTGCGCGAGTGTGTTCTGGATGTTCTGACCCTTCTTCTGCAGAATGAGCGAGTAGTCCTTGCAGAACTTGTACTGCGACATGATGCTGTCTACCTCTACATACGCAATCTTAACGTCTGAAGGCACAGCCTGCTTGCCCTCTACCTTCTTCTCGTCAACCTGACACTTCGACTTGTCGCAAGAAGTCATTGCGAAAGCGGCAACAGTTGCGAGTGCAAGTGCGCCGAAAATGTTTTTCTTGTTCATCTTTATTCTGTTTTTAATTTTATCGTTTTATACGCCTGTCGTATATACATTATATATTACAGGCTGATTTAGTAGGCACCATTGCGTTCGCGAGCCTCGCGATCCTGATCCATCACGCAGTGAATGCCCTGCTTGCGCAAGCCCGGGTTGTCGTGTACGTGTTGCGAAGAGAACTTGCCGTTGCGCTTCAGCAGAACCTTTATCGACAACAATGCGAAGGCTACTGCCACTACAGCGAGGCTGATAAGCATTAGTTTTATCATATTTGTATCTGTTTTGACTAAAATAGATGTCTACCTACATTTAAAATAAGTGAAGATATTTTGTGGTGTCTTCCTTTTACACTATCTTTGCAAAAGATAGCCCCACCATTACATATCGCTACAAAGGTACGGCAATTCGGTGGCATGGCAAAATAATTTATCGAAAATTCAGATTATTATAACATCATCATAAAAAAATTAAGGAAAATGAGCAATTGCGAATTAAAACCTGCTCGCGTGTTCGAGCAGTTTGCTAAAATCAACGAGATTCCGCGCCCTTCAAAGCACGAGGAGCGCATGATAGAGTATCTTCAGGAGTTCGGCAAGAGCCACGGCTTCGAGACCGAGACCGACGAGACGGGCAACGTAGTAATCCGCAAGCCGGCCACAAAGGGTCACGAGAACGCGCCTACACTCATCCTGCAGAGTCATATGGACATGGTTTGCGACAAACTCGTAGACGTAGACTTCAACTTCCTCACCGACGCTATCCAGACTTATGTCGACGGCGAATGGCTCAACGCTAAGGGCACAACACTCGGTGCTGACGACGGCATCGGTTGCGCTATCGAACTGGCTATCCTCGACAGCGACGACATCGAGCACGGACCGCTGGAGTGCGTATTCACACGCGACGAGGAGACAAGCCTCACCGGTGCCATGGGCATGAAGGCAGGCTTTATGAAGGGCGATATGCTCATCAACCTCGACTCTGAGGACGAAGGACAGATTTTCATCTCTTGCGCTGGCGGCAAGACAACATCGGCTCGCTTCACATTCGAGCGTGAGGCTGCTCCGGAGGGTATGTTCTTCATCACAGCTTCTGTAAAGGGACTGAAGGGCGGACACTCTGGCGACGACATCAACAAGAAACGCGCTAATGCCATCAAGATTCTCGCTCGCTTCCTCTACAAGGAGCAGGAGAAGATGGACCTTCGCCTCGCTCAGTTCAACTCGGGCAAACTGCACAACGCTATCCCACGCGACGGTAGCATCGTGTTCGCAGTTCCGGCAAGCGAGAAGGAGACAGTACGTGCCGACTGGAACGTGTTCACAGCTAACATCGAGGAGGAGTTCCACGTAACCGAGCCGGTTATGGAGTTCAACCTCGGTAGCACCGACGCTGAGAGCGTACTGCCGAAGGATGCAAGCCGCCGCTTCATCCTCTGCATGCAGGCTGTTGACAACGGCGTGTTCGCTATGTGTCAGGACGAAGCACTCGCATACATGGTTGAGACATCCAACAACGTGGCAAGCGTGCAGACTGCTGAGAACGAGATAAACATCGTGGCTTCGCAGCGTTCTAACGTCATGAGCAACCTCGAGAACGAGACAAACACCGTGAAGGCAGCCTTCGAATTGGCTGGTGCTGAGGTGAAGATGAGCGACGGCTATCCGGCTTGGAAGATGAACCCGAACAGCAAGCTCACCAAGGTGGCTGTCGAGTCGTACAAGAAACTCTTCGGCAAGGAGCCTATCGTTAAGGGTATCCACGCCGGCTTGGAGTGCGGTCTGTTCTCTGAGCGCTACCCGAACCTCGACATGGTTTCGTTCGGTCCTACTCTGCGCGACGTGCATACTCCTGACGAGCGTCTGCACATCCCGACCGTTCAGATGGTTTGGGATCATCTGCTCGACATCATGAAGCATCTCTAATATAGGAGGGTATGGCATCCCTGCCATACCCACGCAGCCTAAAAAATAAAGAGGGTATGGCTATTCCGCCATACCCTCTTGCTTTATGTTATAATTCCGTAAGTCTTTTTACAGCTCTACATCCGTAAGGCACATGTCGAGCTGTTCTTTTATAGCCTTCTTGTCGAGTTTCTGACCGATAAACACGAGTTTCTGCATACGGTCGCCGTACTTCTCGTCCCAGTCTCTGCGCAGTCCTTCTTCGCGTTCGAGCATCTGCTGCAGTTCGTCCTTCGGCATTGTGGCGTACCACTGTCCGGCGTTTTTCAGCTCCATCTGCTTGCCTGCCTGCTCAAAGAGATAGCACATGTCGGGCTCTTCCTTGAACCAGCACAATCCCTTGCAGCGAATGACATTCTTCGGGAACAGACGTGCCACGAAGTTGTCGAAGAAGTTCATGTCGAACGGCTTTCTGCGATAGTAGACAAACGTTCCGATACCGTACTCCTCCACTTCGCCACCTTCATGGTCGTGGTGATGGTGGTGATGTCCGCAACCGCCATGGCAGTCGTGGTCGTGATGATGATGTTCATGCTCTTCATCTTCATGATCGTGATGATGATGGTGCTCATGCTCATGCTCCTCATCATCGTCATCATCCTCCTCATCGCCGTGATGGTTCTCAAGCTCGTTGATCCATGCAGCCGATGTCGCCACCTCGTTGAAGTTGAAACGACCGGTGTTGAGCAGACGCTCCAAATCTACGTCGCCGTAGTTGCACGGAATGATTTCTGCCTTAGGCTGAATGGCGCGGATTATCTCGGTGAGCTTGCGCAAATCCTCAGCACTCACCTCCGCAGCCTTGTTGAGAAGTATCGTGTTGCAGAACTCTATCTGCTGTATTACGAGGTTTTCGAGGTCTTCGTCTTCGAGTCCGTCGCGTTTCAGAGCATCGCCGTTGTTGAACTCGTCTCTCATGCGCAGCGCGTCCACTACAGTCACGATGCTGTCAAGACGCGGAATGCCGTTGGTGATGTACTGCGGACCGAGTGTCGCCATCGAACTGATTGTCTGTGCGATTGGTGCTGGTTCGCAGATGCCGCTCGCCTCGATGACGATATAGTCGAAGCGCTTCATATTCACAATGTCGCGCAACTGGTCTATAAGGTCCATCTTCAGCGTGCAGCAGATACAGCCGTTCTGCAGAGCCACCAAACTGTCGTCCTGCTTGTTCACTACTCCACCCTGCTGAATAAGGTCGGCATCGATGTTCACCTCGCCGATATCGTTCACGATAACGGCAAACTTAATTCCTTTCTCGTTGGAAAGGATGCGATTTAATAATGTTGTCTTACCGCTGCCCAGATAACCTGTGAGCAGCAAAACCGGAATCTGTGTCATAGTATATGTTATTATTCCTTCATTAATTCAGAGTATGTACGATCCATCTCGTCGGTCATAACCGTGAAGTTATGCTGCGTTTGGCAGACCTTCAAGAACAGCGAAGCAAGGTCTGCTGCCTCTGCGTCAGCAAAGTCGACAGCTTCGTCGAGCAGCAGGATGTTCATCGCATCGAGCATCAGACGGAAGAGCGTAGCCCCACGTAGGGGGTGCACTTGTCTCAAGTGCGCCGACCGATCAAAACATGCACCCTCCCCAAGGGGGTGCACTTGTCCCAAGTGCGCCGATCTATCAAAACGTGCACCCTTCCCCGTCTGACGCAGACCGCGAACGTATGCGAACATCACGACACGCACGGTCAGCTCGATGGCGCGGTCGGAGTCTACCGATGCTTCCGTTTCCTCCTTCGCCTTGCGCACATAACCCTCAAGATGGTCGGCATTTGAGAGATATTTGCCAGCAAGCAGCATCGAGAAGTTGCGTTTGTACTCCTCAACCATAGCGTTATAGTACGCCTCGTCACCACACGCCGTGCGCACAAGCGCCATCATGTCGTCGCCACGCTGCTGCGCTTCGCGAGCCAGTGCAGCAATGTCCTCGTACTTGTAGTTCATGGCTGCCAACGGGAAGAACATGGTGTCGAAGAAAGCGGGCGCGATGTGCTCATAATGCTCCAACATCAGCTTCTTAACCGACTGCGGTGTCGTCTTCTCATTCCGGTCTTCCACCTGACTCTCTATCACGCCATGCGAGAAGGCATCGAAGAACGAGCGCACCAAAGCCGCCTGAACCTTATACTTATCTATTTTCTCTGTCATTAAAGTTCGGTTTGAATATTAATTGACCTGTACGATATTATATTATGTATATAGAATGGTTTTGCTTATTAGCGCATTACTTTTTGTAAGCGTCAAGAATCTCCACCACATACACGTCGTGCAAGCCGCCCTTCTCACCGTACCACTGCTCTATCGACTTGTCGAGCATCTCCTCCGGACGAATCTGCGTTTTGTACAGCTTGCGACAGGTGAGTGTGAGGCGTGCTTCGTCGAATGTTACGCAGCCGTTCTCAGTAGCCACTGGTGTGAGATGGGCCTCCTTCGCCTTATCGAAGTCTCTGCCCGACTTAGCACCGCAGAACGCATACGCCTTGCGTGCCTCCTCCGAGTTGCCGAGGAAAACAAGGCTCATTGTGTCGTTAGCCTCTATGAACTCGTGTGTATAACGCTCCGGACGGATGTACACAATAGCCACTGGGCGGTTCCACAACCAGCCGAGGCATCCCCAAGAAGCTGTCATCATGTTGAACTTCTCCTCGTTGCCTGCAGCAACAAGCATCCACTCCTTACCAATAGTTGTGAACACATTATCGTTGAGTGTCGTAATGTCAATCTTTTCCATAATTCTTTTTTTTAAACGCAGCAGAAGTGACAAGCTCCACCGCATCATGTTTTACCATCACATTGCATCCGAGGCGAAACCGTGTAACACCTCAAATATGCAAATACAAAAAAACGAGACAAAACTTAAAGTCTTGTCTCGTCATCATTTTGAGCCTCTTGTCGGATTCGAACCAACGACCCCGAGATTACAAATCACGTGCTCTGGCCAACTGAGCTAAAGAGGCGGGTGGGCAAGCTACTTACATCGCGCCGCTACAACCAACTACCTTTGCTACGTTCCCGTCCTGGAGGGTTCGAAGGGAGCTGGCCGTGCAAGACTTACCCGTATTGCTCTGTAAGCGGTTGCAAAGGTACGTATTAGTTTTGAAACCACCAAACAATCACGCAACTTTTTAACTACAAACTTACATTTTTGCACTATTAAACCCTAAGATCTATATAAAACAGAACTTTCTCGCCATACTTATGCAGCATTATAGGAGGGTATGGCATTCTTGCCATACCCACGCACACTATAAATTCATAAAGGTTTGGCGAGCTTCGCCATATAAGGCGCAATCATCTCTGCCGCATGCTCAAGAAACTGTCTGTCCACGTCGTCGAATGTAGCCAATTCGGTGCTGTCGATGTCTATTTCGCCAACCACCACTCCATTGTGCTTCAACGGAACGACAATCTCCGATCGGGAGAGCGACGAGCAGGCTATATGACCAGGGAACTTCTCGACATCCTCAACAACAAGTGTGCGCTGCTCCTTCCATGCCGTGCCACATACTCCGCGTCCGAACTTGATACGTGTACATGCCGGTGTACCCTGAAACGGACCGAGTATCAGTTCATCGCCTTCCACTATATAGAAGCCGACCCAGAAGTATTCCTTCGGGAACAACATCTTCATCACAGCTGCACAATTCGCCAGCACACTTATTGCATTATCATCCGCATTGGCGAATACTTCAATCTGAGAGAGTAGTTCGCTATATCTTGTTTGTTTCTCCATAATATTATTTTTCTTTCTGCAAAGATAGTGCAAACCGAAGACAACACAAAACGAATCACATGATTAAATATATGTTAATCACGCTTGTTTTATTTACATAATACGATATTTTATATATCTTTGTAAACAAAAAAACTAATGAAAATATCTTTTATTCCAATACGGCTGCGAGAAGCACGAAAAAATCACTCTAAATCTGTTCATTACCTCAAATTTCCTTTCTTTCTTTATTTCCTTAAATTAGCAGACAAAGTCCTTCCTTATATTCTTTAGATTTTTATCGTGCGCATACGCATATCTGCACGATAAAAATCCAAAGACGTTCAAATTAGGACTCAACGCCCCTTTCCCCATTGGGGATTGGAATTCAAAAGCCACGAAAAAAAATGGATCTATCCAAAAGAAAGTTTGTCATACGGTATGCCTGTATACAAATTCAGCCACCATCTTCTTGCCGTCCTTGTCCATTTAGCGCATACGGCAGTAAAGTGGAAGACAAACTTCTTGATTCTTGACGTAGGAGACAAGCTGGTGAATACTGGTAAAGCGCATAAAAAGCCTTGCTTGCATAATATATTCCTCCGAAAGGAGTGATCTTATCAGATTTTATGTTTACCTTTGCCATATGTCAAATATTCTTTATTTGAGTTTTTAGCAGCACTAAGGTAAGTGGATTTCCTGACATATGCAAGCATTGGATAATTTATTGTTATCCAATGACTTGCTTTCTTGTAAAATTACAAGTCTGCTAATTTAAGGAAAAGAGAAAATGGAGGCTTGTTTGGCCTTACAACTGAGCATAAGTTAAAAAGGGGTGCGCGTTTTGCGATGACCCTATAAGAGTTGGATTAGGGTCGGCGTTTCAGCTACCCTTTCTTACAACAGGCAATAGGTTGGCGAAAGAAGAACGGACTTGCGCCGATAGCGGAAAGGTTGTGCTTAGCGTAATAGTGCTTGCACCATGAAGCTGATCACGTCTTGAATCGATATGCGCGAGTTGGTTCTTCCAGCCCTCTCTCCGGCATTGTGTTGGAACAAGCACAGCGGTTTCAACTCTATGCTAGCGCCAATTTTTGGCAACCCGAATGAGCATTTTCCACCGAAAATGTGCGAAAACACACAAAAACCTCCTTGAATTATGCACATTTTTCGCCAAAAATTATTCCGTATCGATTTTTTTGCTTAACTTTGCACCATATTTTAAAAAATTGACAAAAATGAGAACAGATAAACTCATCAACATGCAAGGCTTCCTCTTCTCGGAAGAAGAGTGTATGCCAAGAAACAACGCCGAACGCGAGGCTGTCAAAAATGCAATTGAGCCTCTAGCACGTTTCATCGTTGAAAAGATAGAAAAAGCCGAGTCTGCATACCACGATTATGCGGGGCAACACAACTTGGCACGCCAACTTAGCAATTTTGCGCCGACTAATCTTACGTCATTAATAATAGAGTCTCTTTCACAGATTGAAGGTGTCTCTATTCGCGACCTTTCCCATGGAAATGTTGTGCTGGAAGTTGGTAACTATCAGGTTTGGGTAAAAAAGGTGGACGAAAAACTAATGCCTAAGTGTAATCGTACTAAGGCATCAGTTAAGCGAATAAACCAATATGTGGAGGGTGATGATTGCATGGCAATGCTCATTCTTGGATACCAGCTTAATGATGCACAGAATATAACTAGCATCCATCTGGAGTATCTAAAAGGGACAGAGCATTTGTGGGCTCCCATAGATGTTGGTGATATGGGTGCTCGGCAATTGCAAGCCAATACTATTATTGGTGCTCCTGAGCAACCAGAGGAACTTGAAGTAAAAGTTAAGCCCTCACATAAAAGAGGAATTAAAAAGGCTGAATAGTTATGTTCGCGTATAGGAATTTGCGACTTGCTCGAGATAGCCGAATGATGTCTCAGTCGGAACTAACACAGCGAACAGGCATATCTCAAGCAACTCTATCTAAAATAGAAAAAGGTTTGGTCAACGTTACAGATAGTCAAATTAAGACTCTGTCTGAAACGCTGGAATACCCCATATCCTTTTTTGAGGAGGAAATACCATCCTCGCAAGACAATACTATGTTCTATAGAAAACGCCAGAGTCTTCGTGCAAAAGATCTGACGTTTCTTGAAAGCAAAATAACTATCCTTGGACATTGTATTGACGAAATGCAGGAGTCGATAGAACTTCCTGAGTTCCGCATTCCTCACTGCGAGGTGTCACCAGATTTAGCAGCTGACGAAATTGCATTTCGCATCCGCACATGGTTAAGGATAGCACCTGGGCCGATAGACAATTTTGTCTCACTCTTGGAAAAGAATGGGATTGTGGTTGTATTCCTTTTTGGCGTAGATTCTGATAAATTTGATGGTGTATCGGCTTTTAACCAAAGCAACACACCTATTATGTGGATAAATGGTAGTATGCCTAATGACCGCAAGCGTTTCACGTTGGCGCATGAATTGGGACATATCGTGATGCACCTCAGAAGTGAGGATTTCGATAAACCGGAAGAGGAAAAAGAAAAAGAGGCAAACTTGTTTGCGGCCGAGTTCCTGTTACCCAAAATTCCTTGCAGAGAAGATTTGCACGCTCTACGCTACAAGGATTTGGCTCTAAAAAAAATGTACTGGAAGGTATCTAAAGCTTTCATTGTGCAACGAGCCGGGCAGTTGGGGTGCATTACAGACAAGACTAAAAAGTATTTCTTCGTTACTTTAGGCCGCAACGGCGAAAGGAAGAAGGAAGCGGGCCTCGTTTATCTAGATACACCCCAAGCTGTGAGAAAAATGGTGGATTTACACCTAACAGAGTTAGGGTATTCATATACCGAGTTATCCGAGATGATGGGACTTTTAGAAAAAGACATCCATCGTGATTTGCGTGGTGAAAGATACCCGACAAACAAGATTTTCTTGTTCCCTAGTACATTTGCCACAGAACAATCCAATAAGGAATAATGTTGGCACTAACAATTGACAGTTGTAAACATGATTGAAACTTTCAATATAAGCAGTCGAAGATACCTCGGCAATAAATACAAATTGCTTGGATGGATAAAGGGCATTGTTGATGAACATTGCACTGATGTCCATTCCTTCTTTGACGTATTTTCTGGAACGGGGAGTGTGGCCTCCGCTTTCATAGACAAGCGTTTAGTCGTTTGTGATATGATGAGAAGTAATTACCTTGCCGCATTATGTTGGTTCTCGCCAGAGACTATAGACTATAACAAGTTGAGCGACTTGTTTGATTTCTATAATGAGTTTGATGCATCTGGAGAGGAGAACTATATGTCCCAGAATTTTAGCGACACGTATTTCAACAGGGAAACCTGCCAAAAGATAGGGTTCATTCGTGATGATATTAAATTGCGTTTTGAACGAGGAGAAATTAACGAGCGTGAGCAAGCATGTGTTGTAACATCGCTGTTTTATGCAATGGATAGAATATCTCATACCTGCGGACATTATGATTCTTTTATTAGAGATGGCAAATACGAAGGAACACTTATCCTGCGTATGCCGGATAACTCATATCCACTAAATTCCCAAAACAGCATCTATTGTGCAGACTCAAATACCATAGCTGATTTAGAGGAAGTTGATGTGGCTTATTTAGACCCACCATATAATTCACGACAATACTGCGATGCATACCACCTCCTAGAGAACATTGCATTATGGGAAAAGCCGATTGTGTATGGTGTGGCCAAGAAAATGGATCGAAGCCAAATGAAAAGTATGTACTGCAAGAGTATAAGAGCAGCGGAAGCATTAGAAGACCTGGTTCTTAAATTGCGGTGCCGATATATACTTTTCTCGTACAACAACAACGGCAAGAAATTGCAATGCCGTTCAAATGCCAAGTTGACCGATGAAGAAATCATCAGGATTCTATCATTGCGTGGTGATGTCCAGATTTTCACCATGGACTATCGTGGGTTTGATGCAGGCAAAAGCGAGTTCAACAAGGATAATCAAGAAAGGCTTTTCTTATGCAACGTACGCAAATAAAGAATTACATAGCATCGCCTCTTAATTACATTGGTGGCAAGGCGAGGATACTAGACCAATTATTGCCTTTGTTTCCACAAGACATTGACATCATGGTCGATTTGTTTTGTGGAGGATGTAATGTTGGCATGAATGTTCCTGCCGAAAGAACCATATACAATGACACTTCTCTAAAGTTGATAGGCCTTCTTAAGGCTTTTCGCCGGATGAAAAATGACACTATAATAGGAAGGATTAACGCTATAATAGAGGAACTTGAATTTAGCAAAACAAGGGACCACAACTTTGCCTATTACGGCGGTGATGCAAACTTAGGGGTGTCCGTGTATAACAGAGAGAAATACTTGCTGTTACGTGACAGATTCAATAGCTATCCCAAGGTTGATAATCAGTACTATATACTACTGTACACGTTGATTCTCTTTGGATTTAACAACCAACTGCGCTTTAATAATCGCGGTGAGTTTAACTTGCCTGTGGGTAAGAGAGACTTCAATACGGCTATTGAAGCGAAGTTTCGCAAATTCTTTGATGCGCTACGCATACAAAACTGTGAGTTTCAAACCAAAGACTTTCGAGAATTTAACTTCGACGCATTAACAGAGCGAAGTCTTGTATATTGCGACCCGCCATATTTAATTACAACAGCAACTTATAATGAGAAATCCGGATGGACAGAACGCGACGAGCTGGATTTATTAGCCTTGCTTGATAGGTTGCATCTACGCGGAATACGTTTTGCCCTATCCAATGTGGTTAACCATGAAGGCAAGGAGAATACACTTTTGCTTAACTGGGTAGAGCAACACAACTATGTTGTCCATGACCTGTTTATGGATTACCATTATAGCAATTATCAGAAAAAAAGTAAAAAAGCAGACTCGCGCGAGGTGCTTATAACCAACTATTAATTAGACTATATGGCAGCTTACGAAAGAATTCCATATTCATCTTTTCTCTGGAAATTAGGAACAACGTCGTTCCGAACTAGAGAGTTTAACAAGATGACTGAATGGCAGCTTCGCCTCCTTGACGAATTTTGGCAGAAGCCAGAGAATCACAATCAAGGTTGGGAAATTGCTGTTCCTGGACAAGCAGACATCTATGAAATCAAGAACCGCTATTATGATTGGCTCGTGGAAAATGATTTCACCAAGGGCAATGATAAAGTTAAGTATAAGGCAGCTCGTGAAAAGACCAGCGGCCTCTACGATATGGGCTTCATTGACAATGAACACAGATTGACAGAGGTCGGTTACGAACTTTTGGAAGTTGCTTCGAGCAATGACTATCTTGAACGTAATCAGTTGGGTATCTCTCATGACTCACAAATATACCTGGCTCAATTGCTGAAATTAAGTGATGATAATACAGGAACAACGGTAAGACCATTCATCATTGTGCTACATTTGCTATCAGAACTTGATTACCTGTCGTATGACGAGTTCCGGTATCTAATGCCCTTATGCACAGATGAATTTTCCACGTCGTATATTCTGCACTCAATAGTAGAATTGCGAGAAGGGAAGGGCGATATTGACAGCATATTGAAAGATTTCCTTTTGTCTAAAAAGAATTATCAAGTTGGCCTGCAACGCTTTACCACGAACGAGTTTTCAGAAGAGTTGCTTCTATCTGTTGGAATGAATAGAAAAAGTTCTGCATATGACATGTCATATGTACCATTCTATTTTGCCATGCATGCTGTATATATGGAACATGACAATTCGAGAATATTTGAACTGTTCAATTCCATAAAGAAGTTCCAATCTTCCATAGGCATTAAGTGGAAACAACTGCTGTTTGACACTTCGCTGACAAGCGCGGTTAAAGCAGAGCCGATTGCCCACCTATTGCCATTGCCCGAAACATTTACTGCGTCAGAAGAAGAGTTTAAGAAGTTCTTCTTCTTGACAATGCACCTCTATAAGGCCAAAGCGACTTTGGAAGACTATCTGGATTTGAATCGTCGTTACTTGGGCTTAACAAACTGTTTCCTTTTTGAGGATAGTGAGGTAAAACTGGATATTGTGCCCAAACAGTTTTTCAAAGGAGCTATGTCTGAACTATACAAGCAGGCCTATCAAGATTGCGATTTACTTTTTGTAAATTGCCCGATGGAGTTGATATGCCCGTCATTGGAATTCAATGAGCGGAAAGTTATTGATGGGCTCAATCAGGAACTTGGCACACACCTTGGTACGATTGACGATGCCTTCAATGAGGTTGATAGAATTAGATATGACCGATTCAACAAAATCATTGACCAGAAATTTACAAGCGAAAAGTTACTTCGACTTCTTGATGATTTTGACAACAGGAATGACGATGAGATTAGTCAGATGGTAACAGACAATGCCGACATTCCGACAATATTTGAATATGTGTTAGGCATTATTTGGTATAAGGCAAGTGGGCGAGAAGGAAATGTGCTGAGTTATCTCAAATTGTCCCTTGATGCCAATCTGCTGCCCGTAACCCACGCTGCTGGTGGAGAAGCAGACATCGTTTATGAGTATCGGGCAACGCCTGACTATCCTGCTCACAGTCTTTTGCTTGAAGCGACTCTCGCAGATAGTACTAACCAGCGCAGAATGGAAATGGAACCTGTGTCCCGCCATCTTGGAAATCACCTACTTAGAAAAGGAAACCGAAGTAGCTATTGCGTGTTCGCAACAAGCTATCTCCATATCAATGTTATCAGTGATTTTATGAGCCGGAAGCATATTATGTATTGCGACACACAGGACACTGACAGATATGTCGATGGAATGAAGATTATTCCACTATCTACTACAGACCTAAGAACTATTATCACCTTTAACCTTCAATACAAGATGTTGTATAAGCATTTTGAAAAGGCTTATCAACATGCTGGAGGGCATCCGCAAAAATGGTATGATGAGTATGTGAACATTGCTTCCATGTCAACCCTTGAAAAACCCAAGGTTTACCATGGAATGGTAGCAGAAGGAGAGTCAACCCAACAGCCAGAGAAGACTAAAACTTTGGCTCAATGGATGGATTCAGAAGTTAATCACAATGCGAATACATTGTCTAAAACTGACAACGACGCTATTGTGCTCTTGGGCTGCATTAGAAATGTTGACCATTTTAAATGGATTTTTCGGAAGGGAACCTATAAAAATGAAGAACTCTTGTATAATGTGCGTCAGGGAGCAAGGTATGGTGCTGTAAAACGGACATCACAGGTAGTTCATGCAAAGTACGCGCTGCTCTATAATTTGGATAATCCCAAACAGTATCTAGTATTTCGTTTAAATGAAACCCATTATGTATGGGATGAAGATAAGATGAAAGAACATCGATATGATAAGCCACACGGCATGTATTATGTCTATAAGTTGGAAGAGCAAGTGCAGTTGTCTAATGTACAGGTTGCTGACATTATCAAGAAGGCAAATGTGCGAAAAGGCACTCCTTTGTATATGAACCTATCTGAAATCTGTTCACAATAGTTGTGCAAACAAGATACGGCGCACTGTCCCTTGTGGATGGTGCGCCATTGCCTATCTCTTGTCGCTTTGGCTTTGCCAATACCAGATACCGCTGACGAAAGCATTCATGAATACGAAACTGCCGATGTCCCACCAGGCCATCGTGCGGAAGTTGTCGTTGTCCCAGTCATCAAAGCTGTCTACAACACTGATTATGGCGTAGCCAAACAGAAACAAGAGATTCAAGAACACCAGCAATGCAGTTAATGGAGGTAGGCTTACGCGGTTGTCGAGTTGTGCCAGACGATTAGCAGCCACGCAAGCAAGATAATAAACATGAAGGCGGCGTGGGTATGGCAGGATGCCATACCCTCCCAAGAAGATTAAGCCTTTGTTGCAAGCGGTGAAGCCTGAGTGTATTTGCGTGCGCTCAACTCCTTATCGAGCATATACAGACCATAGCCGTTGCCCTGAATCATCTTAAGGTTGTCGATGATGTTCTGTGCGTTCTCCTCTTCCTCCACCTGCTCGTCGATGAACCACTTGAGCATACTCTGCGTAGCGTAGTCGTTCTCGCTTGTGGTGAGAGCGAAGAGATTGTTGATGAGTGATGTCACCTTCTGCTCATGAGCAAGTGTAGCCTCGAACACGGCGAGCGGCGACTCCCAAGTTGTAGGCACAGCGTCAATAGGTTTCAGTTCAACACGTCCGCCACGCTGTATGATGTAATTGAACATGATCTTGGCATGATCCTGCTCCTCCTGAAACTGTACCTCAAACCAATTGCCCATTCCCGGATTGCCGTTAGCGTGAGCATAAGCAGCCATTGAAAGATAGAGATAAGCCGACCAAAGCTCGGCGTTGATTTGGGCATTGAGAGCCTCTTCGATTTTCTTGTTCAACATAATTATTAAGTTTTAAATGATTATTCGAGTGGTATGCAAATGTACAAAATAAATTGATAAACCATTTGTTTTTACATCGTTTTTATATCAATTTTATTGCCAATTATCAATAGACAAAAAATATTGCTGTAACATGAAAACATGTGTTTTTATCTATCATATCTGTCAGTCTGCGTGTAATGTACTACGTTACAGAAGGTTAATGACTGACAGATAACAATTTCATCTGTCAGGATTTGAAGTAATCTACCAGGATCAGGGGTGCAGCAGTCCCTGATACACCAACAAAACTTCGGTTGGTGCCACTTATTGCTTGATGGGTGCCACTTATTGCTTGATGGGTGCACTTATTGCTTGATGGGTGCACTTATTGCTCAGTTGGTGCACTTCTTGCTCTGGCAAGCGGCAAAGCCGAGCGGAGACAAGTGCACCCCCTGAACTTAATCATTATGCAACTTTGTTGGTGCACTTGAGACAAGTGCACCCCCTGAGGGTGGTCAGTTGATTCTTACGATTCTGATGCCCACCTGCGACGGATGTTTCTGCATGTAGTCGTGCAGTGTCATCGGTTCCTCCACCACCTTCTTGTGTATCTGTGATGCGTTCAGCATGTGCAGTCCGTCCTTGTGCCACACAGCGATGCCGATGTGCGACGTGTCGAGTCCCTTTTTCCTTGTTATGATGGCGATGATGTCGCCGTCGTGTATCACCGACCGCAGCAGTCTGGTGTTTTTGATGTCGCCCTTCGGTATATACATATATGTCTTGCCCGACAGGCGTTGCTCCATTTGGGCTATCGGTTTCACCATTTCAGGATTGTTTTTCAGCATCGGGTATGCCTCCGTATGCGTACTCATGAAGTTGATGCGGAGCGTTTGTCGGGTGTTGAACGGTGGGTTTGGGGTATTCACTTCGCGCACGAAACCCTTCTTAGTGTTCTCCTCTATCCACTCTGTGAAGTAATGCTGACGCGTAGGGTAGGACACCGTGCCGCCAACGTAGCGTATCATACGCAGGAAGTAGAGATAGTCGGCGTAGGAGGTGCGGTTGTTCTTTACGCACTCGTACACGGCGAGCACGTTTTCTACGTATGTGGTGCAGTCGAGCTGGCGCAGATTGACCACAAGACTCTCCTTTGGGTTTACCTCCAGCGTCTTTGCCACGTATGGTATGCCCAGAAAACCGCGTGCTATATGTAGCAGCAGCTTCCGGCGCTGTATGTCGGCATTGGTTGTCGTTGGCATGGATGTGCGGTATTTTTGTGCCTTTGCGATGTGTTGCATCACGCGTGCGCTGTCGTTCGTCGCAGCATAGCACTGCGTGGTTAGCATTGCTGCGGCTATTATTGTGAATACGATTGATTTCATACTGTTTGTGTTTAATGTATAGTGTTATTTCTTCCTGTTGAAGTTAAATCCGAAGTATATGTTCAGACTTCCGAACATACTATTCGTTGAAAATCGAGGTTTCTTGTAGTTGTACGAGTGTACGATGGCGCTCATGCCGGCGAACCATCTCATGTTGTTCCACACGATGCCGAACCGTCCCACGCCGTCGATGTTGAAGTTGTCCATGCTGAAGTCGTGGAATGAGAGCACGTCGCTGTTTTCATTGCCAGTAGCGTTCTTGTAGCCTAACGCCATCGACAGTGAAGCCGCCGCCAGCCAGTTGTGAGCGAACGCCCAGTTGTAAGCGTATCCGCACGACACGGAAAGATCGGTGTATTTTATCTCCTTCATCTTCAGGTTGCTGTCCATGTATCGTTCCGCCACGTCCTCGCCCAAACGGTTGGCAACGGTGGTGTAGAGCTTGTCCCAGTCTATCTTCAGCGAGTGCTTTGTATAGCCCAATCCGCAGAGCCACGAACCGCTTGAGCGGCGTTGTATGGTGCTCTGACTGAATGCGGCAGGGTAGGAGAAGCGTCGATGATTGAAGATATAGTAGAGGTTGAAGCCCTTGATGCCTACGTTGATGCCGTCGAAATCGATGTTCTTAAGTGGGCGCGTGTTGATAGAGTTGTTAGAGTCGAAGCTGGCGTACGAAATCTTGTAGTTGCTTCCCGTCTTGCGGTAGAACAGGTCGATGCCAAACATGCCGGTGTACAGGCTCAAGTCGAACTCCGTACTTCTACTCTTTTTACCCAATTCGTTGAAGTCTACGGTGTAGCCGAGGAACAGCCAGCGCCAACCGAAGTAAGGCCCGAACTTTATCTTCGGTTCGGGGGCAAATGTGAAGTCGTTGCCCTGCGAGCTTGTTATACGATAGCGTTCGTAGGTGTTGGTGTTCTGTATCATCGCTGCATAGTTGTACTTCTGCGGTTCGATATAGGTGGTGTCCACGTCCGAGAACCACTCGAACAGACGCACGAATGCGTTTCCCACCTTCTTGAAAAACGGTGTCTTCTTTTGCGGTGAAGGCGTTGTGATTGAGTCTGTCGCCAACGTGTCGTCTACTACGTACGTAGCGGCAGAGTCAGTTGAAGCCACCATGCCGCAGCTGTTGGCAGGTGTCTGTGCTGAGGTCTGTATGCTTGCGTGTATAGCAAGGCAGAGTATGACGGCGTATAGTCTCATTATGTATCTATGGATGTTGTAGTTTAAGTATTACAGTTTGCCCAAGATGCGATCCATTACCCAGTTTACGGGCGTAGCACTCACGCTCGTACAGGTGCAGATGCCTGTGCCCTGTAGATGCTCTATAACGGCTTTGATGATAGGCAGTTGCACGTATGGCGGATTGGGCACCACGATGCTCGTCTTCCCATTGCTCGTCACGAGCTGTATAGGGTCGTAGTTGTACACCGAGAACGAGAGCATTCCCTTCTCGCCGATCACCTCTATGCAGTCCTCCTTTGCGCTCTTGTGGCCCACGAAGCACCATGAACCGCTGCCTGGCAGTCCGTTCTCGAAGTAGAAGCACGCACTTATCGTGTCCTCCGCCTTGTACAGATGCGCACGATTAGAGCAGTAGCCATGAGCACGTGTGATGATGCCGAATATCTCCTGCAGCAAGTCGAGCTGATGCGGTGCAAGGTCGTAGAAGTAGCCTGCGCCAGCTATGTCGGGCTGCAGACGCCACGGCAGGTTGTGCGAGTCGCTGTAGTCGAGGTCGCGTGGTGGTACCGAGAAGCGTATCTGCACGTTCGTCACCGTGCCGATCTCGCCCGAGTCTATGATCTGCTTCACCTTTTTGAAGTAAGGCAGATAGCGACGATAGTAAGCCACGAAGCACGGCACGCCCGTTATCTCGCTGATGCGGTTGATGCGTGCGCAGTCCTCGTAGCTCGCTGCCAACGGTTTCTCGATGTACACAGGCTTGCCCGCCTTCATCGCCATGATGGCGAAGGTGGCATGGCTCGACGGTGGCGTAGCGATATATACCGCAGTCACCTCCGGGTCGTCGATGAGTTGTTGTGGGTCGGTGTACCATCGCTTTATGTCGTGTCGCTTGGCGTACGACTTCGCTTTCGCTTCGTTGCGGCTCATCACCGCCACAACTTTCGAGCCGGGCACCTCGTTAAATGCCGGTCCCGACTTCTTCTCGGTCACTTCTCCGCAACCTATAAATCCCCAACCTATCTGTTTCATATTCGTATCGTGTTTTATGAGTCAAAAATTAAACCGATGTCAGTCTCTCGGTGTGTCTTTTCTGATGTCGCAGCCCTACTTTTGTCATCGGATTGCGTCCGCCGCCCGATCAGATTGCGTTCGCCACTCGATCAGATTGCGTCCGCCACCCGATCGGATTGCGTCCGCTGTCCGATCAGATTGCGTTCGCCGTCCGATGACTTAACGTGAACTTTTTAACCGTAGGAGGCTACGGCATTCTTGCCGTAGCCATAGCCAATAGCCGTTGCCAATAGCCAATAGCCGTTGCCATTGCCAATAGTTGTAGCGATTAATGGCTACGGCAGGAATGCCGTAGCCTCCTACAGTTAGCCTTTCATTGCAATTCTGTAGTTTTGACATGCCCGCTTGCTATAGCAGCCTATTTGTTCCGCTCCAGCCAATCGTCGATAAGCATACGTGCCAGACTCAGTTTCTCGGGTATCGTAGGCAGCGAGTGCTTGTTGAACCATCCGCCGCGCGAGAGTTCCTCGTCCTGTAGCTTCAGCTCGCCGCTCTCGTATTCGGCGAAGAAGCCCACCATCAGTCCGCAAGGGTAGGGCCAGGGCTGCGACTTGAAGTAGCGCAGGTTCTTTATCTTGAGTTGCGTCTCCTCCATCACCTCGCGTCTGACCGCCTCTTCAAGCGACTCGCCCGTCTCTACGAATCCGGCTATGCAGCCGTAGAAGTCGGTCTTGAAGTTGCGCGCGTGCACCAGCAGCAGGTCGTCGCCGCGGTTTATGAGCACGATGATAGCCGTGGCGAGCTGCGGCCACACAGTCTTGCCGCAGTTGGGGCATCGCTTCGATATGTCGGTGTTCATCTCCATCGGCGCACCGCATACGCCACAGAAGCGCGTGTTGCGGTCCCAGTAGAGTAGCTCCTGCGCCTTGCCAGCCTTCAGATAGAGCGGCAGCGGGAGTTTGTAGAACGATTGGCGCAGTCCGCACATCTCGTAGCGTGGGTCGCCCCCCACTTCGTCGATGGCGAAAGCCTTCACCGGGGTGCCGTCGTCCATAGGCGAAACGTTAAGGATGTGAGTGTCTGATGTCACGCCGATGGGAGGCTGCTCGCCACTCGGAATGGTGTGGGTGCCGTCGGTGCGTCGTTTCAGAAGCACGTTTCCACGACAGAAAACAAACCAGTATGCCATACAATGTGTGTTTTAAAATTGATGTTAGTGCTACAAAGTTACTGCTTTTTATATAAAAAAAGAATGAAATCTTGTATAATCCAAAGATTTTTGTACCTTTGCAATCACTAAAACCTTTGTAGGAAGACTGCATTATGATACTATTAATCGTTACGGTATTAATTATTGGTTCTCTTCTGATTGCTACAGAGAAGTACACCAATATCAACAAAGCTGCGGTTGCCATCTTTGTAGGTACACTTGGCTGGATACTCTATGTCTGTTTCGGTGCCGACTTTGTGATGGGGCAGCACGCTGTCGACTATGCTACGTTCCTCGGTGGAGCCGAGTCGTCGTCGGCAGATGTGAAGCAGTTCATAGCCTACAACGTGTTCCTCAAGTATGTAGGCAAGGCTTCAGAGATAGTGCTCTTTTTGCTTGCTACGATGGTTATCGTAGAGATATTGCAGAACAACGGATGCTTCGACTTTATTTCACAGCTGCTGCGCACACGTAGCAGTCAGCGTATGCTGTGGACACTCTCCGTTGTGACGTTCATCATATCAGCCAATCTCGACAACCTCACCACAACCGTTATGATGCTCACCATAATGCACGATGTCGTGATACGGCAGCGGCAGCGTGTGCTACTCGGTTGTGCCATAGTGATATCCGCCAACTGTGGCGGTGCGCTCACCGTTATCGGCGACCCTTCGGGCATCGTTCTGTGGAATATGGGTGCCGTCACCGCCTCCAACTTCTCGGCTTCGATGGCTCTGCCCTGTCTCATAGCGTGGCTCGTGCCCATCTTCTGGATAGGCAGACAGCTACCTACACGCATCGAGACACAATGGATAGTACTCCCGTATCGTGGCGACGACACACGTCTGAACGTATGGCAGCGCGTCGTGATGCTCTTCGTGGGCATCGGCGGACTATGGTTCATTCCCACGTTCCACAGTATCACGAAGCTCAGTCCGTTCCTCGGAGCACTCTGCGTGCTCTGCGTTCTGTGGATAGTGAACGAGATTGTGAACCGCAAACTGATGAACACCGACGAGATGATACAACGTCGTGTGCCGCGCGTGTTGCAGTACGGCGTGATACAGATGATGCTCTTCGTGCTCGGCATAATGCTCATCGTAGGTTTCGTGAGAGAGACCGGTGTGGCAGCGTACATGGCGCAGTTAGTTGACCGATACATGAGCAATCTGCTCGTGCTCGGATTTTTCACACAGATGCTCAGCTGTGTGCTTGACAACTTTATGTCGCTCATGACGATGGTGTCGCTGCGCGATGTGGCTGACAGCGTGCAGGCGACAGTGTATGCGCAGAACGGTGCGTTCTGGAAGATGATGGCATACGCCTCGGCGGTAGGCGGCAATATCCTGTGTATCGGAAGCATCACCGGATTGGCGCTGATGAAGATGGAGCGCATACCGCTCGGCTGGTACTTCAGAAATGTGGGCTTGGTGGCATTCGCAGCTGCCACTGTAGGACTCGTCGCTATGTACATCATGCTGATGTAAGGTGGGGAGAGCTCGCTATATATATAATAAGGTGAAAAAAAGAACCCAAACCAATATAATAATTTGATAACAATGGCAAGAATAAAGACAATCGGTGTGCTCACCTCAGGTGGCGATGCGCCGGGAATGAACGCCGCCATCAGAGCGGTGACACGTGCAGGTATCTGTAACGGATATAATATAAAAGGCATCTATCGAGGATACGACGGACTTATCAATGGCGAGATAGAAGACTTCACTACAGAGAACGTGAGCGGCATCATCATGTCGGGCGGTACAATTCTGAAAACCGCACGCTCAAAAGAGTTTATGACCGACGAAGGCAATGAGAAGGCTTACCAGCAGATGCAGGCTCACGGCATCGACGCACTCGTCGTAATCGGCGGTAACGGCTCGCTCACAGGTGCAATGGAGTTCGCCAAGAAGTACGATGTGTGCTGCATCGGTCTGCCCGGAACAATCGACAACGACCTTTACGGCACCGATTCGACAATCGGCTACGACACGACAATGAACACCATCGTGGAGTGCGTAGACCGCATACGCGACACGGCGCAGAGTCACGAGCGCATCTTCTTCATCGAAGTGATGGGTCGCGACGCCGGCTTCCTCGCACAGAACTCGGCTATCGCCAGCGGAGCAGAGGCAGCAATCATCCCCGAGGACTCTACCGATGTCGACCAGTTGGCACGCTTCATGGAGCGCGGCATACGCAAGTCGAAGAAGAGCTGCATCGTCATCGTGTCTGAAAGCCCGAAGTGCGGTGCTATGTACTACGCAGAGCGCGTGCGCAACGAGTTCCCGCAGTACGACGTGCGCGTGTCTATTCTCGGCCACTTGCAGCGCGGTGGACGCCCGTCGGCACACGACCGCATCCTCGCTTCGCGCACCGGCGTTGGCGCTATCGAAGCTATCGTCCAGGGACAGCGCAACGTGATGATCGGCGTGCGCAACAACGAGATTGTCTATGTGCCACTGAGCGAGGCTATCCGCAGCGACAAGCCGTTCGACCGCAAACTCATCCAGGTGCTCGACGAGCTCAGTATCTACTGTCTCTTATACACATCTCCGAGCCCACGAGACACTCGCTAATCTCG
>ERZ1027060.90-NODE-90-length-34359-cov-25.008716_pt1 | contig 34359 bp, 28 predicted proteins | sample MGYA00519424_ERZ1027060 | MGnify/ENA primary metagenome ERZ1027060 (study PRJEB26926, sample SAMN06164500) | human gut metagenome | biome: ENVO:00009003; feature: ENVO:2100002; material: ENVO:00002003 | host: Homo sapiens | place: USA | collected 2012 ... | reverse complement strand
ACGACAAGCCCATTGGCAGAATTAAGTATGCACTAAATTAATTCCGCCAACAGGTTATCTACCAATGTCTCTAACGGCGAGCTCATCGTGTCTGCCATCGGATACGCACCCATGACCGTGAAATATAACAACGGCCACCCAGTTAACGTCATCCTCAAGGAAGAGGGCAACCAACTTGGCGAGGTAGCAGTCATCGCATACGGTAGCCGTACTCGCCGTGATATGTTAGGCTCAGTCTCTTCCTTGAAGGGTGAAGCTCTCAAAGACGTACCAAGTTCCTCAATCGAAACCTTATTGCAAGGCAAGATGGCAGGTGTCGATGTATCCAACCTCTCAGGTCAGCCTGGCGGAAACGGCTCCAAGATTGTCATTCGAGGCTTTAGTTCCCTGAATCAGCAAGGTGTCAACGACGGTTCTCCGTTGTTTGTCATTGACGGTGTCCCTGTCCAATCTTCTTCTACCTATACAGGAGGTATCAACCCACTTTCTTCTCTTGACCCTTCCAACATCGAGTCGGTCGAGGTTTTGAAGGATGCCACTTCCGCATCACTCTATGGCTCTCGTGCAGGTAATGGCGTCATCCTCATCACTACCAAGAAAGGTAAGAGTGGTAAGGTTGAATTTAGCGCCAACGTATCCCAGTCTTTCTCTTGGCTCCCTGCCACCCCAACCCAGTTGCGTGGTAATGGTGAGCGCTTGATGAACCTTCTCTTGGCCAAGAACCAACGTGTCGGCGAATATGACTGGACGACCGATAAGGTTATCTTCCCGAATAATTACAAGGACACATGGGGATGGGATCCAAACAGTTATGGTGCATACGACTACCTTTGGAATAAGGGTAACATCACCACAGACGATTCCAACAAGATTCCTTCGTTAGCACAGGATTCCCTCAATACTTTCTATAATAACAGCACCAACTGGTGGAAGTATGCTTTTCGTGTCGGCCAGGTGACCAAGGCCGACCTTTCCATCTCCGGGGGCAACGATAATGTACGCTACATGGTAGCCGCAGGTATCTACAACGAGAAAGGTATCATGATCAACTCTAGTTTCTTGCGAGCCAACCTCATGTCCAATCTTGACTTCAAGATTACCCCAAAGGTAGATGCCTATACTCGCATCAACTTATCTTACACTGACCAAAAAGCAGCTACCACAGGCAAGGTACAAGGTCTCACTATTGATCCGAAGCTACAATCCACCCTCTTGCCAGGAAAAGGAAGCATCGCCGAAAAAACCGCTATGCAATCCTTGAGAGGAATCAATGGAGTGAACTCCAACTACAATATTCGATTGAGCGGTGGACTCAACTATAACATCATCAAGGGTTTGAAGCTCTCGCTCTCGGCAGCTATCGACCACTACAACACTCGTCTCAATACCTTTACGCCAGACTATCTGACCTACAAGAAATTATCCAAGTCAGAAGGACAGAACATCGGCATGACGATGATTCAGAGCGAGAACTATCTCACCTATAAGTTCGACCTCAAGGAAAAGCACTTCTTCGAGTTGATGGGTGGTTTCTCCTACAACCGTGACCAGCTCAACACTGTTGGCGGTTCTGCCTATGGCGGCCCTACCAACCAAATCCACTATGTAGGTGAGGAATGGCCATCATTACGCCAAGACGAATATGGCACCTATGAGGCATTGCAGACGTACAACAGCAACCTGGAAGTACAAGAGATGATGAGTCTCTTCGGTCGCTTGGCATACAACTACAAGCACAAGTACCTTGCAGAATTTTCCCTTCGTTCCGACGGTTCTTCTGTCTTCGGTAGCGACGTGAGATGGGGAACATTCCCTGCTGTGGGCTTGGGCTGGACATTCAGTGACGAACCATTCATGAAAAATCTCTGGTGGCTCAGCTTCGGTAAGTTCCGTGCATCTTGGGGACGCTCTGGTCAGAAGTTCAACGAGGCTTACCTTGCGTTGGGAACCATGAGTACCAGCAACACATTCTTAGGTAATTCAGGTTTGATACCAGGACTTCTCGCAAACAACCAGCTCACTTGGGAGAAAAACGACCAATATGACTTAGGTCTCGACCTTCAGCTCTTCAACTATCGCTTGCAAGTGAAGTTGGATTACTACTACAAATACTCCCATGCCTTGCTGATGCAGACCTCAACCCCAGGAAACTTCTTCTTGGCAGACAAGATGTGGAACAACTCTTCCGCCATATCCAACGAGGGTATTGAGTTTGAGATTTCCGCAGATATCATCAAGCGAAAGAACTGGCAGTGGACACTGGGCTTCAACATCTCTCACGACCGCAACCTTTTCCGCAAGTCATACGGAGGTGAGGACTTGAGCGACAAGGTATTGGGCCGCCCAGTCTATGGCATCTACACCTATCACGATGAGGGCATCGTACAGAATGAGTCCCAGATACCATATTATTACAACGCATCAGGTAAACTCGTACCATTGAGCTTCAATAACAGCGAGAACTATCAGTTGCGTGTGGGTGGTCGTAAAATCAAGGACTTCAATCAGGATGGAACCATCAACAACAACGACAAGTACTATGCAGGCAGTACCTTGCCAAGTGCCTTCGGTGGTATCAGCAACCGTATTTCGTACAAGAACTGGACACTCGACATGATGATGAGCTATACCATTCGACGCAAAATGATGAACATGGTGAAGAACTCTGCATTCAACTTCACCAAGACCTTCGGCACCATCATGGCAGATCCAAGCAAGGTAACCTTCTGGCAGAAGCCTGGCGATGAGACCGACTATCCATCCTTAGAGTTCGCAGACCAAGGCTACATAGGACAGTTTGATGGCGACATCGACTCCAATATCGAGAATGTCAACTATCTGCGTCTCAAGTCCATTACCTTATCTTATGAGATGCCTGCCAAGTGGTTTAAGAACAAAATCAAGGGACTGAGCCTATATGTCACAGGTCAAAACCTCTTCTTGTGGACCAACTACTCAGGTACAGACCCTGAAGTCGTTGATCCTTACACAGGCAAGGATACGGGTCAGCAGTACCCATTGAACCGTTCAGTAACATTTGGCTTTAACTTAAAATTTTAACAAGACATGAAGAAGAAACTATTTATAGCCGCCATCTGTGCGGCAGGATTGGTGTCATGCGACTTGGAGCAGATTCCAGAGAACCAAGTCACCTTCAACAATGCATTCAAATCAGAAAATGAATTGAATGCCACTACATCCTCCATACTATTCTTCGAGAACGCCTTCTTAGGCAAAAACGATGCCTTCATCGCAGCAGGTGCCAAGGCTGACAATCTCGGTTGGAACAATGAACTACGTGATTGGAACCCACGCTATGCCAAAGACCAAGATGGTCAGTGGACTGGTCTCTACAACGTTATCTATGAGTCAAACTTACTCCTTGACAACATTGGCAAGACAGAAGGTTTGTCGGAAGAACGCTATAATTTCCACAAAGGACAAGCCTACTTTGCCATGGGACTTTCCTATTTTTTCTTGGCACAACGATACGGCGACTGCGTGATCACCAAGAATTCCACCGACATCGTGATGTATGGTCGTTCTCCGATGATAGACGTACTCAACAAAGCTATCAGCAGTGCAGAGGCAGCTTTCAGCATCTTGCCAACATACGACAAACTAAGAGGTTTGAACAACACTTCCATCACGAGCCGTCAATATGCCTCCAAAGGCAACAGTGCCGCTCTTCTGGCTCAGATTTACGCTTGGAAAGGTAGTGTAGAAGAACTTTACGGTTTACAAGGCAACCCTAAGGAAGACTATCAGAAAGCCATCGACTACGCCACTCTCTTGATAGAAGGTAAAGTGGGCAACTATAGCTTATGCTCTTCTCCTGAAGAACTCTGCAGCAAGCTTTCCCATCCAGAAGAGACAAATCCAGAAGCTATCTTCACCTTGACATTCGACAAGGCACGTTCTGAGGACAGTCAAACACCAAACGACGTGGCAACAGCCTACCTCAGCTGGCCAGTAAAAGAGACTGCACAGATGGGTAACATTCCATACGACACCTATCTGCAACTCTACCCTTCTACCGTCGAGGAAATGTACCCAGACCCATCCGACCAACGTAAGCAAGCCTTCTTCTACGACATCGACAACCCTGTGGAGGTAGATGGTATCCAATATGCCATCCCTTACAAGTTCCGGGAGTGCATCTACACCCAAAACGAGTTCTCAGAGACAGGCAAAGACTTTCGTTCACTGAATGCGGACTACGTGTATTGGCGACTTGCCGACATTATCCTGCTCCGTGCAGAATGTTACAACAAGTTAGGACAGACAGACCTTGCCATCGCAGACCTCAATACCATCCGTAATCGTGCCGGTGCGGAAGCTTATCCATCCATCTATGATGACGGCGACCTCAAGAAAGCTATCTTCAAGGAACGTGAAAAGGAGTTATTTGGCGAGAACGATGAGCGTTACTATGACATCATCCGCAACAACTACATTTTGGAGGAATTACACGGCAAGTTCCAGACCTTGACCGCTAAGGACATCCAGAATGGTGCCCTCTTCCTTCCAATTCCAAGCAACGCTTATTCTGATCGTGACGGAAAGGTAACAAACACAATGATACGCCAGACCATCTACTGGATGCGCTACATGTAAATCATCTTAAAATAAAGAAAACAAGAAAATGAAAAAGATATTTCTCCTAATAGTAGTAGTGGTAGCAACCTTAGGGTTCACCACCTCCTGCACCAAGTATAACTTCGCCGACACTGGTACATCCGTCGGCTATCACGATTGCACCATGTGGGACTATTTCAAGCAAGATTCCTACAACTGGGACTCTCTCGTAATCATGGCAGAGCACGCTGGTCTCCAAGAGATATTTATGGGCACCAGTTCCTATGGCAAAAACTTGACAGTGTTTGGCATGACCAACCACAGCATTCGCCGTTATCTTTTGCAGAAAGGTTATGAACAGATAGCAGATGTACCCGTAGAGGACTGTCGTAACTTCATCCTTTCCTCCATCATCGAGGGCAATCAAGTTATCCAACTCGACGACTTTACACCTGGCATTGCCTCAACGGATCCGAGTACAGTCATCGGACAAGGTGGTAAGACATACACGATGCTCTCTGGAAAACAGCTTTGGATTTACACCTATCGTGAACCATACGGAGGTGTGCCACAGGCTGGCCCTAAGAAAATCTATCTTGCCTCCGAAGCTGCAGGAAAAACCAGCGAGGTTGCTTCCTGCAACATTATGACTCAGACAGGAGTCGTACACGCTTTAAGTTATGATTTCACTCCAACAGATTTTTAACAAAATGAAAAGATTATATAGTAAAATCAGTTTCGTGGCAATCATCCTCATCTCAATAATATCACTATCGAGTTGCCATAATATGCCTGTAGGCTATCTCAAGGCTGAAAACGCAGGATATGAACCAGATACCTTGGTTGTCTATCAGGAAGTAGATGAATCTGCCCCTCAAGTAACCGACAATTCTCCTTGGACTTCGTATGCTATCCAAGGCGTAGCAGGTACAGTGCCTATCACCTACGAGTTTTACGACGTAGAAGCAACAGAGGGAGGTGATGCCGCTGCTTTCCGTCAAGCCATCCAGGAAGGAACCATCCGTCTTCAAGGCAGTTTGATTCAAGTATTCTATGCTGCCTCCAAGAACTTACCTGTAGGTAGATATAGCATCAGCTTGAAAGTGCAGAACGAGGATCACTCTGCCCTTCTTCCACACATCTTCACCGTCATCATCAAGAAGAACGAGTTCGGAGATTGGGACAATGGTTCCTATGGAGACGAAGACATCGACTATACATCATTAAGAACTAAATAGAAGAAAAGATATGATGAAAAATATTAGTATATTGCTCTTTGCAGCAATTCTCTCTCTCTTCAACCTTGAGCCTTGCATGGCTCAAGGCAAGAGTAAAGAAGATGTACCAACAGATGCCACCACACAAAGTGGCATTCGTTTTTTCCAAGGCTCTTTCCAGCAAGCCCTCAACGAGGCTAAGAAGCAGCATAAGCCTTTGTTTGTTGATTTCTATGCCCAATGGTGCGGGCCTTGCAAACGCATGGCAAAGACCATTTTCACTCAAGACTCCATCGGAAAGTACTTCAACGAGAAGTTCATCAGCATACAGATTGATGCCGAAAAGCCTGAGAATGTTGCCATTGCCAAACAATACAAGATTGAGGCATTTCCTACCTTGGCATTCATCGCCAATGACGGAAAGGCAATCTCCATATCTGTAGGTGCTATGGGAGCAAGGGAGTTGTTGGAAGCTGGCAAAACCGCCGCGGGCGATGTCATCGGATTTAAGGAACTCTACGAACAATACCGTGCCAACCCTTCCGACTTGGACATCCAACAGAAGGTACTACAACAAGCCCCTAAGTTTCTTATGGCACAAGAAGGCATGGATGCCGAGAAATGGGTAGTCAGAATCAGAAAGATGTTCAGTGCCTATATCCAAGCCAAGTTAGGTCCAAGTCTCATCAACCGTACAGACTATCTCATCATCACACAATTAGGTGGCGACGACATCGAACAGCAACAAAAGATAGCTGACTTCATCAACACCAATCTTCCAGCTTGGCAGAAAAATGTCGGCGATGCTGCTGCCTATTATGTCATTGAGTATAATGACAAGCGCATCGAGGACCTTGCCAAGGAAGGAAATCTAAGCTACAAGGACTATGTGGCTAAGATTTCCGGGGAGTACAAGCCTTCCTATTCCGTTATTTCCTTCGTTGGTAATTTCGACCCAGCCAAGTCGTCTGCCAAATATGCCGATGCCATCTATGTCATCTACAAGGACAAGGACATCAAGAAGTACTTGGAGCTGATGGACGAATACTTCAAGTTGATGGGTGAGAACGCCACACCGGCCGACTATGGTAAGGCAGCACAGAATCTTTATTACGCAGCTGGCAAGAAACTCGCTCCTGCCGACCACGAGATTGCCATCAATTGGGTGGAAAAAGCATTGACAGGTGAAACATCCGTCGTTGACCGCATCAACTACCTCGTCATGATTGGCGATAGCTACACGGCGATAAAGAAGTATGAGGATGCTACCAAATACTATCGCCAAGGTTACGTGGAGTCACTTCAACTCAACAATATGACACAAGTACAGGCTATGATTCAGGCTACTATTGCCCGCAAGTTGGCTACACTTGAACTCTTACAGAAATAAACGGTTTGAAAAGATAAACAGAATGAAAAGGTCTATCTATACTCTTGCATTACAGATGGTAATTACCATCTGTATGCTATTCGTACCGATTTGCAGTCAGGCACAAATCAACGGTTTAGTACAAGGTAAACTCCCTAACGGACTCACCTATTATATATTGCGTGACCCTAGCAACGCTGGAGAGGTCAACTTTTATTTGTACCAAAATGTGGGTGCTATCTTGGAGACAAACAAGCAATATGGTTTGGCACATTTCTTGGAACACATGGCGTTCAATGCCACCGAACACTTTCCTCATGGAGTCATGACTTACCTCCGTGACCACAGTTTGGTATTCAATGCCCAAACAGGCATTAACGAGACCCGATTTCAAGTCAACAATGTACCTGTAGCAGACAGTGAAGTGACGGCATCTATGATGTTGTTGCTCAAAGATTGGTGCAATGGCATCAAGATACTACCCAAGGATGTGGAAAAGGAAGCAAACATCATCTCGGAGGAATGGAGACAAAGTCGCAACGTAAACAAGCGCTTGACGGAAGCCATCGCTCCTTACATCTACAATTACAGTGATTATGCCACCCATAACGTCATCGGTTCAGAAAAACAGATTCGTAGTTACACAGCCAAGGACATCAAGACTTTCTACCAGCAGTGGTATCGCCCAGAGTTGCAGTGTGTTGCCATTATCGGTGATATCGAGCCTACAGAATACGAGAAAGAAGTAAAACGTATCTTCGGGGCAATTCCTGCCTCCAAGAAACCTATAACGAGGGAGAATGCAATCGTCCCAGAAAATGACACACCCCTCTACTACCGTTTCATTGACAAGGAGAACACTTCGAATTCCGTCGGTATTTACCAACGTAACCTTGCTATAACAGACCCTACGAAACGTGATGTAGTGGGCGACCAACTCAAGGCTCGCCTTTTCCAACGCTTAGCTTCCCAGGAATTGGCTATGCTGCGCAATGATGCAAAGGAAGAATTCATCACAGCCACCGTCAGTTACTCACCATTGGTGCGTCAATATGACCAGAACGCCTGGGACTTCGTACCATATGCTGGCAAGGAACAAGCAGCCCTCAAACAAATCCTCGCTATTCGTGAGCGTATCTATCGCCAAGGATTCGATAGCGAAGAGTTTGAGCAAGCCAAGGAAGCCCTCTACAATGAGATGAAACCTCTGATGGAATCTGATAACCTGGGAACTCCCGACAACTGGATGGATGTTTTCAAACAGAACTATCTGTATGGTATGCCGCTGGAATCCTTCCATCAACAGATCAGACGTTCCGTGGAGAGTTTAGTAGATATGGAGGTAGAAGACCTAAATGCTTGGGTTCGTTCCTGGATGAACGACAAAAACCTCAGTTTCATTACCTATTCAGCCAATCCATCCGACATGAACGTGCCATTAGCACAGTTTCAAAAGATTTTGGCTGAAGTAAAGGAAGACCCCGTATTGTCTTTCGACAAACCTGCATCCATCAGTCAACTCATTGACTACAAAATTACACCAGGAAAGATTTACAAGAGTACACTCATTAAGGACATGAATGTAACCGAATGGACCCTTAGCAATGGTGCCAAAGTACTCTACAAATACCTGCCTGATGCAAGAAAGACAATATACTTTGTCGGTTCTGCGATGGGTGGTAACTCATTGGTTACCTCAAAGGATCTCCCCTCAGAGAAAGCAATGCAGTCGCTCATCATGCAATCTGGTCTATACAAGTACAGCCGTAATCAACTCTACGAATGGCTACAGAATAAAGATATCCAACTTTCACTCTCCATCAATGACTACACCGATGGTGTAGGTGGAAATACGACTGTGGCACATGCAGAAGACTTCTTCCAGTACCTCCACTTAGTGTTGACTAAACAGAATTTCAATCCAGCTGTTTTTAATAAGTTTGTGGAGAAAAGCAAGTACCTCTATTCAAATAGGAGCAAGACGGGCATGAGTGCCGTACAAGATTCCATCAACACCATCTTATACCCACCGTCAGAAGACAACCCACGTGAAGACTTGGCATTTTATAATCGTATGAGACTTCAAGATCTACCACGTCTCTTTAACGACCGTTTCGGCAATGCCGCCTATTTCACCTTCTGCTTGGTAGGTGCTTTGCCAGAACAAGAAGCACGCCAGATAATAGAGAAGTATGTGGCTTCCTTGCCTGGGACGCCAGGAGTAGCACCACGTCAGTACAAGTTAAAGAACATCTCTTCACCAAAACGTGAAATAACTTGTGAGTTGGAAGCAGATTTGGAAGGCGACTTAGGAGAAATTGAATTATCTTTCACCAACGACAAACCACTTTCTGCCAAGGAACAAACCGCCCTCAATGTGGTGAAAGACCTGGTACAAGCTCGCCTCTTCGATGAACTTCGCGAGAAAGAAGGTGGAGTCTATTCCATTGCCGTAGATGCCGACTACCAACAAGTACCTCGTTTCATGGAAGAGTTGAAGATTCATTTCACAACTGAACGTGAGAAAGCTACCAAGATGAAACAACGTGCTTATGAAATCTTGGCTGAGATTCGTACAAATGCTTTCACGGAAGAAAACTTCAAGAAAGTGTATATACCATTAGTCATTGAGCAAGAGGCACAACAGAAAGCTGAGAAAGACACAACGGAAAGCACAGAAGAGACTGATCCAATGCTTTGGATTGCCATGCTCAATGCTTACGTTGAGGGACATAAAAGCAACTCGAAAGACGCGCCAGAGGTAATTAACTTCAGAGATATAACGCGCAAAGACGTAGCAGATGTCCTTGACAAGCTTATGGAGGGAGCGAAGAAACGAGACATTACAGTGAAGTCAAAGCAAGAGCAATACTCCGATTTCTAAAGTCAAATTTATTCACTACCACTAACTGTATGAGAATTTAGGGGAATTTTTCCCCTAATTCTCTCCTCTGTTCGTACGAGAACGGCAGTTTTTGGGGGGTGATGAATTAATAAGTTTAATATAAACCGGAATAATAACGATAAAATTTATATATGATGAGAAAGATCGTTTTATTAGCTATGCTTATATGTACAGGCACTTTTGCGATGGCTCAGAACGAAGCAGAACAAGCAAGAGATAGAGTCAAAGCATTAATAAAGAGTGGTGTAACAGATATTACCAAACTTCTTCCAAAACATGAGAGTGAAGACGAAGAAGATTTAGATGATGCCGAAGAGGTTCCTACCACCGATCCATTAGCAGGAAAAGATGAAGACTTCATAAGAGGCTATAATGACTCCCGCCGTAAGGCTTACGAGGAGCAGAAAGCTTCATTGGAGAAAGCTGGTATAGATTTTCGTAAAACAGCTTTAGGAAAATTAAAACAAGATTCCGTAGGTATTTTTGCTAATATCGACAATAAACTTGTGGCTATGAAACATATAGACTTCAAGGAAATTGAAAGAACTGGATATATCAATCCGTTTAAAGACAAGGAACTTATCACATTTGAAGGCAAGACTTCGCCATATGCATTTACTGGTGGCAAGGCTATTTTTCGCATATATTTTACGCATGACAGAAACAGTATTTCTGAGTATTATGATATGTTCTCCAGCGACTATACCATAGACGATTTCTTTGTGGCAAAATTCAAACTTATTGGGAAAGGAAGACAAATGACCAGTGCTGTGGTTCACTCCAATAAAATTATAGGTGCTAAAGAAGATAAATCTGTAAAATTAAACATAAAAAAAGTGTCCGACAACATTTATGATATGATAGTAGAAGGACAACCTGGAGAATATTGCCTTACCTACAACAATAAGAAAGGAGACACAAGCAATGGTATGAAGGACTCAGGCAGTAAGAAGGTCTTTGATTTCACTATAAAATAGCACCACTATAATTATTGAAGAAATTATCAAGTATAACGAACAGTTCGTAGCCAACAAAGGCTATGAGAAGTATTTAACAAGCAAGTATCCATACAAGACAAGAAACTTGCTATCTTGTCTTGTATGGATACCAGACTTACAGCACTCCTGCCAGCAGCACTCGGACTGAAAAATGGAGATGCTAAACTCACCTACCTTAACTGTTAGTCCAAGTGCAGGCAAAACGTGAGATGCAGTCTTAAATCCATTGGCGACCATTTAGTTTTGCATCAAATTCATTTTTTCTGTTACTTTTTTCTCTTTATATAATAATGTGTAATCCTCTATTTTCATCTTTTCTATTCTTTTTCTAATACTAAAAATATAATTTTGTGTTAAATTCTGTTTCTTCTTAGTTACATTATGAGTTTTTATTGTTATATTTGTAAATAAATAAAAGACTAATAATTATGACTAATAACTCATTTTCAATAAGATTGCGAGAAGCACGCCTGATGATGAAGCTCAGTATGGATAAACTTGTAGCGCGAACCAACGGAGCCATCACCAAGCAGAGTATATCCCGTTATGAGAAAGGCATCATGCGCCCCAAGCGTGATGCTCTGCGAGCCATAGCTCAAGCCCTCAATATCAGCGAGGAATATTTTAAAGGAACCAATCTCAAAATAGATATTCCAATGCTTCGCACCACTTCAGGCGGAAAACTATCAGAGGAAGAATTGCAGTCTCTTGAAGCACGTCTTTCGTTTTGGGCAGAGCAGTATTTTACCAAGGAACGTCTGGTACAAAGTGTTTCTAAACCAGATAAGGAAGCTAAAAGGTTTGAAAGAGTTATTTTTAGAAATCCTATCAGAGGCACAAAGGTTTCCACCTTGGAGGATGCAATCCATGCCGCCGACTTGTTGCGTGAACAATGGCATAGTGGGGATGGACCGATAGCCAGTATCCTTCGGTTAATAGAGCGAAAGGGCATCAAAATCTTATCTACAGAATTGCCTGATGGAGTATGGGGAATGAGTACGTGGGCAGATAAGTATCATCCCCTGATCGTTCTCGATATGCGTCCGGCGAAAACAACGATAGAACGTCTCCGCTTCACGGCAGCTCATGAGTTAGCGCATCTTCTTTTGACATTCCCTGCAAATCCAGAGTTGGATGTAGAGAAATGTTGTAACAAATTTGCCGGTTTCTTCCTCTTTACCAAGCAGGCTTTAATCGAAGAAATGGGCGGCGAGAAGCGCGATGAACTTCTGCTTGAGGAGATGATAGATCTCAAGGAAGTCTATGGAATATCGATTGCAGCCCAAGTGCATGCAGCCTGGGACATCCGTATGATTTCCCGAGAACACTACGACTGGTGGTTTGATGAGAGATTAAAGAAGAACAGGCTGGAAGTAGGTTGGGGGGAATATAAATTCCCTGAGACTATCGGAAGAGAGAAGAGGCTGGAAATGAGGATTAATGAAATAGAAAGAAGAAAATGAATATGCAGAATGAAAGTCAAAATATAGAATATAAGGAATCATGGCGTGATGAATATCTGAAATGGATATGTGGTTTCGCCAATGCCCAAGGTGGGCGTATTTATATCGGTGTAAACGACCAGAAAGAAGTAATCGGTTTATCTGATGCCAAACGGTTGTTGGAAGATATTCCTAACAAGATAGTTCGCAGTATAGAATTGTGGAATTATGGATTGTTGCCAAAAGAGTTGACTCCTGCAGCTTTGTTGCAGAAGCATTCTTCTTATCCTTTCTTTTATCGCAAAGCATTCCGACATTACCGCCAAGCAAATGTCGGTAATGTCGGGAATTCCTCAGCGCACTATAGAAAGAGAACTATCTTTGTTGCAAAAAGCTGATATGATTTGTCATATTGGAGCTCCACGTACAGGAAGATGGAAACTGTTAAAACAGATTGATTTTGATTCAAAATAGAAAGATATGAAGCAGATTAATAATGAATAAATTGTCTTCGATGTGTTTGGTATTCTTTAACTAAAATCATTAGTAGAGAAAATTGAATAAATTCGATAATGGAAAATTGAAAATGACAGAATTAATATCACATATATACCAAGATAATGTAGGTCATTGGATTATACAATCTAATGAAGAACATTCTGTTGGTGTAGCTAAGCTTGCTTCTCGCTTTGCTGGTGAATTTGGCATGAATGAATGGGGAAAAGTTTTAGGACAGCTTCATGATAAGGGTAAGGAATCACATGCTTTTCAGCAACATATTAAAAAAGAGAGTGGATATGAACCAGATATTAAAGTTTGTGGTAATTATAACCATGCATTTATTGGTGGAGTTTTGGCACGAAGACTTTATGGTAAATCTGCTGATATTTTCTTCGTTAATCAAATTGTGTCTCATCATACAGGCTTACATGATTATGATGAGATAGAAGGAATTCTTAATCAGGATATTCCAGCAGAAGTTAATATCAATATAGGAAAGGAAAAACTAAATGTACCTGCTTTCAAAATTCAAACTAATGATTTTCATCATTTAGCTCGTATGATGTTTTCATGTCTGGTTGATGCTGACTTTCTTGATACAGAAGCTTTTATGGATAAAGAATCTTCTATGTTAAGAGGTAATAAAGCTACGTTATATGATTTGCTGCCTTTACTCGAAAATAAACTGAAGGATTTGAAAGCTAAAGCTGATAATTCTAATGTAAATGCTATAAGAAATCAAGTCCAACAGCAATGTATTAAAATGTCAGATACTGAAATCGGGTTTTATAGTTTGACGGTACCAACTGGTGGAGGAAAAACTTTGTCTTCTTTGGTATGGGCAATGAAGCATGCTATCAGAAATGGTCAGAAAAGAATTATTATAGCCATTCCATATACAAGTATCATAGTTCAGACAGCATCAGTTCTACGGAGCATCTTTGGAGAAGAGAATGTTTTGGAGCATCATAGTAATGTGGATCCTGAGCATATTAAAGACGAAAGACTTCAGGAGAAAATGAAGTTGGCGACGGAAAATTGGGACTATCCGATAATTGTAACGACTAATGTGCAATTATTTGAATCTATGTTTAGCAATAAGCCATCTGTTTGTAGGAAGCTTCACAATATAGTCAACAGTGTAGTGATCTTAGATGAGGTACAGACACTTCCGATGGATTATCTTCAACCTGTTGTGGATTCATTGAAAACGTACCATAAACTATTCAATGTTTCTTTCTTGTTTACTACGGCAAGTCAGCCCGTGTTAAGTGGACTTATAGAAGGATGTAATCCGAGGGCAGTCTTCAAAGGGATTGACCATATTACAGAAATCATTCCTCGAGAGTTTAAGTTGCATGACAAGTTGCGAAGGGTAAAGTTAAGTATCAATAATGAAGGAAGAACTTATGATGAGGTTGCAGAGATGTTGAGCAAGCATAAAAGAGTGCTTTGTATTGTGAATACACGTCGTGATGCGAAAGAACTCTATACACGTTTGCCGCAAGAAGGGATTACATTACATCTTTCAAAGATGATGTGTCCGGCACATATTAGCGAGACGTTAGAAAAACTCAAAAATGCTCTAAAGGACGATACGAATGAAGTTATTCGTGTTGTCTCCACGCAATTGATAGAAGCTGGAGTTGATATAGATTTTCCTATTGTATATAGGCAAGAAGCTGGACTTGACTCTGTATTGCAAGCTGCCGGCCGATGTAATCGAGAAGGAAAGAATGGTTTGAGTACTACTTCTGTCTTTTCTTTGTCTAAAGAGCATAATCTTCCTAAAGGAGAAATGCAGGCTGCAAATAATGCAAGATTAAATCTTGGTACAGGGATAGATTGGTTTGCTCCAGATGTGATGACATCATATTTCAAGCAATTATATTGCAGAAAGGAATGTTTCGATGTAAAAAATATAAAGCATTATCTTTATAAGCCTAAGGAAATATGTTTTGCTACTGCTGCAAAAGAGTTTCAGATGATTGAAGATAATGGTATCAATGTTGTTGTCTGTTGGAGAAATAGTTTCGAGCTTATGCAACAATTATTGGAAAAGGGACCTTCATATATACTGATAAAGAAGCTGTCGAAGTATATGGTAAATATCAATAAGACAGATTTTAAGTCTTTGTTAGATATGGGTGTCGTTAGTGAGAAAAAAGAGGGACTCTTTGTTGTCGATTATAAACAGCAGTATGATGAACATATAGGCTTGCGCATCGATAATAATTGGGCGAATAAATCGATTATTATTTAAATGGAAATGATATGGTAAAGAAAAATTCGATAAAGCTATTTGGGGATGATAAGATCCGTGCCATTTGGGATGATGAACAGGAAAAATGGTACTTTTCTATTGTTGACGTTATTGCGATTTTGACTGAAAGTCCTAATCCTCAAACCTATTGGAGAGTCCTAAAGAAGCGACTTAAAGATGAGGGAAATGAAACCGTTACAAACTGTAACACTTTGAAAATGCGTGCAGCTGATGGTAAAATGCGATTAACGGATGTTGCTGATACAGAGCAACTCTTGCGTATTATTCAGTCAGTACCATCTCCAAAGGCTGAACCTTTTAAAATGTGGCTTGCTAAAGTTGGAGCAGACAGACTGGATCAAATGCAAGATCCAGAATTAAGTATACAACAGGCCATGATAGACTACAAACGATTGGGATATTCGGACAATTGGATTAACCAACGTTTGAAAAGTATTGAGATACGTAAGGATTTGACAGACCAGTGGAAACTTCATAATGTAGAGGAAGGGGTACAGTATGCATCCTTAACAGATATAATCTATCAGGCTTGGGCTGGTAGGACAACAAAAGAATACAAACAGTATAAAGGTTTGAAAAAGGAAAATCTGCGTGACAATATGACCAACGAGGAACTTATTCTTAACATGCTTGCAGAACTCTCAACAACGAGCATTACTAAGGCAAAGAATCCTCAGACTTTGGATGAAAATAAGCAATGTGCAAAAGAAGGTGGTAATGTGGCGCGTGTTGCAAGAGAGGAACTCGAATCCAAAACAGGACGTCAAGTAGTTTCTCCACTTTCTGCAAAAAGATTCTTTGAGGCTCAGCAGCCAAAGAAAAGTTTGGAAGATAATAATAACGATAAGAAAGAAGAAAAATAGTAATATGATGGAATATACTGATAAAGAATATTGTTTGGAGGTGTGGGGCGATATGGCTTGCTTCACAAGACCCGAACTGAAAGTTGAACGTGTAAGCTATGATGTGATTACTCCATCAGCAGCACGAGCTATATTCGAGGCTATATTTTGGAAGCCTGCCATTCATTGGCAGATAACCAAGATAGAGGTATTGAAACCTATCAAATGGACTTCTGTAAGAAGAAATGAGGTGGGGGCGGTAGCTGGTAAATCTGTCATCTTTATAGAGGAAAAACGTCAGCAGAAAAATACTTTGCTTTTAAAAGATGTTGGTTATCGAATTTGGGCAAAGATGGAGTTCCGTTCTGTATTGAAGCGAAAGGCAGAAGGAGATTTGTTTTCTCATGAGCCGGGTAAAGATGAGAATCCGATGAAGTATTATCAGATGTTTGAGCGTAGAGCAAGCAAGGGACAATGTTTCAATCAGCCTTATCTTGGTACTCGTGAGTTCTCTGCCTCTTTCCGTCTCGTTAATTCTGATGATGAGGTATTGACTCCACCAATATCTGAAGAGCAAGGTGGTACTAAAGATTTAGGAATCATGCTCTATGATATGGACTTCACTGATAAGAAGAACATCCAGCCAATGTTCTATCGTCCACAGATGAAAGATGGCGTAATTATTGTTCCACCAATTAATAGTGAGGAGATTTTAAAATGATACTAAAAGCATTATATGACTATTATAATAGATGCGGTGATGATATCGTTCCTATGGATATGGCGTATGTTGATTTTTATTATTCTATTGTCTTAGATAAGAAAGGAAATTTCATACGTCTTGAACCTTTAGGAGGTGATAGTGGTTTGCCGCTTCTGACGTTTCGTCCAGAAGAGCGTACGTCAGCTCCTGTACCGCATTGTATGGGAGATCATGCGGGTTATATTTTAGGTTTAAAAGAAGTAAAAGCTAAAGAAAATTTTGATTATGCTAGAGAAATGACTCGAAATGAGAAAACTTTGACTGCTTTTAAAAAAGATATAGAAAACTATTTCAATATCTTGCCGAATAATAGTTTTGTGCAGGCCATACATGCTTTCTATAAAAAGTTCAGTTTGGAAACAATCAATACTATTAAGCATGATTCGCATTGGGTTGATTTCTGTAAGTATCTTGCAAAAAATATAACATTCAGCGTAATAGGAATAAATGGATATGCAGCTAGTGACAATGAAATCCTTCAAGTAAAGAAACAGAGTAAGTCAAACGAAAACAAGAAGGCAGTCTGTCTTATAACAGGAGTAAAGGAAAAGCCTGTTAATACGACTTATAGTTCGTTCATTTTGGGAGGAAAAAGCAATGCTAAACTTGTTGCTTTCCAGGTTAATTCTGGCTATGATTCTTATGGAAAGAAAATGGGGCTAAATGCGCCGATATCAGAAGAAGCTGAGTTTAAATATACTACGGCTTTATTGAAACTATTATCAAAGAATTCTCGAAATAAGTTCCGAATTGGCGATCGTTCATTTATTTTTTGGGCGTCCTCTAACAGCGAGGCAGCAGAACAGACTGAAGGTAGCCTCTTTGACCTGTTGGGATATACTGAAGAAGAGGTTGATGATCCAAATGCTAAGATAGAGCAAGTGCGCAAAGTGTTTACGGCTATATATTCTGGAAGTTTGAAAACATCATTAGAAGACCGTTTCTATATTCTTGGTTTGGCTCCAAATTCGGCAAGAATAGCCGTTGTATATTGGTCTGAATGTTCTCTGAAAGAATTTGCTGGAAAGATACTGTGTCATTTTAAAGATATGGAAATCAAAGATACTAGCAAAGATGGAAAACCTTATATGGCAATTGATAGTATGTTGTCTGCTGTAACACGCCATAGTAATGATGGAAAATGGAGAAATAATATCACTCCAAATCTCACAGAATCAATTGTAAAAAGTATCTTTCAAGGAACGCCATATCCATTCACTTTATTTACTGCATGCATTCGCAGAATAAGAGCTGAGTCTGGCAGCAAAGATGCAATTCGTATTGCTCGTATGGCAATCATCAAGGCATATCTCAATAGAACAAATAGTAATAATAAAAAAATAGAAATTATGTTAGACAAGAGTAACACTAATCAAGGCTACTTATGTGGTCGTCTTTTTGCAGTTCTTGATAAGATTCAAGTAGATGCAAATGGAGGTAGCAGCATACGTGAAAGATATATGAATGCTGCTAGTGCAACACCAGCTTCAGTGTTTGCTACAATTCTTAATCTTTCTTCACATCACATGGAGAAATTGTCGAATCAGGGAAAGAAAATCTTCTTTGAGAAGATGAAGCAGGAGATTATGGATAAGATTCCTGCAACAGGTTTCCCTGCACATCTTGATCTTCAAGACCAGGGTAGATTCTTTATTGGATACTACCATCAGAAACAAGAGTTCTTTACGAAGAAAGAGGAAGAAAATAAAGATGAAAATATTAACGATTAAAATATAAGTATTATGGCTGATTTAAAAAATAAAATTGATTTCGTTTACATTTTTGATGTTCAGGATGGCAATCCTAATGGAGATCCAGATGCAGGTAATCTTCCTCGTGTGGATGCAGAGACTGGTATGGGCTTAGTTACTGATGTATGCTTGAAGCGTAAGGTGCGTAACTATGTACAAGTGGCTAAAGGCTTGGTTGATGGCTATGATATTTTTATCAAGGAGAAAGCCGTTCTCAACAATGAGATAGATAAGGCACATGATGACTCAGAAGTCAAGAGCGCAAAAGACAAAACAGCTGCTGCTCGTTTGTTTATGTGCAAGAACTATTATGATATTCGTACTTTTGGTGCAGTAATGTCTACAGGAAAGAATGCAGGACAGGTAAGAGGTCCTATTCAGCTTACTTTTGCTCGCTCTGTAGATTCAATTGCAACTGCTGAACATTCTATTACTCGAATGGCGGTCGCTACAGAAAATGAAGCAGAAAAGCAGAAAGGCGACAACAGAACTATGGGTCGCAAAGCAACTGTTCCTTATGGCCTCTATGTCTGTCACGGTTTTATCTCTGCTAATCTTGCAAAGCAAACTGGTTTTTCAGAGGATGATCTTCAACTATTCTTTGATGCATTGAAGAACATGTTTGATGTTGACCGTTCTGCTGCAAGAGGTTTGATGAGTGCTCAGAAATTAATCGTATTCAAACATGATTCTATTTTGGGTAATGCACCAGCAAATAAATTGTTTGATTTGGTGAAAATCAAGAAGAATACAGATGTACCACGTGCATTTGGCGATTATGAAGTTACGGTACCTACCCAAGAGAAGGTGGATAAGATATATCCTGGTGTGACAGTTGAAGAATTGATTTAGTATCATCATGTATACTGAAGACGAAATGCTCATGTTGTCGGGGATACAGCACTTTATGTTCTGTCCCCGGCAATGGGCTTTGATTCATATCGAGCAACAATGGGCAGAAAATAAACTGACGACAGAAGGGCAGATTCTACACAAGAATGTAGATAATCCCTTCTATCGTCAGAAGAATGGTGATGTTATCACGCTTCGTTCCCTCCATATAGCCTCTAAAGTATTAGGACTATATGGTGTAACTGATGCTGTAGAACTTATTCCTGCTGATTCATCAGAAGATGCTATAACTCATAATCGCTACAAAGGATATTGGAAACCATACCCTGTGGAGTATAAAAGAGGTCATCATAAACCTGATGAAAGAGATGAAGTACAATTGGCTGCCCAGGCAATGTGTCTCGAAGAAATGTATGGTATCCATATTCCATACGGTGCATTGTATTATGATGAAGTAAAACATAGAGAAACAATTTCTATTTCTGAGTCATTAAGAAGTACGACTATTCAATGTGCCCGTCAGATGCATGAGGTATTTAAAAGCGGTATCTTGCCAAAAGCTAACAAACAGCACCATTGCAAGAATTGTTCTCTGATAAATCTCTGTATGCCAGAAATGAGTGATTGTACTCTAGTATCGACCTATTTAAACAAGAATCTATATGAGGATATTACTTAATACATTATACGTGACCACACCTGAAGCCTATCTAAGTAAAGATGGGTTGAATGTTGTGGTATCTGTGAAGCAAAACGAGATATTCCGTATTCCTATCCATAATATAGAGCAAATTATTACTTTTGGTTATATGGGGGCAAGTCCTGGATTGATGAAATTGTGTGCAGATAACAATGTTTCTCTAACCTTTCTTTCACCACAAGGAAGATATATCAGTCGTTCGCAAGGGCCGACTAAAGGAAATGTTTTATTGAGAAAAGCACAATACAAGAATTCTGATGAACCTAACTATGCCCTTCATCTCTGCAAATTATTTATAGGAGGAAAAATTCAAAACTATCGCAATATCTTACGCCGCTTTATTAGAGACAATGGAGATGATGGGGCTATAGAACGTGTTTGCGAGGAACTGCTTCGGTGCAAAAGAAGAGTTTTGAATACAGATTCAATAGATAGAGTGAGAGGAATAGAAGGAGAAGCAGCTACGGCTTATTTTGGTGTTTTTTCACGCCTTCTTCTAAACCAAAAAGAAGATTTTGTATTTGAAGGTCGCAATCGTCGCCCACCGAAAGATGCGGTTAATGCGATGTTATCTTTCGTATATACTCTTATTGGTAATGATATGACATCGGCTTTGGAAACAGTAGGCTTAGATCCGTATGTAGGGTTTATGCATACTTTAAGACCAGGGCGTGCATCATTATCTTTAGATATGATGGAGGAGTTGCGAGCATATTTGGGTGATAGACTGGTCTTGTCTTTAATCAATAGAAAGCAAATTACCATTAAAGATTTCGTCAAGCAGGGTGATGAAGGTATCGTCATGACAGACTCGGGGCGTAAGATTATACTTTCTGCTTGGCAGAATAGAAAGAAGGAACAGATTACTCATCCTTATTTAAATGAAAAGGTAAGTATAGGTCTTTTACCTTATGTTCAAGCAATGTTGTTAGCAAGGTTTATCCGCAAGGATATAGATGATTACCCTGTATTTTTAATTAAGTAGTTTATGTTTGTGCTGATTACTTACGATGTAAACATTACTTCGCCTCATGGTGAGAAACGTTTGCGCAATGTAGCAAGAGTGTGTCTGAATTATGGCAAGAGAGTTCAAAACTCTGTTTTTGAATGTATTTTGGCTGAAGCTCAATTTGTCGTGTTAAGAGACCAATTAAAAGGTATTATCGATTCTGATCAAGACAGTATCAGATTCTATATGCTTGGGAAAAACTGGAAACGCAAAGTTGAAACTTTGGGTAAAGATACGGGGATTGACTTTACTGGTGAACTTATCATTTAGTATATGAGGGTGCGAACCTATAGTATTGCAAAATAATCTATAGTTTCGCACCTTCTTAAAATCAGTAACTTACAAATAATATACCTTTTATAATATTTTATGCGTATTTTTTTTGCTGTCTTTCGCAAAATAATTATCTTTGCACGTTGATATTCAGCCTTTTGCTGAATATGCAGTCGCACCCTACGTGGGTGCGTGGATTGAAACATACGGCAAATAATTTTTGGATTTAATAAAACCGTCGCACCCTACGTGGGTGCGTGGATTGAAACATTGGTAGCAGCATTCTGCAAAGCTGCTTGACCTGTCGCACCCTACGTGGGTGCGTGGATTGAAACTGAACATTACCTGCAAGAGGAACAGAAGAATCAAGTCGCACCCTACGTGGGTGCGTGGATTGAAACTTTGGGCAATGCCAAAGAACGCTCTCGGCAGAGCCGTCGCACCCTACGTGGGTGCGTGGATTGAAACTCAACCAACTGACTAATATCAAGCAACTGGCGATGTCGCACCCTACGTGGGTGCGTGGATTGAAACGAATAACCTGCAAAGGAGACAAGCGAACAAGATCAGTCGCACCCTACGTGGGTGCGTGGATTGAAACACATCATATTCAAATACATCCTTAGACTCTTGAGTCGCACCCTACGTGGGTGCGTGGATTGAAACGTTATCTCAATAGTCTTGGTTATAAGTACCAAGATGTCGCACCCTACGTGGGTGCGTGGATTGAAACCCTCAATTTATTGCAGGTACTTCTAATCAGTTTAGTCGCACCCTACGTGGGTGCGTGGATTGAAACAACATATCACTAATGAAATCAATGCGAGTGAGAAGTCGCACCCTACGTGGGTGCGTGGATTGAAACCGTCATCGGCTTGAACGCCACTCAAGGGCTACGCGTCGCACCCTACGTGGGTGCGTGGATTGAAACTTCTCTTCGAAGAAACAAGAGCGTGTTTTTCAGTCGCACCCTACGTGGGTGCGTGGATTGAAACTCCTTATTTGGATTAAAAACCTTATTAACAACAGTCGCACCCTACGTGGGTGCGTGGATTGAAACTCTCGATTCCACTGTTCCAAATTCCAGTCATTTTGTCGCACCCTACGTGGGTGCGTGGATTGAAACTTGATACCAAAACCAATTCCACGCATGAAATTACGTCGCACCCTACGTGGGTGCGTGGATTGAAACATGATGAATATGGTATAAAAGATATTTCAGATTAGTCGCACCCTACGTGGGTGCGTGGATTGAAACTATTCGTCCTATGAGTATTACAGGTGAGCCTATGTCGCACCCTACGTGGGTGCGTGGATTGAAACATTTTGATTGATGCGTGTTTTCAGAAGTATTTGGTCGCACCCTACGTGGGTGCGTGGATTGAAACTGACCTGATATAAAAATATCATTATGAGCACAAAGTCGCACCCTACGTGGGTGCGTGGATTGAAACTTGATTTTTAGCTTGCCAGTAAGCAGAATCAATGGTCGCACCCTACGTGGGTGCGTGGATTGAAACTTTCGCTACTGTTCTTGATGCAAAGACACGTGCGTCGCACCCTACGTGGGTGCGTGGATTGAAACCGAACAGGAACGAACAATTCGGTGAGCGGAAGCGGAGTTGCACCCTACGTGGGTGCGTGGATTGAAACATCAGTATGATTGGGGTAGGGCGCAAGGTTATAAGGTCGCACAATGATGCAGAAAAGGCTTATCTCGCTAACTATAGCAAGGGATGGCAAGGTCTTGGCAATATTACTGGAGCAAGTAAGACTGAGTTCGATAAATGGCTTGATACGAGCAATCGTAAGCTAAAGCCATTTGCTGACTATGCAAAGGTAAAATTCTCTCAGGCACAGTCTGTTTCTGAACCTCGTTACTCGTTGAAGGATATAAAACCAGTAGGTGTTGGTGCTTTCGGAAATATATACAATCAGTTCCGTGGTAAATCTAAAGCTGCTATAGAGTTTTTGAAGAAACTTGGTAGCGGTGAGGAAACTGCTGCACTACATCATCATACTATTGGTGATATATCTTTGGTATGGGGAGATAAAAAGACTGGTCTTGATAAGATTCTGAGAAAGCATCCTGAGGTCGTTGACAATTTGCAGTCTATCATAGATAGTATGGAGGTTGTTCAGGAAAGCGACAATCGCATCAAGTTGGAATCACCTACACACTTTGCTGTTGTAAGTAAGGAGTATAAGGGTGAACCTAGAGAACAATGGTTGTTGACTGCATACGAGAAAAGAGAATCCTTGGAAAATGGCAAGAGTATGGACACTGCCACTTCTTCGTTGGGAGGTGACACAGCTCTCTCCCAATCCAAGGGTTCTGCTGCAAAGATAGACAATTCTTCTGAAACTTCCAAGGAAAATGGCAAAAAGTTTTCATTGAAGGACGAAAAAACCATGTTTGGTATGCACAACATCAGTCTTGATAAGCTTCGCAAGGCTATCAAGCAAGGTGGCTTTGCCGCACCCTACGTGGGTGCGTGGATTGAAACATCATAATCAATATCTTTAAGTTGGTGATATATTGTCGCATCCTACGTGGGTGCGTGGATTGAAACAAATATTTTGCGGTTGGCGAGTATGGAGTTGAGTCGTCGCATCCTACGTGGGTGCGTGGATTGAAACTCTTCGAAAGAAACAAAGAGCGTGTTTTTCATGAGTCGCATCCTACGTGGGTGCGTGGATTGAAACTTGGGTTATCTTGATAAGGCTACAGCTATTGCCGAGTCGCACCCTACGTGGGTACGTGGATTGAAACGTATCATATTTTTGGAGAGTAAAACGTTCTATACTCTAACTATATACCCAAATACATCAAAATTTACAAAATCAAATTATTCTAAGGCTTGTTGTCTTAACTCCTGCACTTCTAATGTATTGAACTGAGGAATGAAAGAAATGTGGATGACGATTCTACTTTATTATCTCATATGATAACATATTTCTGATTTTGAAGAGACAAACAAATAGGCAAACAAACAAGAATATAATATTTTTTGTCCACTATTCTTAGAATGTCGATAAGTGACAGACACTTTTAAAAAAAGATGAAAACAGAAATGACTGTTTGAAAAAGAACAAATGGCTTTTTTGTTTTTTTAAATCTAATTTTCCCATGCTTTAGCAAAAATGCATTATCTTTGCAAGAACTAAAAAAATTATCGAGATGAAACAGATAGAGAGTTTGATGGGATGGCTCATCGCATTCATCATCAGCGGTCTGATGCTGACGGGATGCACAGAAAAAGCCAAGAAGACAGAAAAGAAATCCGTAAAGGTAGAAACGCTCTCCGTGGGAGATACCAACCTGGAGGGCACGAAGGATTATGTGGGAACCATTGAGGAAAAGATGGGTTCTACACTCAGTTTCGAAATCGCAGGCAACATCACTTCCATCCGTGTGGATGAGGGAGATAGAGTCAGCAAGGGTCAACTGCTCGCTACCATCAATCCTACCACTGTGAAGGAGGCACACCGCGCAACGCTCACTACTCTGAAACAAGCAGAAGATGCATACAGAAGATTCCAACCCCTCCATCAGTCTGGAACTATCTCGGACATGAAATGGGTGGAGATAGAAAGCAAATTGGAACAGGCAAAAGCTGCCGAAAGTATCGCCCGACAACAACTCTCCCACTCTACCATCACTGCCCCCTTTGCGGGTGTCATCGCTGCTAAAAACGTGGATATGGGAACCTACGTGCTTCCAGGGCAACCCGTGCTGAAACTGGCAGATGTCAAACAAGTCAACGCTAAAGTCTCTATACCTGAAGCAGAAATTTCACACCTCCATGTTGGAGACAATGTAAAATTGACGGTTGCAGCCCTTGGAGGGGCCGTCTTCTATGGCACGATTTCTGAAAAGGGCATAGATGCCAACCCTATCTCACATACTTACGATATCAAAGTGGGCATCACCAACCCACAGGGCCGACTGCTCCCAGGCATGGTCTGCAATGCTCAGATACAGGGCAGTTCTGCAGCATCATCCAAAATCATCGTTCCCCCACAATGCATTGAACTCGATGTAGATAATTCCCGATTCGTATGGACCGTAGTGAACGGAAAGGCGCATCAGCAACCTGTCGTTACAGGCGAATTCGAGGGAGATGGCATCATCATTCTATCGGGTTTAAACACTGGTGATCAAGTCATCATCAATGGTCAGCAGAAAGTTTCTGAAGGAATGAAAGTAGATACCAGAAAGAATGAAAAACGATAAAAAGTGGAGGGAAAAGAAATGAATCCAGATACATATAAGCCAAAGAAGGACACCGCCCTTCACGACCACATCAAGGCTCGCATCACCAGAAAGCCCAACCGCATCATCAAGCGCTCATTCATAGAGTCGGCCATGTGCAACCACAACATCGTGATCCTGCTCATGGGGATGCTTGTCTTCTTGGGCATACTGGGCATCTGCATCATGCCAAAGCAGGAAATGCCACAATTCACCATCCGTCAAGGTGCCTGCGTGGCTGTTTATCCAGGTGCCACATCCGATGAAGTGGAAGAACGGGTGGCTAAACCGTTGGAGAATTTTATCTTCGGATACAAGGAGGTGAACAAGAAGAAGACTTATACACAGAGCAAAGACGGCATGCTGATTGTGTTCATGGAACTCAACGATGACGTGGAGGACCGCGATGCCTTCTGGAGCAAGTTCAAACATGGACTGCAAGCCTTCAAAACTTCCCTGCCATCAGGGGTTCTCGCCCTGCAAGCCGTGGATGATATCGCCGACACCTCTGCCCTGCTTATCACGATGGAAAGCAAACAGAAAACCTATCGGGAACTGAATACTTACATCGACCAACTGAAGGACAGACTGCGCCGTATCGATGCCATCTCCAACCTCCGCACCTACGGACTGCAGAACGAGCAAATTAGTATCTGTCTGGATCAGAATAAGTTAGCAAAATATGGCATTGGATCCTACAAGGTACTGAATGATCTTGCCTTGCAAGGTTTCACTACCCTAAGCGGCAATTTAGAACTGAGCCAGCTCAATATGCCCATCCACATCACCGACTCCTACAACAACGAACGGGATGTGGCAGAACAAATTGTCTATTCTGACCCGAAAGGCAACATCGTCAGACTGAAAGATATTGCCCAAATCAAAAGAGAATATCCCAAGCTGAACAAATACATCGAGAGCAACGGCAACAAATGCGTACTCCTATCCATCGAGATGCGACCGGGCAATGATATCGTGAAAATGGGAAGAGACGTACATCAGGCAATGGATGAATTTGAGCAGACACTGCCCGATGATGTTCACATCAATACCATCACCGACCAGAGCAGGGTGGTAAGTGAATCTGTGATTACCTTCCTCCGTGAACTGCTCATATCGGTCATCTCCGTCATCATCGTGGTCATCCTGCTAATGCCACGCCGTGTGGCAGAGGTTTCAGCTCTCAGCATCCCTATCACCATCTTCTCGTCAGTGGGCATCTTCTATATTTTCGGCATGGAACTGAACACCGTTACTCTGGCTGCTTTGATTGTAACCTTAGGTATGGTGGTGGATGATTCTGTGGTGATTATCGACAATTACATGGAGAAGTTGGGACATGGTATGTCTCGCTGGCACGCAGCCATCGCTGCCCCTCGCGAATTCTTCATGTCGGTGCTTTCAGCCACGCTCAGCATCTCGCTCACCTTCTTTCCATTCCTCTTTACCATGCATGGCGATATGGGCGATTTCGTACAGTCGTTCCCTTGGGCAATGTTCATTATCCTGAGTATCTCGCTCACAGTTTCGCTGCTGCTTACACCCTATCTGCAGTATATGGTAATTCATCAGGGCATCAGCAGTCAACCCAATCCAAATGCCCGGAAAAAGCCGCTCGACTATCTGCAGATGGGCTACACCTGGTTGCTGAAACACTGTTTCTCATTCCCTCGCACCACCCTCATCACAGGATTGGCATTGATCATCATCGGAGGCTTTATCTTCGTGAACCTGCCGCAGCGAATGATGCCTATTGCCGAGAGAAACCAGTTTGCCGTGGAGTTCTATCTCCCTAACGGAACCACCGCCGAGAAGACGGCACAGGTGGCTGACTCGATGGCCCACATCCTGCAGCGCGACCCACAGGTAACAGCCGTAACCACATTTATAGGACAAGGCTCACCTCGTTTCCATACCACATATGCGCCTCAGATTGGCGGACCGAACTTTGCACAGTTTATCGTAAATACAGTTGACAACAGCGCTACAGAAGAAGTGCTCGACCGATATGCCGACCGCTATTCCAACTATTTTCCTGACTGCTATATCCGTTTCAAACAGATGGATTACAATAACGCCACCTATCCTATCGAAGTAAGGGTGAGCGGCGACAGTATCAGGGATCTGAAGGCAGCAGCCAAGAAAATAGCAGCCTGCATGCATCAGATAGAAGGCATCAATCTGATTCGCACCAATTACGAAGAACCATTGCCGGGCATCAGAGTAACTCCTGACGCAACCGAGGCCAACCGACTGGGCGTGAACAAGACGCTTCTTTCGGCCGATCTTGCCATACACTTTGGCGATGGCATTCCAATATCCACCCTTTGGGAGGGCGATTATCCGGTAAAGATGGTATTGAAATCGCAGAATGATAGTGATCTTGCCAACGAATACATCCCTGTGATGGGAGGAACCTCGAGTGTTCCTCTCCGGCAGCTGGCAAAGATTTCACCCGATTGGCACGATGGAAGCATCGTACGCAGAAACGGCGTGCGCACCATTTCCATCATCGGTGAACCATTGAGAGGATTCAATGCCAACAAATTAGCCAACAAACTGAAGGAGGAAGTATCGGATCTCTCGCTCGATCCCGACCTTCATTGGGAAATAGGCGGTATGGCAGAGAAGGATGCCGAGACCTTGCCACAAGTTACCTCTGGCGTGATGATAGCAGCACTGATCATCTTCTTCATCCTGCTCTTCCATTTCAAGCGCATCAGTCTGGCTCTGGTAAATCTCTCATCCATGACGCTCTGTATTTTCGGTGCTGCTATAGGACTCCTGATAACAGGATTCGACATGAGTCTTACCTGCATCTTGGGTGTAGTAAGCCTGATGGGTATCCTGGTGAGAAATGGTATCATCATGTTAGACTATGCCGAAGAACTGCGCCGCGACAAGGGACTTTCCGTAAAAGATGCAGCTTTCCAGGCTGGCGAGCGCCGTATGCGTCCTATCTTCCTCACATCAGCCGCAGCCTCTGTAGGTGTTTTACCGATGATGATAGAGAACAATACATTGTGGTCGCCGATGGGAGCCGTCATTTTCTTCGGAACCCTCATCTCAATGGTGCTCATCGCCACCATTCTGCCGGTACTCTACTGGATTGTATTCGACAAGCACGGGGAGTATAGTTGGAGAAAGAAAGGGAGTAGCTGCATAGAACGCAATAAAAAAACGATGTAACTATGCTCCGTCATTAATTAATTTAAGAGAATAAATAACATCAATATTATGATTATTGAAGAAATTATCAAGTATAACGAACAATTCGTAGCCAATAAGGGTTATGAGAAGTATTTAACCAGCAAGTACCCAGACAAGAAACTTGCAATCTTATCTTGTATGGATACCAGACTGACAGCACTCCTGCCAGCAGCACTCGGACTGAAAAATGGAGATGCTAAACTCATCAAGAATGCAGGCGGACTGGTTATCAGCCCATTTGACTCAGCCATGCGCAGCCTCCTGGTTGCCATTTATGAATTAGGAGTAAAGGAAATCATGGTCATCGCCCATTCCAACTGTGGTGCCTGCCACATGAACGGACAACAGATGAAGGAACTCATGATCAAGAGAGGAATCCATCAGGATGTCATTGATACTATCGGACTTTGCGGTATCGACCTTGATCATTGGCTGGAAGGTTTTCACGATACAGAGGATTCTGTCAGAAATACAGTCAACACCATCCGCAACCACCCTCTCGTTCCCAAGGATGTAAATCTGCATGGTTATATCATCGACTCTCAGACAGGAAAATTGACTGAAGTAAAATAATATTTAGAAAACCATTATTAAATTTCAAGTCCAAGACACTTTCACTCATAAATGTTTGGAAATTAGAAATAAAAAACGTAAATTTGCGGTGAAATTATATATTTAGAAAGAATAATGGCGCAAACAATATATCATGGGAGTTATACGATTATAGAACAGCCAAAATTGATGGATGGAAGATTCACCAAAGATTTCGGCAATGGATTCTATTGCACAACTCTCAAGCATCAAGCTGCAAGATGGGCAGGCAGATACGACACTCCTATAGTTAACATTTATGAGTATCAAGAAAATCCTTCCCTTAAAATCAAGAAATTCGAGGACTTGACAGATGAATGGTTAGACTTCGTAGTAGCATGCCGGTCAGGAAAGCCACATGGTTACGATATAGTCACTGGTCCTATGGCAGACGATCAGATATACAACTACGTAGCAGATTTCATGAATGGGATCTATACAAGGGAGCAATTCTGGGTAATGGCAAAATTCAAGTACCCTACTAATCAGATCGTATTCTGCACCTCTGAAGCTTTGAAATGTATCACTCATAAAGGATTTGAAGAAGTATGAAAATCATAGACGACAAGAACCATATACAGGAGATTACGGGAACTCCTGGTCGTGAGCAGCAGAAAATGAACAACCTGTTCTACCTCTGCAGCTTAATCGAATATATAGCTCGCAAGACAAAGAATGAGCGCAAAATTATCGTTAATGCCTTGGGAAGAAAACGTCTGACTCATTACTTCGAATTTGCCGATGTATATCATTGCGAGAATATTGACAAGATTACGGAAGAAATCGTGGAAAACCAACAAATTTGTAAGGGGACTTACGATAACATTTCCCTCATTCATGAAAAAGTCCCAACTCATTGGGAAATAGGTAGAGTTATGCAACGACTCATTGTTGAAGTCGCAGAGCATACAAAAACTGATGTCATTGAAGCGCTTATCAAGGTTTATAATTCATGGATAGTCACAAAAATTGACAACTACAACAGTTCGATGTATTACGAGAATACAAGTTATCAATATGCTTCATACGAAGCAGGAATGGCATTATAATGACAGGAAAAGAAAATATCTAAAAACTATTTTATAATATAATGAGGATGTACCAAACATTACGTTTTGATACATCCTCATTTTTTCTATAATTCAGCCTCCAAAGAATCAAGTTTTTCAAGCATCTCCTCTGCATTCAGAGTAGAAAAAGCAATTTTTCCTTCTGGATCTATGAGATAAGATGTTGGAATCCATGAGATATGATAATCTTTAGATATCTGAGTATCTTTCCATTTCTTGAATTCAGAATACTGCAACCATGAATACTGATTGGCAGAAAGATAACCATTCATCTTCGCCTTGTCTGTATCAAATGAAACACCGATAAGTTTGATTTTCTTACCATATTTTTCATCTATCTTCTTCACGGTAGGCATATCCTTACGGCAGTCAGGACACCAGGAAGCCCAGAAATCGAGAACCACCCAAACTCCAGCCTTCACCTTACCATCAGCTGTAACTTGAGTACGCAATTCAGAAAGGCTGAACAATTTCTTCCCCGTCACGCTATCTGTAACTGTAAAATCTGGTGCCATTGTACCCACAGGCAACAGCTCCTGCTTGGTTTGTGCCTTACAAGCCATAGCTACTATCAAAGACAAGAATAATAAAAACTTTCTCATATCTCAATACATTAATTATATTTATACCTTACCTGAAAGTTACCACGCCTCCAACTGATCTGCAATTTCCGGCATCATATCCTTTTTGAAAACAGGATTCTTTCCCTCTTTCTTCTGCTTGCGATAATCCTGAAGCAAGAAAACCGCCTGACGGGAAAGCAAGACGATGGCTACCAGATTGCACAGGGTGAGCAACGCCATCGTGATGTCGGCAAAACTCCAGGCAAAATCAAGCGAGACAACGGCTCCTACCATTACCATCGCAGCCACAGCAAGACGATAGATGAAGACTCCTAACTTGGAATCCTTGATATATCTCACATTGGTTTCACCATAATAATAATTGCCAATGATACTACTAAAAGCAAAAAGCCATATCATCACAGCCACAAAAGGATTTCCAATACTACCGATTTCATGGGTCAAGGCATCTTGCGTCAGTTGAATACCATTAGAAGCCGTAACGTCCACACCACTTACCAGGATGATGAATGCCGTGCAGGAACAAACTACCAGCGTATCCGTAAAGACGCCAAGAGCCTGTATCAATCCCTGTTTTACCGGATGGCTCACGGTAGCAACAGCCGCCGCATTTGGTGCACTACCCTCACCAGCCTCATTGCTGAACAAACCTCTCTTAATGCCCTGAATCACGGTAATACCTAACATACCACCAGCAGCCTGATTGAATCCGAAAGCATTTTCTATAATAGTCAGCAAAACCTTTGGCAGACTGGTTATATTCCAGATGACCACACCAACGGCGATCAGCAGATAGACTATAGCCATGAGAGGAACCACTGTAGAAGAGAATTTTGCCACACGCTGGATTCCACCGAAAATGATAAGCAGAGTGAGTACAGTGAGAACAATACCCATAGTAGCAGGTTCAAAACCGAAAGCCTTCTGCCATGCCAGACAGATGGTATTACTCTGCACGGAATTGTAGGCAAAACCGAAAGTGATGATCATCAAAACGGCAAAGAGAATTCCCATCCATCCCTTTCCTAATCCATACTTCATATAATAGGCAGGACCGCCATAAAAAGAAGTCTTTCCCTTTCGCTTATAGAGTTGGGCAAGCGTAGATTCGATAAAAGCCGAAGCCGAACCCAACAAAGCAAGCATCCACATCCAGAATACAGCTCCTGGTCCACCAATGCTGATGGCAGTAGCCACGCCAGCTAAATTTCCTGTACCTATACGACTGGCGAGTGCCACCACAAAGGCCTGGAAAGAAGAGATATGCTTCATCTCCCCATCCACCTTCACGTCCATAGAAAGTTCGTCATGTCCTATTTCTTCAGGTTGCACCTTATCTGGATGAAGCAACAACCTCACCATCTCCTTGATAAGACGGAACTGTACAAATCGGGTACGCCACGTAAAAAACGCCGCACAGAAGATCAGGACAGAAATAATAATATACGACCAGAGAAAATCGCTTACCTGAATAAAAATGTTTTGTATTGATTCTACCATTTTACTAAAAAAGTGAATATTTTTCTATTTAACTGCAAAATTACAATTTTTCTTTCTAATAATAACCTTTTTGCAATAAAATTCAACTAAACAAGATAAAATCTACTAAATAACCAACATTTAAAATGTTTTTGAATATAATAGTTCCTCAGCAATGTGTGCAGATAACATGATAAATGACAAGTACAATACTTGTAATAAAACTACTTATCAAACTACCTTTTATGTAGAAATTTTGGTAAATCCATTTTTTTTGTTTAACTTTGCCTGAGATTTAAATGTGCAAACAATTTTGCTTGCAAAGAAGATAGCAGGAGAAGCTATTTAAATGAGAAAAAGTATAATTTTGAAGAAAGAGAAAAGAAATGATAGATCGTTGCTATATCGAAATAACAAACACTTGTAATCTCAATTGTGATTTCTGTCCAAAACATCAGAGGAAGAAAAGACAATTGACAGCAGAGGAATTTGACCTTCTCACAGATAAAGTAAATGGGAAGGTTTGTTTTCTGTATTTCCATCTCATGGGCGAACCATTACTTCACCCTCTTCTACCACAATTTATTCAGACAGCCAGAGCCAAAGGATTTAAGACTGTACTTACATCTAATGGCACCTTACTGGAAAGAGCGATGAATCTACTCGATACCTTACCCCACAAAATACAATTATCTCTCCACTCCCACGAAAGTAATGCAAAGGGAGAATTATCAACCTATATGGATCAGGTAATGCAATTCTCCACCCAAGCTGCACAAAAAGGCACCTGTATCGTACTTCGTCTCTGGAATCAAGGAGGAAAAGACAAAGAAAACGAAATGGTCATGGAATATATAGAAAAATATGTACCCAAACCATGGAAGGAGCGCCCAGATGGTTTCAGACTTTGCGACAATCTCTATTTAGAATTTGACAGAAAGTTTGAATGGCCAGATACAGAGAAAAAAGAGTCTGAAAATCCAGAAGTTTTCTGCAAAGCATTATTCAAGCAGATAGGAATTCTATCTGATGGAAGTCTAGTACCATGTTGTTTAGACCACAATGGCGACATCATTCTCGGCAATCTTTTCCATCAATCCCTGGAAGAAATCCTCTCATCCGCCAGAGCGCAGGCCATGATAGAAGGCTTCAAACATCATACTGCCACAGAATCTCTCTGCAGAAATTGTGAATCCGCCTTAGTCCGCAACAGTTTCAGGGGCAAAAAGCGTTCATAAAAAATCTGCGTCATCCCCCCAGACCGACAGGTCTAAAATCTGCGAAATAAAGAAATGACAGAAAAAAAGAAGAAATGACATGGAAAGAAGAGAACCAGAGAAAATCCATGTAAATCCATGAGAAAAATAATCAATGAAAAAAATCTGTGGGAATCCGTGAAATCTGTGGAACTTAAATAATCAATGAGAAAAAATCTGCGTCATCTGCGAAATCTGCGTGACAAAAATAATAGGAGCTCATTTCTGGCGCGAGCCATTGGCCAGCGGCCAAATATCCGCGGAAATCCGTGAGTAATCCGATAAGCAAGATTGCCTTCCGATTCATCCGTGAAATCCGATGAAGAAAAACGATGAAGAAAAATCCGATGTAAAAGACCCCTGAAGTAGAATACCCCCAGCGGAGAAGAAAAAGATCCGCGGGAAGAAAAACAAAAAAGCCTCAGAAATC